>Ga0163163_10005557_pt1 | contig 10917 bp, 6 predicted proteins | sample S65metaG_FD_119766 | JGI IMG/M metagenome (GOLD analysis project Ga0163163, IMG submission 119766) | Switchgrass rhizosphere microbial communities from Kellogg Biological Station, Michigan, USA - S6-5 metaG | ecosystem: Host-associated > Plants > Roots > Rhizosphere > Soil | place: USA: Michigan... | reverse complement strand
GCCGGCGAGACCGTGTCGTCCTCCGACGTTCCGTACCGGATCGAGGAGACCGGGCGATCCGGCTGGGCGATCGCGACCTACGGGCCGCACCGCAACGGCGCCGGGCAGATCGTCGGCGTGATCGGGATCGTGCACGACGTCACGGAACGCCGCGCGGCGGAGGCCGCGCTGAGAGAGAGCGAGGCGAGATACCGGATCCAGATCGAACACGCTCCTGAAGCGATCGTCGTCTTCGACGTCGAGGAGGGCCGCTTCGTGGACGCGAACGAGAACGCGGTTCGCCTCTACGGCCTCCCCCGCCACGCGCTGTTCGAGGTGGGACCCGCGGCGGTCTCCCCTCCCGTCCAACCGGACGGTCGTCCGTCGGAGGACCTGGCGCGCGAGAAGATCCTGGAGGCCCTCGGCGGGGCCACGCCCGAGTTCGAGTGGACGCACCGCGACGCGCAGGGCCGCGACGTGCAGTGCGAGATCCGCCTCGTGCGGCTTCCCTCGGCCACGCGCCAGCTGGTGCGCGGAAGCGTCACGGACATCTCCGCCCGCAAGCGCTCGGAGCAGATCCGCTCGGCCCTGTATCGAATCGCCGCCGCGGCCAGCTCCGCCGAGGAGATCGACGCGTTCTACGCCGCGATCCACGGAATCGTCGGCGAGCTCATGTACGCGAAGAACTTCTACGTCGCGCTCCACGACCCGGCCACGCAGACGCTGTCCTTCCCCTACTGCGTGGACGAGTACGACGCTCCGCCCGCGCCGCGGCCGCTCCGCCGCGGGCTGACCGAGCTGGTGCTGCAGACCGGCGAGCCGCTCCTCATGCCCGACGAGGATTTCGGCAGTCTCGTCGCGGCCGGCAAGGTCGAGGAAGTCGGATCGCCCTCGGTCGACTGGCTCGGCGTCCCCCTGAAGAGCGGCGCTCGGACTTTCGGCGTGCTCGTCGTGCAGAGCTACGACAGTCGATTCCGCTACGGCGCCTCCGACAAGGAGGTCCTCACGTTCGTTTCGCAGCAGATCGCCGTGGCGCTCGAGCGCAAGCACGCGGCGGAGGCCCTGCGCGAGTCCGAGGAGAGATATCGGCTCCTGTTCGAGCGGAACTTCGCCGGCGTCTACCGCGCCACGCTGCAGGGCCGGATCATCGAGTGCAACGACGCGCTCGCCCGCATGTTCGGCTACTCCGACAAGACCGATCTCCACGGTCGCGACGTGCGGTCTCTCTACCCTCCCCCGGACGGCGAAGACTTCCTCGAGTCGCTGATGCAGTACCGGCACCTCGTCAACTTCGAGAGGCTCGGGCGCAAGAAGTCGGGGGCCGCCGTATGGACGCTCGAGAATGCCGCGCTGCTCGCCGACGAGGCCGCGGGCGAGATCATCATCGAGGGGACGGTCACCGACATCACCGAGCGCAAGATGCTCGAGGAGCAGCTGCGCCAGGCGCAGAAGATGGAGGCGATCGGCCAGCTGGCGGGCGGGATCGCGCACGACTTCAACAACCTGCTCACGACGGTTCTCGGCTACAGCGACATGGCCCTCCGCCAGCTCGAGCCGGAGAATCCGGTGCGGGCGGAGATCGAGGAGATCCGCAGGGCCGGCGAGCGCGCCGCGAACCTGACGCGCCAGCTGCTCGCGTTCGGCCGCAAACAGGTCTTCGAGCCCCGGGTCCTCGACGTCAACGCGCTCATCGCCGATTCCAGCCGGATGCTCGGGCGGATCATCGGCGAGCCCATCCGGCTCATCACGCAGCTCGACCGGTCACTCGGGAGCGTGCGCGCCGACCCCGGCCAGATCGAGCAGGTCATCGTCAACCTCGTCGTCAACGCCCGCGACGCGATGCCGCAGGGCGGCACCCTCACGATCCGGACCGAGAACGCGGACGTCGACGACGCGTCTTCGCGCTTCCACTACGGGGTCCCCGCCGGGCGCTGGGTCGCGGTCACCGTCTCCGACACGGGCGAGGGCATCGACGCGGACTCCCAGCGCCGCCTCTTCGAGCCGTTCTTCTCGATCAAGGATCGCCCCGCCGGCGCGGGCCTCGGCCTCGCGACCGCGTACGGAATCGTCAGCCAGAGCGGCGGCCGGATCTTCTGCGCGAGCGAGCCCGGCCAGGGGGCGACGTTCGCCGTCTACCTCCCCCGCGTCGAGATGCCCGCCGGCCCCTCCGACGACGGCCGAGGAGGCGAGGACGAGGCGGCGCGCGGCGCCGAGACCATCCTCCTCGTCGAGGACGAGACCGCCGTCCGGGACCTGACGCGGCGCTGCCTCGAGGCCAGCGGGTACACGGTCCTGCAGGCGGGCAGCGCGGAAGAGGCGCTCGACGCGATCGCCCGCCACCCCGGGACGCTCGACCTGCTCCTGACCGACGTCATCATGCCGGGAGCGTCCGGTCCGGAGCTCTCGCAACGGCTCCTCATCGACCGCCCCGACCTGAGGGTGCTCTTCGTGTCGGGCTACACCGACGAGACGATCGCATCGCAGCGGCTGCTCGCATCCGGAGCCTCCTTTCTCCAGAAGCCGTTCACGCCCGAAACTCTCGCGCGCAAGGTCCGCGACGTCCTGGACCGGCGGGCCGCCGCGCCGGTCGACGGCTAGCCCCGGAAGCCGTGGCGTTTCGCTCCGAGTCCTCCGCCGCGACAGCCGCCGAGCTCCAGGAGCTCATCTCGCTCCTCCGGGCGACCCTCGAATCCACGGCCGACGGGATCCTCGTCGTCGACAGGCAGGGGCGGATCGCCACCTGGAATCGACGGCTCGCCGAGATGTGGCGGATCCCGCTCGACATCCTCGAGTCCCGCGACGACGACCGCGCCATCGCGTCCGTGCTCGACCAGCTCCAGAATCCGGAGGCCTTCCTCGCGAAGGTCCGAGACCTCTACGCGACTCCGGAGGCCGAGAGCTTCGACGTCCTCACTTTCAAGGACGGCCGCGTCTTCGAGCGGTACTCGCGGCCCCAGCAGGTGGACGGAAAGCCGATCGGGCGCGTGTGGAGCTTCCGGGACGTCACGGACCAGAGGCGCGCCCAGGAGTCGCTGCGGCGCGAGCGCGAGTTCCTGCGACAGGTCATAGACATCAACCCGCACCTCGTCTTCGCGAAGGACCGGGAGGGCCGCTTCACGCTCGTCAATCGTGCCGTCGCCGAGGCGTACGGCACCACCGTGGAGGACCTCACCGGCCGCCGAGACGCGGACTTCAACTCGAACGCGGACGAGGTCGCCCACTTTCGACGCGACGACCTCGAGGTCATGGAGACCCGGCGCGAGAAGGTCGTGGCGGAGGAGAAGATCACCGACGCCACGGGCCGGGTACGCTGGCTCCAGACGGTCAAACGGCCCGTCGTGGCCGAGGATGGGACCGCCACCCAGGTGCTGGGCGTCGCGACGGACATCACCGACCGCCGCCACGCGCACGAGGTTCTCCGCCAGTCGGAGGAGCGTTTCGCCCGCGCCTTCCGCGCGAGCCCGATCGCCGTATCGATTACGCGCGCCTCCGACGGCATGTACCTGGACGTCAACGACGCGTTCCGCCGCCTGCTGGGTCACGAGGGGCACGAGGTCCACGGCCGCTCCTCGATCGAGCTCGGGGTCTGGGCCGACCCGGAAGACCGCCGGCGCTTCGTGGAGAGGCTCGAGGCGGCCGGGTCCGTCCGCGAATTCCGGACCAAGTTCCACACGCGCTCCGGCGAGATCCGGGACGTGCTCGTCTCGGCCGAGCCGATCGACGTCGCCGGAGAGCGCTGCATCCTCGCGATCACCTCCGACCTCACGGAGCAGCGGCGCCTCGAGGAACAGCTGCTCCAGTCTCAGAAGCTCGAGGCGGTCGGAAGGCTCGCGGGCGGAGTCGCCCACGACTTCAACAATCTCCTGACCACGATCCTCGGCTACAGCGAGCTCATCCTGCAGTCGCGTCCCGACGATCCGTCCCTGAGCGAGGAGGTCGGCGAGATCCGCAAGGCGAGCGAGCGCGCCGCGTCCCTGACGCGGCAGCTCCTCGCCTTCTCCCGCAAGCAGATGATCGAGCCGCGCGTCCTGGACGTCAACGCGCTCGTGGCCGAGTCCAGCCGCATGCTCCAGCGCATCATCGGCGAAGACATCTCGCTCGTCACCGACCTGCCGGCGGAGCTCGAAAGCGTCCGCGCGGATCCGGTGCAGCTCGAGCAGGTGATCGTGAACCTCGCGGTCAACGCGCGCGACGCCATGCCGGAGGGCGGGCGTCTCTCGCTGACGACGCGGCAGGTCCGTCTCGACGCTCCGCTGCCGGGGCGGACGGGGCCGGGCCCGGGCGCCTGGGTGAAGATCTCCGTCTCAGACACGGGCGTCGGCATGGACCGCGCCACGCAGGAGCGGATCTTCGAGCCGTTCTTCACGACCAAGGAGAAGGGGAAGGGAACCGGGCTCGGGCTGTCGACCGCGTACGGGATCGTCAAGCAGAGCGGCGGCTTCATCTATGCGTCGAGCGAGCCGGGCCGCGGCGCGACGTTCGACGTCTACCTGCCGTCGGTATCCGAGACTCCGGCGCGGAGGGACGACGAGACGCCGCCTCCGCCGGTCGCGGCGTCGGGGACCGAGACGATCCTGCTCGCCGAGGACGAAGACGGCCTGCGGGCGTTGAACCGCCGCATCCTGGAGAGCCACGGCTATCGAGTCCTCGCCGCCCGCGACGCCGAGCACGCGTGCGCCCTCGCTCTCGCTCAACCGGATGCGGCCGTCGACATCCTCGTGACCGACATCGTGATGCCGGGCGCGTCCGGCCGTCAGCTGGCGCGGCGGCTGCTCGAGGAGAGGCCGCGGCTCAAGGTGCTGTACGTCTCGGGCTACCCGGACGGCGCGGCGAGCACGGAGGGCGGCCTCGATCGCGGAGCCAACCTCCTCCAGAAGCCGTTCACGCCCGAGACGCTGCTTCGCAGAGTGCGGGAAACGCTCGACGCGGACTAAGATCGTCGCGAACGTGAGCGGTGAGGAGGAGACCCCGATGATCGATGCGCGCGATCCCGGATCCCGATCCGCTTCGCTCTCTTCCTCTTCGGGAACGAAGGGCGGCGCGCCTTCGGGGGGCCCCGACCGGGAGCCCTCGCGCACGTGCCCGAACTGCGGCTCGCCGTTGACCGAGCGCAAGTGCAAGCTCATCTGCCCGAACGCCCAGTGCGGGTACTACATGAGCTGCTCGGACTTCTACTAGCCGGCGCGTCGACGCGCCGGGAGACTCCGGCCCGAGACGCGTCCCGCCGATGCCCGGCGTTCCGCCTCGAGCGGCGAGCTCCTAACTCGTCTTCGCGGCCGGCGCGGCTGCGGCAGAGGGGGTCGCGACCGGTGAGACCGTGGGGGCCGGATTCGCGGCCGACGGGGTGGCTCCGGCGGGCGAGGCGACCGCGGTCGGTGTCGGCGGCTCGTTGATCTTCAGCACGAGCCCGGCCGGCGTGCGCAGGACCTCGATGGGCGTCGTGTCCGGAGTCGGAGGAGCCGGCGCCGGCGCCGTCTTCTCGGCGACGTGCCTCTCGGCATGACCTCCGCCGCACGCCCCGGCGAGCGAACAGGCCGCCAGACCCGCGGCGATACGAACGAGCCTCATCGTGTTCCCTCCGAAGTCGCCGGCGGATTCTAGCCTGCGGTTACGGTCGGACAAAATTTGTCGCAACGACGGTCCTACGGGTTCCGGACTTTGGCGCGTCGCGCCCACGCGGTCTTCGCAAGTGCTTGATAAATCGAGAGCGACGAGAGGCGCTTCGGATGGTACGCGTCTTGATTATGCGAGCGTCAAGAAGAGTGCCGGCGTGGGAGTTGCCGGTGCTGACGGAAGGGGGGGAATCGGCCGGTTCCCCCCTTGTTTTTTTCGAAGCCCACGAGGCGCGTCGCGGAACGCCCCACCGAGCCTCAGCGGCGCCCGCGGAACCCGCCGCCTCCGCCTCCCCATCCGCCGGAGCGGCCGCCCCATCCGCCGCCGCCGCCGAATCCGCCTGAGCGGTCTCCACCGCCGCCGAAATTGCCGGCATCTCCGCCCGAGCGGTCACCGCCGCCGAACGCACCGCTGCCCCACGAGGAGTGGCTGCCCCAATCGCTGTTGGAGAAGCTGCCCCACTTGTCCTGCCCCGAGGATCGCGCGTTCGACCAGCTGTCGAGGTTCTTCGAGGACGCGTCACTGCCGGCCTGCGACCACGTCGAGCCGCTGCCGCCCACCTGCTTCTGCCAGCCGTCGTCCGTGTGCTGGTAGACGTTGCCGTCGTGGTCGGCGTAGACGTTGTTGTTGACCTTCGCGACGCCGCCGTTCTCGCCGTGGATCGCGCCGCCCGAGTACGTGTTGCCGCCCGCGCCGGTCACCGTGCCGTGGGAGGCCGTGACCTGGTTGCCCGTGTAGGCGTTTCCGACGGTCGCGCGACCGCCCGCCGCCGACGCGCCGGTCGTCGGGTTGTACGCCGCGCCCCGGGCGCCGGAGGCGTAGTTGCCGGTGTACACGTTGGCCGCCTGCCCGCGCTGCCCCCAGCCCTGCGCGCCCGTCTTCGAGTTGTAGAACGTGCCCTCCTGGCCGTGCCACGCGTTGCCGGTCCAGGCGTTGTACCCGCCCCCGCTGCGCGAGACCGCGGAGGTCGAGCCCCACTGGCTGTAGACGTTGCCCGAGGACCAGCGCGCGTAGCCCGGGCCCCAGACCGCGCCGCCGCCGTAGCCCCAGGCCGCGGCGCCGTAGTGGCCGTAGTAGCCGCCCCAGGCCGCGCCCCAGCCCCAGCCGTAGTAGCCCCAGCCGTACCCGCACATCGCCGCGCCCATCGCGAAGCCGCAGCCCACGCCGAACGCAAACGCCCAGCCCGTGTACGGCGTGTACGCGATGTTGACGCCGTAGCCGTACGTCACCGGCGGGCCGTACCAGACCGTGCCGATCCACGGGTCGTAGACGTAGCCCGTTCCGTACACGACGACGCCGTTGTAGACGACCATGCTCGTGTAGCCGGGCGTGTAGCCCGTGTAGACGACGGTCGGCGTCGAGCCGTAGACCTGGACGAAGGTGAGGTTGTAGAGCGGCGAGGCCGGAGGGATCGTGTAGATGACGGTCGGCACCCAGGCGGCGACGATCCACGGTCCCTTCACCGACGTCGACGTGAACCAGATCCCGCTCTGGCACATGTAGTACGCGTTCGGCCCGGTCATGATGATCGGCGTCGACGCGTTGACGACGTACTCCATCGTCGTGCCCTGGATGGGCTTCATCTTGGGCTCCCCGTCGAACGTGACCTTCTCCGCCTTCGCGGTGCGCTGCACGGTCGCGGTCTGCGGGATCGACGCCGTGACGACGGCCTCCTTCGACTGCTGCGTCCCGGCGACCGACGCCTTCACGTTCTCCACCGGGCTCTCGTCCGGGATCTTGGCGAAGTCCGGCGGCAGGCTGGCCTGGTCCACGTAGGTCCAAGGGCCGGTCGTCGCCGGCGCGCTGAACCAGCGCCCCGCGATGAGAACGTACGTACTCTGGTTGGCGATGTCCTTGAAGACGTGGCCGGACGTGTTCTTGACGTAGAGGAGGTTCGTTCCCGTCACCTCCTCGTAATTCGGCTCGCCGTCGACGACGATGAGCTCGGTCGGCCCGGTCGCGACGTGCACGACGGGGACCGGCTTCGTCTTGAGCGACGGCTTGGGCGCCTTCGGATCGGACGCGGAGCCGCCCGTCATCGGGTCGCCCGTCTTGGCGGCCACGATGTCCTGGAGCGCCTTGTCGAGGTTCCTCTTGCGCTCGAACCGCGGGTCCGCGACCTTCCACGGTCCCTCCAGGCTATCGGCCTCCATCCAGCCGTCGAAGAGGTGGAGGTAGGTCTCGCCGGACTCCGCCTTGAGCACGATCGAGCTGGTGTTGATGACGCGCTGCAGGTCCGTGTTGGCCTGCTTCCGGAACGCCGGCTGCCCGTTCACCAGGACCAGCACGGCGGGGACGTTCGAGAAGATGATCTGCGGCGGAGTGTTGTCGAGCGGGCGCGACTCGCCCTCGGCCTTCGCCGCGGTGATGCCGAGATCCGCCTCGAAGCGGTCGAGCGACATGGCCTTGGACCGCTTCGCCGGCTCCAGCTCGTGCAGCGCCTCGATCCACGCGGCGGCCTTCTCCGGCGCCGACGGGAAGCTCGAACGCGTGATGGTCAGGTCCTCGAAGTAGACGAGCCGGTTCGTCTTGTCCACGTCCACGCGGGCCGTGAACCAGATGACGCCGAACGTCTGGTCCTTCGCGGTCTTCGGCTGGACCGACACGGCCGCGTGCGCCTCGATCTGGTTGTTCTTGAAGGTGTCGACCTGGGGCTGGTAGATGAGGAAGGTCCCCGCCTCGGAGCCGAGCCGGCGCGGCCACGGGTCCGCGGGCGGCACCTGGTTGGAGGCATTGGCCGTCGCGGCCGCGGCGGCGGGAGCGGAGGCCTGTCGGGCCAGCACGAGTTGCGGGGTGACGAGGAGCGAGATCAGGACGGACGCGAGCCCGGTTCGGGTGAGCTGACGCAGCATGGACGCCTCCGATTGGTTGAGGCTGAATATATCGCTTCGGCCGCGAATCGAAGCGAAGGCGCCTAGGTCGACGCCGTTCAGGCGAGGAACGCGCGAATCGGCTTCAGGTACCTGCGGTCGCCCTCGAGCCGCAGCTCGACCGCGTCGCCGCGGTCTTCCTCACCGACGACTCGGAAGGACGCCCTCGCGGCCGCGATGGCCTTGCCGCTCGTGTACGGGATGCGGACCGTGAACTGCTCGGACGAGCCGCGCAGGCGGCGCGCCACCTCGGTCTCGAGCCGATCGATCCCGTCGCCGGTCTTTCCGGACACCCGCAGCGCGCCCGGCGCCCGCCCGGCGACGTCCGTCTTGTTCCAGACGGGCAGGACCCGGGAGGTGTCCACTCCCAGCTCCTCGAAGGTCTCCGTTGCGATCCGCTCCTCCTCGTCGGCCCGCGGCGACGACGCATCGATGACGTGCAGGATCAGGTCGGCGTCCCGGATCTCGGCGAGCGTCGAGCGGAACGACGCGACCAGCGAGGTGGGCAGCTTCCGGACGAGGCCGACCGTGTCCACGAAGATCACGTGGGAGAGACGCGGCGAGGACGCGCGGCCGGCGCGCGCGTCGAGCGTCGCGAAGAGGCGGTCTGCCGCGTAGGCGGTCTCGCGCGTCAGACGGTTGAACAGGGTCGTCTTCCCGGCGTTCGTGTATCCGGCGATCGCCACCTGGAGCCAGCGGTGGCGGCCCCGGCGCCGCACGAGGCGGGCGACCTCGATCCTCTCGAGGTCCCGACGCAGGCGGGCGATCCGGTCGCGGATCTTGCGGCGGTCGAGCTCGAGCTTCTGCTCGCCCGCTCCGCGCCCGCCGATGCCGCCGCCCAGGCGCGAGAGGTGCGTGTACCTCCCCGCGAGCCGCGGCAGGAGGTACTGCAGCTGCGCGAGCTCGACCTGCGTCCGCGCCTCGCGCGAGCGGGCGTGCAGCGCGAAGACGTCGAGGATCAGCCCCGGCCGGTCCACGACGCGCACCCCGTCCCCCCAGGCGGTCTCGAGGTTGCGAACCTGCCCGGGCGAGAGCTCGTCGTCGAACACGACCAGCCGGGCGGCCTCGTCCTTCGCCGCGGCGCCGATCTGCTCGACCGAGCCCTTGCCGATGTACGTGGCCGGGTCCGGAGCCACGCGCTCCTTCAGGAAGCGCGCGACGACCTGTCCCCCGGCGGTCTCGACCAGGCGCTCGAGCTCGTCGAGGTGGTCCTCGGCGATCGCCCGCGGCACGCCCTTCGGCGAAACGCCGACGATGACGGTCCTCTCGGGCGCGGTCCGGGCCACGGGTTGGATTCTAGAGGGTCGGGCCGAGGGCGCGCCGGCCGCGCGCGACGCGCGGCGAGCCGCCTACGCCTCGGCTCCCGGGAGGGACGGTGCGGGGGGCACCTCGTCGAACGCGTACAACGAGGCCGCCAGCCTCTCGAATCCGCGGTCGCGGGCGACGAGGTCGAGATGGAGAGAAGACCAGTCCGAGAGCAGGATCGCTTCGTCGCCCTTGCCCGCGTAGGTCTTCAGATAGCCGCGGCAGGACGGGCAGTAGTCGATGCGGAGACCTCCCTCGCCCTCGACCGCCACGATCGAGAGCTTCTGCGCGTCTGCCTCGCAGAACGGGCACTTCGTGCGCGGATATTGCCATCGGGTGTCGCAGAGGCCGCAGCACATCCGTCGAGCCCGGGAGGCGTCGGCCTCCGCGAGGTGCGCCATCGCCGGCCGCGCGCCGCAGGTCGGGCAGTAGCCCCGCATCCAGCGCTCGTCCTCTCCGGAGCTCTCGAAGGACTCGACCACGGGGCGGAGGAAGCGCGCCGCCGCCGCCCAGCCGAGGTATCGCAGCAGGCCCGGTGAGGGCGGGGACCACGAATCGTCGCCGAGAAGAAAGTCCGCGATCCGGCGGGAGGCCTCGGGCTCGGAACCCAGGGCGGCATCGAGCGCCGACGCCTCCTCTCTCACCCGGCCGGGCGGCGCCTGGGCGGCCACCGCGCGCACGAGCGCCGCCGTCATCTCACCCGCCGGCTCGAGGTCCACGGCGACCCGCTCGCTGCGGAGCAGCGGCACGCCGGCGAGGAACTCCTCGCGGTACTCGTCCCGGCTCGGAGCATCGGCGGTACGCGTCGCGGACTGAAGATCCGCGGCCGCGCGATCCACGAGCGCGCGCAGCTGGGCCACCGGCCGCAGGTACTCGTGTGCCGCCACCCATCCGTCCGCGTTCAGGGCGCTCAATGCGTCTCGTGCGCCTCCTGGCGGGGAAGCACCGGGAACAGCCGGGCTCCGAGGCCGAAGAGGAAGATCGTCGCGGCGATCAGGCCGATCGAGATCCCCCACTCGAAGATCGAGGGCGCGTACGGCTCGGGCGCGCCCCAGGGCATGCGGCCGCGGAACGTCATCGCGAACAGCACGACGTTCATCCGGTTATAGACGACGCCGAGAACCGCCAGGAGCGCCCCCCAGAAGAGCGT
>Ga0163163_10005555_pt1 | contig 10920 bp, 6 predicted proteins | sample S65metaG_FD_119766 | JGI IMG/M metagenome (GOLD analysis project Ga0163163, IMG submission 119766) | Switchgrass rhizosphere microbial communities from Kellogg Biological Station, Michigan, USA - S6-5 metaG | ecosystem: Host-associated > Plants > Roots > Rhizosphere > Soil | place: USA: Michigan... | reverse complement strand
TGACTGAACGCCTGGGGGAAGTTGCCGAGGAGCTCGCCGGTCTCGGGCTCGACCTCCTCGGCCAGGAGCCCGACGTCGTTGAGGTAGCTCGCCGCCCGCTCGAAGACGGCGGTGGCCCCCTCGACCTGCCCGGCGAGCGCCCGCGCCTGCGCCAACCAGAAGGTGCACAGGAGGAAGGTGCCCTCGGCGCCCGCGAGTCCGTCGGCGGCCAAGTATCGGTAGACGAGCCCTCGGGAGTCGGTGAGCCGCTCCTCGATGGCGTCCATCGTCGCCAGCATGCGCGGGTCGCGCGGGTCCACCAGCCCGACGATCGACAACATCAGCGCAGAGGCGTCGAGCTCGTCCGAGTCGAACGCCTGCGTGAACGCCTGCGCCGCGTCGCTCCAGCCGCGCGTCACGATGGCGTCCGCGATCTCATCGCGCACGTCCTTCCAGCGTTCGACCCGATCGGAGGCGTTGAGCAGGTCCGCCAGGGCGATGGCGCGATCCGCGGCGACCCAGCACATCAGCTTCGAGTAGAGGAAGTGCCGGGGTTCGCCTCGGATCTCCCAGATCCCCTGGTCGGTCTCGGTCCAGCGGGCCGCGGCCGCGTCCGCCAAATCGGCCATGAACCGCTTGGTGTCGGCCGGGCACCGCTCGACGATCTCCGGTAGACGAGCGGCGGCGTTGAGCAGCTCCCCGTACACGTCGAGCTGTCGTTGGTCCCACGCACCGTTCCCGATGCGCACCGGACGGCTGTCCCGCCAGCCGGCGAGGTGCGGGAGCTCGCGCTCGGTGAGGTCGTGCTCGCCGCCGATGCCGAACATGATCTGGAGCTTTCCGCCGCTTCGGATCTGTGCCGCGGCCGCCGCCGACATGTACTCGAAGAACGCATCGGCCTCGTCCGGACAGGCCGCCACCCAGAGCGCGTCGACGGTGAAGCTGGCGTCGCGGACCCACGAGAACCGGTAGTCCCAGTTCCGGGCACCCCCGACCGATTCGGGCAGCGAGGTCGTCGCCGCGGCGACGATCGCGCCGGTCGATGCGACGGTTAGTGCCTGCAGGACCCTCCCGCTGTGGTGGACGAGGTCACGCCAGGGGCCCTCGTAGCGCTGGTGCAGGCGTGACCACGAGCGCCACGTCGTCACGGTGCCGTCCAGCCGGCGATGCAGCTCCCGCTGCGTCCAGACCCGCGGCGGGGTCCCGTCGGTCCGGGCGTGGTGGAGCCCGAAGCAGAGCGACTCGCCGGCGGCGACGGTGAAGCGTGCCGAGACGCGGCCGTCGACGATCTCGATCGGCAACGGCGCCGAGAGGACCATCACGTTCGGGCCGCCCTGCAGGCGGACACCGCCGTCGAGCAGTGTCGCGATGGGGGTGACCAGCCCGTACTCGGGACGGGGCGCGAGGTCGAAGGCCAGCTCGACCCGCCCGCTCGTTGCGGTGACCCGACGCACGAGGAGGCCCGGGGAACGGTGGCCGAGCTGGTGCCCGCGTTCGCCCGGACCCGTCATCAAGGCGTCGGTCAGCACGGCCGTGCCGGTCGGTGTCCCGAACGTCGTCTCGAGCACCATCGTGCGGTCGATGTAACGGCGCTGCGCGGCGGCTCCGTCGACGGGGGTGATCGACCAGTGTCCGGCCGCCGGATCCAGGAGTCTTCCGAACACCGACGGCGCGTCGAGCCGGGGCCAGCACAGCCACTCGACGGAGCCGGCCCGGTCCACGAGGGCGACTGACCGGCAGTCGGAGATGAGGGCATGGTCGCCGATCGGGGTGTTGCTCATGATCGGGCCCTCCTGATGATGAGGTCGGTCACGAGACTGGTCCGACCCCTCTTGCCGGCGCAGACCCACACCCGAGGTCGCCGCGGAAGCACAGGTGGATGAGGAGCCCGGTCATGGAGGACGGGAACCGGTTGCCGCAGCGCGGCATCGCGTCGGCTCGACGACGACTGGTCAAGGGCATCGGCACGCACGGCGGCCTCACCTTAGAGGTGGCCGGAGGCACCCAGGGTGGCCCGGCGTTGACGAGCCCGCGCTCACGGCCGGCCATGCCGTCGGGGTGTGGCTCCGCCTCGTCGACGCCTATGGCTGGCATGGACCACGGGCCGTCCGGTGCCCGGGCGCGCGTCGCTTCGCGTCGCCAGGACCCGAGACGGCCGCCGTCACACGTGCAGCCGGTAGAAGCGGAACATGTCGTGGTCGACGGGCAGCACCTCGACGGCGCGATAGCCCGCCTCGGCGGCGTAGCGCTCCAGGATGGCGGTCCGCATGACCGTCCCGGTCGCCGCGGACTGCTCCTCGCTGCGCCCGACGGGGAGGCAGTGGAGGACGCTCGCGGCGTAGAAGAACCGCTGCGTCGGGTCGGGATCGTCGGCCGTGAGCGCGTCCGCCGCCCGTTCGTCGACGACGAACACGGTGCCGTCCCGCCCCGCGAGCTGCCGCATGGCGCTGAGCGCTTGGACCGGGTGCGCCATGTCATGGAGCGCTTCGAAGCAGCACACGAGGTCGTAGTGACCAGCTGCGGTTCCGGCGTCGTCCTCGTGGAAGGAGACGCGCTCGGCGACACCGGCCGCATCCGCGTTCGTGCGCGCCTCGACGACCGACGCGGTGTCGGTGTCGTAGCCGTCGACGACCACCTTCTCGAACCCCCGAGCGAGGGCGATCGACGACCAGCCGCAGCCGCACCCGAGGTCGGCGATGCGCGCCGGGGCGGCCTCGAGCCGCGCGACGACGTCGGGCATCGCCGCCAGCCAGTCGCCGACCAGCAGGTTCGTGAACTGCGGCCGGTTCGCCGCCGCCTGCGCGCGACGGATCCACTCGCCGTACTCACCGAAGCTGATGCCCGTGCCCTTGCGGTACGCCGTCACCAGCTCCGGGAGGATGCCCGGTCCGGCCGCGGCGAACGTGGCGAGCGGTGCGACGTGGGCGAGGCTGTCGGGATCGAGCAGGCAAGCCTGCTGAGCCAGCGGCAGGGAGTACACGCGCCCGTCGGGGTCGGCGTCGATCGGCTCCGAGTCGATGGTCACGATCCCGGCCGTCGCCTGCTGCTCCAGCCACTCCCTGGCGTAGCGGCTGTCGATCTCGGCGCGGCCCGCCAGCTGGGATGGCGTAGCCGGTTCCTCGGCCAGCGCGCCATACAGGCCGAGGCGCATCCCGAGCTCGACGGTCGCCAGCTCGAGGCTGCCGATGGCCGCCATGACGATGCGCTCGGCGAAGGTGCCGATGGCGCGATCGAGGTCGCCGTCCCCGGCGCGCTCCTGATCGGTGCCCACTTCGTGGAAGTCGACGTCGTGGGTCGTGAGGTCGTCGGTCGTGATGTCATGGGTAGCGATGCCGTCGGTCGTGATGTCGTCTGTCGTGATGTCGCCTGTCGTGATGTCATCGGTGCTGGTCATGGTCGCCTCCTCGCGTCCTCGGGCAGGAGGCGCCAGATCTGACCTGGCATCGCCAGATGGCGACTACCGTCCCGGGGCTGTGGACGCCTTGACGGCGCGGGGGCGCGAGCCGATCCTCGGCGTGCTGTCGGACGGCATGGACGATGCCGTCGCGGGCAGCGGGCGGCTCGTCCTCCTGCTCGGCGAGGCCGGCATCGGCAAGACGACGATGGCCCGCACGCTGGCCTCCGACGCTCGGCGTCGGGGCATGACGGTCAGGTGGTCGGCGTGCTGGGCGGGTGGCGCGACCGTGGCCCACGCGCCCTGGACGACACTGCTCGCCGGGCTCGGGCCGGCTGGCCGGTCGGCGGTCGTGGCTCTCCGCCGGACCGGGTCCCGAGAGGCGGGCGCACCCTCGGCGGCGGCCGCGGAGCGTGCGTCCGCGTATGCGGCGGTCGTCGATGCGCTCGAGGAGGGCACCGCTGGGTGTCCGGCCCTGCTCGTGCTCGATGACCTGCACTGGGCGGACGAGGGCACGCTCGAGCTGCTCGACGTCGTGGGCGCGCACGTCCCCGCGCTGCCGGTGCTCGTCGTCGCCACCTACCGGGACACCGACGTCGGTGCCGGAACGCCGCTGGCCACCCTCGGCGGTCGAGCCGAGCGCGTCGAGCTCCACGGGCTGCATGCGGCCGGCGTCGCCGAACTCCTGAGCGACCATCTCGGCTCGGCCCGGGCGGCCGAGCTGGCCGGCAGTGTGGCGGCCCTCACCGCGGGGAACCCGTTCCTGGTCGTGCAGCTGGCTCGGTTGCTGGCCCAGGATCCCGGCGCGCTGCGGGCGCCGGTCCTGCCGACCGGTGCCCGCGATCTGTTGCACCAACGACTGAGTGCGCTCGCCGGCGAGGACCGACGGGTGCTCGTCGCCGGTGCCGTACTGGCCAATCCCTTCCGCGCGAGGGACGTGGCGGACGTCCTGCAGACGTCAGCGGCGGCTGTCGTCGCGTCGCTCGAGCGGGCCGCGGCGGTGCGCGTCGTCGAGCGGGCGGCCGGCACGGGATCGTGGACCTTCGTGCACGATCTCTTCCGGCAGGCCGCACTGGAGCTCGGGGAGCCGGCCGACGTGGCGGACGACCACAGGCGGGCCGCTGCCATCCTGGAGCGGGAGGGCGCCGAGCCGGCCGTCATCGCCGTCCACCTTCTCGCCGCAGACGATGCGCTCGGCGCCGCCGCGTGGTCGGCACGCGCCGGCGAGCGCGCGCTGGCGGCGATGGCGTGGGAGGAGGCGGCCACTCACTACGAGCGGGCTTTGGACGCGCTGCCCGCTGGGGTCGCTCCGGAGGTCCGCGCCGACGCCCTCGCCGGTCTCGGTCGGGCTCGCCTCCTCACCGGCGACGAGCTCGGAGCGACGCGGTCCTTCGAGGAGCTCGCCGCCCTCGGCCGCGCCCTCGGCTCGGAGGCGCTGTTGGTGCGCGCCGCCCTCGGTTTCAGCGCGGATCTCTCGGGCTTCGAAGTCAGGTTGTTCGATCAGCGCCAGATCAACCTCCTGGAGGAGGCGGCCGCGGCACTCGGCCCGACGGGAGAGCCGGCCACTCGTGCGACCGTGCTCGCGCGCCTTTCCGTGGCGCTCTCGTTGACGGCTTCCGAGGCCCGCCGGCTGGAGCTGGCCGAGGCCGCCGTCGCGCTGGCGCGCGAGGCCGACGAGCCGGTCGTGCTCGCGTCGGCTCTCGCCGCCCACTGCGACGCGATCGCGGGTCCTGCGGACGTCGGTCGCCGAGAGGCCGAGGCGACCGAGATCATCGCCATCGCCGAGGCCGCCGGCGAGGGTGCGGTCGGGCTGCTCGGGCGGCGGTTGCGGTTCGTGGCTCGGCTCGAGCGAGGCGACGTGGCCGGCGTGGACGAGGACATGCGGGCGTTCGCACGTCAGGCCGATGCCATCGGCAACCCGCTGTACTCGTGGTACGTCCCGTTGTGGAAGGCCCAGCTGCTGCTGGTGGCGGGAGACGTCGCGGCGGCGAGCGCGCTCGTGGACGAGGCCGAGATGATCGGTCGAGCCGCGGGCAGCACGAACGCGGCGGTGCTGGCGACCGTGATGCGGCTGATGATGACGTGGCATCGCGGCGAGTACGACGCCGCCGTCGCCCGCGTGGAGTCGTTGGACGAGGTCGCACCGAGCCTGGCGATGTACGTCTCGGCGATCGGTAGCTACGCGCGCGCCTATCAGCTCGCGGGCCGCACCGTGGCCGCCATGGACCTCCTCGACCGCGCCGCCGCGCTGGGTCTCCACACTCAGCCCGTCGACGCCGAGTGGCTCGCCAACCTCGTCAACCTCACTCGCGCGGCGGCCGCGCTCGGCCATCCGATCCTGGACGACGCCCTGACCCTGATCGCGCCGCATGCAGATCTCGTCGTCTTCGAGGGGATCGGAGCCGGCCTGTACGGCTCTGTGGCCAGGATCGTCGCCGTGGGATGCACCGCGATCGGCCGGCACGACGACGCCGTGCGCTACGCCGAGCAGGCACTCGCCATGAACCGGCGCTTCGGGGGCGTACTCGTGGCTGATGCCCTGCGAACCCTGGCCGGTTCGTTGGACGGTCGCGACGGGCCCGGCTCGGCGCGTGCCGCGTCCCTTCATCGCGACGCCGACCTCGCGTACCGAGCGGCCGGAGCACCGCACATGGCGCGCCCGGCCGCCACGACGATCGACTCGGAGCCCGCGCCCACTCCGTCGACGAGCAACGAGCTCCGGCGGGAGGGCGACGTGTGGCGCATCACGTACGCCGGCCGGGCGACGATCGTCAGACATGTCAAGGGCATCGCCGACCTCGCCGTTCTCGTCGAACGGCCGGGGCGCGAGGTCCACGTCACGGAGCTGGACGGCGGCGCCGCGGTGCCGCTCGGTGGACGAGGAGGCGACGCGCTCGACCGGCGAGCGATCGACGAGTATCGGGCGCGGCTGACCGAGCTCGCTGGGGAGATCGACGAGGCCGAGGCATCGCACGACATCGGCCGGGCCGAGCGGGCGCGGCTCGAGTACGACGCGCTCGTCGATCAACTGACCGGCGCGGTCGGCATCGGCGGTCGCGTCCGTGGCGCAGGCGTGGACCCGGTCGAGCGCCTGCGCAAGGCCGTGACCGCTCGCCTCCGGGATGCCATCCGCCGCATCGACACCGTCGATCCCCTCCTCGGCCGTCATCTCGGCAACGCCGTCCACACCGGGACCTATTGCTCGTATCGACCGGAGTCGCCCACTCTTTGGCGCTGCCGCGCCACCTGACCGGCGAGCCTGACCGGCTCTGCGGTGCGAACTGTCGCTCCTGGTGAGCTTTGAGTACTCTGAACCTCGGCGGTCAGGGGCCGTCGGTGACAAGGGGGAGACCACGACGAACGACGCTGCTCCAGGTTCGGGCGGCCCATCACGGACCGTCTCGATGGCACCTACATCCGTCGGAGCCGTGGCCTGAGGTTTCGCGCGTCGGGGGCTCCTCCGGTCGGCGGACCATCGCTCGGGAAGCACAGAGGCGTTCACGCGGCCGCTGTGTTCGCGAGTCGCAGTCTGCCGGCTGACCCGGTCACTCCATCCGAAGACCACATCCACACAAGGGGGATAGCTGACATGAAGCGAATCAGATCGGCTGCTCTGCTCTGCGCCGTGGGGCTTGTCGCCGCGGCATGCGGCAGCAGCTCGGGCAGTTCGTCGGACACGACCGCTGCCGCGGGCACGACGGCGGCTGCGGGCACGACGGCGGCTGCGGGCACGACGGCTGCGGCCGGCTCCAGTGCGGCCCCGGGCACGACGGGAGGCTCGCCCTCGTCGGTCGATACCTCGAAGAACGAGGCCAGCGACACCGGCATCACCAAGGACTCGATCACCATCGGGCTGATCACGTCGGTCACCGGGCCGGCGTCGTCGACGTTCAAGGACACGGCGGACGGCGTCAAGGCCCGCATCGACGCCCAGAACGCAGCCGGAGGCATCAATGGCCGCAAGATCATCGTGAAGGTGGCCGACGACGCGTCGACCGTGCCCCAGGACCTGTCGGCGGCGCAGAGCCTGGTGCAGCAGGACAAGGTGTTCGCCATCATCGGCTACTCGCCGTACTTGTTCGGCTCCTACCGCTATCTGCAGCAGCAGGGGATCCCGGTGACGGGGTCCGGCTTCGACGGTCCGGAGTGGCGCCAGCAGCCCAACACCAACATGTTCTCGTGGGCGTCGTTCGACCCCACCCAGGAGGCCAACGAGACGGACGGGCTCTTCTGGAAGAAGATCGGCGCCACCACGATGGGGGGCATCCACTATGCCGATTCGCCGTCGTCGACGGGCTCGATCGCCCAGATGAAGACCAGCGTGGAGAAGGCCGGCCTGAAGATGCCGGTGAACAAGGCCGTGCCGTTCGGGACGGTCGACGTGACCGGCGCGGTGCTCGAGATGAAGAGCGCGGGGGTCGACGGGGCGACGTGCTCGTGCGTGGACTCGACGAACCTGGCGATGATGGGGGCGATCAAGAACTCGGGCTTCGCCAACTTCAAGGGCGCGATGGCGTACTCGGGTCCGACCGACAACGTGTTCGCCAACTCCACGGCCACGGCGGCGGCGGAGGGCAACTACTTCCGCTCGGCGGAGACGCTGATCATCGATCAGACGAACCCGGCGATGCAGACGTGGAAGGCCAACATGACGAAGTACATCCCGAGCTACAAGGGGAGCTTCCCGACCTTCGGCGTGACCGGTGGTTACATCTCGGCCGATCTCATGATCCAGATGCTCCTGCAGGGCGGCCAGAACCCGACCCGCAAGTCCGTGATGGACAACACTCGGGCCAACGTGCACGACTACGACGCCGAGGGCATCCTGGCCTCCCAGGTCGACTTCGCGCTGGACAAGTTCACCCAGGGCACCCAGGGGGAGGTGTGCTTCTACTACCCGACGGTGAAGAGCGGGAAGTGGGTCGACACCGTTGGCAAGATCTGCGGCGCTCGCATCCCCAACTCGACGCCGAAGGGCTAGTCAGACGAGAACGGACCGTTCGTCCGGTCACATGGTGGGTCCGCTGCCTCGCTCGGTGGACCCACCGGCGTCGCGTCGAGGCTCATCAGCCTTCCGCGGGCGAGTCGACGCTCACCATCCAGGGGGTGCCGAAGCGGTCCACGCACATGCCGAACATCGGTGACCACGACGTGGCGGCGATGGGCAGTCTGACCTCGCCGCCCTCGGCGAGCGCGCCAAAGGCCCGCTTGGCCTCGTCCGGATCCGCGACCGAGTAGTTGACCATGATGCCCTGCACGGTCCGGGAGCCGGTGCTCGTCGGGTCGTCGGACGCCATGAGGAGGTTGTCTCCGAAGGTCAGCGCGGCGTGCATGATCGCCTCGCTGTCGGTAGCAGGCATCTGCTCGTCCGCCGGCATGTCGGCGCTGCGGATCAGGGTGAGGTCGCCGCCGAAGATCGCCTGGTACTGGGTGAAGGCGTCGCGGCAGTTGCCGTTGAAGAAGAGGTACGGGTGCAAGGCCATGGGAGCCTCCGATCGGGATGGACACCAGTGTCGACGGCGGCCGGGCGCCGGATTCATCGTCCCACGACCGTCGAGCCGGCACGGCCGGGCGGTCAGCTCCGCTGCGCCGGGAGCTTCGGGATGAGCCAGCCGAGGAAGTCGGTCGGGCTGCGCGTCTGGAGCCAAAGGCGCCCCGGCCCCACGAATCGCGTCACCAGACCCTCGCCGCCGAGCACGGTCGTCTTCCAGTTGCCGGCCTTGTGCACCGTGTACTGGATGCTCTCGTCGAACGCGACCACGTGGCCCGTGTCGAGCGTGTACCCCTCACCGGCCGCCAAGGTGCGGGACAGGATGGCCCCATAGCTCGACATCAGCAGGTCACCGCGGCCGGTGCACCTCAGGAGGAACAGTCCCTCCCCACTGAAGAACGTCTTCGACCCGCCCCACTTGGTGTCGACGTCGATCGTCGGGTCCGAGGCGATCCACGAGCCGGACTGCACGAAGAGCGCCTGGCTGCCGTCCACCGCCACGGTGACCATGTCGCCGGGCAAGCTGGGAGCGACGGCGACGGTTCCCCCGGTTGGGGCGCGGAACGTGTTGATGAAGAAGCTCTCCCCACCGAGCACCGATCGCTTCAATCCCGCCATGACACCGCCGCGCGCCTTCGTCTCGACCTCGACACCGTCGCTGTAGGCCGCCATGGCGCCGGCCTCCACCTGCACCTCGCCGCCGGGCGGGATCGACACGTTCCCGAACGCGAACGAGGGGCTGGCCACGATCTCGACGTGCATGGCGGCCGAGTGTAAGCACCCTCGAAGGGCGCTTCGTCCGGACGGCGAGGCCGGCGGCCCGCGGATGGCCCCCGCGGTCCGGGGGGGAGACGGGCGCCACCGGCGAGCAGATGGCCGCCAACCGGGTCCGGCCGCGACACTGTCGTTCCGATGGCCAGCTATGCGGATCTGGTGCCGCTCTTCACGGTCGAACGGGTGGAAGGGGACGGAGCGGTGTACCGCCCGGTGGACGGCCTGCCCCATGACGACGACCGACTCCTCGGCGGCCTCGTGCTCGGCCTCTCGCTCCGATCGGCGGCGGCGACGGTCGACGAGGACCGCCGCGTCCACTCGCTCCACGGCTACTTCCTCCGCCGCGGCCGTTCCTCGCAGCCGCTCGCGCTCGTCGTGGACGTCCTTCGCGATGGGCGGGCCTTCAGCGTCCGGCGCATCGCCGCGGAGCAGAACGGGGTGCCGATCGCGCTCTTCACCGCTTCCTACGTGACGGGCGACGCCGACGATGATCCGACGGACTGGCAGCGAGCGCCGAGAGGTCTGCCCGATCCGGAGGCCGTCACGGGGCCTCCTCCCCTGGTGTCCACGTCATCCCTCCTCGAGGCCTTCGATGTTCGCGGCGCGGAGCCGGACGACCCGGACTCGTCGTCGGCCGTGCACCCGTACTGGGCGCGGGTGCGCACCGCGCTGCCTGACGATCCCACGCTGCACGCCAGCGTGGTCGCGCTGATGTCCGACTGCGGGGTCAGCGCCACGGCCTGCGGTCCGGGCACCAGTGTGCGGGACCAGCTCGCCACGGCCAGCCTCGACCATGCCATCTGGTTCCACCGCCCGGTGCGGACCGACGAGTGGATGCTCGTGTCGGGCCGCTCGCAGTCGGACCGCGCCCGACGCGGCTTCGCCCACGCCGAGATCCGCGCTCAGGACGGCCGGCTCGTCGCGTCCATCGCCCAAGAGGCGCTCCGCGTCAGCAGGCGCCGGCCGCGGCCAGAAGGCGCAGCCGAACAAGCCTGACGCTCCGCCCGGCCGCCCGGCCGCCCGGCCGACGGTTGCCCCTCCTCTCGTCGACGCCACATGCCTGCGACGCGCGGTCCCGCCGCTGGGGCGCACGGGCTCGTCCTGCGTCATGTCGCGGGGTCATCATGGGACGATGCTCGATCCGATCGACATCCTGGCCATCCAGCAGGTCCTGTCGCTGTACAGCCACGTCGTCGACGGCCGGGCGTGGGACCGCCTCGGGGAGGTCTTCGACGAGCACGCGGTGTTCGACGCGAGCGCGCACGGGGCCGGGGTGTCGGAG
>Ga0163163_10005554_pt1 | contig 10921 bp, 12 predicted proteins | sample S65metaG_FD_119766 | JGI IMG/M metagenome (GOLD analysis project Ga0163163, IMG submission 119766) | Switchgrass rhizosphere microbial communities from Kellogg Biological Station, Michigan, USA - S6-5 metaG | ecosystem: Host-associated > Plants > Roots > Rhizosphere > Soil | place: USA... | reverse complement strand
GGGCCGCCAGACGCAGCGCGAAATGCTCGCCGAGCGCGAAACCGACGGCGCCTTCACCGTCGATCTTGCCGAAGTTGCCCAGGTTGAAGTTGATGTAGCCGTTGTTGCCGTCCTCGGGATCCGGGCGCCGCGTGATGAAGTTCACCGCGCCACCGGTGGTATTGCGTCCGAACAGTGTGTTCTGCGGGCCGCGCAGCACTTCGATGCGCTCCATGTCGAACAACCCGAGCTGGCTGGTGAACGGCGTCACCTGCGAGACCTCGTCGAAGTACAGGCCCACCGCCTGCTGCGCCGTGAGGTGGAAATTCTGCGTGCCCACGCCGCGGATGGCGAATCCCGAGTTCACTGCCGACGCCGTCTTGAGGCTCAGGTTCGGCAGCATCTTGATGAGATCGTCGGGACCCGAGATGCGTTGCGCGATGATGGCGTCGCGCGATACCGCGTCCAGCGCGATGGGCACGTCCTGGATGTTCTGCTCGCGTTTCTGAGCCGTGACCAGCACCTCCTCCAGCGTCGTCGCCGGTTCTTCGGTCTGGGCCCACGCCGGCGCGGCCAGCAGGCAGGCCAGCAGCAGGCAGTTCAGTTTCTTCTTCATGAATTTCTCCTCCCCCAGTCAGTAACGGTCGGCGGTGCCCGTCCTCACGTCGTAGCTACGGGCATCCGCCGGGTAAGGCAGCATTCGAGAGCTCCACGCCGCGTACTGGCGCTTGAGCCGCTCGAATTCGTCCGGCAACTTCTCGCGCAGGTCGGCGCGCTCGCGCGGATCCGCGTCGATGTCGAACAGGTATTCGCGTCCGCCGAGCTTCAGGTATTTCAGGCGTCCGTCGCGTACGGCCGCCTGCTCGTTGGCCTTGTAGCGCCAGTACAGCGTCCTTGGGTGCGCGGGTGCGGCGTCACCGAGCACCGGCAACAGGTTCTCGCCATCGCTTGGGTAGTTAGCATGCGGTGCGCCGCCCGCGGCCGCGAGCAGCGTCGGCAGCCAGTCCGTGGTCACGACCACCTGGTCGGAACGCAGGCCTGCCGGAATCCGGGCGGGCCAGCGCGCCAGTACGGGTACGCGGATGCCGCCCTCCAGCAACTCGCCTTTCATGCCCGTGAGCGGCCACACGTCCGAGAAACGCTCGCCGCCGTTGTCGCTGGTGAAGATGACGATGGTGTTGGAAGCCAGCTGCAGCGCATCCAGCGCATCGAGTACGCGCCCGACATTGGTGTCCAGACTCTCCAGCATGGCGCGATAGGTCTCGAGCGAGCCGCCGTCCCGATGTACGGCGCTCTTGATGGCCAGTGACGCCGCGTGATCGCCGGGCCCTTCCCAGGGCCAGTGCACCGCGTTGAAGTGCAGGCTTATGAATACCGGCCGCGCCTCGCGTGCTCCCAGTTCCAGTTCGTCGATGGCCCTGTCGGCCAGGAGGTCGGTCAGATAACCGTGATCAGCGAGAATCCTTTCCTGGTCGATGATCGGGCTCGGATCGTCCTTGCCGTGCCCGAAGTAGAACGAGTAGCCGCCGTACATTCCGAAGAAGCGGTCGTAGCCACTCTTGAGTGGCCCGAACTTCGGTGGCTTGCCGAGATGCCACTTGCCGAACAGGGAGGTGCGGTATCCGCGCTTGCGCAGCAGCGACGGCAGCGTCGGTACCTCGGGCGGCAGCCCAATGCTCTCCTCGTGGTCGAAGGCCAGCGGTTCGTCCAACCCCACGCGCAGGCGGCCCGGTTCGCGGCCCGTGATCAGCGCGACGCGCGTGGCCGAGCAGACCGCCGAGCTCGCGTAGGCCTGCGTCATGAGCGCGCCATGGCGTCCCAGTGAGTCGATGCGCGGGGTCGAGAAGTGACGGCCATAACAACTGAGGTCGGCGTAGCCGAGGTCATCGGCCAGGACGAAAACGATGTTGGGCAGGGCGGGGCGTTGAGCGTGCGCACGCCGGCCCGCGAGGCCGAGCCCGAGCGTGCCGACCAGGGATCCGGCGAGCATCTGCCGGCGCGTCAGCACGTGGTTGCCGGACCTGCGCTCGCGCGTCCGCTGGCTCGACGACATCCTTGCTCCCTGTATATGAATGACCGTTCATAAAAATATGAACATGCATTCATCTGCTGAGTCAAGATTTCGCCGGTGGGCTACGCCGCTGGTTGAGTCCGGGTGCGGGCCCCCGCCCCGGCGGGCCGGTCGGACTCATCCGACCTGCATCGGTCACACCGCGCGGCTGACTTTCGGCAGCCGATGCCGGACATTTGCCGCATGCTGGATTTCATGCGCCCCCGCCATTTCCTCGCGCTTGCCGGCCTGCTCGCGGCAAATGCCCTGGCGGGCGAGGTGACCTCCAGCGCGGTGGATCCCCGCATCGAGGCCTGCAAGATCCGCATGACGGTTCCGTCCAGGCACGAATGGACCACGTGGTGGGACCCCAAGGGCGTGGCGCTGTCGGGCGAGGGACCGAGCAGCGTGCATTCCTCGTACTGGGCCAGCAAGAAAGAGAAGGAAACCCTGCGCGCCAGCAAGACCGCGATGCCACTGGACATCAATTGCAGCAACGACGGCCCGCCCGAGATCCTGGTGTCGCTGGCCGCGTTCTCTTCCGGGGAAAAGGACGTGCCGCTCGGCCCGGGCACTTATCCCATCGTGGGAAAGGCCAGCGGGGAAGTGCAGCCGGGGCAAATCCTGGCCGGCGCCCTGACCTACGCCAAGGGCATGTATGACGCGCACGGCGGAACCTTGAAACTCGACAAGTTCGACATGGAAGGCGTGGCCGGCTCGTTCGTCATCGACGGTGTCGAGGCGCTGAACGGTGCACGAAAGATTCACATCGAGGGAACATTCCAGATTCCCTGTCGCGGTGGAATGCTCGAAACCGAGTGCAAGGCAAACAAGACACGCGCAGTGGCGGCCGACTGACGTACCATGTGCTCGCACGCAGGTTGCGAGAACAGGAAATAACAACGATGGCCCATGAAGATCCCGGGTCGGCGCCGCGTTTCAGTCTGCCCGTCAAGCAGAGCCGTTCACAGAAGACACGCGACCGATTGCTGGCGGCCGGGTTCAAACTCCTGCGTCGCAAGGATTTCGACCAGCTGTCGGTCGCGGACATCGCGCGCGCCGCCAACTGCGCCGTCGGCTCCTTCTACCAGCGCTTCTTCGACAAGGACCAGTATTTCTTCGCGCTCGCCGAGATGCGCCGCGAGCAGAGCCGCACGCAACTCGCCAACTGGTACGACGGCGTGAAGCTCGGCTCCATCGTCGAACGCGCCGTGGAGCGCGAGTTGAACTTCGTGCTCGAGCACCCGGATTTCTGGCGTGCGGCCCTGCGGCGCGGCACCACCGATCCGGCGTTCTGGGAAGAATTCCGGGCGCTGGGCAAGGCCTCGGTCGACCGGTTCATCGAGGTGTACGCAGACCTGCTCGGTCGTGCGCTCAAGACTGATGAGCAGGAGGGCATCCGCTTCGCGTTCCAGATGGTGCGCGGCACGATGAACAACACGCTGATCAACCGGCCTGGGCCGCTCAAACTGGAAGATGCGGGATTCCGCCGGCAGATCGAGCGCGCCTTTCGACTGGTAGCGGGCATCGAGGGCAAAACGCGCTCGCGCTGAGATGAAAATCGCCTGCGCCGGAGCGACGGATGCGGCGCAGCTTCGGGTGGTCAAATAGCCCCGTGTTACACACACGCCGGCAGTTCCTCCAGATCACCGCGATCGGTGGCGGCGCGCTGCTCGCCACGTTCGAATTTCCAATCGTGGCCCGGGGCGCCGGCCCCGCGGCGCTGCCGGTTCCCCTGGGCGTGTTCGTGCTCATTCACCCGGACGACACCGTCGTGATCGGCGCGCGCGGCTGCGAGATCGGACAGGGTGTACGCACCTCGCTGCCGATGCTGATCGCCGAGGAACTCGAAGTGCGCTGGGACCAGGTGCGCGTCGAGCAACTCGACTTCGGCATTCAGGCCGGTGACAAGCCAGACACCTTCACCAATCGTTATGGCTCGCAGTTCGCGGGCGGCAGCACCAACATCTCCGATGGCTGGACGTCCTTGCGGGAAGCCGGCGCGCAGGTGCGCGAGCTGCTGATCCTGGCGGCCGCGCAAGTATGGGGCGCACAGCCGGGTAGTTTGACGGCGCGCGAAGGCGTCGTGCGCCACGCCGACGGGCGGCGCGCCACGTACGGCGAGCTCGCCTCGCGGGCCGCGAAACTGCCGTTGCCGGCCGGGCCCTTCACGCTCAAGGATCGCAAGGACTTCCGCATCATCGGCCGCCCGACCGGGGTGGCGGATTGCGCGGACATCGTCAGTGGGCGCGCGCGTTATGGCAGCGACGCATCCGTGCCGGCGATGCTGTTTGCCGTGATCGCGCGCTGCCCCTGGTTCGACGGGCGGCTGAAATCCTTCGACGATTCGGCGGCGCGCAAGGTGCGTGGCGTGCGCGCGGTCGTGCCGATCCCGCCACCGCCGCCCGGCGAGTTCTCGCGCAACCTTGCCGCGGGCGTGGCCGTGGTGGCCGACAACACCTGGGCTGCGATCCAGGGACGCAAGGCGCTGCGGATCGAGTGGCAGCCCGGGGAATGGGCGAAGGACTCCACGCGTGCGCTGGAACAGCGCTGCCGTGAGGCCGTGGCGTCCGCGAGTAATGCGCAGACCGGGCGCGCCAACGGCGACGTGGCAGACAGCTGGAAAAACGCCGCGCGTCGCGTGGAGGCCGTTTACCGGACGCCGTTCCTCGCACACGCGACCATGGAGCCCCCGGGCGCGTTCATCGAGCTCGCGCCCGATCGCGCTCGCCTCGTGGCGTCCATGCAAAGTCCTGGCGGCGCCTCGCGCATGATTCACGCCATGACCGGCATCCCGCGGCTCAACATCGCCGTCGAGATGCCGCGCGCGGGGGGAGGATTCGGCCGCCGATTGCAGAATGATTTCGTCGCCGAGGCGGTGCTGGTGGCGCAGGCCGTGCAGCGCCCGCTGAAGCTTCTATGGACGCGCGACGACGACCTGCAGAACGACTTCTATCGCCCCTTCGGCGTCCACCGCATGCGCGCGGCCCTCGATGCCGGTGGCAAGGTCCGCGGCTGGTCGCACCGCGTGGCCGCGACCTCGCGCAAGTACCGCGCGGGCATGGACGACGAACCGGACTGGGTCGGCACGCTGGACGTGGATGGCTTCCCCGCGGGCTGCGTGCCCGACTATCTCGCCGAATTCGTGGACGTGCCGTTCGGCCTCGCACGCGGCTGGTGGCGGGCGCCGCTGCATACGTTCACGGCGTTCGCCATCCAGAGTTTCGTCGACGAGGCGGCCGCGGCCGCGCACCGCGATCCGCTGGAGCTGAGGCTCGAGATGCTCGGCGAGGCCCGCGACCTCGATTATCGCGAGCACGGCGGGCCGGTGTTCAACACCGGCAGGCTGGCGGCGGTGCTGCGAGAGGCCGCGCGCCGCATCGACTACTCGCGCCAGCGGCCGCGAGGTCGCGCGGTGGGGATCGCGGCGCACTTCACCTTCGGCGGCTACACCGCGCATGCATTCGAAGTGAGCGCGACGGGCACCGACTGGCGCATCGAGAACTGTGTGTGTGTCGCCGACGTCGGACAGGTGGTCAATCCGTCCGGTGTGCATGCGCAACTCATGGGTGGCACGGTGGACGGACTATCCGCTGCGCTGGGCCAGGAGATCACCGTCGAGAATGGCCGTGTGCAACAGTCGAACTTCGACGGCTACCCGCTGTTGCGAATCACGGACGCACCGAAAGTCGAAACGCACTTCCTGCCTTCGGCGCTGCCACCGTGCGGCGCCGGCGAGATGGGCGTGCCGAGCGCCGCGCCGGCGCTCGCCAATGCAATCTACGCGGCGACCGGCCGTCGTCTGCGCGATCTGCCGCTGCGGAGATTCAGCGTCGGTTAAGTAGCGCGGGCGCAATCTCCGCTCACGGTACGGAGATCGCGCGCATGAAACTCCTCATTCAGTCATTGTTCATGTTGTCGTTCGTCGGGTGTCTCGCCGCCTGCGCCAGCACCAAGCAGTGGTCGGCAGCAGGCGGCAATCGCGAACAAGGCGTGGTGCGGGTCGCGTACGAATACCCGGAATTCAGGCAACCGCAGGTGAGCGACGCGCAGGCGCAGAAGGTGGCACTCGGTCGCTGCACTGCCTGGGGTTATCGCACCGCCGAGCCCAAGGCCGGCCAGGTGCGCCAGTGCGCCAACATGGACAAGGGGAATTGCGATCTGTGGACCGTGACGCGCGAGTTCCAGTGCGGGAGTGGCGATAATTCTTACGCCGCACGGCTGTCGCGCTGAACTGACCTCCTTTCATTCGCGCGCCTGCGGGCGGGCCTCAACATCGATAGGGTACAGTGGCGTCCATGCGACGCTATTGGCTCTACTTCCTGTTCCTGCCTTTGTTCCTGGCCGGCGAAGCGTTCGCCCAGGACGTCATCGACGCGAAACTTCTCGAAGAGATTTCGCGCATCCGTGCCATCGACAACCACATGCACGGCGACGCGGTCGATCCTGCGCGCCGCGCCCGCTGGAAGGACGAGAATCCGCTCGGCAAGGCACGTTACCCGGACGTCGTCGGGCTGCAGCGTGCCAACCCGGAGTGGCGCAGCGCGTGGTTCGCCCTCTATGGCTACAACTATCCCGACGCCGAACTACCGCACGTCAGGGAGCTGCTGGCGAACAAGCGTGACACCATTGCGCGGGCCGGCAACAGCTGGCCCAGCAATGTGCTCGACGCCGCCGGCGTCGACATCGCGCTGCTGAACACGGTCCAGCCAGGGGCGGGGCAGTTGAATGGCCGCTTCCGCTGGGTGCCCTACGCGGATCCGCTGCTGCGTCCATTCGCCGGCGACGCCAGCTGGCTCGGATATTCGGGCGGGGAATTTCCCGTTTCCCGGTTGCTGAAGGAAGTGGGCTTCAGCCGCCCGCCCCCGACGCTCATCGAGTACCGCGTGAACATCGTGCAGGCCACGCTCGCGCGCTGGAGGAAGAGCGGGGCGGTGGCCATCAAGTTCCTGTGCGCCTATGCGCGGCCGCTGGACTTCGCCGTGGTGGAGGAGTCGGTGGCCACTCCGGTCTACGCCCGGGCGGTGAAAGGCGAGCCGCTCACGGTGCCCGAGCAGAAGCTCCTCGAGGACTATCTATTCAATGCCATCGCGGTCGCCGCCGGCGTGCAGCAGCTCGTGGTCCACATCCATACCGGTAATGGCGACGGGCCCTGGTTCAACAACTCGCATGCCAATCCCGGCCTGCTCGAAGAAGCGCTCAACTCGCGCGCGCTGCGCAAGACCAATTTCGTGCTGTTGCATGGTGGCTGGCCGTACCACGAGGTGGCCCAGGCCATGATCGACAAGCCCAATACCTGGACGGATTTCTCCGCGCAGACTTTTTATCTCGGCACTCACCAGCTCGCCGAGGTGCTGCGCGACTGGCTGAGCTGGCACCCCGAGAAGGTGCTGTTCGGCTCCGATGCCTACTCGGACACCGACTCTCCGCTCACTGACTGGGAAGAGAAGGAAGTTCTCATGACCAGCAAGGCGCGGCGTGCACTGGCCATCGCGCTCACCGCGATGCTGCACAACGGCGAGATCACGCGTGAACGTGCAGTCGAGATCGCGCGCCAGGTCCTGCGGGACAATGCCATGAAGCTCTACGGCCTGGCCGCGCAGTGACACCCCTTCACCAGCTCATCCGGCGCCTGCCGCCCGGCGTCGAGTTCCTCGTCGTGGTCTGCGGGGCATTCGGCATGCCCATCATCTCGTCCATCCTCTCGCTGAGCTCGGGCGGCGCGGCCACGCCCGCCGGCAGCGGCGCGCTGGTGTTCAACGACGCGGTGCTGATCGGCCTCGTGGTGTTCGAAATCGTGCAGGCGGCCTTTCTCGTGTGGTTCCTGCACGTACGGGGCTGGACGCTCGAGAAGGTGGGTTTGCGGATCACGTGGCGCGGCACCGGGCTGGGGTGGCTGTTGCTGCTCGGGACCTACGTCGTCGTCATGGTGGCGCAACACCTGGCATCGCTGGCTCTGCCGGCGCAGATGCAGGCCGGGGTCGAGCGATATCCCGTGTCGGACCCGAACGTCAACATGCAGCTGGTGTTCATTGCCTCGATGGTCAACGGAATATTCGAGGAGATGTTCGTCGCCGGTTACATCATCACCGCGCTGCGCGAAGCACGCGGCCTCTGGACCGCGATCAACGTGAGCACCGTGGTGCGGCTCCTGTATCACCTCTACCAGGGACCCGTGGGCGTGGTAACCATCGTGCCGATGGGTTTGCTGTACGGCTTCGTGTACGCGCGCACACGGCAGCTGTGGCCGCTGATGTTCGCGCACGTGCTGATCGACATCATCGGGTTGTCGCAGCTGGGGCGCTGGCTCGAAGGCTTCTGAATGCGACGCGGCGATTCCGGGCTATGCTTCTGCCGATGAACGAACCCACGCGCGCCGAAGTCGACGCATTCACCGAACCCACGGTCCTGGAATTCGGCACCAGCTGGTGTGGTTACTGCCGCGCAGCGCAGCCCGATATCGCGGCGGTCATGCAGAAGCGTCCCGGAGTTCGCCACATCAAGGTCGAAGATGGCAGGGGTCGCCCGCTCGGGCGGTCTTTTCGCATCAAGCTCTGGCCGACGCTGGTGTACCTGGAGGGCGGAGTGGAGAAGGGCCGCGTGGTGCGGCCGAACGACGCCGCCGAAATCGAGGCGATTTTTGCGAGCTGACGCAAGGTCTGGTGCCTCCGGCATTGGTTATGTTCGGGACCATGCGTAACTGGCTCGCAGCCTTGGTTCTGATGTCCGGCGCTGCCTGGGCACAGACGCCCGACACCGACGAATCCGCCTACGCGCCGTCCACATTGGCCAAGATCATGGGGGGCGCGGCCCGTTCGCAGAACGACGAGGCCGAGCTCGTGGGCGGATCGCAGTGGTTCTTCACGACGGCCAACTACACCGGCCACAAGCGCACGCCCTCGGGGCGGTTCCGACCCATCATCGGCGCGTGGCTCAGCAGCCGCGGCGAAGACTCCGCGATGACGGACATGTATTTCGGCGGCGAGCTGCCCGAGCTCGAGTTCGAACAGGCGGGCAAGCGTTACTGGATCATGGCGGGCATGCCGGGCGGCCTCGGCTTCGACGTCTATCCACCCGGACAGAAGCTGACTATCTACCTGCAGAAGGTGGGATTCGCCTCGGGCACGCCGGTGGCGGTGTTGACGCTGGCCAAGCTGCCGGGCGGGGCGACTTCGATGACGGTGACCAGGGGACGCACGCTGCGCAATTCGCGCATGGGTGAGGGAGCGCGCCGCCAGGAAACCACCTTCGCGAACGGCAGCGCCAGCTTCACTTACGCCGGCCGCGAGTACACGCTGCCCCTCGACCGGGCGGGGCGCCATTCGATCGCGCCCGGCCTGTACACATACGAAAACGGCGTGCGGACGGCGCTGCTGGAGTTCGGTTCGGGCGACGCGGAATACCTGCTGCTGCGCGTGCCGGTGGCGGATGGCAGTGCCGCGTCGGACGTGGTCCCGTACCTGGTGCTGAACGGTCGCATCGTGCCGCCCATCGATGTCTCGAGCTGCAGCGTCAACGTGGAACAGGTGACGCGCGCCGGCACGCGCGGGAATCTCGATTGCAGCGGCGCGCCGCGCGCGGTGCTGACGAAGCTCACGTTCAAGGCGGAGTGAGACGGGTCTTTACAGCGGCTTGGCGAAGTACACCACGCGATCGGTCTCGCGAAACCCCAGCGCCCGGTGCGCGCGCTGGCTGATTTCGTTGTCGATCAGCGCGTCGGAAGCCAGCTCGCTGCAGCCGCGCGCCCGTGCCCAGTCGCCGATCGCGGCGAACAACAGCCGCGCGATGCCCCTGCGCCGCCATGACGGCACGACGTACACGCCTTCGACGAAGCCCACCGGTGAGGATTCCGTGCCGTTCACGTAGTCGATGCGGATGGAACCTTCGATGAATCCAATGGGCTGGCGTAATTCGTCATAGATCATCAGCTGCAGGAACCGATCCGGACGGGCCAGCTCCATGGCCATGTAGCTGCGATGGTCGTCCGCCGTGGCATCCGGCCACAGCGCCAGTCTCAGGTCGAGCCAGCCGGGCTGCTCGACGGCGGTGCAGCGTTCGATCAGGGTTTGTCCGGACATGCGGTGTAGCGTAGCAGCAGGTCTCGCCATACAGTGGCCCGAGGCTGCCGATGCTGGTTGGACGGCGACCGCGCGGGACGAAAAAATCCCCGGCATGCCACTTCCCGCCAGCGCCATCGACAAGCTCTCCGACCATTCCGGCACCTACGTGATCTGCGTGCAGTGCCGCCAATGCAAACACGACCGCGAGATCGACCCGCGCATGCTGGCTAACATCCTGGGGTGGAATGTCACGCTCCAGCAGGCCTGCACCCGGCTGCGCTGCTCGAAGTGCCAGGCGCGCAATTTCCTCGTCGAAGTCGCCTTCAATCGCAAGCCGCGCGGCTGGAAGTCCAACCCCTCGTAACGTTACCGGGACGTAACCTCCCGCCGCGCAACCTGCAAGCCATGGAAACGCTCCAGGTCGTCCTGATGAGCATCCTCGGTTTCACCCTATGCATCGCGGTCCTCTACGTCGCGACACACGCCCGGACCCGCTGGCACCGCATCGTGCTCGCGGCATTCGCGGCGCTCGGGCTGGTGCTGCAGGGAGCGCTGTGGGCGTACATCACGATGTTGCTCAAGGGCCTCAGCGTGGGTGGCAGCTATTGGTGGCTGTACGCTGCTTTGACTACCAGCGTGGCCGGCACGGTCTGGGCACTGGTGCTTCTCGGCACCAGTTTCTCCAGCCGCCGGTTCACCGGCCGAGGCGCTGCTCGTGATGCCTGATATTCTCGAGCCGATGGCGGCGACCTACACCGAACCACTGCAGATCGGCGACTGGCTCGTCGATCCACGCGACGATTCGCTCACGCGCGGCGCCGAGCGCGTGAAG
>Ga0163163_10005552_pt1 | contig 10922 bp, 8 predicted proteins | sample S65metaG_FD_119766 | JGI IMG/M metagenome (GOLD analysis project Ga0163163, IMG submission 119766) | Switchgrass rhizosphere microbial communities from Kellogg Biological Station, Michigan, USA - S6-5 metaG | ecosystem: Host-associated > Plants > Roots > Rhizosphere > Soil | place: USA: Michigan... | reverse complement strand
GCGTCGGTCACAGCCTCCGCAGCCGCACCCGCTCCACTCGGTGATCCGCGTTCTTTTCCAGAATCAGGTGGGCCCGCTCGCGAGTCGGAAGAATATTCTCCCGGAGATTGGCTCCGTTGATTTCATCCCAGACCCGCCCGGCAAATGCCGTCGCCTCGTCCTCGGACAGATGCGCGTACTTCCTAAAATACGACTTTGGATCCCGGAATGCCGTTTCCCGGAGCTGGCGGAACCGCTCCAGGAACCATTCCTTCACATGCGCCTCCGCGGCATCCACGTAGATCGAGAAGTCGAAATAGTCGGAGACGAAGAGCCGGGCCCCATCCTCCTGCTGGCGAGGACCGCCCTCCAGGACATTGAGCCCTTCCAGGATCAGAATGTCGGGCTGCCGGATGATTTGCGCCTCGTCCGGAACAATATCATAGATCAGATGGGAGTAGACCGGCACCATGACTTCGGGGACCCCGGCCTTGAGACTGGCCACGAAGCGCAGGAGCCGGCGGAGGTCGTAGCTTTCCGGGAATCCCTTCCGGGCCATCAGACCGCGCTCTTCCAGGATCCGGTTCGGAAACAGGAAGCCGTCGGTGGTCACCAGGTCCACGCGTGGATGGTCGGGCCAGCGTGCCAGCAGCGCGCGCAGCACCCGCGCCGTGGTGCTCTTGCCCACCGCGACGCTGCCGGCGATGCCGAGAATGTACGGGTTACGGCACAGGGTCTTCCCCAGAAAGCGATCGGTGACCCGTTCCAGGTCCTTGGTGGCCGCGACGTGCAGATTGAGGAGCCGGGACAGCGCGAGATAGACCTCCTCGACCTCGTCCAGGGACAGGGCTTCATTCAGGCCCTGCAGCTCGGCGAGATCCGCCTGGGACAGGGTCAGGGGTGTGGCCGCGCGGAGCCGGGCCCATTCGGCGCGGTTGAAATTCGTGTAGGCTGACACCGTCATGGGCTGGAAGCTAAATAACGGCGGTATGTTCCGCTGACTCTGCCACGGGGTGACGCGCCGATGCCGCCGGATCTGACCAGCCAGCTCCTCGCCTTCATGGAGCAATGGATCTATCCCGCCGAGGCGCAGTGGACCGCGGAGCTGGCGGAAGACCGGCGTCGTCCCCCTCCCGTGATGGAACGGCTCAAGGAAGCGGCCCGCCGCGAAGGGCTCTGGAACCTCTTTCTCCCGGGGACCGAGCATGGCGCCGGGCTCTCGAACCTCGAGTATGCACCGCTCTGCGAGATCCTGGGACGCTCCCTGATCGCTCCGGAGGCGTGCAACTGCTCCGCCCCCGATACCGGCAACATGGAGGTGCTGGCGCGCTATGGAAGCGCCGACCAGCGGGCAGCCTGGCTGGGTCCGCTGCTGGCGGGAGAGATCCGGAGTTGTTTCGCCATGACGGAACCGGACGTGGCGAGCTCCGACGCCACCAACATCCGGACCGCGATCGAGCGCGAGGGCGACACCTACGTGATCACCGGGCGGAAGTGGTGGACCTCGGGCGCCGCCGATCCGCGCTGTCGGATCGCGATCGTCATGGGACGCACCGATCCCGCCGCGCCGCGCCACCTGCAGCAATCCATGGTGCTGGTGCCGATGGACACTCCCGGGGTGTCGGTGGTCCGGAATCTCACGGTCTTCGGCTACGACGATGCTCCCCATGGCCACGCCGAAGTGATCTTCGACCGGGTTCGGGTGCCCCGGACCAACCTGCTCCTGGGAGAGGGTCGCGGCTTCGAGATTGCCCAGGGCCGGCTCGGCCCCGGCCGGATGCACCACTGCATGCGCATGATCGGGCTGGCCGAGCGCGCCCTCGAGCTGATGTGCCGCCGGGTCACGGCGCGGGTGGCGTTCGGGAAGCCGCTGGCCGAGCAGGGGACCATCCGCGCCGATATCGCCAATTCGCGGATCGAGATCGAACAGGCCCGGCTGCTGGTGCTGCGTGCCGCCGCACTGCTGGATCAGGGCGGGAATCAGACGGTGCGGGGCGAGATCGCCATGATCAAGGTCGCCGCTCCCGGGATGGCGCTCGCGGTCCTCGATCGTGCCATCCAGGCCCACGGCGGCGCCGGAGTCTGCCAGGACACCTTCCTGGCGGCCGCCTGGGCGCAGGCCCGCGCCCTCCGGATCTTCGACGGCCCCGATGAAGTGCACCGGGAGGCCATCGCGAAACTGGAGCTCAAGAAATACGAGGTCGGGTGACCGTGCTCGATGGCTCCGCCCCGGTTCGCCCGGGTGAGGAGCTCGATATCGGCCGGCTGACGGCCTGGCTCGCGGCGCGGGCGCCCAGTAGCGGAGCCGCGGTCACGGTGGCCCAGTTTCCCCATGGGCACTCGAACCTCACGTATCTGGTCACGGCAGGAGAGGCGGAGTACGTGCTGCGCCGGCCGCCCTTCGGCAACCTGGTCCGCACCGCGCATGACATGGCCCGGGAATTCCGGATGCTGGCGGCGCTGGCGCCGCGCTTTCCCGAGGCGCCCCGCCCGCTGTGGTCCTGCGAGGATCCCTCGGTACTCGGCGCGCCGTTCTACCTGATGGAGCGGCGACGGGGGATCGTCCTGCGCCGAAGCCTGCCCGCCGGGCTGGTGCTCTCGCCGGCGCTGGCGGGCGCGATCTCCGCTGCCGTGCTGGACGCGCTGGTGCGGCTCCACGCGGTGGATTACCGGGCCGCCGGCCTGGACGGGATGGGACGCCCCGCGGGTTATGTGGAGCGTCAGGTGCGAGGCTGGACCGAGCGGTATGCCGGGGCCGCGACGGAGCCGGTGCCCGAGATGGACGCGGTCGCCGGCTGGATGGCCGGGCGCATCCCGCCCGAGCGAGGCGCCGCGGTGATTCACAATGACTACAAGTTCGACAACCTCCTGCTCGATCCCGACGATCCGGCCCGTCTGGTGGCGCTGCTCGACTGGGAGATGGCCACGGTCGGGGACCCGCTGATGGACCTCGGATCGGCGCTGGCGTACTGGATCGAACCGGACGATCCGCCGGAGCTGCTCGCGGCGGCGATGGGGCCCACCCATCTCCCCGGGATGTGGACCCGGGCCCGGTTCGCCGAGGAATACGCCCGCCGGTCGGGGCGGGCGGGGAACGATATGGCCTTCTACTACTGCTTCGGACTCTTCAAGGTGGCGGTGATCGTGCAGCAGATCTATGCCCGCTATGTCCGGGGCCAGACCCGGGACCCGCGCTTCGCCGACATGCATCGCATGGTCGCGGTGCTGGCGCGGCAGGCCGCGCGGGCGGCCGAGCGAGAAACCCTTCTTTCTGCCTGAGGCGCTGATCCCATGACCGCACCGCCATCGCTGGCCGGCACCGTGGCACTGGTGACCGGAGGAGGCCGCGGCATCGGCCGGGCCATTGCCGCCCGCCTCGCCGAGGCGGGAGCCGCGGTGGCCATCGCGAGCCGGAAGCTCGAGGTATTGACCCGGACCGCGGAGGAGCTGGCGCACCTGCCGGGCCGGGTGCATCCGATCGCGTGTCATGTCGGCCGTAAAGAGGACCTGGAGCGGGCGGTCCGGGAAACCGAGTCGGTGCTGGGGCCCATCGGCATTCTGGTGAACAACAGCGCCACCAATGTGCAGCTCGGTTCCGCGCTCGCCGCCACCGACGAGCAGCTCGACAAGATGGTCGAGGTCAACCTCAAGGCGTCGTTCCGGCTGGTGAATCTGGTGGCGCCGGGGATGATCGCCCGGGGGAAGGGCGGATCGATCATCAATCTGGTGTCGGTCGCGGGGCTCACCCCGCAGCCGGGCAGCATCCTGTACAGTATGACCAAGGCGGCGCTCATCATGCTGACCAGGGCCTGGGCGCGGGAGCTGGGGCCGCACCGCATCCGGGTCAACGCCATCGCACCGGGATTGATCCAGACCGAATTCAGCGAGTACCTGTGGAACGACCCGGTGCGCCGGGAGGCGTTCGCGGGAGACCAGGTGCTGCCCCACCTGGGCCAGCCCGACGAGGTGGGGACCGCGGCGTTGTTTCTCGCCGGCGAGGCGGCGTCGTTCGTCACCGGCCAGGTACTGGTGGTGGATGGCGGTCTGCTGGCGTGAGGAGCGCCTGCGCCGCTAGAATTGCCATCCCGTCACCATGACCGAATCCGGCACCGAGATCCCCGCATCCGTCATCGAGCCGCCGCCCCCCACGCTCTGGGCGGCGGCGAAGGAGGCGCTGCGCGGGGCCCACCGGCACGACTACACCGCGGGCCCGATCGGGCGGGCGCTGCTCCTGCTCGCCGTCCCCATGGTCCTCGAGGTGGCCCTCGAGTCGGTCTTCGCGGTGGTGAATGTCTTCTGGGTCGGTCGGCTCGGCGCCAACGCCGTGGCCACGGTCGGTCTCACCGAAGCGATGTTCACGACCATCTACGCCCTCGGCATGGGCCTGGGCATCGGCGCCACCGCGATGGTGGCCCGGCGGATCGGCGAGAAGAATCCCGAAGGCGCCGCCCGGGCCGCGGTGCAAGCCATCGCGCTGGGCGTCATGGTGGCGCTCCCGATCGCCTTCATCGGCGGACTCTTCGCGCCGCGGCTCCTCGGGCTGATGGGGGCCTCCCCCGAGGTGATCGCAGGCGGTGCCTCCTTCGCGCGGATCATGTTCGGCGGGAACTTCATCATCCTGCTGCTCTTTCTCATCAACGCGATCTTCCGCGGCGCCGGCGACGCCACCATCGCCATGCGCTCGCTCTGGATCGCCAATATCTGCAACATGATCCTGGATCCGCTCCTGATCTTCGGGATCGGTCCCTTTCCCCACCTGGGCGTCACCGGCGCCGCGGTGGCGACCACGATCGGCCGCGGCATGGGCGTGGTCTACCAGTTCTACCGGCTCACCGGGCGCAACAACCGCTTTACGATCCGGAAGCAGTACCTCAAGCTCGATCTCGACCTGCTGGGCCGCCTGCTCCGGCTCTCGGGCACCGGGATCTTCCAGATCCTGATCGGCACCACCAGCTGGATCGGGCTGGTGCGGGTGGTGTCCTCCTTCGGGAGCCAGGCGCTGGCGGGTTACACGATCGCCTTCCGGGTGGTGATCTTCGCGCTGCTGCCGTCGTGGGGCATGGCCAACGCGGCGGCCACCATGGTGGGGCAGTCGCTCGGCGCGGGCAAGCCGGACCGGGCCGAGCAGTCGGTGTGGATGGCCAGCCGCTACAACCTCTACTTCCTGGGCGTGGTGAGTCTGTTCTTCATGACCCTGGCCCCGGTGATCATCTCGGCGTTCACCGCCGACCCGGTGGTCCAGGGTTACGGCGTCGCCAACCTCCGGATCATCAGCGCCGGGTTTCTCTTCTACGCCTACGGCATGGTTCTGACCAGCTCCTTCAACGGGGCCGGCGACACCTGGACACCGACGCTGCTCAATCTGTTCTGCTTCTGGCTCTGGGAGATTCCCCTCGCCTGGCTGCTCGCCAAGCACTTCGGTCTGGGGCCCAACGGCGTCTCCATCGCCATCGCCGTCGCGTTCTCGACCCTCGCGGTGGCGAGCACGGTGCTGTTCAAGCGGGGGCGGTGGAAGACGCGCCGGGTGTGACCGGTGACGTCATCTCGTGCACCCTTGCCCCGACCGGCTTCCCTGATATCTTGCAATCCATGCTGACCCACGCGCTCTGCACCTGTACCAGCCGTCACCTCATGTGGCGCCCCATGTCGTGGGCGGTGAGCGTGCGTGCGCGCGGCGCGGGATTCCCCTAGGTCCCCAGCAGCGAAAGCCAGGCAGCCTCATCGGCCGCGACCCCTCGGAGTCGCGGCTTTTTCGTTTTTACCTCCAGGAGATGTGCATGACCACAGCGACGATCACCCGAGCTCCCTTCGGGATCCTCTACGAGCACCCCGACTGGTTTCGTCCTCTTTTCGCCGAGCTGGAGCGGCGCGGCATTCCGGTCAAGCGGCTGCAGGCCGCGGAGCACTGGTACGATCCCTCCTCGCCCCGGCCGCCGTACGGATTGGTGTTCAACCGGATGAGTCCGTCGGCCTACCTGCGCGACGCGGGTCACGCGGTGTTCATCACCCAGGCCTATCTCGCCCATCTGGAGAGCTATGGCATCCGGGTGGTCAACGGCAGCCGGGCCTATGCGGTGGAAACCTCCAAGGCGCTGCAGCTGTCGCTGCTCCGCCAGCTTGGCCTGCCCCATCCCCGCTCCCGGGTGATCTCCCGCGGCAGCGACGCGCCGGCGGCGGCGCGCGGCCTCCGCTTCCCGGTGGTGGTGAAACCCAACATCGGCGGGAGCGGGGCCGGGGTGCGGCTGTTCGACAGCGCCGACGCGTTGACCGAGGCCTCGCTGGAAGGCCTGGAGCTCGGCGTCGATCACACCGGGCTGGTGCAGGAGTACGTGCCCGCGGAGGACGGCCGCATCGTGCGGGTCGAGGTGCTGGGAGGCAGCTTCCTCTACGGCATCCGGGTCTATCCCACCGGGGACAGCTTCAATCTCTGCCCGGCCGATGCGTGCCAGACGGTGGACGGCGCGGACCTGGTGCGGGGCGCGTGCGCGGTGGATGCGCCCAAGAACGGCATGCGGGTGGAGGGGTACACCCCGCCGGCCGAGCTGGTGAGCGCCGTCGAGGCCATCGCGCGGGCGGCCGGGATCGACGTCGGAGGGATCGAGTACTTCATCGACGCCCGGGACGGGAAGCCCTACTTCTACGATATCAACGCGCTGTCGAACTTCGTGGCCGACGGACCCCGCGTGGTCGGCTTCGATCCCTTCGTCCGGCTGGTCGACTGGCTCGAACAGGAGGCGGGCTGATCATGCGTTTCGGCTACTGGCTGCCGGTCTTCGGGGGATGGCTGCGCAACGTCGCCGACGAGGGCATGGCGGCGCGCTGGGATTACGTGGCCCGGCTGGCACGGCGAAGCGAGGAGCTCGGCTTCGACCTCACCCTCATCGCCGAGCTCAATCTCAACGACATCAAGGGGCCGGAGGCGCCGGCGCTGGATGCCTGGACCACCGCGTCGGCGCTGGCCGCGGTCACCTACCGGCTCGAGCTCATGGTGGCGGTCCGGCCCACGTTTCACCCTCCGGCGCTGCTCGCCAAGCAGGCGGCGAACATCGACCACATCAGCAACGGCAGGCTCGCCCTCAACGTGGTGTCCTCGTGGTGGGCCGACGAGGCCCGCCGCTACGGGGTGACCTTCGACGAGCACGAGGCCCGCTACGATCGCACCGCCGAATGGCTCGCCGTCGTGGACGGCATGTGGAGCCAGCCGCGGTTCAGCTTCCGGGGCGACTACTACCGGGTGGACGACGCGCTGCTGTCTCCCAAGCCGGTGCGACGGCCGCGCCCGCCGATCTATGCCGGCGGGGAGTCGGAGGCGGCCAAGAGTCTCATCGCCCGGACCTGCGACGCCTACGTGATGCACGGTGATCCTCCCGAGACCATCGCGCGGAAGGTCGCCGACATGACCGCCCGCCGGGACGCCGCGGGACTGGGCCACGCGCCGCTGCGGTTCGGCGCCGCGGGTTATGTGGTGTGCCGGGGCAGCGAGGCGGAGGCCCGCCGCGAGGTGGCCCGGATCACCGACGTGCGGCAGAGCGCCGCGGGATACGCCAATTACGAGGACTGGGTCGCCAATACCCGGCTGGAGCAGCGGGTGAGTCTGGAGGATTACTCGGTGTCCAATCGCGGGCTCCGCAGCGGACTGGCGGGGACGCCGGAACAGATCGCGGAGCAGATTCTGGAATTCGAGCAGGCCGGGGTGGACCTGCTGCTGCTGCAGTTCAGTCCGCAGCTGGAAGAGATGGAGCGCTTTGCCGAGGAGGTCATGCCGCTGGTCCGGGCGGCCCCGGTGATCTAGGGGGCGCCGCCCGGCTTGGCGGCGAACAGGTCGGGCCCGAGGTCGAGCCGCGCCGAGCCGGAGGCGCGGGCCCGCAGCACGATCGCATCGGACCGGACCCGCATGCCCGCGGGTTCCGAGGTGTCGATGACGGCGGAGAGGCGCACCCCGCGGGCCAGGTCGCGATTCATCTGCTTGACCGCCAGCGCCTGGATTTGCCCCATGAGCTCGCCGGTGGATACGGTGGCCTGGTCGCGGAGGAATTCGCGGATGGATTCTCCCTTGAGCCAGGCCACGCCCTGCACCAGCATCCCGGCGCTGGTGGCGTCGAAATCCAGGTCGGGCACGCTGACCACCCCGGTGGCCGCGTCGTAGTGCGGCGTGCCCTGGAACCAGATCCGCCCTTCCGCGGTGCCGCCGAAGTCGAGCCCCAGCGCGAGCCGGCCGCGTCCCACCCCGAACACCTTCACCTTCTTGACGACCAGCTCCCCGCCCGCCGCCGCGACTTTCTTCTTCTTGAGCTTCTGGGTGAGCACCGCGCTCATGGTCTGGTAGTCGAACGCGCCCTCGATCAGCATCGAGAACCCCGCGACCTCCCGGATGGGCTCCAGCGGCGGCAGCGCCGAGGTGGCGACCACCGGCTTGGGGCCGCTCAGGATGCGGGGCGCCGCGGCGATGCCGATCTGCGCGCCGACCGTCTCCTTGGCGCCCACCATCTCGCCCAGGTATACCCCGCGGGGCTCGAGCAGGAGCCAGAGACTGTCGGTGATCTTGATCGGCTGCTGGAGATCCACCCAGATCTTTTCCAGGGGACTCTTCACGTCGAGCCGGGCCAGCTGGCGCTCCAGCGACGGCAGCACAGTGGACAAGGCGCCTTCGGCGGCGGTCATCACCTTGCCGGTGACGTCCAGATTGAGGAACGACACCTCGCATTGATCCCGCTCGGTCAGTGTCAGCGGCGTCACCCGCACCCGCTGGGTTCGGATCTTGAGCTTCCAGTCGGGGCTGAGCCGGGGCACCACCCGAAGCGCCAGGCGGGCGCGGGGCGGAGGTCCCTTGGTGCCGCATTCGCCGTTGATGTCGGGGCCGATCGGCGGATCGTACCAGCCGCGCCCCTTGTAGAAGATCACCGCGGAGAGCAGGACCGTGTCGCCCGCGAAGGACACCTTGAAGGGACTCCGGGTCACCTCGAACGCGAAGGATCGTCGCTTGGAGCCGGCGATGGGAATCCGCTGGTCGATGTTGCCGAAGTGCTTGGGCACTTCCTGCTCCAGCGCCGCGACCGCCGAATTCAGGTCGAGGGCCAGGGGGGCCACGATGGTGCCTGGTGGGATCTGGGGAAGCGAATCGACGTCGGCACTGAAGTTACGGGTGGGCTCCGGAGCCTCCACCCGGCCTCCGGTCTTGCACGCGGCCGCCGACAGGAGAAATACGAACCAGTTTGCAACGCGCATGAAACGCCTCGAGGAGACGCACGATGCCGGCGCGGTCGACGTTGTCCGGCGCCGAAACATAGGGTAAGCTATCTCGCCCCGCTGTTCCGACAAATCCGAGTCGATTCTTCCTGGAGAGATACATGCGCGAGTTCCTGACGGCCGTCCGCCGTGCGATTGGTCTGCTCTTCACGGCCGCCCCGCTTCTGGCGCAGACGCCGCCGGCTCCCCCCGCCGCCGCGGCACCCGACACCGCCAAGCCGGGCGGACCCTTCGACCGGCTGCGGTTCCGGGTGATCGGTCCCGCGGCGCCGAGCGGCCGGATCGACGACTTCGCGGTGTTCGAGAAGAATCCCGCGATCTTCTACGTGGGCAGCGCCACCGGCGGCGTCTGGAAGACGGTCAATCAGGGCACCACGTTCACGCCGGTGTTCGAGGGCCAGAGCGTGAGCTCGATCGGCGACGTGACGATCGCGCCCGGCGATCCCAACGTCGTGTGGGTCGGCACCGGCGAATCCAACAACCGCCAGAGCTCGTCCTGGGGCGACGGCGTCTACAAGAGCGCCGACGGCGGCAAGACCTGGAAGAACATGGGTCTCAAGGAGTCGCGCCAGATTCCCCGGATCGTGGTCGACCCGATCGACAACGACGTGGTGTATGTCGCGGCGCTGGGCGACCTGTGGAAGTCGGGCGGCGAGCGGGGCATTTACAAGACCGCCGATGGCGGACTGACCTGGACCCGGGTGCTCGAGGCCGGCCCCGACGCCGGCGGCACCGACCTGGTGATGGATCCGTCGAACAACAAGGTGCTCTACGCCGCCACCTACCAGCGCCGGCGGGCCAGCTGGGGATTCAACGGCGGCGGCCCCAACAGCGCCATCTGGAAGACCGTGGACGGCGGGCGCAGCTGGACCAAGCTGGAGAACGGTATTCCCGTCGGCGACAAGGGGCGCATCGGCATCGACGTGTACCGCCGGAATCCCAGCATCGTGTACGCCCGGATCGAGCACCCCAAGCAGGGCGGGGTCTATCGCTCCGACGACGGCGGCGCCAGCTGGAGCAAGATGAGCTCCACCAACCCCCGGCCGATGTACTTCTCCCAGATTCGGGTCGATCCCAATGACGAGAAGCGGGTCTGGGTCGGCGGGACCCAGATGCATCTGTCGGAGGACGGCGGGAAGACGTTCAACAACAATGCCGCCGAGCGGATCCACGTCGACTTCCACGCCATCTGGCTCGACCCCAACAATTCCGATCACGCGATGATCGGCGGCGACGGCGGCGTGGGCGTGACCTGGGACCGGTCGAAGACCTATGTGTGGCTGCCCAACCTGCCGGTGGCCCAGTTCTACCACGTCAGCTACGACAATCAGTCGCCCTACACGGTGTGCGGCGGGCTGCAGGACAACGATTCGTGGTGCGGTCCCAGCCAGGTCCGGAGCCGGGACGGGATCGGCCAGGACGAGTGGTTCACGGTGCAGGGCGGCGACGGGTTCGTGTCGCTGATCGATCCGGTCGATCCCCGGATCATCTACGCCGAGTCGCAGGAAGGCTTCATGGCGCGGATCGACCGGACCACCAACGAGCGGAAGTCGATCAAGCCGGAGGCGGCGTTCAGCGATTCCACCATCCGCTGGAACTGGGATTCGCCCTATCTCATCTCGCCCCATGATCCGGCCACGATCTACGCCGGCGGGCACCGCCTCTACCGCTCCAAGGATCGGGGTCACTCCTGGGCG
>Ga0163163_10005550_pt1 | contig 10924 bp, 10 predicted proteins | sample S65metaG_FD_119766 | JGI IMG/M metagenome (GOLD analysis project Ga0163163, IMG submission 119766) | Switchgrass rhizosphere microbial communities from Kellogg Biological Station, Michigan, USA - S6-5 metaG | ecosystem: Host-associated > Plants > Roots > Rhizosphere > Soil | place: USA... | reverse complement strand
TGAATAATTTTCGAGCCAAGATCCGGATCGGCGTAAAACTCCTCCGCAGAATAGCCGGTAATATCGAACATCGCGGGGCTGACGTATTCGTACTGGTGAACGGGATGAATCCGACGGCGAAAGATCGCGTCTTTGGCACTTGACGCTATGAGACGGAGCAGCTGTTCTGATTCCTTGATCGCATGCTGCATTTGCATTTGTTCCGATATATCGATGAGTATTCCTCGCAACCGGACAGGCCTACCGTCCTGCATATCGACAAATACCGAGTCGCGAAACCACACAGCATGGCCATCGGAATGCATCATGCGGTATTCCAATTCATGATCCCGTCCCATGGACGTTGCACGACTGTACGCGTCGATAGCGGCGGCTCGATCATCGGGGTGAAGATGGTTCACCCAGAAGTTCTCCTCCAGCCACATTTCATTTGGATAACCGAGAATCAGCCGCGCCTGCTCGCTGACGAAATTAAAGCGAACGGTCTTCGGATCAGCCTCCCAGACGACACCCTGTATCGCTTTCACGAGGAATTCACAGTCGGACATCAAGCGCGCTCTCTGACTCTTGGACATTGGTACAGTTCCCCTTTCCTGTTGACACTGATTGCAATCCGGCGCCCAAACATCGTTCCAGGAATCGAGGAAGACCGAACTGCCGTCCCGTCAGAAGGATCTGAAGCGATTGATCGCTTATTCGCATCGAGTCGAATCGCAGAAAGACGAGAGAATCGCGCCGCCATTTCGGCACGCGCCGAACAAAAGTCACAGAGGAAATCCACCGGCGGCCTTGAGGAGAATGCTATTCTCAGCCCGTCATGAAACCTGCTCACGCGGAACAGATGCAGCTCAGTGCCGAGCGGTTGTCCGCATTACTCAAACTGACGGAAAGCATCGCCACCGAACGAAGCCTTTCAAAGCTGTTTATTCAGCTTGCACACCTTCTTCGCACAGTGGTCGAATTCAACCTGTCCTACGTTTCTTTGTACGACTCCAAACGTGACGTCATGAGACTTCACCTGATCGATACGGAGTTTCCCGTCGAAGTTCTCATCGGGCAGGAATGGCCCGCAAAGGAACAGGCCGGCAAATTGGTTGTGGATACGCAGGAATCGATAATCGTCCACGAGGTGGATCAGGAACGCCGATTCCCTGCGCTGATGGCCCTCTTCAAGGAATATGGTGTCCATTCCTTCTGCATGGTTCCGTTGACCACTTCACAGAAGCGCCTCGGAGTTTTGAATCTGGCAAGCATCAAATCCGGAACGTATCGCGACGAAGACCGAAGATTTCTGCAATTGGTTTCTGCGCAGGTGGCGATGGCCGTCGACAATGCGATGGCGTATCAGGAAATTCAACGGCTGAAAAACAAGCTGACTCGCGAAAAGCACTATCTCGAAGACGAGATCCAGTCCGAAGTCAGTTTCAGGGAAATCATCGGGGAGAGCCGCGCCTTGAAAACGGTCTTTGAGCAAGTCCGGAAGGTGGCCCCCACGGATTCCACGGTTTTGCTTCTCGGCGAAACCGGCACCGGAAAGGAACTCATCGCGCGGTCCATTCATGAACAAAGCGGGCGAGCGAACCGGACGTTCGTGAAAATCAACTGTTCGGCGATACCGACTGGACTGCTGGAGAGCGAACTATTCGGACATGAACGAGGCGCTTTCACAGGCGCACTGACACAGCGTTTCGGCCGGTTTGAGATTGCAGATGGCGGCACGCTGTTTCTGGATGAGGTCGGGGATATCTCACTTGAAGTCCAGCCCAAGCTGCTTCGGGTTCTGCAGGAACGGGAATTCGAGAGACTGGGAAACTCGCGCACGATCCGTACAAACGTCAGAGTTATTGCGGCAACCAACAGAGATCTTTCGGAAATGGTGGGGAAGCGTGAGTTTCGGGCGGATCTGTTTTACAGGCTCAATGTGTTTCCCGTGCGCCTGCCATCACTCCGGGAGCGCCGCGAGGATATTCCCCGTTTGGTTCGATACTTCACGCAGCGATATTGCAGCCGGATGAACCGCCACATCACATCCATCCCTGACGAAACTCTCCGCGCCCTCAGCGAATGGGGCTGGCCGGGAAATATTCGGGAGCTGGAAAACTTCATAGAACGCTCCGTCATTCTCAGCACCGGACCGGTGCTGGAAGCCCCACTGTCGGAATTGAGTCCTGGCTCCAATCCGACGTCCCCCGGAGGGTCCACGCTCGATGAATCGGAACGTCAGCTGATTCTGAATGTATTGCGCGAAGTCGACTGGGTGATCGGGGGACCGGCTGGCGCCGCAGCCCGACTGGGCATGAAGCGGACTTCCCTGCAGTCCAGAATGAAACGCCTGGGAATCGTGCGCCCGAAGCCAGGCACTGGTCTGAAGTGAAGTTGGTTCCTGGCGCGCTGTAGGCGCGGTCTGTGACCGCGCACGCTCTATCATCCAAATCAACTCCGACTGAAGGATTGTGCGCGGTCATAGACCGCGCCTACAACCGGGCCGTTGAATTCTGAACCCCTTCTTCTATTGACCGAAATGGCCCCATGTCAGAATGATTTCCGATTTCATTCGCACGGGAGGCGCAGATGAGCATGATGGATCTGGTCAAGAGCCAGCTGGTTGAGATTATCGAATGGACAGACGACTCCAGAGACACCCTGTCTTACCGTTTTCCGGACGAAGACAAGGAAATCAAGCGGGGCGCCAGGCTGATCGTTCGGGAATCCCAGACGGCTCAGTTTGTCTACCTGGGACAGTACGGAGACCTCTTCGGCCCCGGGAATCACACACTCACGACGAACAACATTCCGGTGCTCACGCGGCTTCAGGGGTGGAAGTACGGCTTCGAATCGCCGTTCAAGGCGGATCTCTACTTCGTTACCACCCGATTGTTTACCGGAAACAAGTGGGGCACGGCAAATCCGGTGATGGTCCGTGACCAGGATTTTGGGATCGTTCGCCTGCGTGCGTTTGGGACATATGATTTTCGCATTGTCGATGCGCCTCGATTCCTGAAGGAAGTTGCGGGGACAGACGATCACTTCCGTCTGGACGAATTCGAAGGCGTCATGCGGTCGAGAATCGTCAGTGTATTCAGCGAAGCACTGGCATCCAGCAAGATACCGGCGCTCGATATCGCAACACGACAGGGAGAGCTGGGCGCTGCGCTGCTTCCCATCATCAATCCATCCATGAGGGAAAAGTACGGCATCGAACTGGCCACCTTTGTTCTGGAGAATCTTTCCGTCCCGGCCGAAGTGGAACAGGCAATCGATAAGCGTTCCGGAATATCGGCTATCGGAAACCTGAATGATTTCGTGAAATACCAGATGGCGCAGGGATTTGAAAAGGGGGGTACAGGCGCCGGCGGTGTTGGAGCGGAAATCGCCGTGGGCATGACCATGGCAAGGGACCTGATCAATCAGGCTGCTGCAACCACTCCCACCAGGGCATGGCCGGAAATTCTGACTCCGGCAGACGCCGCGAAGGTGCTTGCCGTTTCCGAAGTCGATGTCATCGCGAGTCTCGAAGCAGGGGAGATGAAGGGAAAGCGCATCGGGTCGCTTTGGCGGATCACCCGAACTCAGCTCGATCAGTTCCTCCAGTAGGTCATCAGATGCGGTTCAGCCACTTGGATACCGCATCCAGAACTTCCCGAACGAGCAGGGAATTTCCGCCCAGGCTCCCCATATCCGGGGCCGATTTCGCCGGACCAAAGGATCGCTCCGCGTCGCGTCTTGCCATCTCCAACTCGAAGGGTAGCGCCGGATCTATAGGATGAGGTTCGGCTGCTCTCTGCAGCTGGGCCAGCGTCTGTTGCGCCTGATTCATGTCGAGCATTGAAATCGCCGACCCGCAGTGTGTACAGGCTGACGAAGTCGCAAGGTCAATCGGACCGCCGCAATTGGAGCAATTCATCGTTCGAACATTCTTCTTCAACTCTTCAATCGCTTCAGCCGGCATAGGACGGATGAAATTTTTCTCCTTTAGGAAATCCAGGAACCGGATAAATTTCCCGTGTTCTTTGTCGCACCTCCAGTAGCTAAAGCGGGTGGCACGCTGTATGTCGTTTGTCAGTCGCAGATTCTCCGAACACCGGGGGCAATGGAGCATCTTTGAGATAAGCGCTGGCTTGGACGCGGAGTGCTCGCCAATGAGCTTCATCAGCTGAAGTGTCGAACCCGCTGAGAGTTTCAGGCTCTCGTATTTGTCGAACCAGAACGCCTGGCATGCCGTGCACAGATCAATGCCGATCGGTACGCTCAAGTGGGCGTCCAGTATCATGCCGGTCATTTGCGTCGAGCAGTTCGGGCAGTTCATTGCCATGTTCGTTCATCTGAAGGCTACCACACAGGCAGAAGTGGTAGCGTCTCGAGTAGTCACCTCCGTTACGGAACTTGTTTTTCGGTTTGACCGAAGTCAATCTGGGGCTTGAATCGGTGGAGTCTCTAGAGACGGGGAGAAGCGATCACCGCATCGGGGCATAGACCATGTTGTAGGCACGTTATAGAAATATCTGTGGTACTTCCCCCCGGGCCCGCTGACGCGGGCCACCCTCTCCCGTCGGGCGAGGGATTTGCCCAGGACATTTCACAATTTGGACAGGACAGTCATAAACAGGGCCGGCGTGGCCGCATAGTTGTCGAGCGCAATCGTGTTTGCGATCGTATCGGCAGTGACTTTGGTATTGAGGGATGCCTTTCCTTCACCCATGCCTGCCTTGCTGATTCGAAGCTCGATTACGGTAAACGGATAATCCGTTCGCGGTCCAGTACCAGAAAGCTTCCAACGTTGGGGTTCAAACGAACCGAGCTGACGATCGATTGCCAGAACAATTCGTTCGCCGCCATCGGCCATCGATACGCGATATGCATATCGCAGCGGATAGCCCGCGGTTTCAGTCGTCCAGACATACCCGATTGTCGGTGCTTTCTGCAGCAGGCTGAGCAGCCCCATATCGCCCGAACTCTCCATCGCCATGAAGAGCTGGTCGCGTTCCATATCGGTCGACCAGCGAATCACCTCAAAGCGCACAGTATCGCCCGGACTGCTGGTATTCGCGGTTGCTGCCGTGTAACGCGCCTTTGAACCGGCAGTCTGGGAGAATCCAGAGGAAGCGACAGCGACCACGAAGGCCAGAGCTGCCGTACATCGGATGGTATTGAAGTTCATGGGAGCCTCCGGGAATAAGCCATATCGAAAGCGTGCACATTTTATTCGGTCATGTGGGGCCCGACAAGCTCTGAGCTAGAATACCGTCATGTTGTTGCCTCTCCTTCTGTCTGCCATGCTTGCGTTACCGACCGGAACAATTAAAGGCAGCCTTGCGCCCCCGAATAACGTCAGAATCGCGAAGCCGATCCAGGTCGCGGTGTTCTCGGGTAACTACGTCAATCTGTATCTTGCCGAAGTGCAAAAGCGGGTGGATAACTATTGGGAAGAATTCAGACGATTATTCATTCAGGACAAGGAAGCCTTCATTCATTTCCGCGAACGCGCACAGGCGCAAGCCATGGAATCCACTATAGACCGGATGCGGTTTGACGATCCGAATAACATCGCGAAATTCGTCCACAATACGACGGACAACGCCTTTGAGTTTCATGCGGTGCCACAGGGAGAATGCAAGATCGTCGCGCTTGTGACTATCGGCGGTGAAGATTTCATTTGGAGCGAATCGGTCATCCTTAAAGACGAAACCGGGTTTGTCGTTCTCAAACCCACTCCGTGAAACCGTTCAACTTTCTTATGGTCACTGGCGAATCCTCTGGTGACATGTATGGCGCCGAAGTGGCCCGATCTCTATTTCAGAAGTTTCCTGGCTGCACGATATTCGGGCTTGGCGGTCAGCGTATGCGTGAAGCGGGTGTCCAAATAGTTGGTGACATCCGGGACACCGCGGTGATGGGGCCTGTGGGCGCACTCTTCCGCTTGCCCATGTTCTACAAACTTTTTCATCGCCTGGCCGACCGCGTTGATGCAGATCCTCCGACGGCGGCAATCCTGATCGATTTTTCGGGGTTCAATCTCCCTCTGGCGAAACGCATTCGAGCAGTAGGCACTCCGGTTGTTTACTACGTCAGCCCTCAGGTATGGGCGTCGCGGGAAGGCCGCATTCGAAAGATCAAGGAATTCGTCAACAAGATGCTGGTGATCTTCCCATTCGAGAAAGACATTTACGAAAAGGCCGGGGTCGACGTGGAATTTGTAGGTCACCCGCTGATCGATACTGTAAAGGCATCCAAGACGAAAGATGAATTTTGCGTTACCCATAATCTTGACCCAAAAAAACCGATACTCGCCCTTCTGCCTGGCAGCCGCAAAAAAGAAATCCGATATATTCTGCCAACGCTGTGCGAGGTCGTGAAAAGGATCCGGGACAGCAAACCGGATACACAGGTCGTGCTACCTGCTGCGCCAAATCTGGATCGTAAGCTGATTGATGAAATCATTCAGCAGCACCCCATCAAAGTGATCGTCAACGACACCTATAACGCCATCCGGTATGCGCGTGCGGCCATCGTGGCCAGTGGAACAGCGACTCTGGAAACCGCACTTCTGGGAACGCCGGAGGTGATTGTCTACAGGATTTCCCCGCTGGAGGCGTGGTTCCTGAAAAAATTTGTCCTGCGGGTTCGAATTTTCGGAATCGTGAACATCGTGCTGGGAGAGGAAGTGGTTCCCGAACTGTTCCAGGACAAGTTCACACCGGAATTGGTGACGCAAGCGGCACTCCGGCTGATGGACGATGTGTGGCTGCAATCCAAAATTCGAGGAAATTACGAAATGCTTCGACGGAAGCTCAGTGGCGGAAAAGTGTCGGATCGTGTCGCAGAAGCCGTGGCCCGCGTAATCACCTGACGCGGACCAGGTCTCATTTTGAGAATCAGCTCCTCACGTTCACAAAAGTCAAAATGGTGCTGGAATTGACGGGCTTGCCCAGACGGGTCGCGGGGACGAACTGCGCCGTGTACAACAGATTCTGAATCCACTGCTTCATTGCCGGAGTCTGGCTGCCACTGAGGATTCGGATTTCGTAGACTCGTCCACCATAGTCGACATTGGCCTTGACGGAGACCGGTTCGCGCCAGTCGCTTCCGCTGTTGCCGGGAGCGGAAAGCAGTGTCTGGTCCGTCGTCCGCACCGGTTCTTCCATGGCAATCAGCGAAGGATTGAGGTCCTGCGCTTGCAGATTCATCGCAAGATGACCGAAAAGGACGCCGAACGAAAGGACCGTCAATGCAATTCCGGATACGGCGGGAATCACTACCGGCTTGAGCACATTGACCACGAGCGATTCAATACGATCGAAGACGCTTCCACTGCGGGCGTGTGAGAGCCGGACTCGGGTATCCATGACAAGATCCTCCGGCGGTCTCACCGGTTCAACACTCGCCATCATGCTTCTCAGAGAAATGTAGGAATGCAGCTGACGCTGGCAGGGCTCACAGGTATCCAGATGGGATTCCAGAATCTGAGATTCTTCCGGTTCAGCCATGCAGTCGATGTAAGAACTCATCAGATCTATGGCCTTACTGCATTTGATGTTCGACTCAATCTTCATAAGAAGCCTCACACTCTTTGGATGGTCAGGTATCGAATAAGCGACTTCTTCATATCCGCTCGCGCGCGTGCCAGACGTGACTTCACAGTTCCCACAGACACCCCGAGAACATCCGCGATCTCGGTGTAGGTAAAACCTTCAATATCCCGAAGAACAACGATGGATCGATGGTCTCTGGAGAGTCGGCCCAGAGCCTGCTGTATCGCGAATTCCTTCTCTTTGGACTCAAGCGACTGGTACGGCGAAGGTCCAGAATCCCGGATGCAGATCCCGTTCCCATTCCCGTTGTGATCGTCATCCATGGAAACCGTCGATAACCGACTCCGCCTCTTCCACCAGCGAAGGCGATTCAAAATCTCTGAAATCCCAATTCGAAAGATCCACGTTTTCAGAGACGCATCGCCGCGGAAGGTCCCGATGTTCCGAAACACCTTCAGGAAAATATCCTGAACCGCGTCAGACGCTTCTGCAGAATCCCCCAACATACGGTATGCAACGTGATAGATCGACGAGTTATAGATGCGCACGAGCTCATCGTAAGCCGCATCCTCGTTCGCCTGCAGCCGGCGGACGAATGCCGCATCCTGGCCATCAACCAGGGTAGCTACGCCTCGTTCGAGATCGTAATAGGCTAATTCCCTGCGCATAACTTGCCCGTATTATACATGGACACCCGTCCCGGCGATTTGTTCCACAAATCTCAGGCCTGCCGCCAGAATTTCCTCGACCTGCGGCTTCGACGGAGCTTCACAATACACCCTCAGGAGCGGCTCGGTGCCCGACTGCCGGAACAGGATCCAGCTATCCCTCTCCAGAAACACCTTGGCACCGTCGAGCGTTCCGACGCTCTCGACCTTCCGGCCGGCAAATTCAGCAGGTGGCGCGCTTTTCAGAGTCTGTACCACGGACATGCCGGCCTCAATCGGAATGTGGAGATCGCGTCTGCCAAAGTGAAACTCCCCAAACTCCTTCCACATGTCACGAATCAGTTCCGTGGGTTTCTTTCCGGAAACAGCGAGGAGATCCAGCATCAGCAGGTTGAGAAAAATTCCGTCACGTTCGGGCATATGGCGGGAAAGACCAATCCCCCCACTTTCTTCTCCGCCGATCAGAATCTCCTGCTGCAACATCAGATCCCCAATGTTCTTGAAGCCTATCGGGCATTCGTAGTTTGTCAATCCCAGGCTCGACGCAATCCGCGGAACAATCAGACTCTGCGATACGGTTCGAACCACAGCGCCTCGCCAGCCTTTCGTTCGATAGGCATGGAGCAGAAGCAACGGGAGAACCTGAAGCGTGCTCACGAATTGCCCGTTCTCCGCAATGATTCCCAGACGATCGGCATCCCCGTCATTTGCTACACCGATCTGACTGTCGGTCTGCACCACGCGTGCGGCCAGCGGTTCAAGTTGCGGCATCATGGGCTCCGGGCTGATGCCTGCAAATAACGGATCGGGTACGCCTCGCATTGTCTGGACCTGGCACGTGGTACCGGCAAGCATCGATTCCAGTATTGTGCCTCCGCTGCCGTGCATGGAATCGACCACGACTTTCAACCCGGATCTGGATATCCGGTCCCAATCCAGAAGCGATCGAAGATGATCGAAATAAAACTCCTCCGGTCCGACAGTTTCAATTCCATTTGTCGATTGCCGAATCGGCGATACACCGAGATTCTTTTCAATGGCCGCGGTGATCGCCGGAGTCGCGCTGCCACCGAAATGAGCCTTCACCTTGAATCCATTGAACGATGCAGGATTGTGACTGGCGGTAATCACGACGCCGCCGGCAAACTTCCGCCGCCGAACTTCAAACGAAACGTAGGGAGTGGGATAGATGCGATCCATCAGGACGACACGAAAACCATTTCCTGCAAATACTTCGGCAGCGCACCGTGCAAACTCCGATGAGCGAAATCTCCCATCGAAACCGATGAAAACCGCTCGCTCGGTGTCCGTTACCGTATCGAAGTAAGCGGCCGTGGCCTGTGCGGCATGCCGGACGTTCTCGAAAGTGAAGGTATCGGCGATGATTCCGCGCCATCCGTCCGTGCCGAATTTAATGGGGAGATTCATGTCAGCGAGAATTCCGTCATCACGGTCTTGTCACCGAGAACTGTCCCGGGATTCAAAACAGCGGAATGACCAATCATGCATCCCTTACCGACGATGCAGCCAGTGAGGCGAGCTTCGGCGTCGATCGTCGTCCCCGGCCAGATCACGGAATCGACAATGTGAGCCGATTCTCCAATTTTGCAATTGCGGCCAATCACGGAATTCTCAATGTGAGCACCGGCACGAATTGTCACCTCGGAATCGATGATGGACCTCGCATCGACTGTAGCGTGGGCTGAAGCGGCTGTAATCCCGGCCCTCGCAGGGACTCGCGGTGAAAGGAACCTGCCGGCCAGAATGTCGTGGTGGACTTCGAGATATTTCTGCGGTGTTCCGATATCAATCCAGTAGCCATCGAGAATATAGGAAAGAACCCGTTCCTTTTTCTCCAGAAGTGTCGGGAACAATCCACGTTCAAACGAATAAGCCTCGCCTTTGGGCATGTATCCCAGTACGGATGGTTCGAGCACATAGACGCCGGCATTGATGTCTTTACATGTCACCTCATCCGGTCCCGGTTTCTCGATAAATCGCTGGACCCACCCGTCAGAATCGGTTTCGACCAGTCCATAGGCGGAAGGATTTTCCACTGGAGTCAATACCAGAGTCGCCACGGCGCGGGCCTTCCTGTGCCGAGCGATTACGGCGTTCAAATCCAGGCTGGTAAGAACATCTCCGTTGAAGACGACCGTCGTGGAATCGATCTGCTCTTCTGCATTCTTGAACGCGCCTCCTGTTCCCAGCGGCGTTCCTTCGACCGCGTACTTGATGGTGACACCGTAATCGCTTCCATCCTTCAGCAGATCTTCGATCTTCCGCGGCTGATACGACAGGCTCAGAATAATTTCGTCGATACCGGCGCTCTTCATCAGGTCAATCTGATACAGAAGAAATGGAGCATTGGCGACTGGAACGACGGGTTTCGGAGTATTGATGGTGAGTGGACGGAGGCGAGTCCCCTTGCCTCCTGCTAAAATGAGACCCTTCATGCGTGCGACATCCGCTTCCTTTATACCAAAAAACCAGCCCGGTATTCTGTGTTGCTGTACTAGAATCACGCCATGAATCTGGCGAACGGGCTGACGCTCGCGCGAATATTTGCGGTTCCGCTGATCGTCGCAGTTCTGCTGACGGGTCCGAAGCATGGCGATATGCTGATCGCCGCGATCATTTTCCTCCTGGCCTCAGCCACGGATCTTCTGGATGGCTATATCGCTCGCAAGCGTGGCCAGGTGACGACCCTCGGAGTTCTTCTGGACC
>Ga0163163_10005549_pt1 | contig 10927 bp, 5 predicted proteins | sample S65metaG_FD_119766 | JGI IMG/M metagenome (GOLD analysis project Ga0163163, IMG submission 119766) | Switchgrass rhizosphere microbial communities from Kellogg Biological Station, Michigan, USA - S6-5 metaG | ecosystem: Host-associated > Plants > Roots > Rhizosphere > Soil | place: USA: Michigan... | reverse complement strand
CCGCATTGTACAGGCAACTCTGCACGCGCGTGGCGGGGCCCACCGCGCTCACGTGCAACTGACAGACGCGCAAGTCGGCTGCGCTGTCGAGCAGGCGTTCGATGTAAGCGCTCTGGCTCTGCTCGTGATCTTGTTTCAGCTTCAGCAGCACTTCGCGTGCTCGCGCATCACCGAGGAACGCGAGCATCATTCCGGCGTGCAAGCCGACCAGCCCGTTGCTGCCCTCCGCGAGACCGACGAAAGCGTCTGCCGGCGCTGCATCCAGGCCGTCTTCATCGAGGCGTCCCAGATCGGGAATGTGCAGCTCGTAGCGATCCCCGCGGCCCTCCACCGTCCAGCGCACTCGTTCTCCCGGACCGAGCGGGCTGGGTAGATACAAGGTGCGCTCGACCGGCGCATCGTCAGAGCCGGGCGGGCCCGGTCGAGCGATTTGAAACGTGACGCCGAAGCTCAGATTGCTGAGCAGTCGGTCGCCGTTGTTCACCGCCTGCAGCTCGATTTCGAGGTGCTGATGAGTTCCGTGCGTCCGAGATTGCTGGCGCGTCACGAGCGCTGTCAAACGTGCCGGCGCGTGTTGCCAGAGCACAGACTCGTGGCGAATGCATTCGCAGCCGCTCCCCAGCACGGGGTCGGGAAGGTCCGGGGGCTCGGGAGCCGTCGCGGGGGCGGGCGCGAGCGCCGGACTCTCCGCGAGGCTGGCTTCGTTGCGGAGCCCGCCGACCGTCGCTTCGACACGAGCGCCCGGCGTGGGGCTGGACGCCGGCTCCTCTGCAGGCAGCTTCGGCGCTTTCTGCAGGAGCGCCGCCGCCAAGGCTGCAGAGCTCGACAGAATGGCGAAGGCGGCCCACGCTCGAGGTACACCTCGGCCAGGGAGCGTGCCTCCACCAGAAATGCCGGCGGGCAGGGCAATTTCAGTGGCCAGCGGGGCGCCCAGCTGAGTCGCCAGATCATGGCAGAACTCGTTCAACACCACTTGTGGTGAGGACAGCCTGGCCCACGGTCGCGCTCGAGCGATCCAGCTCGCGGGCTCGGCATACGTGAAGTCGCCCAGGTAGAAATGGGAAAATGGGCTCAACGGCTCGCGTACCTCGAGCCGCAGATGAGCGGTCCCCACCCGCGTGGCGGCCACGGCCTGCCAGGGCACGCGATGCTCCGTGAGCTCGGCGGCAGGCCCAGGGGCATAGCCTTCTCGATACCGACGAACACTCTGGTAAACAAGCCAGAGGCCTTCCGGTGTGCTCTCCAACACCAAGAGCCCCAGCGCATCGCTGCGAGGCTCGGGGGCTGCTCGGCAGCGTACGCGCATCGCGCTACCCGAGACGGCGACGCATCAGGCGATGGCGCTGACGATGTTCTCGGCGTTGGTGCCGGCTTCTCCCAATTCGACGTCGGCCTGCGCCGGCCCGCGCTGACGGCCCGGCGGGGCGCTCATCGGACCCGGCCCGAGCTGCACGGTGCCGAGTCGCGGAAAGAAAGGCGCGAGGAAGTACTGCTTGAGCCAGTACCACCAAAGACTCTGTTGCAGCAGACTGGGATCAATGCTGGGCGCGATGCGCGCGTGCACCGCCGGCAGCTTGCTCCAGTGCTCTCCCGGATTCTCGTGATGGGCCGCGTGCAGTCCATTGTTGAAGAGCAGGAAGTTCACCGTGGGGTTGACGAACGAGCGTGAATGATTCTGCGACCACGGATCGGTGTGCACGTGCTGATCGTAGTTGAACAGCATGATCGTCCAGAGCGCGAAGAACTCTGGAAACGCCACCGTCGCGACGTAGAGCCAGGCGCCGCGTCCCCAGCCGTGGAGCGCAACCGCCGCGCCCAGCAGCAGCAGATTACCGCCGATCCAGACCATGTACTGGCGAATGATGCGCCGGTAGAGCGAAGGGTTCGTGGCTCGAGCCTTGCGAATGAAGGTCTTGATGGGGCCCGACTGGTAGTACGACGAGACGAAGAAGTAGGTCGCTGCCACCCAGATGTTGTGGCGGTTGGTGAAGCGCCAGGTGATGGTCGCGTCCCCCTGGGTATTGACGTACCGGTGGTGGTTCAGGTTGTGGGTGGGGATCCACGCAAACGTCGGATAGCCATAGAAGATGGAGAGCCATCCCCCGAACCAGTCATTGGCGCGGCGGCTTCGGAAGGTAGGACAGTGGTTGTGGTTGTGCGCAATGACGCCAAACGACAGCGCGAAGTAGCAGCTGATCCACCACGTGTAGGGCACCAGCGCCGGATGCGCGTATTGCACGCCAACGAATGCCGGCCCGATAACTGTCCAGAGAAGCGTTCGCCAGTCGGCCTGAAACTTCAATCCCATCTCACAGGTTCCCCAAGGGAAGGCACTGAGTACCTTCTTCCGCGGAGCCTGGCCAGCACCCTCGCGAGGGGAAGGGCTGCATGGGAACATCGATACCTATCTATCGATGTGGCACACTCCCGTGCCGCGACAACTCGATCCGGCAACGTGCCCGGGAGGCACACTGTGGCTCACGTACGCCTCCCTTCGGCCGGCACGACCACACTTCCAATGGCCATTCGCACTCGAGTCCAGCCACTACCCGTACCGTGGGGGGCTTGACGATCGCGGTGGCGAGCCCGAAATTTATCGGGAATCCGCCGGATGGGCCGGGCTTGCCCGGGGCGTGGGCCGGGAGCTTGTTCCGTATCGGCTGTGTGGCTTGTGCGTCGTGCGAGCCCAATTCAGTTACGGAATGCACTTTTTCTTGACTCCGGGCGACATTGGTCAGGGCACACGAGGCGACAGGTGCCCCTTTTTTCGTCTCCCGCAAGGTCCCGTTAAATGGGGACATCGTCGAGGCCGTAACTAGTGATGGACGCCACGCGGTCGCGACATTGCTTCTTTGGCGCTTCTGGTTCTCCAGGGGCGACGAGCAGACGAGTCTGCAGTCACGCCCAACCTCCGCAGAACCCACGGATTAGGCACGTTTTTTGCTGATTTAGCGCCGGCAGTGGGATGAGCACTCGTCCCTTGCGGCGCGCATCCGGCTACTTCGGTGTGCGTCTCCCACTTTTCCGCAGCCGCGACGCAGTTCACGGCCTGGCATCTCATCTCCGGATCATCATCCCAGAGCCCAGTCCCCAACCTGCAGGAACTTCCGAGGATCTTTCACAAGGACAGTCTTCACGAGGACCCTCTCACCAAGAATCGTCCAGCAAATTGCCCCGAAGACCCGCGCTCGTACCACTGATCTCCAGACCACCGATCTCGCGGCGGGTTGCCGCCGTTCGGTTGTCTCCGTTGGCAAGCCAGTTGTGGGCAAGCCAGTCACGGGCGAGCGGCTCTGAGATGAACTGCCCTGCACCGAGCGGCCTTCTGGAAACCGGGCGCGGCACGACGAAGAAGCTCAGCCCCAGCCTGTACAGCTCCGGGCAACAGCAAAAGGTTACCACCCCAAATCGATCGAGCAACCCAATCTCGAACACCTGCATTGCGAGCGTCGTCACCCGCTGGAGAAATTCTGGCGGAAATCGTCGTCTGGCGATGCCGGAGACGCCCTTTGCGGACACTAACTCAGGTGGTCCTCTGAGCACCGACCGTTGCATTTGTCGTCGTCAGATCTGTCGCACGCGTCACGTCATCGCATGGTGCTCAGCCACGCGGCGCGATCGTTGCACGTTCTCGGACTGGGCAACCTCTCTGCACGCTGCGGGCTCTCTCCACGCAGCGGTTCTTCGGTTCTTCAAGCGGTCATGTCCCACGCCGCCCTGTCCCACGCCGCCCTGTCCCAGCCGCCCTGTCCCATCTCACGCCGCCCTACACGTGGGGCGGTGCTCACTTCTCATCGTGCTGACGTCATTTTAGTTTCGATGACGTTCGGCCAGCTGTCTTTCGGCTCGTTCTCTTCTTCTTTTTACGACTCTGGCCGCTTCTCTATCTAACCCCCGCGTCACCGTTCTCTGACGCTGTCCTGTCCCGCGGGGTTTCGCTTTTTCGGTCCGCTCTCGTTTCTGTCGTTCGTTTCTGTTGATGGTTTCTCGGGCGCTCGTCTTTGGCGCTCAGCTTGCACGGGTGCCGCACGGCCCGTCCCTGATCCGTTTCTTTCTGAGGCTTTACTTCTCAGCTCCGCACGGATTTCGACCCGCTCAACCCAGCCTGTTCTCCCATGTTAGCTCAAAAAGGCAAGTCCGCACGCAACGGCGCGTACTCCACATCATCGGGCTCCCGCATGATTCCAACTTCTGAGGCCCCGTCGAGTCCCCCCTCCTCCGCTCGTGCTTCGGCCCGAGACGAGGAGGAACACGACGGTATGGACGACCTGGACGCTGTATCCGGAGGTGCGCTCTCAGACGAGGCGCCGGATGCCGATGCGATCGAAAGCGACGACGCCGATGAGGCGCCGCGCAATCGCGCCTCGGGGCGCCGTGGCGCCACCGGCAAGGGTTGGTCCAAATCTGGTCGCGGAGAGTCCCGAGATTCCCGGGAACCTGCCCACCAGATGAACAGCGCATCGGAGCCACCCTTCGCCGACGAATCCGAGGACACATCGGTCCGCTACTCGCCGGCATTCGGGTCCACGTCCGAAGCTCCAGATCATCTCGGGATGATCCCTCGTTTTGACAGCGGTCCACCGGCAGCGGCGCGGCGCACGAGCTCGTTGCCTCCGCCGGGTTCGAAGGCCCCGGACTCTCCCGGTGACTCGACGCTGTCGCGCTACTTCCGCGACATGGCCACGCATCAGGTGATGGGCCAAGAGGAAGAGCTGAACGCCGCGCAAGCGGTGGAGAGCGCAGAGATCCAGCTCTGGGTCGAGCTCATGGCCTACGTGCCCGTGGCGGAGTACATCCTCGACGCGCTCGACCGCGACATTCAGACGCTGACGGACGACATCCGTCCAGACACCGCGGCGCTGGAGGCCTTGCGCCAGCTCTGCGTCGTGTACCGCGATCAGCGCTCCAAGCTGCACGCCAACCAGCTCAAGCAATGGAAGCAGCACAGCGAGGACCTGGCTCGCGCCGTACGCCTTCCGGACTCGGATCGCATCTGGATGGGGCGCGCCGTGGAGCTCGCGAAGGCTATCGGGGATGCGCCCGAAGCAGCTGAGCGGCCCTCCGTGGCGGCGACGTCGGCATATCGCCGCTACGTCGAGCGCGTGCGTCTCGCCGACCACGACCAGCGACAAGCGAAGAATCGCTTCGTGAAAGCGAACCTGCGCTTGGTGGTGAGCATCGCTCGTCGCTACAACCGCGGCCGTTTGCCTCTGATCGATCTGATTCAAGAGGGCAACATCGGCCTGATGAAGGCGGTCGAACGTTTCGACCATTCCCGCGGCTATCGCTTTTCTACGTACGCTTCCTGGTGGATTCGTCACGCGATCAGCCGCGCCCTCGCAGACAAGGGCCGGGCGGTGCGCATCCCGGTGCACATGCTCGACACCTACAACCGTGTTTCGCGCGCGACTCAGACGTTGATCGCTCGAACCGGTCAGGAGCCGACTCCGGAGGAGCTCGAGAAGGAGACGGGAGTCCCGAAGGACAAGCTCGACAAGGTCCGTGAGCTCTATGCAGACACGCCGTTCTCTCTCGATCGGCCCGTCGGCGATGAGGATGGACGTCGATTCATCGACTTCCTCGTCGGGGATGATTCGCTGTCTCCCTACGACGACCTCGCGTCCGCTCGCTGGGTGTCAGAGGTACAGCGTCTGCTCAGCACGCTCACGCCCATCGAGTCGCGCATCATCCGTTGGCGCTTCGGCCTCGACAACGAAGACGAGCTCACGCTGAAGGAGATCGGCGACAAGTACAACCTGTCGCGCGAGCGCATCCGTCAGCTGCAGGAGCAGGCGATCGGAAAGATTCGAAAGCAGATGCGGGAGTTCTGAACGCGCCACGCTTGGCGCGTTCGGAGCAGTGACCTCGGGTCCTGAGTCGATGACTCGGGACCCGAGTCGTTTTGTGCTCTCGAAGCCATCGCACGCTTCGCGTCGGCACTCACGCTGAGCCAGCTCCCGAGTGAGAGCTGCGCGTAACGCTCGCACTGTAATGCCGCGGTCGGTGCCTCCCGCGCTCTTCATCGAGGCGTTGCACTGAGACCGGAAGCACTCGCTGCGTGCCCGCGAATTTCGAGCATTACGAAGGGCTCTTGCTCAACTCATCGAGAGCGCTCGTGGGGCGAGTCGGCTCTCTTCGTGACTTTCATAAGTTTTGGCCGCGTGTTGCCATTTACATCTGACGAAGTTGGGTTCATAAGCCCGCTGTCGCCGATGAGTCAGGCGTTGCGGTTCTCGATGCACGGTGGGTGGTGTCAGCGTTGCGGCTGCGGAAACACCGCGGTCTTTTTCTCGCCCACCCTTTCGCACAACCTAGCCGTTGCCGTCTCACTGGTCGGCTTCTCGAACCCTTACACACCCTGTTCTGCGGGGAGACCCACAGCTGTTCTGTGGGGTACCCACACGCTCCGAGTACAGAGTGTGTCGTCAGCTTTGCCTAACTAGCCGTGGGTGGGAGAGTGCGCTGCCGCACGCTCGACTACTCCTTAGAAAAAACGATGCAGCCCTTCGTCTTTCCGCGCTGGTCCAACAAGCTCGTTCACCTGGCGGGCGCGGTGCTCAGCGTGGCGCCGCTCTACGTCATCGGCCTCGTCTGGTACGGGGCATCACCTCGGACGCTCGACGTCGGATACGCGCCGAAGCAGCCGGTGCCCTACAGCCACGCTCTGCACGCGGGCGAGCTCGGCATCGACTGCAGGTACTGCCATCAGACTGTCGAAAAGGCCGCGACAGCAGCCATTCCCTCCACGGAAACGTGCATGAATTGCCATCAGCGCATTCATACGCGTAGCCCGAAGCTCGAGCCGATCCGTGCCAGCGCAGCGTCGGGCTTGCCCGTCCAGTGGACGAAGGTCCACGACCTCCCCGACTACGCTTACTTCAATCACTCGATGCACGTGGATCACGGTGTGGGCTGTTCGTCCTGCCACGGGCGCATCGACAAGATGGAGGTCGTTGCTCAGCATGAGCCGCTCAGCATGGGCTGGTGCCTCGACTGCCATCGCGCGCCGGAGCAATTCCTGCGCCCCGTCGATGAGGTGACCAACATGGCCTACGAGCCCCCGAGTGGGCAGACACAGCTCGCCACGGGGCTGGAGCTGCGCCGCGCTCATGACATCAACCCGCCAACAGATTGCTCCACATGCCATCGATGAACGAAGACAAGCGGTACTGGCGGAGCCTCGCCGAGCACGCCACCTCACCTCAACAAGACGAAGTACAGCCCGAGTTCGAGACGCCGCTCGAGCCACCCACGCAGGAGGAGCGGCGGCATTTCTTGAAATTGACCGCCGCCTCGGTGGCGCTCGCTGGGGCCGCCGGCTGCCGCTGGCAAGAGGACCATCTGCTGCCGCACACGCAGCAGCCCGAGGGGGTGGTACCCGGCATCCCGCGGTATTTCATGACCGCCATGGAGCTGGGCGGGGCGGGGGTGGGGCTCAGGGTCAAGAGCTACGACGGGCGACCCATCAAGATCGACGGCAACCCCGCGCATCCCGACAGCTTGGGCGCCAGCGGGGCTCGTCACCAGGCGACCGTCCTCGGGCTGTATGATCCCGACCGTAGCCGGGGCTTCTCGAGCCTGGCGGAGGGCCGCCGCCAGCCGGCGAGCGAGACAGAGTTTCGCGTGTTTGCGCGCGAACACTTCAGCGCGCTGAGGGGGCAGAAGGGCCGTGGCCTGGCGGTGCTCGCGGGCGAGAGCTCCTCGCCGAGCGTGGCGGACATGAAGTCCCGCTGGCAGGCGCGTTTCCCCGAGGCGCGTTGGTTTGAGTACGAGCCGGTGAGCTCGCCGAACGAGCGGCTTGGCTCGAAGCTGGCGTTCGGAAAGGTCGTCCGTACACGCCTCGCTCTCGACAAGGCCAAGGTCATCGTGTCGCTGGACGCGGACATCCTCGGTTCGCGTCCAGACAGCCTGGCTCTGGCCCGGGCCTGGGCCAAGGGCCGTCAGCCCGAATCGGGCAAGATGAGCCGCTCCTACGTGTTCGAGTCGTCGCTCAGCGAGACCGGCGCCGTCGCGGATCATCGGTTTTCGCTGCGCGCGGAGCACATCAAGGCGCTGGCTGCATACCTGGATTCGGAGCTCAGCCACCGCCTCGGAGCGCCTGCGGCGCTGGGCGCTCCCCAGCCGGCGCCCGCCGCGAAGTTCCTGGAGGATCCCGCGCTGCGCAAGCTGCTCACGGCGATGATCGCAGATCTCGCGATTCAGCCCGGGGCCAGCGTGGTGGTCGCCGGCGCGGCGCAGCCGCCCGAGGTGCACGCGCTCGCGTATCGCCTCAATGCGGTGCTGCGCAACGTCGGCAGCACGGTCCAATATCTGGAAGGCATCGACTCCAGTGAGCCCAGCCCCGCGGAAGCGCTGCGGGCGCTGAACGAGGAGATCGGCGCCGGGCATGTTCAGACCCTGCTCATTCTCGACAGCAATCCCGTCTATACGGCGCCCGGCGATATCGACTTCGCGGCCGCGCTCGCCAAGGTGCCGACGACCATTTGCGCCAGCCTGTACGCGGATGAGACGGTGAACGCCTGCAAGTGGCACATCCCGCTCGCGCATTTCCTGGAGGCCTGGGGCGACGTCCGGGCGAGCGACGGCACGATCAGCATCCAGCAGCCGCTGATTGCGCCGCTATATGGCGGCAAATCCACGATCGAGATCCTGGCGATGTTGAGCAGCGACGAGCTGCCTTCGGGTCTCGAGATCGTGCAGCGGTCGCTGCTACCCGTGGTGGGCAACGTAGCCGCGGATCCGCGCCTCTGGCGCAAAGCGGTCCACGACGGCCTCGTGCCGGGCACGGCGGCGGCGCCTGATCACTCAGCGCTCCGCCCGGTCGCGCCCTTCGAATACGCGCGCGGGGAGCTCTCGGGCCTGGAGGCGGAGCCCGGGCAGCTCGAACTCGTGCTGGCTCCAGATCCCAAGCTGTACGATGGGCGCTTCGCCAACAATGGCTGGCTCATGGAGCTGCCGGACGGCGCTACCAAGCTGACCTGGGACAACGCGCTGCTGGTCAGCCCCAGCACCGCCAAGTTGCTCGGCGTGACCGACAGCATGCTGGTCACGCTCAGCCTGGAGACGGAGAGCCTGACCGTGCCGGTGCTGGTGGTGCCGGGCCAGGCCACGGGCTCCGTGAAGCTATATCTTGGCTACGGTCGCACGGCGGCGGGCAGCGTGGCCGGGCGCGCGATCGCTGGCGGCTCCGTTCACGGCGAATGGGACGAACAGCCGAGCATCGGCGTGAACGCCTATCGCCTGCGCTCCAAGCGGCTCTGGGACTTCGCTCGCGGCGCGAGCGTCAAGCCGAGCTCCGATAAGTATCGGATGGCCACGACGCAGGACAAGCACACCATCGATCGCATCGGCAAGGTGCTCGGCACCGAGGATCGCTTGCCCATGCTGGTGCGTGAGGCGACGCTGACCGAATACGAGGAGCATCCCGATTTCGTGAAGCACGCCGTGCACCACCCGCCGCTGCTCTCGCTGTGGAAGGAGCCCGTCAAGTACGAGGGCCACCGCTGGGGCATGAGCATCGATCTCAACAAGTGCACCGGCTGCAGCGGTTGTGTGGTCGCCTGCCAGGCGGAGAACAACATTCCGACGGTGGGTAAGGATCGCGTGTACATGGGCCGCGAGATGCAATGGCTGCGCATCGACCGCTATTTCAAGGGTGATCCCGAGCAGCCGGAGGTCGTCAATCAGCCGGTGCCGTGCATGCAATGCGAGCACGCCCCCTGCGAGCAGGTTTGCCCGGTTGGCGCCACCTCGCACAGCCACGAGGGGTTGAACGACATGACCTACAACCGCTGCATCGGCACGCGGTACTGCTCGAACAACTGCCCCTACAAGGTGCGCAAGTTCAACTACTTCAACTTCCACGAGGACCTGAAGGAAGAGAAGAACCAGGTCCAGCAGATGGTCTACAATCCCGAGGTCACGGTGAGATTCCGCGGCGTGATGGAGAAGTGCACGTACTGCGTGCAGCGCATCCAGGAAGGGAAGTTCCGCGCCAGCCGCGAGAACCGCACATTGCGCGACGGCGAGGTGACCACTGCTTGCCAGGACAGCTGCCCCACGCAGGCGATCGTCTTTGGTGACCTCAACGACCCGAAGAGCGAGGTGTCGCGACTCAAGAGCAACTCGCGTGACTACTCGCTGTTGGAGGAGCTGAACGTGAGGCCTCGTACCACGTACCTGGCGCTGGTCAGGAACCCCAACCCGGAGCTGGGCTGAGATGGCGGCCGTAGGCGACTTGCAAGAGTGGCAGCGGGACCCCGCGGCGGGTGATGCGCCGGCGGCGCCCAAGGACTACACGTCCTGGCAGCAGGAGTCTCCGGGCGACAATCCGTTCGCGAAGATCACCGACACGGTGATCCGCATCGTGGAGACGCCCAAGCCGCCACGCGCCTGGTACGTGGCGCTGACGATCTCCCTGTGCTGGGTCGCGTGCTTCTTGACGGCGGTCTCGCACCTGGTTTGGACAGGCATCGGCATCTGGGGCAACAACAACCCGGTCGGCTGGGCCTGGGACATTGTCAACTTCGTGTTCTGGGTCGGCATCGGCCACGCCGGCACGCTGATCTCCGCGATTCTGTTCCTGCTGCGGCAGAACTGGCGCACGGCGATCAACCGCGCCGCGGAGGCCATGACGATCTTCGCCGTGATCTGCGCGCTGATGTTCCCGGCGATGCACATCGGCCGTCCCTGGCTCCCGTACTGGATGCTGCCCATCCCCAATCAGATGGACATGTGGCCGCAGTTCCGCAGCCCGCTCGATTGGGACGTGTTCGCCGTGAGCACCTATTTCACGGTCTCGCTCACGTTCTGGTTCATGGGTTTGGTGCCCGACCTGGCGTGGATTCGCGACCGCGCCGACGGCAAGGTCCGGCGCCTTGTCTATGGCCTCCTGGCCCTCGGCTGGCGTGGTTCGGCACGCCAGTGG
>Ga0163163_10005547_pt1 | contig 10928 bp, 9 predicted proteins | sample S65metaG_FD_119766 | JGI IMG/M metagenome (GOLD analysis project Ga0163163, IMG submission 119766) | Switchgrass rhizosphere microbial communities from Kellogg Biological Station, Michigan, USA - S6-5 metaG | ecosystem: Host-associated > Plants > Roots > Rhizosphere > Soil | place: USA: Michigan... | reverse complement strand
GGGGCTGGCGTCGGCGAGGGCCGGAGGTGTCGGGAATTCGACGAGGAACCGCTCCCAGGCCTCGGCGGCGCGGGCCGCCTGCGTCTGCTGGGCCATGAACTCGGAGACGAGGATCGCCCAGGGGTCCGACGTCGCGCGAAAGGCGAGTGGCCGCGCATTGACCCGGAACCAACCCAGCACGGCCGACCGGATGTGTTCGTATTCGACAGGTTCGCCACTTCCGTCGGGGATCACGTCCCTACGATACGGCGGTGAAGTTCGGCGCCGGCTTCTGGATCCAGCGGACCGGCTGGCCCGATCTCCGCGACGCGTGCCTCGCCGCCGAGACGGCGGGCTTCGACTCGATCTGGCTCGACGACCACCTCCTCGCCGACGAAGGCGACTGGCACGATCCGAAGCTCGAAGGCTGGGCTGCCCTCGCGGCGCTGGCTCCCCTGACGAAGCGGGCCCGGCTCGGACACCTCGTCGCCGCGAACACGTTCCGGAACCCCGGGCTGACCGCGAAGATGGCGACGACCCTCGACCACCTGTCCGGAGGCCGCTTCGTCCTCGGCATCGGCGGGGCCTGGTTCGAGCGCGAGCACGAGGCGTTCGGGCTCGACTTCGGCAGCGGCTTCGGTGAGCGCCTGGACCGGCTCGAGGAAGCCGTCGGCCTGATCGAACGGCTTCTGGCCGGCGAGACGGTCACGCACCACGGCCGGTTCTACGACATGGTCGATGCCATCTGTCGCCCGCTCCCGATCCAGCCGCGGCTGCCGATCCTCATCGGCGGCTCCGGTCGCGAGAAGACGCTCCGGACGACGGCCCGCCACGCCGATCTCTGGAACGGCTACGGGTCGCCGGGTCGGATCTCGGAGACCTCCGAGGTCCTCCGGGATCGGTGCCTCGAGGTCGGTCGACCGTTCGAGTCGATCGAGCGCACGGTCACCCTCGACATCGTGATCCGCGACTCCGAGGCCGCAGCCGCCGCGGCCTGGGAGGACGTCCAGGAGACCCACGGCATCCGGGGCCGCGTCGACAGCGCAGGCGACCTCCGCGGCGTGAGCGCAGGCGGTCCACCCGCACTCGTGGCCGATTACCTCCGTGGATACGATCGGCTCGGCGTGGGCGAGGTCATCTGGATCTTCCGTTCCCCGTTCGACCTCGAGACGATCGGCAGGATGGCCGAGGTTCGCGCCGCGCTCGGGGCGTGAGGCCGGCCCCGCCGCGACCCAGGCGAGCTACGCGACTGCCTCATTCGAAGGAAGCGTCGCCTCGGCCACCGAGGCCAACGCCTCGATGAGCGTGGCATCCGCGTTCAGCGAATCGATCCGGGCGAACCGCAGACCGGCCCGCTCCGCCTGCTCGCGGGCTCCGACCTCGACGTCATAGAGGATCTCGAGGTGATCGGCCAGGAACTGCACAGGGGCGACGAGGACGCCCCGGTGGCCCTCGGCCGCGAGGAGCGGCATGAGGTCGGCGAAGTCCGGCTTCATCCACTCGCCGGGCTCATGGCCGGCGCTCTGCCAGCAGAACCGCCAGCGATCGCGCGACAGGCCGGCCGCGACTGCGACGGCCGTCGCGGTCGCTTCGAGCTGCGCGAGGTAGTCCGGCTCCTGCTGGGCGACCCGCAGGGGCAACGAGTGCGCCGTCAGGAGGACCGGGACGGTGTCGCGCTCCGACACGTCGAAGGCCTCGAGGGCCGCCCGGATCCGGCCTGCAAGGGCGGCCACGAATCGGGGCTCCTCGTGCCAGGCGCCGGCGATCCGGACCTCCGGAGCCCCGGGGCCGATCGCCGCTCGGGCGGCTTCGATCGCCCGCGCGTACCCACCCATCAGCAGGGGTGAGTACTGCGGCGACAGCACGATTGCTGCCACCCGCCGCGCGCCCGACGCGCCGAGGGCACGCACCGACGTCTCGATCGACGGTTCGGAGAACCGCATGCCCGCCTCCGACGGCCAGCCAAGCCGGTCTCCGAGCGCCGCGGCCTGGCGCCGCGTGATCGGGATGAGCGGCGACCCGCCGATGACTCGATACCGCCGCGTGAACTCGTCGACGAGGTCGTCGTCCGGCGCCCGGCCGCCCCGCACGCTCGTGAGGTAAGCGCCGATATCGTCGCGTTCCAGGGACGTTGGCGACCCATAGGTCATGAGCAGGACGCCGTTCATGCCCGCGCCCCGAACGCCGCGGACGCGGAGCTGGGCACCTTGCCCCCGGCCGTCGCCTCATGCACGAAGTCGACGAGACGGCGGAGGAGATCGGGATCAGTCTGCGGCAGGACGCCGTGGCCAAGGTTGAACACGTGGCCGTCCCGGCCCTCGGCCTCGTCGAGTACGGCCCGAGCGCCCGCTTCGGTTGCCGGCCAGTCGGCGAGGAGCCGGCCCGCGTCGAGGTTGCCCTGGACGCCGCGGTCGTAACCGACCCGTCGCCAGGCGTCGGCAAGCGAGACGCGATGGTCGACGCCGATGACGTCTCCGCCGGCGTCGGCCAGCAGCTCGAGCAGGCCCGACGCGCTCGTCGCGAAGTGAATCGCCGGCACGGTCAACGCGTCGAAGATCCGTCGGACGTGCGGCTGGACGTACGTGACGTAATCGGCCGGGCCAAGGCCACCCACCCAGCTGTCGAAGAGCTGGACGACGTCCGCACCGGCTTCGACCTGTGCCTGCAGGTAGGCGATCGCCATGTCCGACAGCTTTCCGAGGAGGCGGTGCCACGCCTCCGGCTCGCGATACATGAACGCCTTCGCCGTCGAGAAGTCGCGCGACGGGCGGCCTTCGATCAGGTAGCAGGCGAGCGTGAACGGCGCGCCGGAGAAGCCGATCACGCCGGCGGCCCCGTCCAGCTCGCGGCGCACGAGGCGCAGGGCCTCGAGCGTGAACCAGATCCCGGCGGGGTCGAAGGCCCCGAGAGCGTCGACGTCCGCGGGCGTTCGAATCGGCCGATCGATGATCGGCCCGATCTCGGGCTCGATCCGGAGCCCGACACCCATCGGCTCGAGGGGCAGCATGATGTCGGCAAAGAGGACCGCCGCGTCGACCCCGAGATCGCGCACCGGCATCAGCGTGACCTCGGCGCACAGATCCGGCGTCTTGGCGAGCTCGAGGATCCCGTAGCGCTCCCGAAGCGCCCTGTAGCCCGCGAACGAGCGACCGGCCTGGCGCATGAACCACACGGGCGTCGCGTCGACCGGCTCTCGTCGGCACGCGCGCAGGAATCGATCGTTCATCGGGTTGGGGCCCCGAGCAGGTCGAGGATCTCGACGATGGACCGGTGGACGCCGAGCAGGATCGGCGTGTCGGAGACGGTGGCCCGCCGGCTCTCCGTGCCTCGCAGGTCACGGACGAGGTCGCCGAACACGCCGAGGTCGTCTGTCTCGTAGGCCACGACGAAGTCCTGCGAGTCCAGGCCGAACGAGTACGCCAGCGCCTGGCGCACGGTCGGATACCGATGGCCGACCTTCATGTGCTCGTTCATGACCTTCTGGCGGTTCTCGGCAGACTCGAGATACCAGTCCGTGGTCTTCGTGAACGGGTAAACCACGAGATAGCGCGAGCGCGAGCCGCCGAAGAGCGACTGCTCCTGCTTCGACGGCTTCTTGACATAGGTGCTCGGTCCGATTCGCCCGATGAACGAGTGGCGGACCTCGAGCCAGCGGCCGAGCCCCGAGCGCAGGAGGAGCGCAGCCGCGTCCTCGAGGCTGTCCACCGCCGGGGCCATCCGCCACAGCAGCAGGTCGATCCCCGGCTCGAGGCCGATCGACGAGTACGCGATGCTTCGGACACTGGCTTCCGCGGCACTTGCTTCGGCCACCGCGAACGTTGCCGCGTCATCGACGCGCGCGGCGTCGGGTTGTCGGCGCCACGCGGGATCGAGGCCCAGCGCGAGGGCCTGGATGAATGTCGGTCCGCCGACTTCGGGGCTCACCGGTCCTCCCGCAGCCACGTCGCGATGTCGGCGGCCGCGTACGTCAGGACGATCCCGGCACCTGCTCGGACGATCGAGGTGATGGCCTCGAGCATCACCCGGCGGCCGTCGAGCCAGCCCCGTTCGGCTGCGGCGCGGATCATCGCGTACTCGCCGCTGACCTGGTACGCCGCCACCGGCAGGTCGAAGGTCGCGAAGGCCGCCGCGACGAGGTCGAGGCAGGGCAGCGCCGGCTTCACAAGCAGGATGTCCGCGCCCTGCTCCACGTCGAGCCGCATCTCGTGGAGCGCCTCGCGGGCATTGGCCGGGTCCATCTGGTAGCTCCGCCGATCCCCGAACGCGGGGGCGCTGTCGGCGGCTTCGCGGAAGGGGCCGTAGAACGCCGATGCGGTCTTCGACGCGTAGGCCATGATCGCGGTCTCGGCTCGGCCGTCGGCATCGAGCGCGGCGCGGATCGCTGCGACCTGGCCATCCATCATCGCGCTCGGGGCGACGATGTCGGCGCCGGCCTCGGCCTGGCTGACCGCGGCCGCCGCGAGCCGGTCGATCGCCGCGTCGTTGTCGACCCTGCCATCGCGACGAACCGGGCCGCAATGCCCGTGGTCCGTGTACTCGCACAGGCACGTGTCCGCGATCAGGACGCCGTCCGGAACGCGGTCGCGGATCCGTCGCAGGGCCTCCTGGACGACGCCATCTGCCGCCCATGCGCCGGTTCCGATGGGGTCCTTCGATTCGGGCAGCCCGAACAGGATCAGCCCGCCGACGCCGAGCCCAGCGAGGCGCTTCGCGTCGTTGGCTGCCTCGTCGGGCGAGAGGCGCTCCACGCCGGGCATCGAGGTGATCGGCTCGCGGATGCCGCGTCCGGGCCGCACGAACAGTGGCGCCACGAGCATCCCGACGTCGAGTCGTGTCTCCCTGACGAGATTCCGCAGGCCCGGGGTTCGCCGCAGGCGCCGAGGTCGGTCGCGAAGGGCGATGCCCGGAACAGCGCTCGACCGGGGACTGGACTCGGGGCCGTCGACGGCTTGCGGAGACTCGATCTCGACGGTCACAGGGCGACCTCCACTTGGGTGTGCCTGGATTCGGTTTCGGCGATGGCTCGAACGACGAGGTCGGCGATGGCGCCGACACGCTGCATCGGCTCGACCGCGGCGACGCGGTAGCCAAGTTCCTTCGCATGCAGGGCTGTCTCCGGCCCAAGGCAGACGGCCGGAATCGCGAGCACCAGCTCCCGCGCCCCAAGGTGGTCGGCCAGCGCGAGAAGGCCTCGAGCGGTCGAACCGCTGGTCAGGACCGTGGCGCTGGGTCCGAGGGGGAGGGCGCGGTCCAGGAGGCTGATCGAGGGCGCCGGCCCTTCGATCGTCCGGTAGGCGACCGGCGCTTCGACCGCGACGCCCCGAGCCGCGAGGCGTTCGACGGGAGCGAGCTCGGCGAGATCGCTGCGTGGAAAGAGGACGCGTTCGCCCGCCGTGACGGGCAACGCGTCCGCGAGAGCGTCCGCCGAGGATCTTGACGGGACCCACGTCGGCTTGATGCCGGCCCCCGCCAGTGCCCGCTTCGTGGCGGCCCCGACCGCAGCCCAGCGCAGCCGCGGGCCCGCGACGGCGGCGAGCGTGGTTCCGCCGTCGCGGGCCGCGGCAGCCAAGGACTCGACCGTGTTCGAGCTTGTCACTGCCACCCAGTCGAAGCTCGACAAGCGACCGATCGCGTCGGCGATGGCCGCCTCATCGCCGGGCACGATCTCGATCGCGGGAACGGAGAGCGGCGCAAGGCCACGGTCGACGAGCGAGAGAACGAGCGCGCTCGACTGGTCGGCGGCCCGTGTCACGATGACTCGGGCGCCATCGCCTCCGATCGCTGCCAGAGCGGCCTCATCCGCGAGCTCGTGAAGGACCGCGCGCACGAGCGACCCATCCGGGTCAGCCATCGCCTCCCGGTCGACGACGACACGGACTGTCCCGTCCTGGCGGGCATAGCCACCGATCAGGTGGAGGCCGTGCTCGGTCTCGCGGGCGAACGCGCCGATCGGAGCCCGACAGCCGCCGCCCGTCGCGGCGAGGAGTGCCCGCTCGGCCTCAACGGCTCGGCGCGTGGCCGGATCATCGAGGGTTCGAACGGCGTCTCGCGCCGCCGAGTCGGAGGCTCGGACCTGGACGGCGAGGGCGCCCTGTCCGGGTGCGGGGGGCACGATCGAGGGATCGAGTCGGAGCGAGATTCGGTCGGAGCGGCCCAGCCGATCGAGACCCGCCGCGGCGAGCACGATGGCGTCGGCGTCGCCCGCGTCGAGCCGGCGAAGACGCGTGTCGACGTTGCCATGGAGCCGCTGGAAGGCGAGATCGGGGCGGCTGGCGCGCAGGAACGCGGTACGCCGCGGGCTGTCGGTCCCCACGCGTGCACCCGGGGCAGGTCGGCGAGCGACGTGATCGGTGAAGCGCCGACCGGCAGGACGAGGACGTCGTCGGCGGACGCGCGGGGCAGGAAGGCGGCGACGGGCAGGGCGAGATCCTCGTCGGTCGGGAGATCCTTGGCGCTGTGGACGGCGACGTCGATCCGGTCGTCGCGGAGCGCCGCTTCGATGGCCGTGACGAACGCACCCTCGCCCCACGGCGTGTCGGCGGCGCGCAGGTCACCGTCCGTCGTGATGACGGTGATCGAGCTGTCGATCCCGGCTCGCGCCAGGGCCGCCTCGACCAACCGGGCCTGAACCAGCGCGAGCGCGCTCCCGCGCGAGCCGATCCGGAGCGGCTGCGGCGCGATGCCGGGCTGGGACGGACGCTGGTCGACCAAAATCTAGGTAAACCTAGGTATGCGGCATTCCGACCTCCGAACCCTATCGGATTCGACCGAGCCGCGCGATTCAGACGTGCAGCATCGCGCGCGGCGACCGGCCAGTCCCCGGTCGCGCGTTTCGGGTCAGTTGACGGTGATGGCCGCCGAGTAGACGTCGAACCGGTGGAGCGTGCCGTCGGGGTTGCTGCCGGCGCTGTTCGAGTTGTCGGCCCACGCCGGGTGGATGACGCCGCCCGCGAAGCCCAGGCCCGTGTAGTCGCCGTAGTCGATCCCGTTGTGGGCGTCGGCCGCATTCGACGTGCCCGCGCTCACCTGGGCGTTCGCGGCGAAGGTCGCGCCGCCGTCCTTGCTCACCGTGACGAAGTACTGGGCGTCGTCATTGGCGATGTTGTCGGTGTCCCCCGCGCCCCCGGTTCCGAGGTCGTTCCGCGAATCGTGGAAGCCGACCGCGACGAACCCGGTCCCCTGGTCGAGCGCGATGTGGGGATTGAACTGGCTGTTCGTGCCGGTGTCGTCGTTGACCCGGACGGGCGAGGACCACGTCGCCCCATCGTCGTCGGAGTGTCGGACGTAGATGTTCGTGTCGTTGCTCTCGTCGGGCGTCTCGTTCGTGTAGACGAGATAGACCCGGCCGTCGTGCGCGCCACCGGTCCGGTCGTAGGCGAGGCCCGCCTCGGCGTCAACCGATCGATGCGATTGCGGCGGGATGTAATCGAAGCCGCCGACGTTGGTCTCCGCCGCCGCGCGAGCCGGCCCGAAGCCGGCCGGCCCGAAGCCATCGGGATCGACATTGGTCCAGATCGTCGCGGGACCCTGACCGCCGGTGTTGTCCTGGTACGTCGTGAGGACCTGGCCATCCGGCCCGACGGCGATATCGCCGAACGAGCCGTCCTTCGGGCCCGGCACGGTCTCCGCCTCGCCCCACGCCCCAAAGATGCCGGCCCCGGTGACGTGCAGGCCGCGGACCGTCAGCAGGTGGCCACCGGCGCTGAACGGCTTGTAGACGAACCAGGTGCCGCCGGGTCCGGTCGCCAGGCTCGGCTGGTCCGTGCCAGAGCCCCACTTGTTGCCGTTCGAGCCGGGCGAGCTGTTGTCACTGTGGTCGATCGTCGCCAGGAAGTGAAGCGTCGACCCGCCGTCGGTGCTGTACGCGCTCTGGACCTTCTTCGCCCGCGCGTCCAGGTAGACGAGGAAGTAGTTGCCGAAGGCGTCAAAGGCGCCGTTCGGATCGCAGCAGGCGACGCCGAGATCGTCCGAGCCGTCCGCGATCATCGAGTGGCTCCACGTCGCGCCGCCATCGAAGCTGACCGATTTCATCAGCGCATCGGCAATGGCGAAGTTCGAGACCACGACGATGTTGGCGGGGTCCGTCGGGTTGACCGCGACCGTGGTCTCGCTCTCGTTGTCGGCGTAGCCGCTGATGTCGATGCTCGGTCCGACGCTCAACACCGGGACGGCGAGGGTGGCTGCGGCCTGGCCCAGGGTGAGCACGAGTCCCGCGGCGAGCGCGACAGCGAGACGGCGTGGCTGGAGGTGCGTCATGGAGGGTCCTCCGAGACCGGGTTGGGAGTCGATCTTAGGCACTCTCGTCAGATCGGGCGCTCCGCTCGATGCCACCGCGGCGCCCATGGCGCGACCCGCCGCTCGACGAGCCCGACGAGCCCGAACAGGGCGACGGAGATGAGCAGCACGAGCACGACCGCGCCGAAGACGAGATCGATCCGGAAGCTCTTCTGCGAGGTCAGGATCCAGATGCCGAGGCCGTCGAAGGCCCCGACGTACTCGGCATAGACCGCCCCGAGCAGCGCGTACGTCACGGAGATCCGGAGGCCCGTGAAGAACGATGGCAGGGCGGCCGGGAATCGCAGCAGGCGGAGGGCCTGGCGCTCCGTGGCGCCGTAGGTCCGGAGGAGGTCGGCGGCCTCTGGCGCCACGCCGGCGAAGCCGTCGAGGAGCCCGACAACCATCGGGAAGAACGTGAGCAGCACGATGACGATCGCCTTCGGCAGGAGCCCGAAGCCGAACCAGAGCACGAGGATCGGGGCGACGACGAGGATCGGCACTGCCTGGCTGCCGACGAGCAACGGATAGAGGGCGGCCCGCACGCGTGGCATGAGATCCATCGCCACGGCGGCAAGCAGCGCCAGGGCGAGCGACGCCGAGAACCCGACCGCGGCCTCGCCGAGGGTCACGAGCGTGTGGTGGGTCGCGGCCTCGCGCTGGTCCCAGAGCGCGGTGACGATCCGGCTCGGGGCCGGCAGGACGAGCGAGCTGGTCCCGCGCGCGAACAGCTCCCAGGCCGCGATCACCAGCGCGACCACGGCCAGCGACGACCAGGCGCGTCGGTTCAGGGCAGGAACTCGGTCGTGAAGAGCGACGCGTAGTCGAGCGGCGACGTCACGGGCTTCCCGGCGGCATCGGTGAGGAGCCCCTGATCGAAGAGGAACTTCGAGTAGGCGGTCCACTGCTCGAGCGTCTGTGTCCCCACCTTGCCGGTGGAGTCAACGTAGTAGCCACCGGTCGCGAGGAAGCGGGCCGAGTCGAGCGGCAGCTTCGGGTTCGCGTCGAAGACGCCGGGGTTCTCGGCGATGAGGATCGCCGCCGCGTCATCCGGCGACGTCGCCGCGAACTGGAAGCCCTGGACGGTCGCGCCGACGAACCGCTTCGCAAGGTCCGCGTGTGCGGTGAGGAACTGATTCGAGCAGGCGAGCACGACCTGGTAGAAGTCGGGGAAGCCGTAGTCCTCGAAGCGGAAGTAGCGGAGCCCGATCCCCCGCTCGGTCGCCTCGACGCCCTCCCATGCGGTGAACGGGATCGTGAAGTCGGCTTTCTTCGCGTAGAGCGCCTCATAGGCCGTGCTGTCGAGGGTGACGACGTCGAACATGCCCGCCCCGCCGTCGGCCTTGATCACCGACTTGAGAGTCGGGACCTCGTTCGGGTAGCCGAACCCGGCGTAGACCTTGCCGTCGAGCTGCCGCGGCCGCGTGATGTCGCTCGTCGCGAGCACGGCGATGGCCGACGCGGTGTGCTGGAGGATCGCCATCACGCTCTTGATCGGCGCTCCGGCGGCGACCGCGAACGTCAGCGAATCCTGGAAGCTGATTCCACAGTCGGCCTGGCCGGCGGCCATGAGCGTCTCGGGCACCGTGTTGCTGTACGGCAGGATCTGGAGCTTCACGCCCGCGGCCTCGTACCAGCCCTTCGATTCCGCCACGTAGAACCCGGTGTGGTCCGTATTCGGGGTCCAGTCCAGGGCGAGCCGGACCGGCTCGGCGACGATCGGCGTGGCGCTCGGCGCGGACGAGACGCCCGCGGACGAGCTCGGTCCGGGGCTCGTGCCGAGCTCGGGACCACAGCCGGCAATGAGGGCCGCCATGAAGAGGATCGCCGCCGGGCGCTTGAAGGATCGATTCACCTGGACCTCGCAATGACGTGAATGCCGCTGCCGGGACGGGGGCGACATCGAGTCGATGCGGGCCTGCTTCCTTCGCCGGTATGAGCCGGATCAGGTTCGGCGGGTCTGTGGCGGGAGCCACACTCTCAGCGCGTACGCGCTCCCCGGAGGCGGTGTTCGGTTGTGTCGGCCATCCTAGACGGTGGCGCGGATCCACGCGATGACGTCGCCCAGGACCTGCTCGCCTTCGGGCTCGTTGTGCAGCTCGTGGCGAACGCCCGGATAGACCCTCCGGGTCACGGACGTGCGGCCCTCGAAGGCCTCGCTCGACGCCGTCGGCACGAGCCGGTCGTCGCCGCCGTGGATGACGAGCGTCGGGATCGACAGACGATCGAGCGCGGCGGTCACGCGGGCCTGCTCGGCGAAGGCCTCGCCGCCGAGCCGAACCGTGGAGTGATGCTCGTTCAGCGGATCCGCCATGTAGCGGGCCCAGACCGCCGGGTCCCTCGACAGGACGTCGGTGCCGAGCCGGTTCCTGACACGCGCCGCCGGCGCGAACCGACCGAGGACGCCGGCGAGCGCCTTCTGCCACGCGGGCAGGGCTGCCGCGATCGCGGGCGCGGAGACGACGAGGAGGTCGGGCAGCGACCGGCCGTCGAGGACATAGCCGAGCGAGACGAGGCCGCCCATCGAGTGCCCGTAGAGCACGAGCGGGACGGTCGGCGTGAGGCTCCGCAACCAGGCGACCCGGTGCTCGAGGTCGTCGTGGAACTGCGACCAGCGGTCGACCCAGGCGCGCTGCCCGCCCGACGCGCCGAACCCGCGGAGGTCGATGCCGTGC
>Ga0163163_10005542_pt1 | contig 10934 bp, 9 predicted proteins | sample S65metaG_FD_119766 | JGI IMG/M metagenome (GOLD analysis project Ga0163163, IMG submission 119766) | Switchgrass rhizosphere microbial communities from Kellogg Biological Station, Michigan, USA - S6-5 metaG | ecosystem: Host-associated > Plants > Roots > Rhizosphere > Soil | place: USA: Michigan... | reverse complement strand
TGGCACCAATGGCAGGCGGCATAGCCGACCGACAGAAGGATCGGCTTGCCGGCGGCCTTTGCTTCGCCGAGTGCATCCGGTCCCCATTGCCGCCAATCGACGGGATTTGTCGCGTGCTGCAGGAGATACGGGCTGGTCGCATTGGCGAGCCGGTTTTGCTGCATGTTGCTCCGCCGCGGTTCTTCTCTTCGGCTGTCCCGCTAGGTAGAAGGAAGCGCGCCGGAGGGAAGCGCAGGACAGCGATGCAAGAGGACACGATTTTCGCAATGGCAACCGCGCCCGCACGCGCGGCGGTTGCGATTTGCCGGATCAGCGGACCGCGCACGCGCGAGACGGTGGCGCGCCTCGCCGGCCGCGTGCCGGCGCCGCGACATGCGCAGCTCTCCCGGCTTGTCGATCCGGCGAGCGGCGGAGCGATCGACGACGGACTGGTTTTGTTTTTCCCGGCGCCGCGGAGCTACACCGGCGAGGATTGCGCGGAGTTGCAGGTCCATGGTGGGGCGGCAATCGCGCGTGCACTCATTGGGGCGCTCGGCTCGCTTGGTCTGCGGCCGGCGGAACCGGGTGAATTCTCTCGCCGCGCTTTTCTTAATGGCAAGCTCGATTTGGCGCAGGCCGAAGGCGTCGCTGACCTGGTCGAAGCAGAGACCGAGTTCCAGCGGCGCCAGGCCCTCCGCCAGCTCGAAGGTCAGTTGTCGCGGCAGGTCGAGGATTGGCGACGCGAGCTGATCGAGGTCGGCGCGCGGGTCGAGGCCGAGCTGGATTTTTCCGACGAAGCCGACGTCGCCACTTTGATTACGAGCGACATCATTGTGCGAATTGGCCGGCTTCGGGGGCAAATGCGTATTGCGCTGTCGCGCGCCAGAAGCGGCGAGCGCCTCCGGGAGGGCCTGCGGGTCGTTATAGCGGGCGCGCCGAACGCCGGAAAGTCTACTCTTCTCAATGCCTTAGCTGGACGCGACGTGGCGATCGTCTCCGAGCATCCGGGCACGACCAGGGACGCTCTGGAGGTACATCTCGATCTGGCGGGGTATCCCCTAATTGTGACCGACACGGCCGGTCTGCGCGAATCAACCGACCCTGTCGAGCGCATCGGCATCGACAGGGCGATCAGGCGGGCGGAGGCGGCGGACCTGGTTCTGTGGCTGATCGAGCCAGGATCGCCAGCGATCACACCTCCTCAGGTTCCCGAAGGCACTGAGGTTTGGCTAATCGGCACCAAGTGCGATATCGAAGCCGCGCCCCTCCTGGCCAAACTGGCCGTTTCGGCGGCGACTGGGGCAGGGCTCGAGCAGCTCGAAATCGCTTTGGAGCGGTTCGCGCGTCAAAAGTTGGAGATCGGCGGCGAGGTCCCGGCGCTGACACGTGAGCGGCACCGGCAGGCGTTGAAACAAGCGGTTCAGGCGCTTGCTCGCATCGCGGCCGATCCGCGGCTGCCGTCGGAAATCGTGGCGGAGGAAATCCGCATCGCGCAAAATGCCGTAGGGCGAATCGCCGGCCGTGTCGACGTTGAGGATGTGCTAGGCGAAATCTTCGGCCGCTTCTGTATCGGGAAATAGATGTTTCACGTGAAACAATCCGGGTTCGACGTGATCGTAGTGGGTGGCGGCCATGCCGGCTGCGAGGCCGCGGCGGCTGCCGCTCGCATGGGCGCGAACACGGCGCTCGTAACCCAGTCGCTCGCCACGATTGGTGCGATGTCGTGCAATCCGGCGATTGGCGGGCTGGGCAAGGGCCACCTCGTCCGCGAGATCGATGCGCTCGACGGGGTCATGGGTCGCCTGGCTGACCGGGCGGGTATCCATTTCCGCCTGCTCAACCGCTCGAAGGGGCCCGCCGTACGGGGGCCGCGGGCCCAGATCGATCGGGCGCAGTACCGCGCCGCAACGCAGGCGGAGCTGCGAGCCACGCCGAACTTGACGCTGATCGAGGGCAGCGTCGAGGACCTGGCGATTGCCCGCGATCGCGTGACCGCGGTCATCCTCCCGATCGGCGAGCGCCTCGCCTGCCGCGCCGTGGTGCTGACCACCGGCACATTCCTCAACGGAATCATCCACGTCGGCCCAGAGCGTCTCCCAGCGGGTCGCATCGGTGAGCCGCCGTCAGTCGGTCTCGCCGCGACCTTGAGGCGCGCCAATCTCCGGCTGGGGCGCCTCAAAACCGGCACGCCGCCACGCCTCGACGGCACGACGATCGACTGGTCCGTGCTCGAGCCCCAACCCGGCGATTCCGCACCGGAGCCGTTCTCGGCGCTCACGTCCCGCATTGCTCGGGCCCAGGTCGACTGCCATCTCACCCGCACCACGCCGGAAACGCACGAGGTGATCCGCCGCAATCTCGACGCGGCGCCGATCTTTTCCGGTGCGATTCAAGGGCGCGGCCCGCGTTATTGTCCTTCTATCGAGGACAAGGTGGTGCGCTTCGGCGAGCGCGATTCGCATCAGATTTTCCTCGAGCCCGAGGGGCTCGAGGACGATACGATCTATCCGAACGGTATCTCTACCTCGTTGCCGGCCGCTGTTCAGGCGGAACTCGTACGCACTATTCCCGGGCTGGAGCACGCGGTCATTCGCCGGCCGGGCTATGCGATCGAGTATGACTACGTGGACCCGCGCGAGCTTGCCGCCACGCTCGAGACGAAAACAATCAGTGGTCTATTCCTCGCCGGCCAGATCAACGGCACGACCGGCTATGAGGAGGCGGCGGCGCAAGGCCTCGTCGCGGGGCTCAACGCGGCGCGCCGCGCGGGCGGGGCCGGCCAGGTCATCTTCGACCGTGCCGAGGCCTATCTCGGGGTGATGATCGACGACCTCATTACGCGCGGGGTAACCGAGCCCTACCGGATGTTCACCTCGCGGGCCGAGTATCGGCTGACGCTGCGCGCCGACAACGCCGACCAGCGGCTGACCGGCCGCGGCATCCAGATCGGTTGCGTTGGCCAGCAGCGCGCAGCGGCTTTTGCTACGAAGTCGGCAACGCTTGCCGCCGCGCGGCAGCTGCTTGAGGCGCTGACCATCACGCCAACCGAAGCGGCTCGCCAGGGCCTCGATCTCAACAAGGACGGCGTGCGGCGCTCTGCCTTCGCGCTGCTGTCGCGGTGGGACGTCGGCTGGGCGGATGTGAGCCGCGTCTGGCCGGAGCTGAAGGCGATCGAAACCGCCATTGCGCACCAGATCGAGGTCGACGCCAAATACGCGGTCTATTTGGAGCGGCAGATGGCGGACGTCGCCTCTTTCCGCCGCGACGAGGCGCTGCTCCTGCCAGACGCCCTCGATTACGCGGCACTGCCGGGACTTTCGAACGAGGTGAAAGCCCGTTTGGGCGAAGCACGGCCCTGTTCGCTCGGGCAGGCGGCGCGCCTTGAAGGCATCACCCCGGCGGCCCTGACGATCCTCGCTTCGCAGGTGCGCAAGGGCCGCCGCGTTGCCGCGGCGGAGTGACACCGACCCGAAAGCTCTTGCTAAGGACCGTGATGCGGCGCTGCGGCTTGTGCCGCTCTCCGACACGGAACAGCAGCGTCTGCTGATCTACCAAAACCTGATTCTGCGCTGGCACGGCATGCTGAACCTGGTCTCCGCGTCCACCGTGCCGAAGCTTTGGACGCGGCACATCGCCGATTCGGCGCAACTCCGGGATCTGGCGCCGAGCGCGCTGCGCTGGGCCGATTTTGGTAGCGGCGGCGGCTTCCCGGGAATGGTGATCGCGCTCCTTCTCGCCGAGGTTCCGGGTGCGGAGATCCACCTGATCGAACGGGACAAACGCAAGGCGGCGTTTCTGCAAGCTGTTTCACGTGAAACAGGTGCCCCCGCCGTGGTCCATGCCGCCTCGATCCAGGAGATTCTCCCGACGCTGCGCGACATCGAAATAATCACCTCCCGGGCGACGGCTCCCCTCATGCAACTCATTGAGTGGTCGTTTTGGCTTCTTAAGGGCGGGGCGACGGGGCTCTTCCTCAAAGGCCGCAGCGTTCAGCAGGAGATCGATACACTTCCCAAAGCGCGGAGCTTCGACTTATCCACCCTGCCGAGCCGCACCGACCCTTCCGGGCGAATCGTTTCAGTGAGATATAGGAGCGAAGCAATCCGCTGATTCGGGGCGAGATTTCGTGACGAGCGGTTCTCCACGCGTCCTGGTTCTAGCGAATCAGAAGGGCGGCGTCGGCAAGACCACCACCACCATCAATCTAGGTACGGCGCTCGCGGCGATCGGCGAGCGGGTGCTCGTCATCGATATCGACCCGCAAGGCAATGCCTCGACCGGGCTCGGCATCGACCGCAAGAACCGCAAGCTCTCGACCTTCGAAGTTCTGGCCGGGGAGTGCCGGCTCGCCGACGCGATCATGCCGACGGCCGTGCCGCGGCTGTGGCTCGCCCCCTCGACCCTCGACCTGCTCGGCATCGAGCTGCAGATCGCCAACGAGAAGGACCGCAGCTTCCGTCTGCGCGACGCTATCCGCAGCCTGCCGGCGTCGCTGCCCGATAATCCGGGCGGCTTCACCTACGTCCTGATCGACTGCCCGCCGTCGCTTAACCTGCTGACAATAAACGCACTTGCCAGCGCCGACAGCGTCGTCGTCCCGCTGCAATGCGAGTTTTTCGCGCTCGAGGGCCTGTCGCAACTTCTCTCGACCGTCGACACCGTGCGGCGCAACCTCAACCCCAACCTGTCGATCCACGGCGTCGTTCTGACGATGTTTGACCCGCGCAACAACCTTGCCGGCCAGGTTGTCGCCGATGTTCGTGGCTTCATGGGCGACAAGGTCTATGAGACGGTCATCCCACGCAACGTGCGCGTGTCTGAGGCACCGTCGCACGGGAAGCCTGTGCTGCTATACGACATCCGCTGCTCCGGCAGCCAGGCCTATATCCGGCTCGCCTCGGAGGTGATCCGGCGCGAACGGCAGCTGCGCGCCGCATGAGGGACGCAATGGCAGAGGAAGCACGGCCGAGGCTTGGGCGCGGATTGGCGGCGCTGATCGGCGATGCCGGCACCGAAACCGCGGCAATCGACCGGCTGCGAGGCCAGCGTCTCGTGCCGATCGAGTTCTTGCGGCCCAATCCGCGCAATCCGCGCAAGGATTTCAACGAAGCCGAGCTCGAGGATCTTTCCGCCTCGATCAAAGAACGCGGCATCCTGCAGCCGATCCTCGTGCGCACGATCGTTGGCGTCGCCGACGCCTACGAGATCATCGCCGGCGAGCGGCGCTGGCGCGCGGCGCAACGCGCCAGCGTGCATGATGTGCCGATCATCCTGATCGAGGCTGACGAGAAGGCGGCGCTCGAAATCGCCGTCATCGAGAACGTCCAGCGCGCCGATCTCAATCCGCTCGAAGAAGCGATGGGTTACGAGCAGCTCGGCAAGGAGTTCGGTTATTCGCAAGGCGATCTCGCGCGCATCATCGGCAAGAGCCGCTCTCATATCGCCAACACGCTGCGGCTTTTAAAACTGCCGACATTGTCGCGGCGCATGCTCGCCGAAGGGCTTTTGTCGGCGGGGCATGCGCGCGCTCTTTTGTCCGTTGCCGATCCCGATGCAATCGCAAAGCGTATCGTCGAGCAGGGGATGACGGTTCGCGATGTCGAGCGCATTGCCCAGAAGGAAGCGGCACACGAGCAGGCGAACGGGAAGAGTCATCCCGTGCGGCGTGAAAAAGATGCCGATACGCGCGCACTGGAAAAAGATTTATCGGACGCGCTCGGTCTCGCCGTGTCGATCGACGGCCGCGGCGAACGCGGCGAAGTGCGGATTCGCTACAAAGATTTGGAGCAACTCGACGCGCTCTGCGCGCGTCTGAAAAGGTGAGCGCGCCCGCGCGGGGGTCATTGCGAGCGAAGCGAAGCAATCCATATCACGCGGGTCCTGGGATTGCTTCGTCGGCTCGCCTCGCAGTAACCACCTGCGTTGACGCTACTCCACGCGGCCGACGCTCGATTCCCCCAACTCACGCAGGAACGACCTCAGTTCGTCCGCCACTGCCGCTCGTACGTGCTGTGCACTCTGCGGGTATTCGCGCAGCACGCGATGAAACAAATCACGCGAAATTTTCAACACGGTAGAAGGCTCGCGCGCCATCGCCGTTGCCGGCCATTCCGTTTCGACAAGCATAGCGACTTCGCCGAGAAGCGCATCGGCGCGCACGACCTGCGACGGCGGGCTGCCGTCCCCCTTCTCATCGAGAGCGATCGCGCCGTTCAACACGATGAAACCGGCATTGGATTTATCGCCGCGGCGAAACAGAACATCGCCGGCGCGTAATATCTTAGTCTCGGCGCCGAAGGCGATCAGCCGCAGCGCATCGTTCTCCATGGCACGGAAGAACGAGATGCGTGCAAGCTTGCGGATATCGTCGTCGAGCGCCACTGAATCTCAGGGCTCGGCCGACGGAACGAGCTTATAGCCGCCGGCTTCCGTCACCAACAACTGCGCATGCGCGGGATCGCGCTCGATCTTTTGCCGCAGACGGTAGATGTGCGTCTCCAATGTATGGGTAGTTACGTTGGCATTATATCCCCACACCTCGCGCAGCAGCACGTCGCGCGTCACCACATTCTGCCCGGCGCGATAGAGATAGCGCAGGATTGCCGTTTCCTTCTCGGTAAGACGCAGCTTGTTGCCCTTGTCGTTGACCAGATGCTTCGAGCTCGGCTGAAACGTATATTGGCCGATGCGGAAGGTCGCGTCGTCGCTCGCTTCGAATTGGCGCAAGTGCGCGCGGATACGTGCGAGCAACACAGCGAAACGAAACGGCTTCGTCACATAATCGTTGGCGCCGGAATCGAAGCCGAGCACGGTATCGGCGTCGGAATCCTGGGCGGTGAGCATCAGGATGGGGTTCTTGAAGCCGTTCTTACGGATGATCTTCACCGCCTCGCGCCCGTCGAAATCGGGCATCCCGACGTCCATGATGACGAGATCGGGCTGGGCGCTGCGGGTGAGCGAAATCGCCTTGGCGCCGTTCTCCGCTTGCAGCACCTCGAATTCCTCGTGCAACGCCAATTGCTCGGCGAGCGCCTGGCGCAGGTCCTCATCGTCGTCGGCGATCAGAATGGTACGGACCTGGGCCATCAAATCTTTCCGCGGCGCTTTCCCAATTGGATAAACGCCGGCAGGCAAGCGGCTGCTTGGCCGCTGCCGAGTCTAGGCAAGGACAAGCAGCGGGTCAAAATGCGTAAAGCGCCGCCAAGCGAATTTCGACAGGTTTCGCGCGGGCTTACGCGCCTGCGCGTCGTCGCGGCGCCGAGGCTTTCGCCAGGCCAGCAACCGCGCGGCCGGCTTATTGCCGGCGCAACGCAAATCCCCTGTGCCATCGGGCGCTCCGGCATTGGCCGCGGCAAGTTCGAGGGCGATGGCAAGACGCCGGCTGGGTGCTTTGCGATTCTTTGGTTCTACTTCCGGCCGGATTCGGGCTTTCGCCCCCGGCGGAACTTTCGTGCTTTGCCGCTGCGGCGCGACAGCGCCTGGTGCGACGATCCCGGCGACCGCAATTATAACCGGCCGGTGCGTCTGCCCTACGGGCGGAGCCGCGAAGGGATGTGGCGCGACGATCGCCTCTACGACATCGTCGGCGTCCTCGAGTACAACATCCGGCCGCGGGTGGATCGGCGCGGCAGCGCGATCTTCTTCCATCTGGCACGCAAAGACCTGTCGCCAACCGCGGGCTGCGTGGCCCTTAGGGCCGCCGACATGCGCCGGCTACTGCCGCAGTTGTCGCGGGAGGTCGCGATGGTAATTGGCTAACGTGGCGACTGCGCCTCCGAGTGCGCAGTGCGTTTATCACCCCCGGATAACGATGGAGCCTTGATCCACATCAGTTTTGCGCAAATATATGCGCATAAGCGAATAGAGAATGGTCCTGATTGAGACAAACCGAGCCAGGATCGGTGGCCGTCTGCGAACGGAAGGCTGGACGGAACGCCACGGCGGCAATCACGATGTATTCACGCATGAAGGGAGGCCCCGGACGCATAGTGGTGCCCCGCCATCGCACTCTCTCCCCGGGCGTTGCTCGCGCGATCGCGAAACAAGCTGGATGGGACAAGGAAAAAGAATGACGCGGTATATTGGACTGATCGACGGCACGCCCCCGGTTGTCGGCGTTGTCATCCCCGATTTGCCCGGCTGCACCTCGGGAGGAAAAACATATGACGAGGCTTGCAGGAATTCGATCGAGGCCGTGCGGCTTTGGGCCGAAGATGCTTTGGCGAAGAATGAAAGCCTTCCCGCACCAAGCACGATGGACTCGCTGAAGGACGATCCCGAGATAGTCGCACAGCTCAATGAGGGCGCCGTATTTGCCCTTATTCCCCTCGTGCTCGATAGCGGCAGGCCCGCTCGAGCAAACGTCTCATTCGATGCGGGCTTGCTCGAGGCGATCGATGAGGCCGCTGCCGAACGCGGTCTGACGCGCTCGGCCTTTCTCGCCTCGGCGGCGCGAGCTAAAATCGAGAATGAGGTCTAGCCGCTAATCAGCCGATTAGCCCCGCTCGCCGAAAATCGCCGAGCCGATCCGCACGTAGGTGGCGCCCAATTGGATCGCCAGCGCGTAATCCGCGCTCATTCCCATTGACAGCTCGGTTAGCCCGTTACGCGCGGCGATCTTGGCGAGCAGGGCGAAATGCGGCGACACCTGCTCGTCGATCGGCGGCAGGCACATGAGCCCAACCGGCGCCAGTCCGTACTCGTTCCGGCATTGCGCGATGAACGCGTCGGCTTCTTGCGGCAGGACGCCTGCCTTTTGCGGCTCGGCGCCGGTATTGACCTGCACGAACAGTTTCGGCGCCCGCCCGGCGCGCTGGATTTCCGCAGCCAGAACCTTGGCCAGCGAGGGCCGGTCCAAGGTCTCGATTGCGTCGAACAGCGCCACCGCCTCGCGCGCCTTGTTGGTCTGCAGCGGGCCGATCAGATGCAGCTCGAGATCGGGGTGCTCGGCCTTGAGCGCCGGCCATTTGGAGTGCGCCTCCTGGACGCGGTTCTCGCCGAAAATGCGCTCGCCGGCCGCGATCACCGGCCGGATGCGCTCCGGCGGCACAGTCTTGGTGACGCAGAGGAGCCTGACATCGGCGGGGTCGCGGCCGAAATCGCGCGCGGCCCGCACGATCAGCGCCCGCACGTCACGCAAATTGGCAACCGGATCGACCGTTGCTTGGCTCGCCATCACATTGACCCCACGCGCGAAATCAGGTCCATGTCGCGCCAGTTTCCCGATCGATCAAGCACATGCGGCCCGAACGTTACAATTTTCGCGAAGCCGAGCCGAAATGGCAGCAGGTCTGGCGCGACCACGACACCTTCAAGACGGAGGAAGCCGACGCACGCGACCAATACTACGTGCTCGAAATGTTTCCCTATCCCTCCGGCCGCATCCATATGGGCCACGTCCGCAATTACACGATGGGCGACGTCGTTGCGCGCTACAAGCGCGCCCGCGGCTTCAACGTGCTGCATCCGATGGGCTGGGACGCGTTCGGCATGCCGGCTGAAAACGCCGCGATGCAATCGAAAACGCATCCGGCGAAATGGACCTACGACAATATCGACACGATGCGGGCGCAGCTCAAATCGATGGGCCTGTCGCTCGATTGGTCGCGCGAATTCGCGACCTGTGATCCTAGTTATTACAAGCACCAGCAGGCGCTATTCCTGGATTTTCTCGCCGCGGGCCTCGTCGCGCGCAAGCAGTCGCGCGTCAACTGGGATCCGGTCGATCAGACCGTGCTTGCCAACGAGCAGGTGATCGATGGACGCGGCTGGCGTTCCGGTGCGTCGGTCGAGCAGCGCGAGCTGACGCAATGGTTCTTCACCATAACCAAATACGCCGACGATCTGCTCGCGACGCTGGAGACGCTCGACCGCTGGCCAGAAAAAGTGCGGCTCATGCAGGCGAACTGGATCGGCCGCTCCGAAGGCCTGCTTGTGCGCTTCGCGCTTAAGGAAGAAGGCAAGCGTAGCGAGGCTCGCGAGATCGATGTCTACACGACGCGCCCGGACACGCTGTTTGGCGCGAAATTCATGGCGATTTCGCCCGAGCATCCGTTGGCACGCGAACTCGCTGAGCATGACCCCGCGCTTGCCGAGTTCATCGCCGATTGCCAGCGGCGCGGCACGTCGGAAGCGGCGATCGAAATGGGCGAGAAACGCGGCTACGACACCGGGCTTCGCGCGCTGCATCCCTTCGATTCGAATTGGCAGCTGCCGGTCTTTGTCGCCAATTTCGTGCTGATGGAATACGGCACCGGCGCGATCTTCGGCTGCCCGGCGCACGACCAGCGCGACTTGGATTTTTCCAACAAATACGGGCTCGGCAACATTCCGGTCGTCTGCCCGCCGGGTGTCGATCCGCAAGAATTCGTCATCACCGATACCGCGTATGATGGGCCGGGCCGCATGATCAACTCGCGCTTCCTCGACGGCATGACGGTGGAAGAAGCCAAGGAAGAGGTCGCGCGCCGTCTCGAAGCGCAGACGCTCGGCAATGCGCCGCAAGCCGAGCGCAAGGTGAATTACCGTCTGCGCGACTGGGGCATTTCACGCCAACGCTATTGGGGCTGTCCGATCCCGATCGTGCATTGCAACAAATGCGGCAGCGTTCCGGTGCCGAAGGATCAGCTGCCCGTGCGCTTGCCCGAGGACGTCAGCTTCGATCGCCCCGGCAATCCGCTCGATCATCATCCGACTTGGAAGCATGTCGCATGTCCTGCCTGCGGCGGACCGGCGACGCGCGAAACCGACACGATGGACACGTTCGTCGATTCGTCCTGGTATTTCGCCCGCTTCACCGATCCGTGGAACCCGGACGCGCCGATCACGCGCGAGGTCGCCAATCGCTGGCTGCCGGTCGACCAATATATCGGCGGCATCGAGCATGCGATTTTGCATTTGCTTTACTCGCGCTTCTTCACCCGCGGGATGCGGGACACCGGTCACATCGGTGTCGA
>Ga0163163_10005539_pt1 | contig 10935 bp, 12 predicted proteins | sample S65metaG_FD_119766 | JGI IMG/M metagenome (GOLD analysis project Ga0163163, IMG submission 119766) | Switchgrass rhizosphere microbial communities from Kellogg Biological Station, Michigan, USA - S6-5 metaG | ecosystem: Host-associated > Plants > Roots > Rhizosphere > Soil | place: USA... | reverse complement strand
TCGGCCAATCGGGCGAGGATCGCCCGGCGGGTCGGGTCGGCCAGCGCGGCGAACGTCACGCTCAGTGGATCATCTGCCACGTACTTTACCTCTTGGTTAATTAGCTACTTGGTAAAGTACGCCACACGGCGGACGGCGTCAACCCGAACGCTGCTACTCAAGCGCTGTTACTGAAGACGGACCGACAGACCCTTGCCCTCGAACTCGGTGCAGACGTAGCACGGTTCGGGGGCGCTGCCGCGGGACAGATCCAGCCGGTATCCCAGCTCCTCGAAGGTGGCCAGGTCGGACCGCTTCTCGACCCGCTGCGTGATGAGCCAGCGGGCGAACGCGCCCCGGGCGATCTTCGCGTGCACCACGATGAACTTGGGCTCACCGGAGCGCGGATCGACGGTGAGGAACCGCGGGGTCACCACCCGTGCCGGGTCGATGTGGTCGAGCACCACCTTGCTGTACTCGTTGGCGGCCAGGTTGACCACCAGGCCCGCGGCCGGCAGCTGGCCCGCGATCGCGGAGCCCCAGAACCGGTACAGGTTGGCGAACCGCGGGCTCGGCAGCCGGAAACCCATCTCCAACCGGTACGGGCTGATCCCGTCGTACGGGCGCAGGATGCCGTAGAGGCCGGACAGGATCCGCAGGTGTCCGTTGGCGTAACGGCGGTCGGCCGGATTGAACGAGGCGGCCTGCAGCCCGCTGTAGATGTCGCCGGTAAACGTCTCCACCGCCGGCGACAGGTGCTCGGGCGAGGTCGACCAGGCGGCGAACAGCTCATGGGTACGCTCGGCCATCGCCGCCGACAGGGTCATCACCGTGCCGAGCTGTCGCGGGGTGAGCGTGCGGACGTACTCCACCAGCTCGCGCGCCTGATCCAGCAGGACCGGCTCGCCTTTGGCGCCACCGGCGACCTCGGACCGCATCGTCTTCGAGGAGTGGATCAGTACGACCGTGCTGTCGCGGGCCATCCCACACCGCCTCCCGGGTAGGGTCCACAGAGGACTGCTCAGAAAGGGAATCTACGTGACGTACGAGCTGATGCCGGTCGGGCGGGTCCGTTCACCGCTGACCGAACGCGGAACCGCGCCATTACAAGGGGACGAGGGCTCGCCCGAGACCGAGCTGCACTTCGACGCGCGCGTCGCTGACGCCATGCGCGACCTCCGTCCCGGCACCGACGTGATCCTGCTGACCTGGCTCGACCGGACCGACCGTGACGTGCTGGTGGTACACCCGCGCGGCGACACCTCCCGCCCGGCCACGGGCGTGTTCAGCACCCGCTCGCCGGACCGCCCCAACCCGATCGGGCTGCACACGGTCCACATCCTGGCCGTGGACGGTCTGGTCCTGCGGGTGGCCAATCTGGAGGCGCTGGATGGCACGCCGATCCTGGATGTGAAGCCGATCCTGTCGACGGAGACCGCGCTCAGATGACGTCGGCAGGCTCGGTGCGTTGGCGCTGGGCCAGCGCGGCGAGCCGCTCGCCGGGCTCGTCCGCGTCGACCAGCCCGGCCACCCGGCCCAGCCACGCCTGGGCCGCCTCGACCTCGCCGACCCGCCGGTGCAGCTCCCCCACCAGGTAGGCCAACTCGGCCCGCTGGTTGCCCTCGAGGCGGTCGCCCTCGGCCGCCCGGGTGTAGAACTCGATCGCGTGCCGGCGGTACGCCACGGCCTCCGGCTCTGCCATCTCACGGTCGTCGGCGCACCAGGCCGCGCAGAGGTACAGATAGCCGATCTCGTCGTCGGCGCGGTGCTCCCACTGCGCGATCCAGGCGGCGAACTCATAGCGCCGGTACGAGGCGGGCGGGCCGTCGGCGATCAGCGGTGTCACCCGCTGCTCGATCAGGGTCGCCGTCTGCGCCGAAACGCCGGTGTCGAACACGGTGTCCCAACCGGACAGACCGCACGTCGTACAGGTGTGGACGTGGTACGGCTCCGGTTGCATGCCCAGGGCGATCCGGCGGAACTCAGAGGTGAGCCCGGCCGTACTCGTGCTGTAGAGGGCCTCGGCGTCGAAGTCGTGCCCGCAGTTGGGGCAGGTGAAGGTCTGCCGGCCGACCCTGGTCATACCGCCTCCCTCGCGACAGGGCTGGCGCCAGTATCTCCCTTCTCGGCGTGGCGTCAACGCATCGCGCGAAACGCGCGTTTCGTGGTTATTCCCTTGTGGAGGGTCGTTTGTAGGGGGTCCCGTTGTCGAGGTCAGAGCACGGATCCGCCGGCGACGTCGAGCACCACGCCGCTCACCCAGGACGCCGAGTCCGCGGCCAGGTACAGAGCCGCCTGCGCCACGTCCTCCGGAGTGCCGAGCCGGCGCACCGGGTGCATGTCGATCAGGCCGGGCCGGATCTGGTCCGGGATCATCCGCTCGTTGTTCTCGGTCATGATCGTCTCGGGCGCGATGCAGTTGGCCCGCACACCGGAGGGTCCGGCCTGAGCGGCGACGTCCTTGGTGAGCAACTCGATGCCGGCCTTGGCGGCGGCATAGGCGATCGGTGACATCGGGCTCGGCCGGCGCGCGGCCGCCGACGACATGGTCACGATGCTGCCCCGGCCGCGGTCTTTCATACCGGGCAGGAACGCCTTGATGGTGAGGAACGTGGCGGTCAGGTTGGCCGCGATCGACGCGTTCCAGTCGGCCTCGGCGATCTGCTCCACCGGTCCCGGCCGCACCGGGTTGCCGCCCGCGTTGGCGACCAGGATGTCGACCGGCCCGAACTCGGCCTCGGCCCGCTCCCGCAGAGCCTCGATCTGGGCGAAATCGGTGAGGTCGGCCGTTACCGCCAGCGCCTGCCCGCCCTCACGCTCGATCCGGGCCCGCACCTGTTCCAGCGCGGCGGCGTCCCGTCCGTGCACGACCACCCGGGCGCGCTGGCGTGCGAAGAGCTCGGCGATGGCGGCGCCGATGCCGCGCGAGCTTCCGGTGACGACGGCGACCCTGTCCTGCAGTGTGTTCATGCCTCCACCCTGCCCGCTGCCAACGGCCCGCGTCATGGTTCGCCGGAAGTATCTCTGCCTACGTCGGTGGGAGTAGTTCGTCCACAGTGGAGGCGTACGCGCGCTGACGTAGGCCGCCGTACGGCAGCGTGCGAATGACGCCCAACCCGGAGCCGTTCACACTGGGCAGATGAGGCTGACTCCGCCTTGGCGCAAGGCCGTGCTGACCGTTCACGTGGCCACTTCGGTGGGGTGGCTCGGCGTCGACCTCGTGCTGCTGACGCTGGGCGCCACCGGACTCGCCGGCTGGCGGCCCGAAGTGGTGTACCCGGCGATGGGCTACGTCGGGCTCGCCCTGTTCACCCCGCTGAGCCTGCTGGTCTGGCTGGTCGGCGTGTTCAACGCCTGGACAACCCCGTGGCGCGTGCTCACGCACTGGTGGGTCATCACCAAGCTCGCCATCGTCACGCTCATGCTCGTCCTCGTGGTGGTCGCCCTGCGGCCAAACCTGGTGGCGGCGCTCGATCTCGGCGGCGCGCTGGACTTCCGGCACCGGCTGAACCTGCTGATCGCGCCGATCGTCTCCAGCACGCTGCTGGTGATCGCGACTACGCTCTCGACCTACAAGCCGTGGGGCAGGAGGGCCTGACGACAGTCGTACGGGTACGAGGTTTCGCGCTGCCGGACGGCGAACCGCTGGACCTGTACGCCGACGGGGACCGCTGGACCACCGATCCGGTGCCCGGAGCCGAACTGGTCGGCGAGGGCTGGATCCTGCCCGGTCTGGTCGACGCGCACACTCACCCGGGCGCGCACGAGCCCGGCAACCCGCTCGACGAGGAGCTGTTGCGGTCCGACCTCCGCCTGCATCTCGCCGCCGGCGTCACCCTCGTCCGGGCGCCCGGGCTCGCCGCCCGCGAACCCCTGCCCGACTGGGCCTGACCCGCCCGGCCACCCCGCCCCGCCGCACTCCGCCCGGCCGCTCGGGGATAGACCAAGATCACCACAACTGCGCGACAGTTGTGGCGTGGGAGCGCTCCCAACCTCCCAACTGTCGCACAGTTGTGTTGATCTTGCGCGTAAGTCCTTTGTGGACTTCCGCGAGGGCTACCGGGGTTGGTCTCGGCGGGTGCCCTCGGCCGGCGTAGCGTCGATGAACGTGGGCGACGCGAATCCGCGGCTGGCGAACGTCTCCGCGACCGCGCCGGCGACGGCGGGGGCCAGGTTCGCGGGCACCAGTGCGATGACACAGCCGCCGAACCCGCCACCGGTCATCCGCGCCCCGAGCGCGCCGGCGTCGACGGCCGCCTCGACCGCGACGTCCAGCTCCGGCACCGTGACCTCGAAGTCATCCCGCAGCGAGGCGTGGGACGCGGTCAGCAACGGCCCGATGTCGGCCGGCCGACCGGAGCGCAGCAGCTCGATGGTGGCCAGCACCCGCTCGTTCTCGGTGACGACGTGCCTCGTGCGACGACGGGCGACCTCATCGTCGAGTGTGGACAGAGCCGCCGCCAGGTCGGTCACGTCCCGCAGCGCCGGCACGCCGAGCGAGCGGGCGGCCGCCTCGCAGGTCGCCCGCCGTTTAGCGTACTCGCCGTCGGCGTGGCGGTGCCGGGCGCCGGTGTCGATGACCAGCATGGCCAGCCCGTCCGCGGTCAGGTCGAACGGCACGTCCTGCGCCTCACCGCTACGGCAGTCCAGGAAGAGCGCGTGTCCGCTCCGACAGAGGACCGCGGCGCTCTGGTCGAGAATGCCGCAGGGTACGCCGACGTAGTCGTTCTCGGCCCGCCGCGCCAGCGCCGGCCATCCAGACCGAGGAACGTCCGCCCCGGACAGCTCCAGCAGCGCGGCCAGGGTGGCGCACTCCAGGGCGGCCGAGGATGAGAGGCCCGCCCCGACCGGTACGTCCGACGCGACCACGATGTCGGCCGCCGGTATGTCCACCCCGGCGGACCGCAGCACCCACACCACTCCGGCGACATAGCCGGCCCAACCCGGAACCCGGCCCGGCTCGAGGTCGGCCCGGTCAAAGCGAACCGGGGCGTCCTCATAGGACGACCGTACCGTCCAGTGTGGACCAGGCGTGATGCTGGCCGTCACGGTCGTCCGTTGGGACAACGCGAAGGGCAGCACGAACCCGTCGTTGTAGTCGGTGTGTTCGCCGATGAGATTCACCCGACCGGGCGCCGACCAAACCGCTGTACCCCTCACCGGCGACATCTCATCATCGCGGGCCGGCATCGTCAAGCCGTAAGATGATCATCCATAGTAGACTGATCTTGTCCCGACCGAGGAGTCCGACCGAAGAGCCCGGCGGCGCGTCGGGTACCGTACAAGTGATCAAGAGTGATCGTGAGGAGAGCATGGTGGTCGAGCGGCCCCGTCGTCCGACGATGCTTGACGTCGCGAAGCGTGCGGGCGTCAGCCTCAAGACGGTGTCCCGTGTGATCAATAGCGAGCCGACAGTGGCCGAGGATCTGGCCGGGCGGGTGCTCACGGCCGCCGCCGAGCTCGGCTTCCGCCGCAACGACATCGCCCGATCGCTGCGCTCCAGCCAGTCCAGCCGCACGATCGGCCTGCTCATCGAGGAGATCACCAACCCGTTCTACTCGACGATCGCCAGCGTGGTCGCCGACGTCGCGACCGCCCACCAGACCCTGCTCGTCATCGTCTCCTCCGAGGAGGATCCCGCCTGGGAGCGGGAGCTCCTGCTGACGCTGTGCGAGCGCCGGGTGGACGGGCTGCTGGTCGTACCGGCCGGGCATGACCATTCGTACCTGCGGCCCGAGGTGAACATGGGAACGCCGGTGGTCTTTCTCGATCGGCCGCCGGGCCAACTGCTGGCCGACACCGTGCTGGTCGACAACCGGGGCGGTGGCCAGACCGCCGTGCAACAGCTTCTTGACGACGGCCACCGCCGGGTGGGCATTCTGCTCGACTCACTGTCCGTGTTCACGATGCGGGAGCGGTTGGCCGGCGCGCAGGAGGCGATGGCGGTGGCCGGAGTGCGCTTCGACGAGGCGCTGGTGCGCGTCGGTGTTCGCTCGCCCGACGATGCCGCCCAGGCCGTGGCCCAGATGTTGGGCATCCCCGATCCGCCGACGGCGTTCTTCTGCCTGAACAACCGGATCACGATCGGCGCGCTCCGGGAACTGTGGGCCCGGCGCAGCGACGCCGGCCTGGTCGGCTTCGACGACTTCGAGTTGTCGGGTCTCATGCCGCGCCCGTTCCAGGTCGTGACGTACGACCCGGCCGAGCTGGCCCGGATCGCTGCGGAGCGTCTCTTCGCCCGGATCGGCGGCGACCAGTCCTGGCCGTCGACCCAGACATTGCCGACGAGTCTGGTCAAACGTGGTCTTACGGCTTGACAAAAAGCGAGACAACGTTGTCAGGCTCCGCTCGAGCCTCCACAGCCGCGCAATCTATCGGTAATCCTCGACCCCACCTCGACGCGAGCTGGTTACTGTCTGCAACTGACGCGCCATCACGTTGAATTGTGATGGAAAAGAAGCCGAAACCGCCGTTGACAGACCCGTTCAAACACCGGAACGTGGCGGTTCTCAGGATCGCCCAAGACAACGATGTCAGCCTTGATCGGAGGGAAGATGCGTCTGAAGACGAGGGTCGCGGTGGCCGCTGTGGCGGTGGGGACCCTGCTCGCCTCGGCCGCGTGCACCACCAGCGACAACAGCGGCAGCACGCCGAAAAACGTAGAGGTCTTCACGTGGTGGGCCGACGGCGGTGAGAAGGCCGGGCTCGACGGACTGGTCGACCAGTTCAAGAAGGACTGCAGCCAGTACACCTTCGTCAACGGCGCGGTCGCCGGTGGTGCGGGTTCCAACGCCAAGACGGTGCTCGCGCAGCGACTGACCCAGAGTGACCCGCCGGACACCTTCCAGGCCCACGCAGGTGCCGAACTGACCGACTACATCAACGCCGGTCAGATCGAAGACCTGAGCCAGGAGTACAAGGACTGGGGCCTGACCAACGCGTTCCCCAGTGGACTGATCAGCAACCTGACCGTGAACGGCAAGATCTACTCGGTGCCGGCCAACATCCACCGCGCGAACGTGCTGTGGGGCAACAAGACCGTGCTGGCCAGCGCCGGGATCACGCAGAACGCCACCACTCTGGATGGGTTCTTCGCCGACCTGGACAAGCTGAAGGCCAAGAACGTCACCCCGCTCGCGCTGGGCAAGGACTGGACGCAGCTCATGCTGTTCGAGTCAGTGCTCATCGCCGACCTGGGCGCGGACAAGTTCACCGGCCTGTGGAACGGTTCGACGCCATGGAATGGCGCTGACGTCACCAAGGCGATCGGCGACTTCTCCAAGCTGCTGACCTACACCAACAAGGACACCCGCGACACCTACGACTGGACCGACGCCGAGAAGCTCATCATGACGAACAAGGCCGGCTACCAGCTCATGGGTGACTGGGAGGCCGCCGACCTCGACGCCAAGGCCTTCAAGGACTACAACTACACCGTGTTCCCGGGCAACACCGGCACCTACCAGTGGCTGGCCGACTCGTTCGTGCTGCCGAAGGGCGCCAAGAACGCCGAGGGCACCAAGTGCTGGCTGAAGACCGTGGGCAGCGCCGCCGGCCAGCAGGCCTTCAACACCAAGAAGGGCTCCATCCCGGCCCGCACCGACGCGGTCGCGTCGGCGTTCCCGGCCTACCAGCAGTCGGCCATCGGCGACTGGAAGAGCCTGAAGCAGGTTCCGTCCTGCGCTCACGGCTCGGCCTGCTCGCAGAGCATGCAGGGCGCGTTCAACACGGCCATGGGCAAGTTCTCCAGCGACGGTAACGCGACCGCGTTGCAGTCGGCCCTCGCCACCGCGGCCTCGCAGTTCATCAAGAAGTAGCCCGACAACGGTCCCGCGGCGGGAGGGCGCACCCTTCCCGCCGCGGGACGCCCGTCTGTCCAATAAGGAGCCGCCGATGCCTCGGCGCTTACGGCAGTGGGGGCCCGGTCTGCTCCTGCTCTCCCCGTCGTTGATCGTGTTGGCCGTATTCGTCTACGGCCTGATCGGCTGGACCGTCAACCTTTCGTTGCAGGACAAGCACAACGCGCTGCCCTCGGAAGGCTTCGTCGGTCTGGACAACTACACCAACCTGTTCACCAACGACATCAGCGACCGGTTCACCCACTCGTTGCGCAACCTCGCCGTGTTCACCGTCGTGTTCATCGTGGGCACGCTGGTGATGGGAGTGCTCTGGGCGGTCCTGCTCGAGCGGGGCGCCCGGGCCGAGGGCCTGTTCCGCACCATCTACCTGTTCCCGATGGCGGTCTCGTTCGTCGCGTCCGGCGTCGTCTGGCGGTGGCTGATGAACTCCGGCACCGGCGACAACGCGGGTGGACTCAACGTGATCTTCAGCGGACTGCATCTGGGATTCCTCGAGAACCGTTGGTGGACCGACCCCAACTGGGGCATGGCCGCGATGGCCTTGCCGGCGATCTGGCAGCTGTCCGGCTACATCATGGCCTTGTTCCTGGCCGGGTTCCGGGGGATTCCCCATGAGCTGCGCGAGGCGGCCGTCATGGACGGAGCCTCGACCTTCCAGCTGTACCGGCAGGTGCTCTTCCCGCAGCTAACCCCGGTCGCGCTGTCGGCGCTCATCATCCTGGGCCACATGTCGATGAAGATGTTCGACCTCATCATGTCCGTGTCGGGGCCGCAGTACCTGACCGAGGTGCCCTCGGTGTACATCTGGCAGATGCTGCTCACCAACGACCAGGCCAAGGCAGCGGCGATCGCGGTGTTCCTGCTGCTGGTCGTCGCGGTCGTCATCGTGCCGTACCTGGTCTATGTCAACCGGGCGGAGAAGCGGTCATGACCACCGACATCGTCACGCCCAGCCTGCCCGGCGAAGAGATCGTCGCCCCGTCCGGCCGGCCCGCTCGGGTCCCCGGCACGGGTTCGGGCATGGTCTGGCGCACCGTCCGCTATGGACTGCTGATCGCGTTCGTGATCATCATGCTCATGCCGCTGTACGTCCTGGTGGTCACGAGCTTCAAGAACGGCAGCGACATCGGCGTCAACGGCCAGTGGAACCTGCCGACGAGCTGGACCCTCAAGTCCTGGGACAAGGCATGGGAACGGCTGCACGACTCGTTCCTGCGCACCTTCGAGCTGGCCATCCCGGTCGCGCTCATCTCCTCGTTCGTCGGGGCGGCCAACGGGTTCGTCCTGTCGCGGTGGCGCTTCCCGGGCGCCGACGTGGTGTTCACGCTCATCCTGTTCGGCATGTTCATCCCGTACCAGGCGATCATGATCCCGCTCGGCGACGTGCTGAACGAGACGAGCATCCAGAAGGGCATCCCGCGGCTGATCCTGGTCCACGTCATCTACGGGCTTCCGATCTGCACGCTCATCTTCCGCAACTATTACGCGACCACGGTGCCGGTCGAGATGATCGAAGCGGCCAATGTGGACGGTGCCGGGCTGTTGCGGACGTTCCGCTCGATCGTGCTGCCGTTGTCGCTGCCGGGCTTCGTGGTGACCATCATCTGGCAGTTCACGTCGTCGTGGAACGACTACCTGTTCGCGATCTTCCTATCCAACACCCGCAACGGGCCGATCACCATCGCGCTCAACGCGTTGGCCGGGGCGCAGAGCCCCGACTACGCGGCGTCGATGGCCGGCGCGCTCATCACCTCGTTGCCGACCCTGGTCGTCTACATCCTGCTCGGACGATGGTTCATCGGCGGCCTCATGGCCGGCTCGGTCAAGAGTTGAACTGATCGTCGCGGCCGTTCGTGCGCGCTGGTGAATGTTGATACGGGAGGTTCCAGTGCTCGCCCAGCAACGTCAGGCCAGGATCGTCGCCAGGGTACGTAGCGACGGTGCGGTCCGGGTGGCGGACCTGGTGGTCGATCTGGGCGTGTCCGACATGACCATCCGACGCGACCTCGAGGTTCTCGCCGGCCGCGGTCTGCTGTCCAAGGTGCACGGCGGCGCGACGATGGCCCCCGGTTCGACCGACGAACCGGGATTCGCCGCCAAGACCGACCGGCAGCGGGCGGAGAAGATCGCGATCGCGATCCGGGCCGCCACGATGGTACGGCCCGGGTCCTCGATCGGCCTGTCCGCCGGCACGACCACGGCTGAGCTTGCCCGGCGCCTGGTCGACGTGCCGGACCTGACCGTCGTGACCAACTCGGTTCCGGTGGCCGAGATCTTCTACCGGGCCGACCGTCCTGATCGGACTGTGGTACTGACCGGTGGGGAACGCACCCCGTCCGACGCGCTCGTCGGGCCGATCGCGGTGGCGGCGATCGGTACGCTCCATCCCGACGTGCTCTTCCTCGGCGTACACGGGATGAGCGGCCGGGCCGGGTTCACCACGCCGAACCTGCTCGAGTCCGACACCAACCGGGCGTTGGTGTCCGCCGCCCAGCGGCTGGTCGTGCTGGCCGACAGCAGCAAGTGGGGAACGGTCGGGATCTCCTCCATCGCGTCGCTGGCCGACGCGAACACCGTGGTCACCGACGCGGGCCTTCCGGAGGACGCCCGCGAGGTCCTTCGCGACACCGTCGGGGAACTGGTCGAGGTCGAGGTGCGATGAACCGCACCGCGACGCGAATGGCCGACGGACGCGAGCTCATCTACTTCGACGAGGTACCGACCCCGGGGCGGGGCTTGCCGGACCGGCGGGAGCTGCCGCCGGTCGAGTCCCTGTCCCAGCTGCGCTACGACCCGTTGGTCGACGAGTGGGTCTCCGTCGCGGCGCACCGCCAGAGCCGCACCTTCCTTCCTCCGGCCGACGAGTGTCCACTGTGTCCGTCCACAGGCGACCGACTCACCGAGATCCCCGATCCGGACTACGACGTGGTCGTGTTCGAGAACCGGTACCCGGCCTACCGCCAGCACGCCGGATCGGCCTCGATCCCGGATCTGCCGCCGCCCTACGCGGCCCGGTCGGCGCCGGGCCGGTGCGAAGTAGTCTGCTACACCTCCGACCACAAAGGTTCCTTCGCGGACCTGTCCCCCCGTCGAGCCC
>Ga0163163_10005536_pt1 | contig 10936 bp, 12 predicted proteins | sample S65metaG_FD_119766 | JGI IMG/M metagenome (GOLD analysis project Ga0163163, IMG submission 119766) | Switchgrass rhizosphere microbial communities from Kellogg Biological Station, Michigan, USA - S6-5 metaG | ecosystem: Host-associated > Plants > Roots > Rhizosphere > Soil | place: USA... | reverse complement strand
CCGAGCGAGGTGCAGCGAGTCGAGGAATCGCCGTCGACCCGACAAGTGGGGTGTCATCCCGAGCCGGCAGCTGGTTGTCATCCCGAGCCGGCAGGCGAGGGATCCTCATCCTCCCGATAGAGAGCTCTCTCCTTCGGGACGATGAAGATCCCTCGCTGCGCTCGGGATGACATTCTTTTCCTCCCTCCCTGCGCTCGGGATGACAACAGGGCTCAGCATATCTCCCTCATGGTACGACCAGCGACAGACGCCGCAAGCGTCGTGGGACGAGCCGTGTCAGCTCTGGCCGACTCGCCCGGTCAGCTGCCACACGAGGGTTTTGAGTGCGACCTGCCACACGAGCGGCTGACCCGGCAGGTCGTCGCGGCGAAGGGTCCGCAGCCGCTCGATGTCCCCGTTCCTGATGCCCAACCCTACGTCGAGCGCGCTCAGCACGATGGGAGTAGGCTTCGCCAGCATCCCTTCGGCGCCGATGCGAATCGCACGCCCATCCCGTCCCACGAGCACACCGGTCAGCTGCACGACGTAGATCGTGTGCTCGAGTGACGTGAGCAGGGGCACGCCGACGCTGTAGCCGGTACCGAGGCGTACCTCTTTCCCCAGGCTGAGCCCCTTCTGTCGCGGCCAGTACTCGCCGAACTCCATCGTGATGACGAGTAGTTTGTCGTGGGAAGCGCTGTCGAGCGCCGCACCGATCCAGCCGATCCAGTCCGGCGATGGGCGCCCGACCCAGAGCCGCAAGCGATGGTCGGCATCCTCGTTGCCGTGGCTGGCGCAATCGCCGAGCGTGCCGCATCCGAAGTGGACGTCGGGAGGTGTCCCGGCTTCCCTGACATTCGGCAACAGCCTCGCGGGTGTGGCGATCGAATCGAGGTACGCGTTCATCTCGGTCACGAGGGCGGCGGCTGGAGAGCCGGCGTCGCCCCTGGGATCGGTTCGTTCCGCCTGATATCGGATGGGCAGGTAGGCGACGCCCGCGACGTTAGGCACGTTGGCGCCGGCGTAGAAAGGCGGCTTCTTGAACTCCTTGGGCGCGACACCGCTGTTGACGCTAGAGCCGGCGGAGGCGCAGGCGGCGGTCAGGACGGCGAGCGCTAGATAGGCACGTCTCATAGTACACGGCTAAACTCTCGAACCGACCAATTGGTCACGGCGCTGCCAGCTGCTTGCCGCTGCAAGCTGGTAGCCGAGTGCTGCGGGCTGCTGCCGCTTGCTGTGAGCTGCGGCTACTACGGCAACGATCCCGACCCCGACAGCCAGTCGCCAGCCGCCAGCCGCCAGTCGCCAGCCGCCAGCCGCCAGCCGTTAGGCAGTGCCCCACGCGCCGAGCTGCTGCCTCACAGCCACCAGTTGCCCCAGATGATACGCGTTATGGTCGGCCACGAGCAGGATCTCGCGAATGTAGGTCTGCCCGTCACCATGCGGGATCTTCGCGAACAGGTCGATCGACTCGTCCGCCGCCAGCGCTTCCATGGCCGCGCGATCCTCACGAAACGCGCTGATCGAGTCATCCCACGCGGTATCGGACACCGGCGCGGGCGATTTGGGCCAGTAGTCCTCGGGCCAGTTCATCTCCTCGTACTCCCCGTTGCGGCAGAAGTCGAGAATGTCGTGCTGCGTGATCCGCAGGTGCTCGAGGAGCTCCCAGGCGGAATGCGGAAATCCGTCGACCCGCACGCCGCGCAGCTTCGGCGCGAGGCCCTCTACGGCTTTCTCGAAACCGACGTGCGCATCCTGCCAGGAGAGAATACGACGGAGCTGCGCGCGAAGCGCGGGAGAGGAGTCGGACATGTCTCGAGGGGGCTGGGGGCGAGCAACGAAGAAGGCCACCATCACGCCCTAACGCGATGGTGGCCTTCTCAGACCGAACGGCGCGGTGGTCGTCGGTCAGCCATTACAGCGAGCGTACCAGCGAGCCTTAACGGCTCCCGGCGATCCGCGCCGTACTAGGGTCAATAGACAATGGATCACCTCCTCGTTTGGCGGGTGAGACTTGAGGGTGACGGACCAAATGTAATGCTGGATCGCCAACGTGGGGAAGCGTTGTTGGCCATTGGACGTGCGGGCGGGACCTTGGGCTGCTAAGACCGTCATACCATTTCCCGTTGCCGCGCGCCGTCGGGCGGCGTCATCCAGTAGATGGCGCGCACACCCTCGATCGGAGAGCTGCTGCTTGGCGGCGTGATCGTCGCGCTCGTGGGGTTCGTCGGGTCACAAGTGCTGGCCTCGCCGCGTCGAACCGTCCCCGAGTTGCGCTCGCTCACGTCTCGCGACAGCGTGGCCATCGTCACGCAGTACAGGGGCCAGATCGACTCACGCGGCGATCAGTACTCCGCACCAGGGTGGCTGACGCACGTTCATATTGCTCGGCTCGAGGCAGCGGCCCAGCGGGACGTTCGCGGCACCGATCGGGTGTCGCGGCCTTCACCCGATTCCCTGCGCGCGCTCCTCGCATCACTCGAGACCGGCTCTTATCTCTCCGCGATGCTGGCAGAGGACGGCGGAATCGTCTCGCGGTGGAAGCAGCGAGCCGAGCCGATTCGCGTCTGGGTGCAGCCGCAGTCCTCGGAGGCGGGGTTCTCGTCGGACCTCATTGGCCCGACGCGTCGTGCGTTCACGGCGTGGAACGACGTCGATATCGGTGTCGCGTTCGAGCTCGTGGATGATTCGACGCAGGCGGACGTGCACGTGACGTGGCGAGCGAAGATGCCAAAGCCCCGGCAACTCGGCACGACGTTTCGGATGACCGGGGGCGCGGGGTGGATCGCGTTCGCGCACGTGCAGCTCTCGACGGCGTACGACATCTACACGGTGCAGAACGCGGCGCGTCACGAGGCGGGTCACGTGCTCGGCCTGGACCACTCGCCGGTGATGCAGGACATCATGGCGGCGGAAACGGAGGGGAGGCGGTACGAGCTGACCGATCGCGATCGTGCGACGGCGCTTGCGCTGTACCAGCTCCCCCCGGGAAGAATTCCTTCGCAAAACCGATGACCGAAAACCGATAACGCGGTACCCATTACCGAAGACTCGTGACATCTCGTGATGCATGGCGAGTCATCAGCGATGGGTACTGGGTCATTGGTTTTCGGTCATCGGTATTTTCCTGGCATCTAGGTTTCTCTGATGCCCCTGCCGTTCGAGATCCGGCCCTCGCCCATGCAAGGCCTCGGCGCATTCGCCACCGAGACGATCCCCGCCGGCGTTAGGCTGATCGAGTACGCCGGCGCGCGGCTCACGCCCGAGGAGGCCGAGGCCCGCTACCCGGACGTGCCCGGCGAGCGGCATCACACGTATCTCTTTGCCATCGACGACGATGAGGGCAACGAGGTCGTCGTCGATGCGGCGGTCGACGGCAACGCGGCGCGCTTCATCAATCACTCGTGTGCGCCGAACTGTGACGCCGTGGTCGAGCATGGTCGCATCTGGATCGAGACCATTCGCGAGATCGCGCCGGGCGAGGAGCTTGCGTACGACTACGCCTACGTGCTGGAGGAGCGGCACACGCCGGCTGCCAAGCGGCGCTTCCCGTGCAAAGGCGGCGCCCCGCCGTTTCGTGGTACCATCCTGGCGAAGAAGCGTTAGGTGGAACTGCCGTCTCCCGTCCCCGGCTGTTAGGCAACGCAGCCGTTCACAGCGACGAGCGTCATGTACTCGATCCACACGCGGCTCAGCGCATCGAGGCGTGCGCGGAGTGCCGCCGAGGATCCAGCGGAGAGCTCCGCCAGTGGATCGCCGGCGAGACGCTTCTTCATGTCCGGGCTCGCGTGTGCCGTATCGATCTCCATCGGCCCGGGAATCTTTCCCTGGAAGTCCAAGGTCTCGAACACGCGATTCACCGTGCGTCGCGTCGCCTGATACCGGTCCAACGGCGCGCCGATGGCCTCTGCAGCGGCGGGCGCCGTGGCCGTTTCGAACGCGGCCTGGCTTGCGGCACCGCGCTCGGCCGGCGTTTTGGCGCTGTCGCCTCGTGCCTTCGCGGCTTTCACCAGCTCGATCTCCTTCCGCATGCCCTTCTCGTAGGCGTCGAGGTCGGCGTCGGTGAACGCGAATGGCGTTGCTGCGTTCACGGCCGGCGCGCTCGTTGTCGCCGGCACGATACGCGCACTATCGGTGGACCGCACGGCGTCCGAGCGGCCGCCGGAGCACGCCAAGGTGACGAGGGCGGCGAGGGCACCAAACGTCGAGCGACGGTCCGGCATGAATTCCATCAACGAAACCTCCGCGGTGGGCAAAAGACGTGAGTCGAGCAGCGCTCGCGACGTCACCCAAAGTATGCCTAACCGGGCCACGAGCGAAGGGAGCCGGGACCTGCATCTGTCCGCGGTGCAATGAGCGGCAGCGTCGTTCGATAGCCGATGCTCTCGCGCATCATTGCAGCGCTCCATCGCTGGGCCGAATCGGGCTGGGCCGGGACGGCCACGGCAACCTGGGAAGTGCTGCAGAGCTCCGCCGTGCCGGGGCCGAGCGGTGCCGTGTTCGCCCCGCTGGCCGTTGCGGATCCGGAGCGCGCACCGCGCCTCGCCTGTTGGGCGGTGGCCGGGGCCGTTGCCGGCGGGTGCATTGCCTACTTCATCGGCGCGGAGGCGTTCGAGAGCGTCGGGCGCCCGATTCTATCCGCGTTAGGCGTCACCGAGGCGAGGCTGGTCGCGACCGCCGGGCTGTTCGAGCGACATGGTTGGATGCTGGTCTTCGTCGCGACGATCTCTCCGCTGTCCACGAAGCTCACGTGCATCGCCGCCGGCGCGTTCGGATTGTCGATTCCGGAGTTCCTCCCCGCGCTGGTCGTGGGTCGCGCGATCCGGTTCGCGGTGCTGACGCTGCTGCTACGGTTTGCGGGCGAACGAATCGTCAGAGGGATGAGGGATGCGGGATGAGGGATGAGGGACCTCATCCCCATCCCCCATCCCCCATCCCTCATCCCTCATCCCTCATCCCTCATCCCTCATCCCTGCCGTTATGGTTTCGTCGTGCTCATCTGCTCCGCGAGCTTCACGGCCGAGTAGGCGTTGACGATCCCGCCTGTCACCGAGAGTGATCCGAACGGCACCGTCTCGCCGTTTTCCGCGCCGGGCCGCGCGACCTTCTGGTCTGCATAACGAGTTGCCGAGTCGAGGATGATGCGCTTCACGTCCGCGGCGGAGAGCGTCGGGAAGTACGACATCAACATTGCTGCGAGTCCGGTCACGACCGGCGCCGCCATGCTCGTGCCGCTCTCGCGCTCGTAGCCGCCGCCGGGCACGGTGGACAGGATGTCGACGCCCGGTGCGAACACGTCCACCTGCGCTTTGCCGTAGTTCGAGAACGGCGCCGCGAGGCTGTCGAGCCCCTTCCACGACGACGCGCCGACCTCGATCCAGTTGTTCGGCTTACCGCCCGACAGATACGCCGGTGTCGGGAAGCTCGGCTTTTCGGCCAGATTCTCGCCGTCATTGCCGGCGGCATGGACCATGAGCACACCCTTCGAGTCGGCGTACTTCACGGCCTCATCCACCGCCGCCTTCTCCGGCGAGAACCCCTTGCCGAAGCTCATGTTGATGACCATCGCGCCGTTGTCCACCGCATAACGAATCGCGTTGGCGATGTCCTTGTCGCGTTCGTCGCCGTCCGGAACAGTGCGAACCATCATGATCTTGACGTTCGTCGCGATGCCGTCGATCCCCCCGGACGTGCCGCGTACGGCGCCGATGATGCCGGAGACGTGCGTGCCGTGCTTCGCGTCGGGACCCATCACGTCGGAGTTCCCGTATTTGCGCTCCGACACGTTCGCGGGATCATCGCCGACAATCGTGCGCGGGTCATAGGCGGGATTGAGGCCGTACTTCGCCTTCGACTCGACGTCCTTCTTTGCGTCCTCGAGCTCCTCGGGCGTGATACCCGCGTCGGCGAGACGGAGCCACATCACCTTCGCCTGCATCGCGTCCTGGCTGGTGGGCTGGAACGCGGTCACCTTGGCCTTCGTGAGCGACTCCGGTCCCATGGCGCGGTGCAGGACCTCGTTCGCGCGCGTCATCACCGTGGCGATCTGCCCGACCTGCTGCTGCATGTTCTGGTTCTGTTCGCGCTGCTTCTGATATTCGTCGGTGGCGCGCTTGCAGGTGGCGGCGTCGGGCACGGGCAGCTTCGCCGTCGGTCCGGCGTTAGGCGTCTTGCTGCAGCGGACGTAGAGCCGGGTGACCTCGAGCAGGTCGTACTGCACGTCCTTGCCGTCCTTGCCGCCGATGAAGTTCCAGCCGTGGACGTCGTCGACGTAGCCGTTGTTGTCGTCGTCCTTACCGTTACCGGCGACCTCCTTCGCGTTCGTCCAGAGGTTCGCCTTGAGGCCGACGTGCGCGGTGTCGATCCCGCCGTCGATGACGGCGACGAGCACGGTCCGCTTCGGCTGCTTGCCGGCGAGCAGCTCCTGCTCTGCTCGACGCTCACTGATACCAGCCACGCGATCCGACACATCCAGCAGCTGCCAATCCCGCGGAGCCTCGGCGAGTGGCGCAAACGCCTTCGGCGCGGTGGACGTGGCGGCGGGCCGCGAGCCGGCTGCCGTGTTTGCCGGAGCTGTCGCCGGTGGTGGCGCGGGCGCTGGTGCCGGCGCCTCGGTGGTGGTCTTCGCCGACGCACACGCGGCGAGCAGGGCGATGGCAGCGAAGCGGAGTGACTTCATATGAGACGTATCGGTAAAGAGTGTCCGCTCAAAGTAACCTCGGGAGGGTCAGGCTGGCATGCCACCTTGGGCTGTACACCGCGACCGGGACGCCCGAGCCTATGAGCTGACCCGTCGTGCACGAATCGTCCCGGATGCCAACCATCCGCCCCCGGCCGCGGTCTCACTCAACGTCTCTTCCCACGACTGCCATGACGATGAACCGCCGCGAATGGCTCGCTGCGAGCAGCACCATGCTCGCCGCCGCGTGCGCTCGCCCGAACGAAAGCGCAATATCGTCCAAGGCCGCGGCGGCTGAGCGGCCGGATATCCCTTCGTTGTTGCGGCTCGCGAACGTCCCGGGACTAGCGATCGCGACCGTGCACGGCGGCGATTTGTCTGTCGAAGGATTCGGGGTTCGGCGGGCGGGAACCGAGGACGAGGTTACGGGCGACACCGTGTTCGCGGCGGCGTCGCTCAGCAAGCCGGTCTTCGCGTCGATCGTGATGCAGCTGGCGGCGGAGGGCACGATCGACCTAACGCGGCCGCTCGCGTCGTACCTGCCGCTGCCGAACCCGGCGGACGAGCGCGCGAAAGGCATCACCGCCACCCACGTGCTCAGTCACTCGAGCGGGTGGCGCAACTGGCGCAACGACGGCGCCGACGCGCTCACGGCTGACTTCGAGCCGGGCTCGAAGTTCTCCTACTCGGGCGAGGGATACTTCTTCCTCCAGCGCGTCGTCGAGAAGCTCACCGGTCACGGGTTGTCGCGGCTCGCACGCGATCGTGTTTTCGTGCCGTTAGGCATGAAGACGAGCGGATTCATCTGGCGCCCCGACCTCGACTCGGCCCTCGCGTCCCCCCACAACGGCCGCGGTCAGCCCCTGGACAGCTTCAGCGTGAAAACCGGAAAGGCGTTCGCCGGACTGGTGTCGGAGATGGGCAAGCCGGTGGAGGAGTGGACCACGGCGGACGTCGAGCAGGCGCTCCCGCGAGTGGACGCGACCATCACCGTGCTTCCCGACAACATGGTGCCCAACGCTGCGGCATCGCTCCTCACAACGGCGCGGGACTATGGCACGTTCGTCAGGTGGCTGCTTGGGGCTGAACCGGTGTCGGGGGGACGCGCGATCCTGGATCGGATGACCATCCAGCGATCGACGATCAACGAGGCGTTAGGCTGGGGGTCCGGGATCGGCCTCGAGCACGCGGGCGGCCGCAGCTACGTTTGGCACTGGGGCGACAACCCGGGATTCAAGAACTTCGTCGTGGGCGAGCCGGCGACGGGCTCGGCGATCGTCATCTTCACGAATGGCAACGCCGGGCAGCGCGTGTACGAGCGCGTGGTCAGGGCACGGACGGGCGTCGATCACCCGGCCTTCCTCTGGCTCTAGAGGCGGGCAATCGAGCACTGAATACAAATGACCCATCACCCACGACCGAAAACTCGCCATGACATCACGAGATGTCTTGGCGAGTCATGAGTAATGGGTAATGGGTCACTGGTATTCGGTCATCGGTCGTCACGGCCGGCGGCGCAGGGTCATTTACAGAGGTACGCCATCGCCACGTCAGGCAGCGTGCCCTTGATCGCTGGCCCGAAGCCCGGCGTCTTCGCCGCCGAGTGCTGGTAGATGCTGTTTGATTTCTCGTCGTGGTAGTACGTGTTCTCCTTCACCGCCACGACCTTCTTGCCGCAATCGAACATCGCGACCGTCCGCGACGCCGTGATCGGACCCGTCGACGTGTTCGCCGGCTTGACGAACGTCACCCGCACCGTCGCCGTCACGATCCCGTCCGCACCCTTCTTCACGCTCTTCGGGTCCACGTACACGGGATTACCGACAGATGTCTTGCCGATCTCCTGCCACTTCGCCTGCACCACGTTAGGCGGCGCAGGCATGGCGAGCGACAGGGATACGACGAGCAAAAGGTGCGACACAGGAGGCATCCGATGAAGGTCAGCTGGCCCGAAGATAAATCGCGCCGGCTTCCTGCGCACGAATCGCCGCGAACACGCCGGACGGCTGCAGGATCACACCAGGCACCAGGAAGCTGAGCGCCTGCTTCCGCGCGGCCGCGTCGTCGAGGTTCTCTTTCGACTTCACGAGCTCGACACAGTCGCCGAACGCGAGGTTACAGCCGAGGGCGATGCCGCCGCGAGCGATGAACCTGTCCAGCGCCATGGCGTCGAACATCTCCGGGACCTCGCCGCGTGACGACGACAGGAGCGCCGGGTTCTTGTCCGTCGGCTTCTGCGTGACCGGGTCGAGCGCGTTCTTCGCCTTGCCGATCCCGTACTTGTCCCAGAACGCCTGCTGCATCGCGAGCGTGATCCCGTTGTGCCGCAGCACGAGCACGGCCGAGAGGTCCTTCGGAGCCACGCCCATCACGTCCTGATACTGCTTGCCCCAGATGGTGGCTCTCCAGACGCCGTAGCCGCTGTCGACCTCGGGGACGTCGAACACTGCCTTGTGCTTACCGGTGACCCTGTTGACCCAGGTCAGGTCCCACTTCTCGCCCTGGACCGGTGCGGCGACCGCCGCGACGGCCGCGAGGTCGAACGACAACGGCATGGCGCCCAACATCGCGGCGTTCATCGTGATGCTACCGAGGAAGTCACGCCGAGTGGTGTCCATATGATCATACTCCGTTGGAATTTGAGACAGTTGGCCTGACGTGCCGCCGCCTTCTACGACGAAGGGGTCTTCGGATCCTTTGGACCGAGCGGATTATTCGGATCGGCTCCGTAATCCGTAAAGCGGCAAACCTGCAAGGATTCCTTCATACTTTCTTGAGATGCGCTAGGACGCCGGCAAGTTCGCGGAGCTATCAGTGACCAGAGCCAAAGCCACGCGCCATCGCGACGGCCACGAATACCATCGCGACCACCAGGAGCGCCTCGATGTGGCTGATCGTCGCGATCCGGCGACCCGCCCCCCTCGTCATGAGTCGCTCGGCCGACTCGCCGGCGCTGAAATTCCGCCGCCACCGCATGAGCGTGACCATCGGCCACGCCTCGAGCACGAGGATCGCCAGGAACAATCCCATCTTCGCGTGGAAGGCGGGGTTCGCGAGGTAGTACGCGGTCGGCTTCTCGATGCCGCTGACCACGCGCCAGACGCCGGTCACTATCCATAGTAGTGCGGCGATGCCCCAGGTGGTGTCCGACCGGAACGCTCGTCGCAGCGCGGCGTTGCTGGCGGATTCGCGGAGGGCGGTCCCGCGGGCGAGGACTGCGCCGAGGCCGAGGCCGAGGGCGATGAGGTGCAGCCCGGCAAGCGTGATGCGCAACATGAGCACAATTCTACGCTGCAAGGCGGCGACGGGCGAATGTCGGGAGCGCCCGCACTTGTCATCCTGAGTCGGCAGCCTTCATCCTGAGCGAGGCAAAGGAGCCGTCGTCCCGCCGGAGGTCCGCCATGCGTGAGCTCAAATACTTCGTCGCCTGCACGGTCGACCGGTTCATCGCCCGCGAGGACGGCTCGTTCGACTTCTTCATCGCGGAAGGGGCGCACCTCACGGACCTGGTGAAGACGTATCCGGAAACCGTGCCCGCGCATCTCCGCGAGGCGCTCGGCGTCCGTCCCGCGCACCATTGGGTCGACACCGTGCTGATGGGCCGGAAGACCTACGACGTGGGCTTGCCGTTCGGCGTGACGAGCCCGTACCCCCACCTCCAGCAGTACGTGTTCTCACGGAGCATGGCGGAGACGCGGTCGCCAGACGTGTCGCTCGTGAGGAGCGATCCGCTCGAGTACGTGCGACGTCTCAAGCGTGAGCCGGGCAGGGACATCTGGTTGTGCGGTGGCGGTGTGCTGGCGGCCGCGGTCTTCTCCGAGATCGATGAGCTGATTCTCAAGGTGAACCCGGTGATCCTTGGTGCGGGGATCCCGCTGTTTGACGGACCCGTGGCGGAGGCCGATCTCTCGCTGGAAGAGGTGAAGTCCTACCCGAATGGATTCATGCTGACGCGGTATCGCGTGAGGCGGTGAGTGTTTCCGCAACAGCGGGTGCCTACCCTGATATCTCGCCTAACGCCCTGGCCGCAGCGCGGCGCACCGCCGGCTCACGATCCGATTTGAGCACATCCGTCAGCGGGACGATCCCGGCCGTGTCTTTCACTTCGCCGAGCGCATGGGCCGCGCTTTCCCGCGCGCTCGGGTCCGCGTCCTTGAGCACTTCGATCAGCGGACGCACCGCCGCCGTACTCTCCATCTCGCCTAACGCCCACGCCGCCGTTGCCCGCACGCGCGGCGATTCGTCGCGCAGTCGGGCGATGAGCGGCGCGACGGTGTG
>Ga0163163_10005535_pt1 | contig 10937 bp, 6 predicted proteins | sample S65metaG_FD_119766 | JGI IMG/M metagenome (GOLD analysis project Ga0163163, IMG submission 119766) | Switchgrass rhizosphere microbial communities from Kellogg Biological Station, Michigan, USA - S6-5 metaG | ecosystem: Host-associated > Plants > Roots > Rhizosphere > Soil | place: USA: Michigan... | reverse complement strand
CGCTTCCATTGCAGGCCTGCGACCGCAATTTCATGGCATGCTCTACAGCATGACGAAGGCCGCGCTCATCATGATCACGCAGTCCTATGCGTTGGAACTCGGTCCGAAGGGCGTACGTGTCAACGCCATCGCCCCCGGCCTGGTGCAGACCGTACTCAGCGAGTACTTCTGGAAGGACGAGAATAAACTGCGCCAGATCATCGAAGACCAGCCGATCAAACATCTCGGCCAGCCGCACGAAATTGCCGAAGTCGCACTCCTGTTGGCCAGCGACCGCGGCTCGTACTTGACCGGCCAGACCCTGGTCGTCGATGGCGGCCGCCTGCTGCCATAATAAGCATCGTGCCGCCGCTGTCCTCATGAGTTCTCTGCGCTTATCTCTGCGCCCTCCGCGTCTCTGCGTTGAAACGCGCACCCTTCGAACTACAACTAGTCCCGCCCCCCGGCAAGTCCACCCACACAGAAACATTTTTCAATTCTTTGATTCCCGCCAGGCCGGACTACGCAGCGATTGCCTTCCCCTTGATAACCGGAGCAAAGCACGCGATTATAGAATCCATGATTTACTCGAGGCGTGAAATCGGCAAACTGGCGCTGGCAGCGTTTCCTGCGACCCGGCTCTGTTCCGCTAAGCCAAATTCGGTTTTCGGCGGCGTGCAGGTGGGCATCAATGCCCCGTACAGCTTCCACAACATTCCCGGGACGGCTGACGACATCCTGAACTACATGACCCAGCTCAATCTGAGCGCGGCCGAACTGCGCCTGCAACCCGTGGAAGCGTACCTCAAAGCGCCCACCCCGTGGGTCGCACCCACTCCGCCTCGTGGAACTCCTCGCCCGCCGCTCACGCCGGAACAGAAGGCCGAGCAGGCCGCCGTCGCGGCAGCACAGGAGAAGTGGCGGCTCTCCCAATCGATGGACGGATTCAAAGCCTTCCGCAAGAAATATGAAGACTCCGGAGTCTTCATCCAAATCGTCAAGTACGACGGCATCAACACATTCAAAGACGATGTGGTGGACTACTGCTTCCAGGTGGCCAAAGCGCTGGGCGCCAATGCCATCTCGTGCGAAATCCCCGTCAGCCAGACCGAGCGCCTCGGCGCGTTTGCCGCCAAACACCAGATGATGGTGGGCTATCACGGCCACGGCAACCTCACCAACCCCGAAGCGTTTGGCCGTTTAGGTGCGTGGGAACAGGCCTTCACCTATTCCAAATTTAACGGCGCCAATGTTGACATCGGACACTTTTTCGCCGCCACCGGAACTTCGCCCGCCGCGTGGATCAAGGCCAATCACGATCGCGTCACTCACGTGCATATAAAGGATCGCAAAGCCAATAACGGTCCTAATGTGCCGTTTGGCCAGGGGGATACACCGATTCGCGAAATCCTCAGCATGATGAAGAAGGAAAAGTATAAGTTCCAGGCCACCATCGAGATGGAGTATCCGGTACCGGAAGGCTCCACCCTGCTCAAAGAAATCGGCAAGTGCGTGCAATTCTGTCAGGACATTCTTTCCTGACCGCGGCACACCGATTGCAATATTGGGAAGGGTGTTAGCCACCCTCCTGCTAATTCACTCAGTTACCCTGCCCGGCGCCGTCAGCGGCGTAGACCTTGCCACACAGGTGGGCCGCCCTTACGACAGCGCGGCCGTCGCCAAAGACGTGCGCACGCTCTGGAACTCCGGCCGTTTCCAGGATATCCGAGTGGAAACCATTGAGCGCCCCGAAGGCGCAGACATCATTTTTCACGGCACTCCCGAACCGCAGTACGCGCTTCATGAGGTGAAACTTAAACCGAATCACTACGGCGTCCAACTAACCGTTCCGCCGGACAGCATGCTCACTCGCGCCAACGCGCGGGACATGGCGCGGGCCGCCGAGCGCCAACTCAACGACCGCGGCTATTGGAAGGCCAAAGTCGATTGGCAGTTCGAGCCCGCTACGCACAACCGTTACGACCTCATACTCTCGGTCGTGCCCGGCGAATCTCCCAAAGTCCGCGCCACCGGCGAGACCTTCTTACACCCGCCCAAGGTGTATTCCAACGGCGCCATCGATAACTACGCCGCCAAGCTGACTTCCCACTACATTGCGCTCGGCTATTACGACGCCAAGGTCAACGTCACGCGCGAAGTCAAAGGCAAGGACGCCATGGTCAATTTCGACGTGGTGCGCGGCAGCTTCCACCGTCCCATCGACATGAAGGCTATCTGCGGCTGCCTCTTCAAGCAGCGCCGCGAAGCCGAGCGCAAAGGCATCGTGGACTTCAACGCGTCGCTCGACGAATCCGGCGTCCCGCAGGTCCAACTGGGCAAACCGTACACCGTCGGAAGGATCACCTTCTTCGGACATAAGCGCTACAGCGACTCCACGATCCGCCGCAACCTTGTTCTGGACGAAGGCGCTCCCCTGGATAGCGAGCAGCTCCGCACCAGCCTGAACCGTCTTAACCGATCGGGCATGTTCGAGACCATCGACGAGCGCCAGGTGCAGATCAAGGATACCCTTCGCCCCGGAGTCGCCGATATCAACATCCGCCTGGTCGAACGCAAGCATGGCGCGTGGAATTTTTCCGGCCCCCTGCCCCTGACCGCATCCATCAGCATGCGCCTCCCTCCGTGGGGACAGCGCGTGTTCGAGCTCTCCAGCTACGCCGTGTCGTTCAACATGCTTGCCTATTCCTCGCTCTTGAAACTCACCACGGCGAAGCGCTTCCTTCCAATCATCGCGCTGGAGCGCCCGTTCACTCCCGGCGCCGGATGGCTCAGCGGCTTTGCCTTCTCGCCGCAAATTCCCGGCAAGCTGATGGCTGCAAACTATCTGTATACGCAATTTGATCGACGCATCCAGCCGCTGCTGGCGGGGCAGCGCGGTCCGGATATCCTGGTGACTTTCAAACGTCCCGCGGGCGGTGAGGCAACGCTGATTTGCGAATCCCCCAAACCGCGCTTCTACATCCCGCGCATGGCGCTCAGCATCGGCCTGAATGTGGTCCGCTCGTTTGCTGCCTTCTAAGCAATGTGGGGAGTATAATAACTCCCTACATGCCCGACACCGCTAACATCATCCTGAACGTATACGACGGCAGACGCCAGTTGCTGGACAAGTCTGTGCACTGGAGCGCCCAGGCAATCGATGGGCGTTCACTGAATGAGCGCAAGACTTTGACCTTTCCCAACCTGAGCGGCGGCAGTGTATTGCTGAACGTGCCGTTCTTCGACAACTTCGGTGACGACTATACGATCATCGTGAATGCGGATGGATTTGAGATGGGCGCGTGGCGTCCCGTAAGGGTGTCCAAACTCGCCCCCGTAACCATGGATATCCTGCTGCTGCCCAGGAAGGGAGCTCTGCATTTCGCCGGCGCCACGTGGGATAAGGTGAGTACCTTGCGGCCCAATGTCGCGAAAATGATCCGCGCCAGTTCCCCTACCCCGGAGGCTGCCGCCGCGACGTACGCCGGCGGCTTCGAGAAGCGTCCCGCATCTATCGGCTGCTTCCTCAATCTGGTCACCGCCATGGCCGACCTGCAATTGCCTTCCGGCAAGAATGTACTGGATTATTACTGGAATGTCTGCTGGCCCCAGGGAGACCCCAATACTCCAGCCTGGCTCCAGCAGTTCGACGGCGTGATGAAGCAGGACCGGTTCTTCTGTTACGTGGACCAGGCCATCCTCGCCGACGTTCAGGCGGGGGCCAAACTCGGGGCATTTTCCAAAGAGCCCAGCCCCGAAAAATGGGGACACATCGGCGCCACCGAGAGCTACAAGCAGACCCAGTTCGACGTGGCCAACTTACAGCTCACGTTTCACGGCCGTGACACCGCAACCTTCCAGGATGAGAACCACAACCTGGTCCAGTGCGTAAAGATCGAGCCCGACATCGACTACTACAAGGACTTGGGGGCTCACGGTCTGTTGGAAGTGATTCCGAACACGATCACCCATGGGTTGACCGATCCGAAGGTGGTTTACATGCTCCGCTGGATGGCAGCCAAACGTGAGCCGCACTTGCCGGAGTTCAATCCGCTCTTCACTGTGGAAGCCTAAGGCCGGCATAGGTCTACCCGATGTGATCCGGCTCCAGATGTCTTATGGGCAACAAAGCAGCGGCGGCGGCCGTTCTTCTAATGATCGCGGGACTTTTATACCGCGGCGAAACTTCCGATACGTCGAGCGCCGCCACCGCCGCTCAGCCTGCTGCTCAGCCCCCGGCTAGGACCCAGGGGGACGCCTCGGCAGAATCCGGTCCCTGGACCCCGGTCTGCCGTTACGTCAAACTGACCAGCGGCAGTCCGGAAGACAACGACCAAGATCCGAAGAAGCAATTCTGCCTCGCGTCCCCCAATCCGCCGGGCTGGCATGTGACCACTTTAATAGCGACCGTTCCCAACCCCGAACTGACGCATCTTTCCCTCTCGTTCGACCGGTACGTCGAGAGCATTACCTGGGCACTCGATGACGGAGACCTGGACAAAGAAACCTACTCTTTCGACAGTTATTGGTTTCCCTGGCGCACCGACCAGAAAGAAGAGACCGATCCCGAGAAGCGCGGATCCGCGGAAAGGGAGCGCGAAAAGCGCTCCGAAATGCCCGGGATTCTGCTCTTCCGGCGAAGCCCGCAACGCCCGGACAAGGACCGCCCGCATCCGGAGAGGGATCTGCTGATGGTGTTCCTGGTCGGGGAAACGCCCACGGGTGGCATCAACCGCATAGCGTTCGACAGGGCTTGGAATTATGCCACTAAACTAAGAGATACAGACCTTCCCATTTGCAAAAATGCCCGCGGCAAAGGTAAGACTTGTATCGCCATTCTCGGCCCCAGTTTCACTGGTTCGCTGCCCTCGCTCAAGCTGCTGCTCGATGATAAGCAGAAAGCTCCAGGCTACGAAACGTTTGTCATCAGCGGCGCGGTGACCGGCGAGGATCCGGGTACATCGGCTCTGCCGGATACCACCCACTTCTGCACCACGATCGAAACCGACCACAACCGGTGGCAGGTTTTCAATCAAATCATGCAAGACCTGTCGGCCAGTGACGTCCCGGAGCGTTTTGCGCTACTCGGCGAGGACGAAACCGAATACGGGAACTTACAGAAGGTCGCGGCCGATGGCAGAAACCTTCTCACCCTGCGCTTTCCGCGTGGCATCGCACGCATCCGAAATTCATCCGAGCAAATACCGGGGGGCGCGACCCCAGCGCGCAGCAATGCTTATCCGGAAGTACCCCTGATTCTCCGCGATACCGGGCAAGACACGATTCCGTCTTTCTCCACGCAGCAGAGTCCGGTCTCGCAATGGGCGGTTCTGGTAGAACTTGTCGCCACGCTCCGGCGTGAAGGCATCCGCTACGTGGGTATCGTAGCCACGGATTCACTGGACGCGCTCTTCCTCGCGCGCGCCATACACACCTTTGCGCCGAACATCCGCATTGTCCTGTTCAGCGCCGATCTCCTTTTTGCGCGCGCGTCACATACTTGGGGACTTAGCGGCGTGCTGGCCTTGACCTCTTACCCCCTGATCTCGCGCAACCAATATTATGCCGGCTCGGTTCGCCCCAGGCGCGCCCAATTTGCCAGCGATGCCGCGGAAGGCGAATACAATGCGTGCCGCCGCATGCTGTTGGTCGCACCCGAACCAGATGCAACCCAGCCGTGCAGCGCTAAGAACCAACCCCAGGACGGCAAGGATTATCTTCTCGACTACGCGCCGCCATTCGCCGGGCTGAAGCACAGTCACAAACCTTCAGTCTGGCTCACCATTTTAGGTCGTAATGAGTGGTGGCCGGTCGCCGCGGCCGCTGTCAACGAGAGCCGGCTTCTGGAGGGTCCGCCGCCGGCCTCCCACAGCAGCGAGGAATTCTCTGTAGAAACCAGTCCGCGGCCCTGGTTCCTGTTCTTCTGGTTGATCTTGCTTGCGTGCGCCCTGCATGTGTTGCTCTTCTTCGCGATGAATAATCACTACCCGCGACTCCAGAGCCTGAAGTCCTATGTATGGAGAACCAACTTCTTGCGCTGGCTCGCCTGGGAATACAACCAGGACCTGGGACCGCTGCGCAGGCCGGTACTTGCCGGCGCTGCGCTCACCGTTGCCTTCGCATGCTGCGCGCTGACCGTCGTGATCTGGGCTGCCGGCCTCAAAGGCTGGGGTTACCTGCAGCTTGGAGCTGCGCTAGTAGTTGGAATCGCGGCCACGCTGGAAGTCCTTTGGGCCATATGGGGGATGCCCCACAGGCTTCGTTGGATCGGGGTCACTGGCCTCGCCGTAGCCTCGGTAATTGCGGGAACCGGCCACGCCGCCCTGTCTGCTTCCACCAGCCACACAGGTGAATTCGCGGGATACCGCGCCCTGCACATTGAGAGCGGGACATCGCCTTTGCTGCCCGTTCTCATATTGCTTCTCACCATCTATCTGTTCTGCTGCCTCCGCCTGTCGCACCTGCGCGTCCGCGAAGAACGCCATGTCATTCCGCCGGCAGGCGACCAGATGAAGGCGTTTCCGTATTTCTCCATTCCCGAACGCGCCGTGCCAACGTTCGGCAATGGCCAATGGATTCTTGTCGGCGCAGGAGTGCTGGGGTGGTGGATTTTCTTCAAGCCCCTGACGGCTCTGGCGAGCGTGGAAGGCAGTTTCTACGACTGGGTGCTGTTTGGCCTCACCTCAGTCATCATCGCCATGTATACCCGCGTGTTGGTTCGATTCTATGTGTCATGGCACGTACTGCGGAAACACCTGCTCCAGAAGCTGGAGCGGCATCCCCTGCGTTACGCGTTTACCCGGCTGCCGAAGACGTTTAGCTGGACCACAGTCTGGGCCGGGGATCCTCGGCCCCAACTGGTCCTCCTTTATCGCTCAGCGGATGTCTTATCGATGCTGCCCGACGTGAAGTCGCAAACCCTGGTGAGCCGGATCCACGCCGAGTTCGAAAAGCAGAAGATGCCGGAGCACCTGGCGCATGATCCCGATGTCGTGGCAAGACTCAATCAGTCCTTAAACGAGGCATTCGCCCTGCTTTCGTCGAAGCTGCAGCGCGTGTGGAGCAAGGGCGTATCGGACACCGTAACATCGCGGGAAAAGAAGGAAGAAGTGCCCCTGGAGTGGGGAAAACATCCTCGCCGGCTAGCGGCTGAAGAATACCTGGCCCTTCGCTTCCTGACCGTCATCGCATATACCTTGAAGCTGATGAGGGGGCTGCTCGCCTTCATTACCTATGGATTTATTCTGCTGGTAGTGGCACTGACCGTCTATCCATTCGAAGGAAAGCGGCACATCGAGGCCGCGATTGTGTGCATCTTTCTCGTGGCGGGCACCACAGTGGGGCTTGTCTTTGCGCAGATGGACCGCGATCCCCTGATGAGCCGCCTGAGCGAATCCAGCCCCAACCGCCTCGGCATCAATTTCGTATATCGGATGCTCTCCTACGGCGCGCTGCCCCTGCTCACCCTGCTCGCCTCACTGGTACCCGATATCGGCAATTTTCTCCAGTCCTGGCTACAGCCGGCCTTACAGTCGCTGAAATAGTCTACTTTCCCGCCGAGGGCCCCAACAGTACACGGCCCGGACGTTCCGCCGTTACCTTATCCTGCCGCAGGACGAACTTTCCATTCACCAGCACGTCGCGCACACCGACCGAATACTGGTGGGGCTTATCGTACTCGGCGCGGTCGGCGACAGTCGCGGCGTCGAATACAATTACGTCGGCCTTCATCCCCGGGCGCAGCATCCCGCGGTCCCAGATCTTCAGCCGCTGCGCGGGGAAGGCCGACATGCGGCGCACCGCATCTTCCAGCGTCAGCACCTTCTTCTCGCGCACGTAGACCCCGAGAACACGAGCAAAAGTACCGTAACTGCGCGGGTGCGGCGCCGCCTGGCCGAACACCGGGATATCGCCGTCGGAGGCGATCATCGTGAACGGAGAGCGCATGATCCGCACCACGTCCTCTTCGGCGATGGCGTGATACACCGCCGAGCAGCCGCCCTTATTGACCAGGTCCATCACCGTTTCGGCGGCGTTTTCCATGCTTGGCTCCACGCCGCGCGCCTGCGTGAGCTGCGTCAGATTTTTGCCCGCCAGCGTCCGGTCGAACGGGCAGTTGACGATGGCAACGTTCTTCGGATCCCCGGCGCCGCGGTCCACCTTCAGGTTCTCTACGATCGCCGCCTTGATCCGCGCCCACTGGTCCGGCGCGGCCAGCCGTTCGCTGGTGGACTTCTGTCCGCCTTCCAGCGCCCACTGCGGAACCAGCGCGGCGATGCCCGTGCTCGATGCCGTGTAGGGGTACTGATCGATGGTGACGTCCACGCCCCGCGCCCGCGCCTCTTCCACCAGTTTCAGCGACTCCACGCTCTTGCCCCAGTTGGCCTGTCCGATCGTCTTGTGATGCGTGATCTGCGTCGGCAAGCCGCCCTCCTCGCCGATGCGAATCGTCTCGCGCACGCTGTCCAGCACGTGGGAGGCTTCCTCGCGCATGTGGGAAATGTGTATGCCGCCCATTCGTCCCACCACCTTGGCGAGTTCGATGACTTCTTCGGTCGGCGTGAAGTTGCCCGGTACATAGAAGAGTCCGGTGGAAAGGCCGAACGCCCCATCGCGCATGGCTTGCGCGGCCAGTTCCTTCATCTTCTCGAGTTCCGCCGGCGTCGCTGTGCGGTTAGCCAACCCGATAACCGACTGCCGTATACTTCCCTGCCCGGCGAAGGTCGCGAAGTTTATGGAGATGGCCATCTTACGGATGCCATCCAGAAACTGCCCGATCGGCAGCGGAGAACTGCCGTCGGGACCTTCCACGATGGTAGTGACGCCTTCGCGAAGATAATTTTCCGCCGTGGGCACGGCCGCGATCCCGCGCCGTCCGTGTGAATGAATATCGATGAATCCCGGAGCTACTACCATGCCCCTGGCATCGATGCGCACACCAGCCTGCGCGTTCCCCAAATCGCCCACCGCCGCAATGCTATCCCCGCGAATTCCGATATCGGCGAAAAACCAAGGCGAGCCCGAGCCATCCACCACACGGCCGCCGGAGATGATCACGTCGTAGGATGGCGCCTGTCCCCACAGCCCCACCGTCAACAGGACGATCCAAACGCTGCGCACCATGAGCGCCTACCAGGCGATCCTGGCCGGGAAGAACTCCGCGATCAGCCCTTCGTAGTACGGTCTGAGCTCGGCAACATCGGGGGCCGCCGCGCTCTTCGAGTACAGGTCGTACGGATTGAACTTGCACACCCAGGGCAGCATGGCGCGATCCTGATCGTCCATCAGGTATTGGTAAGCGCCCTCGCGGTGCCACGGGTAGCAGGAATGATAGCGAATCATGTACTGGGCTTCCAAAGGCAGATAGTCCTTGACCACGTGGTAGAGATACTCGTCGTGGCCCCAGGAAAGATCCACGTTGGTAAGACCGCACCCTTCCGCGTAAACACCCAGCCGCGTCTGGTAGGACGGCACCTGCCGGTCCGGATTCGCATCGAAGAATTCCGGAAAAACAATTTTGTCAGACCACGCGCAGCCCACAGGGAATGTGTCCCCGACAACCGCCCATTGCGGCTCACCGTACAGGCAGAGCACCTTGCCGAGATCGTGCAGAAACCCCGTCATGATCATCCACCGCGGATGTCCGTCACGGCGAATCGCCTCGGAGGTCTGCATCAGGTGCTGGATCTGCGAGAGGTCGGTATCCGGGTCGCTTTCGTCCACGAGTGTGTTGAGATACTCGCAGGCCTCCCAGATGCCCATCTCGCCTTTGCCCAGGACGGCGTACTGCCGCCTTTTGTCCTGGGCAAACTGCCGCGTTTGCCGCGCGTGGTTCTCCCGGTAGAATTCGCGCACGCCGGCCGGAGCCGATTCGTCGAATTTGCGGAAGTCCTCGGTCTTACGATTCGGGTTGTAGCGTGCTCCCACGAAATCGTCCCACTGATCCAGATTCCCTTGAGTGGCCATCTGTCCAGTATTGAAAAATCTCGGGGTTTCTGTCTAGCCCGTGCAGTCCGTTACTTCTGGACCGTCAGCGTCGTGGTCGCTGTCGTGCCTGTATCGGCCTGCACGACTACCGGCAGATCGCCATTCGCGGCCCCGCTGGGGACTTGAACGTTGATCTGGTACACTCCCGGCGCACCAGGGACCACTCCGGCGAACGACACTGTCGCTGCAGCGCCGCCGATGGTCACCTGCGGAAGCGTGGCCAGTGGCGAGGCGGTTGTTGGTACCACGCCGGGAATCTGGGCTGGAGTCGTTGCGCCCAAGCCGGTGCCAAAAAGCGAAATCGTTTCTCCCGGAGCCGCCGCCTGGCTGCCCTTGCCGACTATCGCGCCACCCGCGTGAGCGCCCAGTGCGCTCTTGCCATCGGAGGTAAACAATTGCGGCGCACCGGCCTGCACCGTAATCGTCGCCGGTGCGCTGGTTCCAGCGAGATTCTTGACTTGGACCGTAGTGGGACCCGCGCCCGCATTACTCGGCATCAGGAAGTTCACCTGGGTCGGACTGACATACCCCACATAGGCCACACGCGGTGTATTGTTCACATTCAGGATTACGCTCACTCCTTCCACTGAGAACGGCATTCCGCCATTCATGAAATCGCTGTCCAGCCAACCGCGCGTGACGGCGCAGAGGTTCGTGCCGTAAATCGTCACCCAGGAGTTGGCCGGTATCGGCCCCGCCACGCCAGTCGCCGAACTGACAACATTGCCTGCTGTGACGGTTGGCGCAGCCGCAACCACCGGCGTCAACTGCATGCTCGTGGTGTAGATCTGATCGCCCGTGGGAGCGCCATTTCCGTTCGCCGCGTTTCCGGCGGCGTACAACGTTACCGGCCCGGCATTCGTCGCCGGCGGTGTCCAGTCGAACTGGAACGATGCGCCATTCGGAGTGCCATTCCGTGTACCGACCGAAGTGTGCGTGATGAACTGTGGTCCCGATGCGCATGGTTTGGG
>Ga0163163_10005533_pt1 | contig 10939 bp, 7 predicted proteins | sample S65metaG_FD_119766 | JGI IMG/M metagenome (GOLD analysis project Ga0163163, IMG submission 119766) | Switchgrass rhizosphere microbial communities from Kellogg Biological Station, Michigan, USA - S6-5 metaG | ecosystem: Host-associated > Plants > Roots > Rhizosphere > Soil | place: USA: Michigan... | reverse complement strand
CCAGGAGGTCTACCGGCTCCAGGGCGTCAACATCAACGACAAGCACATCGAGGTCATCGTCCGCCAGATGATGCGGTGGGTGAAGATCGAGGATGTCGGCGACACGGAGTTCCTGGTGGACGAACAAGTGGACAAGTTCCGCTTCCTCGAGGAAAACGAGCGAGTCATTGGCGACGGCGGACGTCCGGCGCAGGGCCGGCCGCTGCTGCTCGGGATCACCAAGGCGTCGCTCTCGACCGACTCCTTCATCTCGGCGGCGTCGTTCCAGGAAACGACGCGGGTGCTTACCGAAGCCTCGATTTCCGGCAAGGTCGATCACCTTCGCGGCCTGAAGGAAAACGTCACGATGGGCCGTTTGATTCCGGCGGGAACCGGCTTCGAGTATTATCGAGCCGTCAGGATTCCGGCGGACGAGCCGCCGCCGCCGCCGCCGTTGCCACAGCCGAGCGACGACGAGCTCGAGTTGGAGCGGGACATGGAGTACTTCGTGGAGCCAGAGGAGGCCCTCGGACCGCGAACCGGCGACCTGGGCGAGTAGCCCGTTTGATCTCGTAATCGGCCAATCGAAGGGCGGCGGTCAAAGGATCGTCGCCCGCTTTTCTTATCTCGCCGCACGGCGCGAGAGCCAGCGCTCGCATCGTCCCCTCGTCGCGGCAGCCGACCGGAAACGCCTTGCCAGCTCGATTCGTCAATCTTGGAGCCGGCTCATGGCGTCCATCATGCGGTCTTCGCGGGATTCCCGTCGGGGCCTCCCGGCCGGATTCCCGCCGTGGCAGTGTGAAAGAATCCTGTCATTTTTTCATACGGATGAGCTGTTTCTAGGTGGACAGATTTTCCCAAAGTCGCAGTACCCATAGAGTCGGCTACTTTAGTCGTGCCTGGGGCAGCATAATGGGCGACAGTTTACGTAGATCGCACGCTGTGTCTCCTTGAACGCCCCGCCACTACCGACTAAACCGGCCAAAAGCTGCAGTTCGCGCCACGAGGGGAGTGGCCTCGAATTTGCTACCGAAGCACTTCGTGGCCTTCACTGCAAACGTCGACCGTATGCCTACCCGCTCGTCGCGTTCCGTTCCAGCACTTATCGCCCCGGCACATCAAACCGTCGAGGCTGAAGTTAGCAATAAACTCCGCTCGTGGTTTCGCTCCTTGTCAAACTACAAACGACTGTCGCTTGCCGGGATCATCGACCTCGCGTTGATTCCGACGGCTACGTATCTCGCATTTTGGTTGCGATTTGACGGCGTCATTCCGCGAGAGTATTACGTTGCCTATCTTCAGACGATGCCCTGGCTGATTGCCATCCGGGGCTTCACGTTCCTCCCATTCGGACTGTACGGTGGTCTCTGGCGCTATACGGGCGTTTGGGATCTGTCGCGTATCGTTCTGGCGGTTTTCGCGAGCAGCACCTTGCTGCACTTCCTCGTGTACCGGGAACTCGGCCCCGCCCTGTATCCGCGCTCGGTCGTCATGATCGATTCGCTCCTGCTCGTCTGTTTTCTCGGGGGCACCCGCCTACTGTGGCGGATGGTGCCATCCCTGATCCGGACCAAGCCTGGCCGGCGGGTTTTGATCATCGGCGCCGGTGACGCCGGCGACATGATCGTTCGGGAGATGCGGAAGAGCGGCGCGTACGAGCCGGTCGGTTTCATTGACGACGATCTGTCGAAGCTCGGCCGCACGATTCATGGCGTCAAGGTACTGGGTACACGGGCGGATCTCCCCCGCGTGATCGCGGCGAGGAGCGCTGGGGAGGCTCTGGTCGCGATTCCGAGCGCCACGCCGGCGACCGTCCGCGGCTTCGTGCGCCTGCTCGAAGACTTCAAGGTCCCAATTACCACGCTGCCGAGCCTGTCGGAACTCGTCAATGGCCAAGTCCGGGTCAAACAGATCCGTCCCCTGGCGATTGAGGATTTGCTCCCTCGTAGCCAGGTGGCCTTGAACACCGACGAGGGCCGTCGACTCGTCAAGGGCAAGCGCGTGCTGGTGACCGGTGCGGGCGGGTCGATCGGCTCCGAGCTGTGCCGTCAAATCGGGGCGCTCGAGCCCGCGGAGCTGATTCTCTACGAGCGATACGAGAACAGTCTGTACGCGATCGCCAACGATCTCGCAGATCGGGGCGTGAGCGCCACCGTGCACAGTGTGATCGGCGACGTGACCGACGTCGGCCGAACGGCGGCCGTCTTCGCACAGCACCGGCCGCATCTGGTCTTCCACGCCGCCGCCCACAAACACGTGCCCTTGATGGAGGCCAATCCCTGCGAGGCAATCAAGAACAACGTTGTCGGCACTCGGGTCATCGCGGAGATGTCGCGGGACTACGGCGCGGAGCGCTTTGTGCTGGTCTCGACCGACAAGGCAGTGAATCCATCGAGCGTGATGGGTGCGAGCAAACGGGTGGCCGAGCTGATCGTGCAGACGATTGCCAAGGACGCCGGCGACACTCGATTTGTTACGGTCCGATTCGGTAACGTGTTGGGCAGCAACGGCAGCGTCATTCCGCGGATGTTGGACCAGATCCGCGCCGGCGGCCCGGTCACGGTGACGCATCCCGATATCCGCCGCTACTTCATGCTCATTTCAGAGGCGGCCCAGTTGGTCTTGCAGGCTGCCGTCTTTGCGAACGAACGAGCGACGTACGTCCTCGACATGGGCGAGCAGATCAAGATCCTTGATGTGGCGAGGAATCTGATTCGCCTGTCTGGGTTCGTTCCGGATGAAGAGATCCAAATCAAGATCATCGGGCTGCGTCCAGGGGAGAAGCTGTTCGAGGAACTGGTGGGGAAGAAAGAAGAACTCGAACCGGCAGGCATCGACAAGATCTTTCGCGTGCGAGAGATGCCTCACTCCGGCAGCGAGCGGCTGGCCGCGCAACTTGGCGCGCTCATCGAAGCGGCGACGCTCGGCCGTCCGAAAGAAGTGCTCCAACACCTGCGTCACATCGTGCCCAGCTTCAACCCGGACGCGGCGCTCGCTCCCGCGGCCCCGGCTTCGGATCCGACGACAGAAAGCTCGCGGCGCAAGGCCACGGTGCCTCTCAATGCCGTGCCAGGCAAAGTCTCGGTGCTTGAAAACTTCCCAAATGGCCGATTGTCGTCCGCCCGGGGAGCCGCTGCCTGCACCGGATCGGCGACTGTTTCCGACAAAGAATCGTGGCTGCCGCCGGCGGGAGTATCGTGACGCGCGCGGATTTCTTGATCAGGCACCGCGTGCGCACGTTGCAATGAAAATTGCGTCGACCGGTCCGTTTTGACTGTTCACCTGCGCGCGCCGACTTAGACTATCGAGTGGCGCTGTGTTCAGATCTTCACTCAGAACGGATCGACCTGTGAAAACCAAGTCCTTCATCACCAATATCGTTCTTATTGCTGGTGGCAGCATCGCCCTTCTCGCATTCTGGCGCCATGTCAGCGCATCGGGCTCGATTGGACTGCAGTCGGGCGGTGGTTGGGGAGAGTCTCCGTTCGTTTTCGGCGGTCTCGCGGTCCTCTTTTTTTCGTCTCTTGGACTGCGACCAGCTTTGAGGCTGGCGGTCGCGACTGCCTGCGTTTCTCTGATCGCCGTGCTATACGCGGCCGAGCTCGTTCTCGCCAGCACGGCGCTCGGTCCTGCGGCCAACGTGCCTTTCTGGAGTGTCGATCGAGCGACTCCTCAGAGAAAACACGAAATCGAAGTCCTTGCCAGTAAGTTTGGCGTGACGATCGATACCAGGGACCGCGGAGAGGTCCTCGCCGCTGCTCGTCAGCGAGGCATCGAGACAGTCCCGGCCGTGATGCTCGCCGACGTACTTGCTGCCGAGAGCACTTCGGAAGCGCGTGAATCCTCCGGCACCGAGGAGTTGATGCCGCTCGGCGGCATCTCAAACACAGAGACTCTCTTGTGCAATGAAGGTCAGTTCGTCAGCTATCCGAGCGACGAGCACGGCTTTCGAAATCCTCGGGGGATTTGGGATTCTCCGCGTGTCGACATCGCCGCGGTCGGTCAGTCTTTTGCGCAAGGGTACTGCGTGCCGGACGGAAAGAGTTTCGTCGATCTCTTACGCACACAAAACCGCCTGGTGCTGAATCTAGGGACCTCTGGGGAAAGCTCTCTCCTGCAGCTTGCGGCGATCAAGGAGTACTTGCCGCGCTACGCGCCGAAGACCGTGTTGTGGTTCTTCACCGAGGGGATCGACTTGGTGGATCTGTACGAGGAGTCAACGCGCCCGTTTTTGATGCGTTATCTCGAGCCCGGCTTCAGCCAGCACCTGATCACGCGGCAGCCTGAGATCGACCATGCGCTGCGGCGGGTTGTCTCAGAGGTCGAGGCGCGCGAGCGCCAGGGACGTGCGCCGGTGAGACGCAGTTCCTTCGTCGAACGGTCGATGGAGATTGCGAGGCTGTGGACCCTGCGGCAGAAGATGGAGCTGATTTACAGCGTCAACAGCGAGGAGCCACAGGTCTGGTCGATGCTGGATCAGAAGCCGCGCAACCTTCTGAGCAACACACTGGAGCAGGCTCGGACCGTGACCACTGCTTGGGGGGGCACGCTCTACTTTGTCTACCTTCCCAGCTGGAACCGATATCGAAATAACCCTGGCGCTGACAACCGGGAACACGACAAGGTATTGAGTCTCGTGAAGGCGCTCGGCATCCCCGTGATCGACGTTCAACCGGCGTTCCAGGCGCAGAACGATCCGCTCTTGCTCTTCGTGTTCCGAAGGTTCGGTCACTACAACGAGCGGGGGAACGCGGTCGTAGCCGACACGGTACTGAAGTCTCTATCAATGCAGTGACAATTCCGCGACCGACGTCGAAATCGGCGTCTGGAGTCGCAGTCCGCGGCGCGTCCGACTTCTCGAGTCAGTGGCGTTAACCAGCCCCAACCGCTCGCGCAACAGGTGAGCTTCGCGATCAACCGTTCGAGGCAGAGGTCCGCGTTCGCTCGCGCGAGTTCAGCTGTCATCCCGATCGGTTTCAATCCCGGGCAGTTCAGCCACACGACGCTGCCCAACAGCCCCTCCGAAAGCAAGGGTACCTGTGGCGCCACGAGACGAAGAATCGTGCTGCGGGTTGTAGTCGTGGGAATCGTTGGAGATTCGTGATAACCGCAGCGCGGCACCCGTCCAGAGTATTCTTGCGAACCCGTTGCAACGGGGCTCTGACCTTGAATGTGGCCGACGCCGGCTAGCGAATGCTCGAGCACTGCGCGCCTGCGCCGAAGTGCAGAGACCATGCGATATACTTGCGGCTGGTGACTGGATGGATACTGCGGTAGCCCTGATCATCTTCAACCGCCCGAGCGTCACGGAGCGTCTGTTCGAGGCGGTCGCGCGGGCGCGTCCGCAGCGTCTATTGGTAATTGCCGATGGGCCGCGCCCGGAGAAAGCAGGCGAGGCGGAGAAATGTGAAGCGACCCGCGCAATCATCGAGCGCGTGGATTGGGACTGCGAAGTGCTCAAGAACTATTCCCCGATCAACCTCGGCGTCGGCACACGCCCCGCCACGGGAATCAAATGGGTTTTCGAGCAGGTGGAATCGGCGATCATCCTCGAGGACGACTGCATACCGCACCCGACCTTCTTCCGATACTGTGAGGAGTTACTCGAGAAGTATCGTGACGATGAGCGGGTGATGCATATTTCCGGGGACAATTGGAACTTCGGCAAGCGTCCGTTCAGCTATTTCTTCTCGTGCTATTGCTACTCTTGCGGGTGGGCGACCTGGCGGCGAGCGTTTCAGCACTACGATCCCGACGTGAAGCTGTGGCCCGCGCTTCGCGATACGCCGTGGCTGCTGGATATTCTGGGCGATCCGCAAGCCTGCGAATTTTGGGCCAGCAAGTTCGAGTTGACGCACGCGACCGGCGTGCAAGACAACGGCTGGGATTGGGCGTGGCTGTTTGCCTGCTGGGCTCATCGCGGGCTGTCGATTCTGCCGAGCGACAACCTGGTTTCAAACATCGGATTCGGCGAGGACGCGACTCACACCAGAATGCTCGATGACGAGAGAGCGCATATTCCGACTGTCGAGATGACCTTTCCACTCACCCATCCGCCCTGCATGGTCAGGGACACCATGGCCGACCAGCGGATTTTCGAGCAGGTCGGCCTCAGGCCCGAACCACAGGACCTGTATCACAAGCTGCGCCGGACGTTCGGGCGGGCGCTTCCCGGTCCGCTGCGCCGATCGATTTCTTCTGTGAGGTCGACGTTCGATTCGCGGCGGCCGACGTCCTAGACGATGCGCCAGGGATTCGTTCCTTGGTGTCTCTTCGTGATGAGCGGCGCGTCCGCGCGGCTCGTGCGTCTCTCTGAGACGTCGAGATGGCGCGCTCTCGGGAGCAGGTGCACTCTCCCTCGGAAGTACGAGGATGGCGTGTGCGATGAGAAAAAATTGAGGCGACCTCGTGCCGAATCGAGTAGTCGGCAGCGACGGCCGCCCCAGGTGTGGCCAGAGCTCAGGCGAATTGAGGCTGAGGAATCCTACCGCGTGCCGGTCGCGGCTCTTGCGGGGACCCGCTGACTGTACTGGGTGGTCCAGTTCAGCATCGGCCGCACCACCCCGGGCATGTGCCCGGTCCAGTCCCCTCTCGCCGAATCACCATCGAGACTGTCGGCGACCATGAACGCAACCGAGCTACGGCTCCAGTACTGAAAGATGAACGGCTCCAGTGCGCACATATTCGCGTCGACGAAGAACATGCCTTCGGCCAGAAAATTTCCAGGAATCGTGACGGTGCTGGTATAGCGGCCGGTGGGACGCCGGCGTCCCCGCCATTCCGGATCGACGTCAGTCGCGCCGAAAGCGCACACGCCCTCGTCGTTGTAGATGTACAGGTGCGGCAGGAGAATATAGCCCGATTGCAGGACCTCGAACTCCATCTCGATACGGAGCGGCCTTCGGATATCGACTGACTCAGCGATATTGCCCGCCTCATCGGTGACGCGGACTGCACACAGCCGAGTGATGTCTCCACCAGGCGCTTGCTGAAGATCCGGCCATTCCCGGACGGCTGACGTCCCCAGCCCGGAATTCAGATACGTGCTGATCACCTCGTGTACTGGACCATCCTGGACAACCTGCCCGTTGCCCATGAGGATGGCTCGCTGGCACAATCGGCTGATCGCCGGCATGTTGTGGGCCACGTAGAGGACGGTTCGGCCCTGGCTCGCGACCTCGCCCATCTTGCCCAGGCACTTTTTCTGAAAACGGATGTCGCCGACTGCGAGCACCTCGTCGACCATCAGGATCTCTGGTTCCAGATGGGCGGCAACCGAAAACGCCAGGCGCAGGGTCATGCCGCTCGAGTAGCGTTTCACGGGCGTGTCGATGAATTTGGCCACGTCCGAGAACTCCACGATGTCGTCGAACTTGCGATCGATCTCGTTCCGACTCATGCCCAGGATGGCGCCATTGAGGTATACGTTCTCGCGGCCCGTCAGATCCGCATGGAATCCGGTACCGACTTCGAGCAGACTGGATACCCGGCCGTTGACGACAGCCGTCCCACGAGATGGCTGCGTGATTCGAGACAGAATCTTCAGCAGCGTCGACTTGCCGGCGCCGTTGGAACCGATGATGCCGACCGTTTCTCCGCTCTTGATCTCGAAGGACACGTCTCGAAGGGCCCAGATCGTGTCGTTTTCCACCTCGGTCTCGGAAAACGTCGTCAGGTCCCGCAGGCGTCGAAGATTCGTCAAGGGCCGGCGGGCGAGAGCGAGGAGCGATCCCGCGAGGGTGTCCTGCCGCTCCAGTTTGGCACCGATTCGGTACCGCTTCGAGAGTCGATCGACGGTGATGCTCGTGTGTGAGATGCTCATGCGACGTCGGCGAAAACCGGCTCCTTTTCAAGGAAATACACCGTACCGAACCAGAGCATCAACATGGCACTGGCACTCCCGATCCCGATGAGATCCCAAGGGACCGGGCCCGATCTCAGGAGTGTGGCCCGGAATCCCTCGATGACACCGACCAGCGGATTGATCGCGTAGAAATATCGAAAGCTGGCAGGAATGAGGCTGACCGGGTACACCACCGGCGCCGCATACATCAGAAACTGCACAGCAAACGGCAGTGCATATCGGACGTCGCGGTACTGGACCGCGAGGGCGCTCAGCCACATCCCGAGTCCGGAGGCTGTGACGATCGTGATCAGCACGAGCAGCGGCAGCAGGACCACCCAGAGCGTTGGAACCGTCTGATACCAGGCCATCAACACGATCAGCATCACGAAGGAAATCGCCAGGTCGATCAGCCTGCCCAGAACGGACGTTAACGGGATGATCAGCCTGGGGAAGTAAATCTTGCTCAACATCGCGACTTCCTTGACCAGGCTGCCGCTCGCGTCGTTCAAGGCATTCGAGAAGTAGGTCCACGGCACCAGGCCGGCCAGGCTGAACAACGCATAGGGAACGCCGTCGGAGCTGATCTTGGCCACCCTCCCGAAGATGATGGTGAAGAGGATCATGGGAACGAGCGGCTGGATCATCGCCCACCCGATGCCCAGGATCGATTGCGCGTAACGCACCTTCACATCCCGCCACACCAGGAAGTAGAACAGCTCGCGGTAATGCCACAGTTCGGAGACCTTTGACGAGAGACGCCAGCCCTCCGCTCCAATGACGCCCGACTGCCGGAATGGCGGCACCTCGGGGATGTACGACGATGCACTTTCCATGATGAGCCTTGACGTCTCCTCTACGTGCTTTTCGCGTGCGTCACGAGCAGCTCGCGACGGATTTCAGGAACCTGTCGGTCTTCGCACCCGCCAGTGACCCTGGCGATGAAGTGTGCGCAACCCAGGGCATCGTCGAATCCGAAGTCGCCGCCCGACACCGCAAAGCCGGACTTGATCTGACCCGACTTGATCTTCCTGCCCTCCTTGTAGGCGTGCAACCGTTGGGAGAGGAGATTCAGCCCGACCGCCCTTGCGAATTGTCGAATCGCCGAATCGCGGTCCATCAAGCCACGCTTCGGCGGCGCGTTGAATTCCGCGGTCAGCGCAGGGTACTTCTGGGCGTATGCCCGGAGCTCTTCCATCTCGCGGGAGACGTCGACGCCCATGGCGACGCGGCGTCGCAGTTCCTTCATCGTGCTGCGCAAGTACTGCTGCTCGTCGAAGGGGAACGGTCGCAGCTCGTCGGGAAACATCTTCTTCCCAAGCAGCATCCCTTCGGCCATCAGGTTGCACAATGTGAAATTGGTCAGCGGGATCCAGTCGCGCGCGTGAGCGACGTCCGCAATCATCTTCTGAATCTTCTCCTTGCCGGGATTCGAGAGAACGATCGTCGAACCCCACGACTTCGCGGTCCGGCCGAGGATGACAAGCGGCAGGTCGATGTAGACGATGCTCTTGGAGAAGACCGCGGCGAGCGGCCAGGCGAAGTATTCGACGCCGTTGGTACGGAAGAAGCGGCCCGATCGCTGAACCACTTTCTCTGCCACGGCCGCGGAGAACATGAACGCGCTGGGGTGCATATCGAACTTCGGACGGAACGCAAACAGAGGACCGACGAATTCCTCGGTCGTGACGACGCGTGCGCCGCCGGAGAACGTCCGACAGTTCACCGTGTTCCGCTCGGGGCCGAGAAAGGTGCGATCCCGGTATTCGGCGAGATTGCAGAACAGGAAATCGGCGTTGTGGCGGCGGTACTCTTCGGCGAAGCGCGCCAGCGCATTCGGCAGCATGGCGTCGTCGTCCGACAACATCATGATGAGCGTGCCCCTGGCCTGCGAGCGGGCAAACTCCCAGCTGTCGCCGATGACGCCGTGAGCGGGGGTACGAACGTACCTGACGCGCGGATCCTGGAATGCCTCGATCACCTCGCGGGTATCGTCTTGAGAGCAGTTGTCGGAGACGACGACTTCGAAATCATCGAACGTCTGGCCCAGAACCGAACGCACTGCGCCCTGGACCAGATCACTGCGGTTATAGGTCGGAATAACGATGCTGAACAACGGCGATATCATGATTGTGACTTAACCCCGATTCGTACTCTCGTACTCAGTCGATTAATCGTCGATCTCGAACTCGGCCAGCTCCTCTTTCCGTGTCGTCAGGTGCTCGGCGATCTTCTTCCCGCGCAAGACGCAATCGTGGGTCATCATGTAGACCCACTGCGAGTAGCGGCCCGCGCGGATCACGCCAAAACTGTCCAGGAACTTCGAGATTCGATCGAGCGCCGCCCGGCGATTGTGGTCGTAGATCACCTGTCCCCACGGGCAGTACCTGACACTCACGGAGTGCACGGCGCCTGGTCCCTCGACGAGCCCCATGTCGATGAGCTCCTGCTGGACCTGCTTGACCACCGCGTCCCGATCGGTGGGCAGCGGCAGGTGGTCCGACCCGCACACCTCGACCGACAGCGCCGTCTTGCCTTCCGGCGCGTTGTTCGGCGAAAAGTTCTCCTGGATGCTGACGCGCGTGCTGATCTTGTCTTCGTCGTAGACGTACAGCCACGGTTCCTTGCGAACCGATTTGTGATTGGCCGCCACGCGCACCAGCAGGAGCCGCGTGGCTTTCAGCATCGTCGCCGCCTCCCGCACGTCCAAGGGGGCATCTTCGGCACATCCGATCAGCACGGGTAACGGCAGGGTCGAGACCAGCGTCTCGAAATTCGCCTTCGTCCCATCGCTGAATGCCATCGCGCGCTTCTGAAAATTGATCGATTCCAGCTTCTTGCCGTACTCGATTCTGGCTCCGTCCGCGAGCTTGTGGGTGTAGGAGAAAAATCCGCCCGTCGACGGATAACGCCAGAGATTTACCCAGTAGGTCGAGCGCCCCAGCGGACCCTTGGCGCCATTCACCACGTCTTCGACCTTGGGGTAGTAGACGCGCTTGCCGATCCAGTCGGTGCCGAGGTCGGCCGGTTCCCGCGTCCAATACTTGCGGGTGTAGACGGCCGGAAACGTATCGGCGAAGACACGGCCGAAGGCGCGGTGTATCCACTCCTCGTAGT
>Ga0163163_10005532_pt1 | contig 10940 bp, 11 predicted proteins | sample S65metaG_FD_119766 | JGI IMG/M metagenome (GOLD analysis project Ga0163163, IMG submission 119766) | Switchgrass rhizosphere microbial communities from Kellogg Biological Station, Michigan, USA - S6-5 metaG | ecosystem: Host-associated > Plants > Roots > Rhizosphere > Soil | place: USA... | reverse complement strand
GCCCACTTCGCGTTCGTGTGGAAGTCGCTCCGGCGACTCGGACTCCGCGAGGCCGACGTCCCGGACGCCGTTCAAGAGGTCTTCATGGTCGTCCACCGCAAGCTGGGCGAGTTCGAGGGCCGCAGCAAGCTCACCACCTGGCTCTTCGGGATCTCGCTCCGCGTCGCGCGCGATCGCCAGCGGCTCGCCTCGGAGAAGCGGCAGGTCGCCGACGAATCGGTGATCGCAGACCACGCCGACGAGACGATCGATGTCCACGGCGACGCCGAGCGCACGAAGGCAGCTCAGCGTTGACGCGCAATCAGCCCCGGTGGAGTACCCGTTGAGCGTGGATGTACCCTCGGCAAGCGCGGCGAACAGCGCATACCGATGCGAAATAGACTTGTCGCCGGGTGGCCGCACCGGCCCACGCACAGACGGCGTCGGACGCACAACAACGCTTTGCGGCGAGCCCATGGCCGAACTATAACAGGGGGCGCCGGAGGCCTCTACATGAAGCACGTGAACGGAATGGGTGGCGCGTGGATTCGTGCGGTCGTGGTTCTGCTGATAGCCGCAGGCGCCACTGTGGCCGTGAACGCGCAGAACGACCAGGTTACGTTCTTTCTCTCGGCGACGACGGTGACCGGCGAACCGGTCGCCGACCTGAAGCCGGAGGATCTGGCAGTCGCGGAAGATGGCCGTGCGACGCCGGTCGTGAAAATGGTGCCCGTCAACTGGCCCGTGAAGGTCACCGTGCTCGTGGACAACGGTGCTGACACCGGCCAGCTGTTGTCACAGTACCGGTCGGGCCTCAAGGCGTTCCTTGCCGCACTGCCTGCTGGCCTTGAAGTCTCCATTCTTACCCTCGCTCCGCAGCCACGCTGGATTATCCGGCCGACGAGCGACGCCGAGCAGCTGCAGAAGAGCGTGGACCGGATTACGCCGGACCAGTCATCACCGCGATTTGTCGAGGGTCTGGTGGAGGCCGCCAACAGGATTGAGCAGGAAAACCGGAAGCAGGTCGTGAATTTCCCGGTCATCGTCATGGTGTCCACCACCGGGCTGGAAGGGAGCACGTCCCGGGAACCTGAAATCAATAAGATGGGGCGGCAGCTGTTGACCTATCCTTCACGCGTCCACGTCATCATGCTGAGCACCGGCGGGTCGTCTAGCACACAGCTGGTCGGCGCCCGCCAGGTCCATGTCGGGAAATCGGTGGCGGATCTGACCGGCGGACGCTATGAGGCGATCGCGGCTTCGACCCGAATTCCAGCACTTCTGGGGGAATATGGGCAGATGATCGCTGAGGCCCATGCCTTTCAGAGCCATCAATACATGGTTACTGTGCAACGCGCGGCAGGGTCCTCTGTTACTGTCGGACAGATGATGACCGGCCCGACCCGTGCAGGGATCCGGCTGACCCCCACCGCCCAGGGGCTCAAACCGTAGGGCACTGAATCGACCTTCGCGTCGTAAGATGGATTTGCAGCCCTTCATGCGCAGCGGCCAAACCGTTCGCCTCGACTTCGACAGCACCTTCGAGATGCTCGATCTGGTGCAGGTGGTTAGCGACCACATCGCGCGGCTGGCGGGCCTCGATGAGGAAGCGCGTCACTGGGTGAACGTGGCCGTGCGCGAATCGGTCATCAACGCCATCAAGCACGGCAACCGGAATGACACGGCCAAGCGAGTGCACGTCGAATTCACCCCGCTTGAAGGTACGGTGGCGCCCCAGGGCGTCAGCATCCGCGTCCGCGACGAAGGCCCCGGATTCGATCCCGAGAACGTTCCCGATCCCCTGGCCCCTGAAAACCTTCTCAAGGGCAGCGGCCGCGGCATCTTCCTGATTCGCAGCTTCATGGACGAAATGTTCCTGCAGCGCGCAGCTGAAGGTGGCATGGAGATGGTGATGGTGAAGCGCGCCGGCCCGGTGCAGGATCCGGGCTGTCTCAGCGCGTGAGCCGTCCGGACCCCGTTTTTCTCGCCACCGCTGCCGAGATCGTCCTTCGCGCTGGCGATATTCAGCTTTCCCGCCGTGAGTCCGGCTTCCGTGTGGACAAGAAGGGCACGATCGACCTCGTCACCGAAGTGGATGTCGAGTGCGAGCGGATGTGCCGCGCGGTGATCGCGGAGCGCTTTCCCACGCACGATGTGCTGGCGGAAGAATTGAGCAGCGGTCCCGCGGAACGGTCGTCGTCGACGCATCGATGGGTGTTCGATCCGATCGACGGCACCACCAACTACGCGCACGGACTGCCGATCTTCTGTTCCTCGCTGGCGCTCGAGATTGACGGCCGTCCTGAAGCGGCGGCTATTTACGACCCGACGCGCCGCGAACTATTCACGGCGGAACGCGGGGAGGGTGCCTACCTCAATGGCTCTCGACTCCGCGTGTCGGCGACGAGCGAGCTGATTGATGCGCTGCTCGTGACCGGCTTTCCTTACGATGTGCATCAGCAGACCGCGGACCTGGTGGGCCTGTTTGGCGCGTTTCTCGGACAGGCGCGGGCGGTGCGGCGACTCGGCTCGGCGGCGCTTGACCTCTGCTATGTCGCCGCCGGGCGCTTCGATGCGTTCTGGGAGCAGCATCTGAAGCCCTGGGATGTCGCGGGAGGAGCCCTCGTCGTCGCCGAAGCCGGTGGACGCATCACCGGCATGGACGGGTCGCCGTTCGACGCGGTAGCGGCCCATCTCGTGGCGTCGAACGGCCAGGTGCATGATGCACTGCTGAACGTCATCCGCACGTTCCGGGCTGAGCGTGCTCGCCAGCGGACGGACTGACCTCCTGTGACGTCACACGCCGACGCGAGCGTCCAGTTCGTGCCAGCGCGAAGCGCATAAAAACCAGACCAATCGCACACTTTCTTCAGCTGTGCAGTTGGCATCGCTGGTGCAGGGAGGGGTGCCATGCACAAGCGACTCATACCTGTGCTGGTGCTCGCATGCACCGTAGCCGTCCTCGTGCCTGCGACCGTATCCGCACAGCAGACAGTGAACTTTTCCCTGGGTCTGTTTACCCCACGCGGCGAAGATGCGCGCGTCAGTGGTGACGTGCTCAACGCCAACCGCACATTTCTCTTTTTCGACGTCAGCGACTTCAAGAGTGCGTCGATTGGCGGCGAGTGGCTCGTGCCCTTCGGCGAGTTCTTCGAAGGCGGCGCCGGGATTGGATTTACCCGTCGCACGGTGCCGACCGTATACACCGACTTCGTGGACACCGATGGCAGTGAGATCGAACAGGAGCTCCGCCTGCGCACGGTGCCGTTCTCGTTCACGGTGCGCGCGCTGCCACTTGGTCAGTCGAATCCTTTCCAGCCGTATCTCGGCGTCGGTCTGAATGTGGTGAACTGGCGCTACTCCGAGAACGGCGACTTCATCGACTTCAACAACAACCGCGAAGTGTTCAGGGCCTCGTATGTGGCGAATGGCACCTCCACAGGCCCTGTGGTGCTTGGTGGCGTCCGCTTCGGCGGCGAGACGCTGACCGCCGGCGGCGAGATTCGATACACCGCGGCCAAGGCCGACCTGCCGAGCGATTTTGCTGGAAACAGGATCGATCTTGGCGGGTGGACCTATAACTTCACGATCGGCGTTCGGTTCGGGCGGTAACGAGAGTTACCTTCGGCGGTAGAGGGCGATCCCGCCGCCGGAGCAGACGCGCTCCATCCCATCTACGAACGTGGCGTCCTCGCGCATCCGGCGTGCGAGGACGTCACCGCCCTCCGATTGTTCCTCGACGATCATCCAACCCGCATGCGGCGCCGGCCCCGTCTTCAGCGCCAGCTGCCAGAGGGTGCCGTTGCCTTCGTGAATGAAGTCGGCGATACCGAGTCCGGCGGCGGACAGTTCCTGCATGTAGTGGGCGAGGGAGCCCATGCTCGCGAGTACCTTCTCGTGGTGGTACTGGCTGCGGAGGCAGTTCGTCACGTCCCGGCGCTCGATCGTACGCGGAACGTCCCACTGGGCCTCTTCGATCATCGCAGCATGAAGACTCCAGGGCGGCGATTCGATGATCGACGCCGCGACGAGGCCGGCGGCCAGCACTGCGGCAGTTCGGCCTCGAACGAATGCGACGGCGAAACCACACATCAGCGCAGAGGCGGCGGCCAGCACCACCATGTAGCGCACGCGAAACGGATGTCCCTCGACGAAGCCGTAAAACGGCAGGGCTGCGGCCGCAAACAATGCCGTCGGAATCACAACCGCGGCGGCCGATCGACGTGTGAATGCGCGCAGTGCCAGAGCCGCGGCTGCCATCAACGCAACGCTTTCGACGACGTAGCCGCTCACGCGGTGCGTTCCCCACCACACCGCAATGAGCGATTTCAGCGGGAGACCGTGATAGGTCGGGTCGATCTCAAAGAAGCCACCCGTCACGAGCCATTGGCCAGTCGCGATGCGGCTGTTGAGGACGAAGATTGCTGCGGCTGACGCAGGCCAAGCGGCCAGCGGCGACAGAAGCCGGACAGTACGCGCGACGGGGCGGCCGCCTCGCAGCATCGCAAAGGCCACGGCCGCGAACGCGGCTGCGATGATCAGCCACGCCTCGTACCGCGTCCACGCCGCCGCAAACAACGCCACGCCAAGTTTCGTTGGCACGACGCCTGACGCGCCGGCCTCGACGCCTTCAACCCATTCGTACAGCCAGAGCAGGACGACGAAGACGGTCGCGAGCATCAACGGCTCGGTCATTGGCGTACTTTGCAGGTACAGCAGATTCGGATTCACGACCAACAGCGCCGCGGTGGTCGCTGCTCCAGCCATCGAGCCCGTCATCGCCAGGACCAGGCGGGCCGCCGCCCACGTCGTCAGCGTGAACGAGAGAATCGAGACGAGCGACGCAACGATCCCGGTGCGATAGAACAGGTCCACCTGCGTTGGCAGGATCTGAATCAGATGGGGGAGCGGCAGCCAGACCGCGCCGATCTGCTGCCATCCCGGTGTGATGCTGTCGATGACGCGCCGGGCGACCACGAGGTGGGCCTTGGCGTCGTAGTGGCTGAGGACCAGGCCGTCGTTGAAGAAGCGGATCCACGCAGCCACACCGCACAGGAAGGCGACGCCGGCGAGGATGCGGGGAAGGCGCGAGGTGATCACGGGGCGCTGCTCAGCATATTCTGTGTGGGCGTGCGGTCGTTCATCGCCTGGATCCATGCCCTGGCACTTGGTCTCAAGGGCCCCGGTCTCTTCGCTGTCGCGTTCCTCGATGCGTCGTTCCTGTCGCTGCCGCAGATCAACGACCTCCTCGTGGTCGTGATGGTGACCGCCAACAAGGACTGGATGCTGTATTACGCCGCGATGGCGACGTTCGGGTCCGTCGCGGGCTGCTACGTGATCTATTACCTGGCGGAACGGGGAGGTGAGGCGTTCCTGCGCAAGCGGTTAAAGGCCGGCCACATCGAGCGCGCGCTTGCCGCGTACCGGCGCAATGGGCTGATGGCGCTGATGATCCCGGCGCTGCTGCCGCCCCCGGCGCCGTTCAAGCTGTTTGTCCTTGCGGCGGGCATCGCTCGCGTACGGCCGCTGCAGTTCGTCACCGCCCTGACGGTGGCGCGTGGGGCCCGCTATGTCGCGCTCGGCGTGCTTGCCATCTACTATGGCGATTCGGCTCTCGAGTTGATGCGCACCCATGGGCGGACAGTCGCTCTCGTCGTCGTCGGGATTCTCGTGGTTGGCGCAATCGGGTTCTGGCTGGTGCGCCGCCGGACGCGGCCAGCATGACCCCGGATATCTCGCTGGTGATCCCGCTGAGGGACGAAGAGTCGAATGTGGCCCCGCTTTATGCCGAGTTCACCGCGGTCCTGGAATCGCTGGCTCGGCCGTACGAAGCGATTCTCGTCGAGGACGGCAGCGTCGATCAGACGTTCGCACGCCTATGCGAGCTTCAGCAGCGCGACCCGCGCGTCCGCGTCATCCGGTTTTCGAAAAACTTCGGCCAGACCGCGGCGTTCTCGGCCGGATTTGCCGAGGCACGTGGTTCGCTCGTGGTCACTGCCGACGGCGACTTGCAGAACGATCTGGCGGACATTCCCAGACTCGTCCGCCTCGCCGACACCCACGACATCGTCTGCGGCTGGCGGAAGGAGCGGCAGGATGCATTGCTGACGCGGCGGGTGCCGTCGATGGTCGCCAACTGGCTGCTGGGACTCGTCTCCGGCGTGCGGCTGCATGACAACGGCTGCTCCCTGAAAGTATTCCGCGCGAGCGTGGTCAAGCCATTGAAGCTGCGGCCCGGGATGCACCGGTACTTGCCTGCCCTGGCCAGCCAGCTCGGTGGCCGCGTTGCGGAGGTCCCGGTCAATCACCGGCCGCGTCGCTTCGGGCGCTCGAAGTACGGCTTGTCTCGCACCTTCACGGTGGTCGCCGACCTGGTGCACCTGCGCAGCGTGATGCGCACGGCCGTTGACCAGGACGCGCCGTATACGTCGATATATGAGATCGCGGAGCGCAGGGACGTGCGGGAACCGGTCCGGCCCTGAGCGTCACGCTGCTGCTACACTGAACGCGATGGCCTATCGAAGTCCGCTCGAAGCGCGCGTGTCCAAGAAGACGACGAAGGCGATTACCGACTTCAATCTGATCGAGGATGGTGATCGGATCATGGTCGGGTTGTCCGGCGGCAAAGACAGCTGGGCGCTGATGCAGATTCTGGACAACCTCCGTCAGCGCGCGCCGATCACGTTCTCGCTCATCGCCGTCAACGTGGATTCCGGCTACAAGGACTTCAAGCACGGCGTCATTGCGAAGACGTGTGAGGAGCGCGGCTGGGAGTACCGGATCGAGCACACCTCGATCGGCGACGTCATGGACGACATTCTGGAGTCGAATGCGACGCCGTGCTCGCTGTGCGCGCGGCTGCGCCGCGGCGTCCTCTATCGGATCGCATCGGAAGTGGGCGCGACGAAGATTGCGCTCGGTCATCACATGGATGACTTCATCGAGACGCTGCTCCTCAACCTGTTCTTCGCCGGCGCGCTGAAGGCGATGCCTGCACGTCTGATCTCCGACAGTGGGGAGCATGTGGTGATTCGGCCGCTCGCCTACGTTGGCGAGGATGAGGCGAGGCTGTACACGAAGGAGGTCGGCCTGCCGATCATCGGCTGCTGCTGTCCGGCATGCGGCGATCTCAGTCTCCAGCGCCAGCGCGTCAAGCGGCTGATCATGGACCTCGAGGTCGAGCATCCCGGCGTCAAACCATCCATGCTCAAGGCCCTCGGCAACGTCATGCCACGCCACCTGCTCGATACACGCCTGAATCCAAGCGGCGAGCTGCGCGACAGCGTGGCCGAGCGGCTGGATGAAGAATCGCCGTCACTGATTCAGATTCAACACTGAACGCGCCGATCGCCATGCGCGCCGTCGTCCAGCGTGTGACCTCAGCGCGTGTCCAGGTTGGCGAGCGCGTCGTCGGTGAGATCGGCCGCGGGCTGCTGGTCTTCGTCGGCGTCGGTCGCGACGATTCGCCCGCCGATGTGAAGTCGCTGGCTTCCAAGATCTGCGACATCCGCGTGTTCGAAGGCACCAACGGCAAGCCGATGGACCGATCGGTGGTTGATATCGGTGGCGGTCTCCTGGTTGTCTCGCAGTTCACGCTCTTCGGGGACGTCCGCAAAGGCCGTCGACCATCTTTCGATTCGGCCGCTCCGCCAGAGCTCGCGCGCGGACTCTACGAAGAACTCGTGAGAGAATTGCGCACGGCACAGGTGCCCGTCGCCACCGGCGAATTCCAGGCAGCGATGCACGTGGAACTCACCAACGATGGCCCGGTCACGATTCTCATCGACAGCAAGAAACAGTTCTGAGCTCCGGCTCACGATGCATCGCAGGGCACCCTCTCGAGGGTGCCGGATAGCAGGGGGCAGCCACGCGCATGTCACGTGTCTTGAGTGTTGTGTTTTTTCTTTTCGCTGCAAGCGCGGCCTCGGCGCAGCAGCGGCCGCTCATAACCGAAGATCCGGAAACGATCGGCGCCGGACGCGTACTCCTCGAGGGCGGATTCGACTATTCACGCGACGCCGAGTACCCGGTGTCCGGGCTCGAGGGACAGTTGTGGCGGTTTCCGCTCATTGGCGTCAGCTTCGGGATCAGCTCGATCGCCGAGATTCAGCTCGATGGCGGCCTCTATAATCGCCTGAGCATCTCTGAGCGCAATGCAGCGCCGCTGGCCGACATGGTGACCGCCACGGGCGATTCCACCCACAGCGTCGAGGACATCGTGATCGGCACCAAGGTCCGCCTGGTCCCCGAGGGGACAGCGCATCCGGCAATTGGATTCAGGTTCGTCACCAGGCTGCCGAACGCGTCCAACGAAAGCGGCATCGGTCTCGACACCACGGATTTCTTCGCCTCGCTTCTGTTCGGGAAGACGATTCAGTCGATTCGAATCGTGGGCAATGGTGGTCTTGGCATTCTCGGCGATCCAACGAGGGGCGATCGGCAGAACGACGTGGTGACCTACGGCCTCTCGATGGCTCGCGCAGTGACGCAGGCAGCGGAGTTCGTCGGCGAAATTGTCGGGCGCCTCGACGTTCGCAACGGTGACCCGCCACCTGGCCTTGGGTCGCGCGGGATCTTTCGCGTCGGCACGCGGTACACAATCGGCGGCTGGCGCGGCGATGCGTCCGTGTTCATTGGGTTGACGTCGAACGATCCAACGGTCGGCGTTGGCGCCGGTTTCACCTACGTCTTCAACGCCTTCTCCGTGCCTTGAACATCACCAAGGCGCACGCGTACGGAAACGACTTCCTGTTAGCGCCGGCCGACCGCGCGCCGGACGATCTCCCGGCCCTCGCCCGCGAGATGTGCAGCCGGCACACGGGAATTGGCGCAGACGGACTCATTCTCTACAGCATGCGTGAGCCCAGTGCCGCGACGATGCGGCTGCTCAACGCGGATGGAAGCTGGTCGGAGCTGTCGGGTAACGGACTCCGGTGTCTGGCCGCATTCGTTGTGCGTGCGCATCATCTGCAGCCTGGCGAGACGGTGAGTATCGACAGCGATGCCGGGGTGAAGACGCTGGACCTGCTTGCTCGCGATGGTCACCGATACGAGTTCCGCACCGCGATGGGCGAACCGACCGAGGTTCGTCAGGTGCAGATCAGCCTCCCCGATGAGACGGTGACGGCCACCGTGTTGAGGACCGGCAACCCGCAGTGCGTGGTTCTCGGGCCACTTCCATCAGCCGATCGGTTCAACTCGCTGGGCCCCGCGCTGTCGACGCATTCGATGTTTCCGTCGGGAACCAACGTGGAATTCGCTCAGATCGACGCGCGGGATCGGGTTCGGATTCTGATCTGGGAACGGGGGGTCGGGCCGACGTCCTCCTCGGGGACGGGATCAACTGCCGCCGCGGTCGCTGCCGCGTCGCATGGGGGAGCAGGGCGCTCCATCGACGTTCTGGCCCCCGGGGGACTGCAGCACGTCGACTGGACCGACTCCGGCGTCTATCTCACCGGCTGGGCCGAACTCGTCTTCGACGGCCGGTGGCTGGGCAGTGGGGCCATCGACTGATGCGGACGTTTCACAGCGCGGTCGAGGCTGTCGAAACCTACTCACCCGCCGAGGAGGCGTTCAACAACCGCCGGCGGACGGTCGGACTGTTTGCGGGCCCGATCATCTGCCTCGCGCTGCTGATCGCACCCCTGCCGCTGCCATCTCCCGCCCACAAGGTGGCCGCGATCCTCGGAATGATGGTGGTGTTCTGGGTGACGGAAGCCCTCCCGCTCGCGGTGACGGCATTGCTGGGGCCCGTCCTCGCGGTGCTTCTGCGCGTCGTGCCTGCGGCGTCGGCCTTCAGCGCCTTCGCGGATCCAATCATCTTCGTCTTCATCGGCAGCTTCATCCTGGCGGAGGCGATGTTCGTCCATGGCGTCGATCGCCGGATCGCGTACACGGCGCTGTCATGGAAATTTGTCGGCGCCAGCGCGGGACGCATTCTGATCACGTTCGGCGCAGTGACGACGATCCTGTCGATGTGGATGAGCAATACCGCCACGACGGCGATGATGTTTCCCATCGGGCTGTCCATCGTCGCGCACCTCGCGCGCTCGGGTATGGCTGGTGCGCGCCAGTTCGCCATGGTGATGATGCTGATCACCTCGTTCGGCGCGTCCATCGGCGGAATGGCAACGCCGGTCGGGACTCCACCGAACCTGATCGGCGTGGGCATGCTGCAGAAGCTCGCCGGCGTGAACGTCACGTTCTTCCAGTGGATGCTGATCGGCGTTCCGGTCGCCGCACTGATGTTCGCGATGATTGCCGTCCAGTTCTATTTCGCTGGAGCGCGTCACGTGGTTGTCGATGCCGCGAGCACCCGCCTGGTGCGCGAAGAGCTGGACAAGCTCGGCCCGGTGTCGCGGGGCCAGCGCAACGTACTGACCGCGTTCGGGATCACCGTGCTGCTGTGGGTCGCGCCCGGGATCTTCGCCATGGCCGGCCTCGACGCCTCGCCATTCGCACGTGCGTTTGCGCAGGCGGTGCCCGAGAGCGTGGCGGCGATGGTCGGCGCGCTGCTGCTGTTCCTCCTCCCGATCGATTGGACCGGCCGCAAATTCACCCTGACATGGGATCAAGCGCTCAAGATCGACTGGGGCGTGATTCTGCTGTTTGGCGGCGGGCTGGCGATGGGCCAGTTGGCCTTTTCGACCGGTCTGGCTGAAGCGATGGGGAAGGGAATCACTGCCTGGCTGCCGTCGCAGACGACCACGGCCCTGACGCTGCTGTTCACCGGCATTGCAATTGTGCTCTCGGAAGCGACCTCAAACACTGCCGCCGCGAACATGATTGTCCCAATTGCCATCGCGGTGGCGAAGGCCGCCGGTGTGCCGCCGCTGGAACCGGCCCTCGGTGCCACGCTCGGCGCCAGCATGGGTTTCATGATGCCGGTGTCTACGCCACCGAACGCCATCGTCTACAGCTCGGGCTTCATCCCGATCACGTCGATGATGAAGTACGGCGTC
>Ga0163163_10005529_pt1 | contig 10942 bp, 7 predicted proteins | sample S65metaG_FD_119766 | JGI IMG/M metagenome (GOLD analysis project Ga0163163, IMG submission 119766) | Switchgrass rhizosphere microbial communities from Kellogg Biological Station, Michigan, USA - S6-5 metaG | ecosystem: Host-associated > Plants > Roots > Rhizosphere > Soil | place: USA: Michigan... | reverse complement strand
GGCCCGCCCGCCAGCAGCGCGGCGGCGAGCACCATCCAGGCGCGCGCCCCGCCGCTAGCCACGGCCGCCTTGGCCCTGCCGTCGCTGATCGTCGCCGCGGGACGCGGAGACTGCGTCCTCGCCGCCGATCCAGGTGTCGAGCACCTGGATGTCGTCGTCGACCAGCACCAGGTCGGCGCGGTAGCCGGGCGCGATCCGGCCCATGGCCTCGCCCAGGCCCAGGAACTCCGCCGGGTTGCGGCTGGCCATCCGCGAGGCCTCGGCCAGGTCGAGGTCCAGCAGGCGCACGGCGTTGCGCACCGCGCTCGCCATGTCGAGGTCGGAGCCGGCCAGCGTGCCGTGCTCGTCGACGCACAGGCCGCCCTTCACGCGGATGACCTTGCCCTGCAGCGCGAACGATCTGTCGCTGGTCCCCACCGAGGGCATGGCGTCGGTGATCAGGATGAACCGCTCCAGTGGCTTGCAGCGCAGGGCCAGCCGTAGGGTGACCGGGTCCACATGGTGGCCGTCGACGATCAGGCTGCACCAGCTCGCCTGGTCCTCGAGCGCCGCGCCGACCACGCCCGGTTCGCGGCTGGCCAGCGGCGGCATGGCGTTGAACAGATGGGTGAAGCCGGAGAGGCCGCGATCGAGCGCCGCGCGGACCGTGGCGTAGCTGGCGCTGGTGTGACCGGCCGCGACGATCACGCCGGCGGCCACCAATTGCTCGATCACCTGCTGGCTGGTGGTCTCGGGCGCCAGCGTGACCAGGGTTCGACCGACCCCCAGGGAGGTGAGCAGCTCCAGCGCCGCCTCATCGATGCGCCGCAGCTTGTCGAGCTGGTGGATGCCGCGCCGCCGCGGGTTGAGGAACGGACCCTCGATGTGGATGCCGAGCACGCCGGGAACGCCTTGCGCGATCGCCTCGCGCACCGCCGCGATGGCGGCGGCCACGACGTCGAGGTCATCGCTGATCAGGGTCGGCAGGAAGCTGGTCGTGCCGAAACGGCGGTGCGCCCGGCCGATGGCGGCGATCGCGTCCACGGTCGGCGCGGCATTGAACAGCACCCCGCCGCCGCCATTGACCTGAATGTCCACGAACCCCGGGAGCAGCGACGCTCCGCCAAGGTCGTGAGTGCGGGCTCCGGCGGCGACCTCCGCGGCGGGCCCCACCGCGGCGATACGCTCGCCGTGGACCCGCACGGCCAGGCCGTCGGCGAGGCCGTCCTCGGTCATCACTCGGCCGTTGACGAGGGCGATGTCCATCAGCGGGTCTCGGTCACCTTGGCGAGGTGCGGCGGGCGATCCGGATCGAAGCCGCGCGCCACCGCCAACTGGCTGGCCATCCGGTAGAAGCTCTGGATGAAGGCAAGCGGCTGCAGGGTCGAATGGCCCCGGGGCGAGGGCAGGGAGGTCACGCCCGGCTGCGCCTCGCCGCCAGCTTTCATCGGGGCCGCGCCCTGTCGCACACAACTCTCCAGCGCCGCCTCCACGCCGGGCCGGCTCTCGTCATCCTGCGCGAACGCGAGGATCGGGAACCCCGGGCCCACCAGGGCCATCGGTCCGTGCCGCATCTCCGCGCTGCTGAACGCCTCGGCGTGCAGGCCGCAGGTCTCCTTGAACTTCAGAGCCGCCTCCTGGGCGATGGCGAAGCCAAGGCCGCGCCCGATCACGTAAAGGCCACTGGCCGTGAGCAGGGGCTCGATCGCGGCGTCCCAAGGCTGCGCCCAGGCCTCGTCGAGCAACGCCGGCAGGCCGTCCAGCGCTGCTTGGAGATCGGCGTCCCCGCTCCAGGCCGCGACCAGCTGGCAGAGCGCGCTCAAGCTCGCGATGTACGACTTGGTGGCCGCCACGCTGACCTCGGGCCCCGCGCGCAAGGGGAGGGTGAGCTCGGCCAGCTGGGCGAGCGGTGAAGCCTCGTCATTGACCAGCGCCACGACCGTTCCGCCGCTCGCCGCCGCCGCCCGGGCCCAGGCGAGCAGGTCGGGACTGCGGCCGGACTGCGAGATCGCCAGGCAAAGCATGCCGTCCATGGCGGGGGCGGCCGCGTAGATCGAGGTCACCGACGGCGCCGCCGAGGCGGTCACCGCCCCGAGCCGGGTCTCGATGAGATAGCGCGCGAAGGTCGAGGCGTGATCGGAGCTGCCACGCGCGCAGGTGATCACCGCGCGTGGCGGGCTGCGCCGCAGCCGGGCCGCCAGCTCGTCCATCAACGCCGCGTTCTCGGCCAGCTGGCGAGCCACCACGGCCGGCGCCTCGGCGGCCTCGCGGAACATCCCGGTGCGTTCGGCCGACGGCGGCGCGGACGCTCCCGCCGCGCGGGGACTGCGATGGGGCGACGGCTGGGCCCGCATCAGGGCGCCGTGTTGAGCTCGGCCACGAAGTCGTAGGCGTCGCCGCGATAGTAGGATTGGGTGACCTCCATCGGCCGCCCGTCCTTCAGGAACCCGCGCCGCTCGATGAACAGGCCCGGCGAACCCGCCGGCACGCCAAGCAGCTTGGCCTGTTCGCTGGTGAACAGCACGGCGCGCAGGCGCTGCAGCGCCCGGACGGGGCGGGTAGTGTAGCGGTCGAGCGCCTCATAGAGCGACTCCTCGACCGCCAGCTCGCTGGGCAGGCAGAAACCCGGAATGGTCGAATATTCCAGCGCCATCGGATCGCCATCGGCGTAGCGTATGCGGTTGAAACGATAGACCAGGCTGCCCGGGCTGAGGCCGAGCGTCAGCGCCTCCTCCGGCGTGACCGCCCCTGCGGTGCGGCTCAGCCACGCGCTCTCCGGCCGGCGGCCGCGGGAAATCATGTCTTCGGAAAAGGACGACAGGGTCGAGAAACTCTTCTCGACGCGCGCCTCGGCCTTCGGCGTGACGAAGGTGCCAGCGCCCTGCCGGCGCGTCAGCAGGCCTTCGCTGACCAGCTCGTCGAGGGCCTTGCGCACCGTGATCCGGGACACCTCGAACTCCGCGGCGAGATCGCGCTCGGCCGGCAGCGCTTCGTCGGCCGCCAGGCGGTTGTCCGCGATGGCCTCGCGCAGCGCGCGGCGGAGCTGCTGGTACAGGGGCGCGCGGCTCTGTCCGTTCAGGCTTCCGATGAGGTCCACGAACGACGCCAAACTGTGAACCCTTTCGAACGGTCCGATCCTAGGTTGATTGGTTTTGTGTCACATTCAAGACCAATTTCAAATCCGGTTTTTAAACATCTCTAAATGGACCGTATTTGGACTTGCATCCCTGTCAAATGTCATGTCACTTCCCGGACCATCTGGACCCTTGGCGTCCGTCGCACCCATTCAGGGCGCTGTTGACGGTAAGTGGTCATGAAGTGGTCCTGTCGAATCACAGGCCACGTAAGTGGACAGGATGCGGTGGTTCCGTGGCTGGCCGGCGCGGGGTGGTGATTCTCCGCCCCGCCCAGGGCCGCCTCGGGGTCTGAGGATCTGGAGAGGGGGGGAATATGAGAAATTCCGAGTCCCGACGCGTTCGCCAACTTTGCGGCGCCTCGATGGTCGCGCTGGCGACGGCGTTCTTTGGCGCCCACGCCCAGGCCGCGCCGGCGGCGCCCGCCGCGACCCAAGTCGAGGAGGTGGTGGTCTCCGGTTACCGGGCCAGCCTCGAGAAGTCGCTGGAGATCAAGAAGGCGGCGTCCGGCATCGTCGACGCCATCACCGCCGAGGACATCGGCAAGTTCCCGGACCTGAACCTGTCCGAGTCGCTTCAGCGGATCCCGGGCATAACCCTCAACCGCAATGCGAATGGCGAGGGTCGGGCGATCAACCTGCGGGGCCTGGGGCCGGAGTTCACCCGGGTCGAGGTCGACGGCATGACGGGTCTGCCCAATGGCACCGGCGGCCGGTTTGGGGTGGACGAGGGCGGTCGCGCGTTCAACTTCGAGATCCTGCCCTCGGAACTGTTCACCACGGTGAAGGTCTTCAAGACCAACACGCCGGATCAAACCGAAGGCGGCTTGGCGGGCGTCGTGCAGTTGGAGACGCCCAAGCCGTTCGACCACGACGGCTTCCGCGCCTCGATCAACGCCCTTGGCGGGTACAGCGAGAACACCGGCAAGACCGATCCGCGCGCCGCGGTCGTGCTCAGCAAGAACTGGGATGGCGTCTTCGGGATCGCCGCCTCGTTCGCCGCCTCGCAGACGAATTTCATCACCGACACGGCCGAGGCCGGCAGCTGGCGTCCGTTCTCCAACTCCAATACCGGCACCCGCGCGCCCGACGATGTCCGCGCCGCGCTGGTGGCCAACGGCACGCGCTACTACCACTTCAACGAAGACCGGAAGTCTTACGCCGGCACCCTGGCGATGCAGTACCGTCCGTCCGACAAGCTGGAGTTCACGCTCGACGGCGTCTTCGGCAAGATGAAGAGCAACGCCATGGCGCTTCGCGACGACATGGCGATCGAAGGCGGCGCGAATAATCCGGTCAGCACGACGATCCAGAACGGGATCATCACGGCCGGCCAGTTCACCGGCATCCAGCAGCGGGTCGGTGACAATTTCTATACGACCGACGAGAACCTGAGCCAGGTGATCGCCCGCGCCGACTGGCATCCGGCCGACGGCTGGACGATCCAGCCGACCATCGGATACGCCGAGCGCAAGGCGACCCGGACGTGGAACCTCTACTCGTTCCGCCTAGCGAAGAACGGCAGCTTCGATCCCGGGATCGTATCCTACCGCCTCAACGGCGACTTCGTGGACTTCGGGTCCACCGCGACGGACTTCATGTCCAACCCGCAGGACTTCCTGTTCAACGTCTTCGTGTTCCGCCCGAACCAGGACATCGACAAGGAATTCCAGACAAAGGTCGATGTGGAGAAGACGTTCGACGCGCCGATCCGCAACGTCCGGGCGGGGGTGCGGTACTCGGAGAACACCAAGGACCGGATCGCCAGCCAGACTCGGCTGAACGTCGCCCCCGGCGTGCCCAACGCCGCGGCTCCGAATCTCAGCGCCGTGGGCAACCTCGTCGACTGGACGGTCGACGGCTCGACCGGGCCGAGCCGGCTGCTCTCGGTGAACGAAGGCCTCATCCGAAGCGTCTTCTTCCCCAGCAGCGCTCCGGTGACGGGAACCGCGATCACCAAATTCACGGGCTTCGGCGCCCAGAACACCTTCCGGATCGAGGAGAAGACGGTGGCCGCCTACGCGTCGGCCGAGTACGACCGCGATAGCCTGCAGGTGATCGGCGGGCTGCGCCTCGTGCGCACCGAGCAGATCTCCAGCGGCTTCAACGTCGCCAACGTCAACCTGCCCACCCAGGTCATCACGCCGGTCAGCTTCAGCAAGACCTACACCAAGGCCCTGCCGAGCGTGACGGCGAAATACGACCTCGCCTCGGACGTCATCGTTCGCGCCGCCTATTCGCGGACCCTGACCCGCCCCGACCTGGTGAGCCTCGCGCCTTCCGAGACGGTCGCCGGCATCGACGCCAGCGGCGGCAAGGGGACGAAGGGCAATCCGAACCTCGATCCCTTCGTGTCCGACAATTTCGATCTCGGGATCGAGCATTACTTCGGCCGCGACGCGGTGATCGCCGCCAATATCTTCTACAAGAAGCTGAACGGCTTCATCGACACCCGGACCTTCGTCGAGCAGCGGACCTTTCCGCGGCAATCCGACGGGGTGCTGGTGACCGGGCCGATTACCTTCACCGAGCCGACCAACAGCGTTTCCGCCTCGGTGAAGGGCCTGGAGCTGGCGGCGCAGTCGCGGTTCTTCTTCCTGCCGGGCCTGCTCCAGAACACCGGCTTCCAGGCCAACTACACCTACACCGACAGCACGGCGAATTTCGCCGTCGCCAACGACGTGCGCCAGAACGGGTTGCCGGGACTGTCGAAGCAGAGCTGGAACACGACGCTTTACTACAGCGACGAGAAGATCGACGTCCGCCTGTCCTATGCCTGGCGCAGCCGCTATCTCGCCCAGTTCTCGGACGACTTCGGCATCCCGCGGTTCGTCAACGCCTACGGTCAGCTGGACTTCAGCGCCAACTACAACATCACGCCGAACGTCTCGGTCCAGCTGCAGGGCTTGAACCTCACCAAGGCCCAGGAAGTCGACGTGTCCAGCGCCGCCTATCTGCCCTATGGAGTCGACCAGTTGGACCGTCGGATACTCTTCGGTGTGCGTGCGACCTTCTGATCGAACTGGCGGCTCGCCCGCGGGCAAGACCTGCGGGCGGTGGCCGTCGAGGCCCCGGCGCCGGTCCGTCTGCGCTGCGCTCGCCCTGGCCATCGCGCTGGGCTCGGCGCCGGCGGTAGGGGCGGCGACCGATCCGACGGCCGAACGGGTGCAGGCCCTGGTGGCGCTCGCCATGCGCGCCTACTGGACGGGCGGCGATGCGAAAGGAGCCGCGGTCCTCTTGAACGGCGTCACCTTGCGCGGCCGCTACAAGGTGGTCGAGCGGGCGTTCGCCGAGGCCGCCGCCCTTGCGCCCTCGCGACTCGACCTCAAGTTCGCCCTCGCCTCCACGCAGCTGGTGCAGAAAGATCTGGCCGGCGCCCGCGCCACCTACCGCCAGATCCTGGCGCAGGATCCCGCCTCCTTCGACGCCTGGGCATGGCTCGCGGCTCTCGACCGCGCCGGGCGCGACGAGACTGCCGCGGCGGGAGCCGAACAGGCCATGGCGGCGCTGGATCCGGCTCGGGCGGCGGCGCTCAGCCGCCGCTTCGATCGCATCGAGCAGGTGATCGCCGAGCCGCTGGACGCGACGGCCCGATCCCTTCCGGGCGCCGTTACAATCGTCACGCTGGGCTTCGCGCTGAACGCGTCTGGCGGTATGGAGAAACCACTCCTCGACCGCCTGGCCGCGACCCTCGCCGCCGCCCGCGCCAACCCTGGCGCCCGCATCATCGTCACCGGCGGCCAGCCGCAGATGGGCGTCACCGAGGCCGACCTGATGATGCGCTGGCTGGTGCAGAACGGCGTCGATCGCGACAGAGTGCAGATCGAGGACAAGGCCAAGGACACCGTCGGCAACGCCCTGAACGCTGCGGACCTCATGCGGCGGACGCAGCCTGAGACGGTCCTGCTCGTGACCAGCGCTAGTCACATGCGTCGCGCCCGGGTGCTCGTGGAGGTGGCGCTGCAGCAGGAGGGCCTCGACGCCCGGGTGGTCCCTGTGATCGCCGCGGGCGCCGCCGAGGGCGAGCTGACGCAACCGGCCTCCGCCGATGAGCGGCTGGCGATCTACCGCGACGCGCTGCGCGCTTCAGGCGTCTGGGCGTACCCCGGCCTGCAACGCTAGTCGCGCGGTTCCGCAATGGTGTTATCTGGATTTGGCCTCAAGCCTAAGCCAGTGCGGGCCTCGCTTACGGCTAGAAGCCCGGCACCTGTGACATCGAGAGTCACTCCAAGCTGCTTTCCGGCAAAGCCTATCGGCCCTGGTTGGGAGCGGCGGTGTGCTCTGCGGCGAGCTGACGCTTCATCGCGTCCCAGCGCACATATTGCGCGGCGAGTTCGGGGGCGGGGTTACGCCGGTCGAAAGGCCAATAGTCGAGCTACTGAAGGTTCAGGGCGTACACAGCCTGACGATTCGCCGGATCGAATTTGATGTGCACGGCGCTGTCTTGGAAACGCCGCCGGGACGCTGCAGCGGCGCCGGGTCCCGGGCCCGGAATTCGACCGCCTCATCGCCCAGGTGGATGTCGCCAGCGGCGCCGTCACCTAGGACCGGCAGGAACAAAATTTGCTCAATCCGTTTCTACAGGAATGGGGCTTCCCGCGTACGGACCGGAGGCGCGGTGCTGTGCTCGCGACGGGACAAGCCCAGTTTCTTGGGCGGTGGGAAATCGGAGACCTGGGCGAATGCGCAGGGCAGTGAATCCGTAGGTGTAGCCGAGCCCGCCCAGTCTTGTTCGCCAGCGATGGTCGCCGGACGAGCGAACGGACCTAGGACAAGACAAGGACTCCCACCACAGTCACCGTGATTGCGATGCGCATGTTTGATCAGAAAAAGTTTGTGAGATCTGTGCTGCAACAGCGACCGAATTGGTCTGCGCTGGGCAACATGTTCTATCTTTCGCCGGCGGATCACGTTTTGGCTGGGGTCGGTTATGAGCGTGTCCCGGACGGTGGGTACATCTGGCGCTATGCATATCCACTCTACGATCCCATCCGGTTCTTTCATCTTTCCTATGGTGAAAGATTGCCCGTGCCGGAAGGGTTCATCGGGGACGACGACATCGGCGAGGGCGAGCTCGCTGATGAATTTCTCAAGCGTACCGAGATTGTCGAACGAGGCTTGAGCAACACCTCCACAGTCGATGGGGTTATCGGCCTGCTGACTCGCAAGATCGAGGCGGGGCTGCCAATTGCCAGGCTCGCTAGGGCGGCATCCTATATCATGGCGATGAATGAGGTGCGTGCGTCTGAGGATCTGCAGGCAATTCAAGCAACGAATGGATACGGTATTCTGGGAGATGCCAAGAAGGCGCTCCCTCTTCTCGAAGCCGCCTTCGCAAGGAGCATTGGAGAGGCCAGACGTCTGCTCCTTGAATGGGAGGAATCCTTCTGCAGGACAAACGGTGTCAATCGCGGAACGATCTGATTTGCGGGATATAAGCGGGCGATGCTCCCCTGGTGATGGCTGGCGGCCCTGTAAGGCGATCCCATCGGATACGTCCGGACCCCAGGTTCAGCGCCAGCAGGGCCGGTCCCCACTGGCCTGGCGGTGAGCCGTCCCAAATTCACTGGCGCCTTGGGGGAAGCTGGTCAAATCACTGAGCCTGTTGAGGGAGCCATCGCAGTCTGCAACGCCGCCGGGACGCTGCAGCGGCGCTGGGGCCTGGGCCCGGAGATCGACCGCCTCACTGCCCGGGTGAATGGGGCCCGCGGCGTCTTCACCCGCTGCCGGCAGGAACAAAACTCGCCCAATCGGTTTGTACAGGAACGAGGCTTTGCCAATGATCGTGAGGGTTAAATCGAAGGTCTCAGCTGTTGACCGGGCCGCTGCGGCAGGCGCGGAGCGCCCGCGTGCTGTAGAGTTTCACGTTAGCGCCGATCGCCTATACCCTGTTCTTGGAGTGAACGGACTCTACAAATCCATCTCGTGGGGCCGAGAGATCATGTACGACATTGTCGATGACGAGGGCCGACTTACCTCGCTACCTTCCCACATGATTGAAATTGTTGATGGTCACATATCATCAGCTTGGATGTTTCGCGAAATCAGCGGCGGATTTGTGTTGTGGCCAGAAGAATTCTTCGTCGAATATTTTCACGATGATCTCTCCGAGGGGGACGCCGCAAGTGTTGCGACGTTCAACAGGGTGCGCCAACGCATTGCGACCGAGAGCGCTGCTCAGGCGTAGGTGCTCTATGATTGTGTGCATATGCGCCGCTCAAGTGATGAAAGCGGCGGGTCTCCGAAGTTCGCCATATTGAAGTTCTCATCCTCGACATTGAACCCTCCGGCGACGCGGATGGCGTCTGCGATCTGGGAGCCCTTTACGACATTCAGGAAATTCACCCCTCGAGCTTCAAGATCGCTCGGCGCAGTGAGCTGCCGCGATAGCTCGGGGGAGGACCCGTCCCACCGGCGGTTAGCGAAAGCCCCTTCTTCTTGCTCAAGCCGCCAGGCATGAGCACCGGCGATTTCTTTGAAACTCACGTCCGAGTGGACCCCCATTATCACGGTGGAAAAGTAGCTGCCGAGTTCGGGGGCGGCAGCTGGAGCGGAAAGAATTTGGGGTGGACGAAATTTGATCCGCTTGGGCGGGCCTGGAACGGCAGTCCTGGGCCTCTGAAGGCGGTCGCAGGCGCCGGCGTAGTTGGCTCGGGGGCTGCAGTTGACCAGACTTGGAACGGGGAGGGGCCGCCTTGACGGTCAGAACCTGCGCGACGTTCACAGCCGATCTGCCCGATGATCATATCGAGGATGGCCCAACCATCGTCCAGTTTGGCGGAAAGAGCGTCGTGGCGGCGATCGGTGAAATCCTCACGCGGCTCGGCTGCGCCGTCAGTCCGCCGATCTATGCCGATGAGCATGGCTGGCAGTTGCGAGCCAAGTTCGGGAAGCGGCGATTTTGGTGTCAGGTCACCCTCATCGACGGCTGGGTGATGGTCTTTGAAGATAGGACCTTTCTTGGGAATCTCCTCGGGTATCACCGCCTCTATCTTGAAATCCTGACGCAACTTGCCCGGGAGCTTGGACGCGATCCACGGTTCCACGATGTAGCGTGGTTCCGCAGCGATGAGGTGCTGACAGGGGTTGTGGGCGCCGCGGAACCTGTGAGTGGATAGGGCTTCGCGCCCTACAGACGGACAGCGTCGGATCCGCGACGGGGAGAGGCGTCTAGAGCAAGCGAACGGCCGCCTCACCCATGGCCCGACTGGCGGCGTGAATGCTGATTGATGGAATGGGGCGGGCGCTGTCCGTGGTCGCCTCGCGCCCAGCGCGTCTTACACATCTTCCTACACACGTTGCTTGTTTCAAGAACTTAACTCTGTAGAATCAAATCGTTATAAACAGAATGTGCGACTTGAAATCCGTTGGGCGCAAGCCCGTGCCGGTTCGACCCCGGCCGCCCGCACCAGGGGATCAGACCGTGACCGTCAGGCCGAGTAGATCCCAGTCGAAGGCCGCTCCGATGTCGGCTTGCCGGTCGGTCTTACCGGTCGAATTGGGTCGACCGAGACGCGTCCCCTTCGAGGCTCAGGAGCCCTTGCCGCTTGGCCGGTGCGGCCGCGCGTTGCAGTTTCCGGCGATCGGCTCTCCGGCGAAGACCTTGCGGACGAACACCGCTGCGTCCGGCCTGGCCCCCTCGACGGTCTCTCCATGACCCAAGCCGGGATAGAGGTGCGCTTCAAGCACCGTCCCAGCGTCGCAGGACTCCTGACCGAGCAACAGCTGCATGGGCGTGGGCGACGAGAGGTCCGCGCCGCCTGTGCCCATGAAGAGCGGGACCTTCAGCTTCAGCGTCGGGTAGGCGGTGAGCGCGAACACCTTGTCCAT
>Ga0163163_10005528_pt1 | contig 10942 bp, 11 predicted proteins | sample S65metaG_FD_119766 | JGI IMG/M metagenome (GOLD analysis project Ga0163163, IMG submission 119766) | Switchgrass rhizosphere microbial communities from Kellogg Biological Station, Michigan, USA - S6-5 metaG | ecosystem: Host-associated > Plants > Roots > Rhizosphere > Soil | place: USA... | reverse complement strand
CTCCGGCGCCATCGCCGAAGAGGATCGCGGTATTCGGATCGTTTTCGATCAAGGCTGACATTTTTTCAGCCGCGACCACGAGGATGTCGCCCTGCGTTTCGGCGAGCCGCATGGCGAGAGCCAACCCGAATAAACTCCCTGCGCTTGCAATGGGAAGGTCGATGGCGGGCGTGGAATCGAGTCCCAAACGGGCCGCGACTTCCGCGGCAGGCCCAGGAAACCCACGGGAGCCGCTGCCGCTCGAAACCATCAGCATGCCCAGGGTGTTTGCCCCGATGCCGGCCCTGCGAAGGCAATCTTCGGCGGCCGCCACTCCCATATTGGCGACCGTTTCTTCCGGCCTCGCCCAGCGGCGTTCCTGAATTCCCGAAACGCTTTCAATCCACTCGCTGGTCTTTCCGACGCGCTCGGACAGTTCCGCGTTCGCGACCACCCGCTCGGGCAGATATGCGCCGAAGCCGTTCAGATAGGCGGTCATTTAGAGATGTGATCTGCCAGATACGCGTCCATCCGGGCGATGGAGTCAAACTTCCGGGGGTTCAGGTCCGAGTCCGGAACCTTCACGCTGAATTCCTTCTCTATGGCGCTCACCAGATCGGGAAGCGCAAAAGAATCCAGGAGCCCGCTCTCGAAAAGAGATTCCTGATCGTCCTCCGGCGCGGGTTTTCCGGCGATTTCCTGTACCAGCTTGCGCAATCGCTGGCTGCGGCTCGAATCGGGCATGTGACTATCCTGCCACAGCCTGAAATACAATAAGTTTTGCCCCGCCTTTCGATCGTGGTCCCGGCCTACAACGAGGCTGCCCGTCTTCCGCTGACTCTGCCCAAGATGGCGCAGTTCTGCGAACGCCATGGATCCGCCGAGATTCTCATCGTGGATGATGGATCGAAGGACGCGACCGCGGCCATGGTTCGGGAGTTCGCGGCCCAGCATCCTTTTGCGCGTTTGCTCCAAAATCCCGGCAACCGTGGTAAAGGGTATTCGGTGCGCCATGGAATGGAGAAGGCCCAGGGTGATTGGATCCTTTCGACGGATGCCGATCTTTCCAGTCCTCTGGAGGAGGCGGACAAACTTCTGAACGCGGCTGAGAAGCAGGGTGCCGCGGCAGCCATCGGATCGCGCGCGCTCGACCGCTCGCTGGTGGGCGTCCATCAAGCTGCGATCCGGGAATGGAGTGGACGCGTGTTCAACGTCGTGATGCGCACGGCCACGGGTCTGCCGTTTCGCGATACCCAGTGCGGATTCAAGCTCTTCCGGAACGATGCGGCCCGCGTCATCTTTCCCCGCCAGCGGCTGGAGGGATTCGGCTTCGACGTGGAAGATCTGCTGATCGCCCGCATCCATGGCTTCAAAGTGTTGGAGGTTCCCGTGCGATGGGACAACGTGGAGGGGACCAAAGTGAGCGCGCTGACCGGAGCCCGCGCATTTTGGGATCTCGCCGTGGTGCGATGGCACCAGCTGGCCGGGCATTACCGCTAGGATCTTACCAGCGCGTCCACCGCGTCCCAAACCTGTTCCGCTACCGCTTCCCGGGTCTGGCTCCCGTCGATCAGGCGTATGCGGCGGGACTCGTCGGCGGCAAGTTGGCGGTAAGCTTCCCGAACGCGCCGGTGAAAGCCGAGGTCCTGATCTTCGATTCGGGTTTCCATGACGCGAGCTTCCGAACCCGCGGTGCGAACGCTCCGGCCATGCGCGCGCGCCAGCCCGGTTTCCGCGTCGATATCGATGATCAGTGTGAGGTCCGGAATAAGGCCCCGGCAAGCGATCCGATCCAGCTCATAGACGACGTCGGATCCCAGGCCTCGGCCGACACCCTGGTACACCAACGTCGAATCGGTGAAACGGTCCGACAAGACGGTCCGTCCAGCGGAGAGCGCGGGCAGAATCAGCTGGTCGACATTTTGCGCCCGGCTGGCGAACATCAGCAGCAATTCGGCGGTGGGGCACAGCTCGCGATTCTTGGCGTCGAGAAGGACTTGCCGGATCTGGACGCCGATCGGGGTTCCACCGGGCTCCTGGGTTTCGAGGATATCCAGCCCGCTCCTGCGCAGGCGTTCGCCGAGGAGGCGAAGCTGCGTGGATTTGCCGCTGCCCTCCGGGCCTTCAAAAGTGATGAACCGGCCGCGCGCGGTCATAAGCGAATCCTTCGCGAGTTCAGTCGTATACGAAATGCAGGACCTTCTTCAGGTCTTCCCAGGCTTCGCGCTTCGCTTCCACGTTATAAGCGCGCAACAGGTACGACGGATGATACGTCACCATCACCGGAATGTCGCGCCACTTGTGCCACTTGCCGCGCAGCTTCGTGACGCCTTCTTTCGTGCCGAGCACTGCTTTCGCCGCAGTGGAGCCCATGGCGCAGATCGCTTTGGGCCGGATGGCCATAAGCTGCCGGAAAAGGAACTGCCCGCAGATTTCCATTTCATCCGGCTGCGGCGCCCGATTCTCAGGAGGCCGGCATTTGACGACGTTACAGATGTAGACATCCGGACGCCGGATCGGAATTCCTTCCTTAGACGCCGTGTTCTCGATCATCTGCGTCAGAAGCTGTCCGGCGCGGCCGACAAACGGCAAGCCTTGCGCATCCTCATCGGCCCCCGGCCCTTCGCCCACGAAAACCAGACCGGATTGCTCATTGCCCGATCCGAACACGATCTTCGCGCGGCCTTCGCACAGGCGGCAGCGCCGGCAGTCGTCGCCGATGTCCTGGCGAATCTTTTCGAGCGTGTCGCCTTCCGGCGCGAGAGAGGGTAACGCAGAAGCCACCGTAACTCCTTCGTCAATCGAACTTGAAACGGGAATGACAGGCGACGGGATCGCCTCTCGTACATAGAGTTCGTCCACGCCGATATCGCGATAAAACTTCAATTGCTCGCGCAGCTGATCAGCGTTCATGTCGTGATCGATGTGGAACGGTGCAAGGCCAGACGCAGCCTCATCATCTCATCGAAGATGCGATGGGCGATGAGGCTCTTCGATGCGCGCTCCACGGGAATGGTTTCGCCGGTTCGCAGCACCAGGGTCACTTCGTTATCATCCGATTCGAAGCCGATACCCTGCCGCGATACCAGATTCGCCACGACCATGTCGCAATTCTTGGATTGCATTTTGCGGCGGGCTTCCTCGATGAGGTTCTCGGTCTCCGCCGCGAAGCCGACCAGAAGCCGATCGCCCTTCTTGCGGCCCACTTCGGCAAGGATATCCGGGGTTGGATCAAGTTCTAGCGAAAGCCGAGCCGCGGTCTTCTTGACCTTTTGCCGGGGCGGGTTCGCCTGGTGATAATCGGCGACGGCGGCAGCCTTGATGACCATGGTGGCCTGCTCCAGGTGATCCATCACGGCCTGGCGCATCTCGACAGCGGTTCGCACGGAAATCAGCTCGACCCGCATAGGCGCGGCCAGCGTCACCGGCCCGGACACCAGGATCACACGCGCTCCCCGTTCCGCGGCGGCTTCCGCCAGCGCGTAACCCATTTTCCCGCTGGACCGGTTGGTGAGATACCGGACGGGATCGAGCGGCTCCTGAGTCGGCCCAGCCGTGATCAGAACCGTTTCGCCTTCCAGATCGTGCTTCGAGTTCGATCCGGCAATCGCTGCGACCGCTTGTGCGATGACGTCGGGCTCGGCCAGCCGGCCTGGCCCGACCATGCCGCAGGCTAGAATCCCTTCGTCCGGTTCCACAATCAGGTGGCCCCGCGAGCGCAGGATCCGCAGATTCTCCTGCGTCGCCGGATGATTCCACATGTTGGTGTTCATCGCCGGAGCGAGCACTACGGAGCCGGTAAACGCCAGATACGTGGTGGTCAGGAAATCGTCTGCGAGGCCGTGGGCCAGCTTGGCGAGCAAGTCGGCTGTCGCCGGGGCGATTACGAGGATCTGATTCTCCTGGGCGACGCGGATGTGCTCGATCGCACTCGATAACGTATCTTCCGCGCTCGTGGCGCCGAACAGGTTCGTAATCACCTTGCGGCCGGTGAGGGCTGCGAAGGTGAGGGGGCGGACAAACTCTTCCGCGGAGCGAGTCATCACCACCTGCACGGAGAAACCGCGCTCCATCAAGGCGCGGGCGAGCTCAGCCGCTTTGTATGCAGCGATGCCTCCGCCGACTCCCAGGGCGATGTTGGTCGATACCGGCATGCTCGTTACCGGAGTAAGATCAGCCTATTCTTCGGGAGCCGGCGCGAACATGTGGTCGATCGCGATGTCCTCATACTGGACCAGGCCGCGGCGAACTTCTTCCATGGCCATCACGGTAGGCTTCTTGGACGTGGTGGGGAGGAAGCTGCGCGCCCCGTTCTGCAACTGCCGCGCGCGCTTGGCGGCGACGATGATGAACCGGTAAGCGCTGGCCTCCGGATCGTCGGGAATCACGCTCTGTGCGATCTGCTTAAGATTTGTTTCGGCCATCTTCAAAAGTCTCCAGAATCGGGCGAATCTGCTGCTCCATCCGGTCGCGGCGGCTGCGTACGGACCTTACGATCGATACCAGCGTATCCGTGGAAGCCTGCACCTCCCGATTCACCAGCAGGTAGTCGTACTGCGAATACTTCCGAATTTCTTCCGCAGCCTCCTTGAGCCTGCGCTCGATCACCGCTTCGGAATCCTGTGACCGCGCCCGCAAGCGCTCTTCGAGAACCTGGCGGCTTGGCGGAAGAATAAATATCGATACCGCTTCGGATATTCGCCCTTTTAATTGTCGCGCACCCTGAACATCGATGTCGAGGACCAGATCCGCCCCCGCACCCTTGGCCCGGTCCAGCTCGGTCCGGTGGGTCCCGTAATAGTTCCCAAATACTTCAGCCGATTCAAGAAACTCGTCGTTGGCCAGCCGCCGCTCGAACTCGGCCCGGGTGATGAAATGGTATTCGTTGCCGTCGCTTTCCTGCCCGCGGGGCTGCCGGGTGGTGTAGGAAACCGAAAAGCACAACTTATCCACGGACCTCATCAGAGCGCTCACCAGCGTCGATTTGCCGGACCCGGAGGGCGCCGAAATGATGAAGACGGTGGTCATTCCAAGGCTATTATTCAAGGTTTAGAGACTGCTCCCGGATTTTTTCGATTGCCGCCTTGGCGGCCAGGCCCAGATCCGTTATCTTGAGGCCGATCTCGCCCGCGCCGCTGGTCTTCGAAAGGATCGTGTTGGTTTCGCGGTTCATCTCTTGCAACAGGAAATCGATCTTCTTGCCGCTTTCGCCACCGGCGTCGAGCAGTCCCGCCAATTGGCCCGCGTGGATCTTCAGCCGGGCTAACTCCTCGCCGATATCACTGCGATCGGCCAGCACCGCGGCCTCCTGGGCCAGTCTTTGAGGATCGATTTGTACTCCTTTGAGGAGATCCTTGAGCCTCTCAGCGAGCCGGTTTTGAAAAACGTCCTGTGCGCCCGCCCGGATGGTTTCCATCTCCCCGGCCAGCGCAACCAGCCGGGTATTGTGTCCCGACATCTCCTGGGCGATCTCGGCGCCCTCGCGTGCGCGAAACTCGTTCAGCTCGTCGAGCGCGGCTCCCAGGGTCTCCAGCATCACCGCCTCGGTTCCGGCGGGCAATTCCGAACCCTCGGCAGCCTCGCCGAACATACCGGGTATCCGCATAGCGGCATTCAGGTCGGGTTTGGTATCCAGACCGTGTTCGGCCGCCGCCTGACTAAAAGCCCTCAGATAATCTTCGAGCAAAGTGCGGTCCAGTTTGGCGGCGTTGCCCTCCACCGCGGCCGGCGGCAGTGAGATTCGCACCTCCACGTGCCCGCGCGCCAGGCGGGCTTTGACCAGCGCCCGCACCGCGTTCTCGAATGGATCGGCCGCCGAAGGCGCGTGCACATGCACGTCCAATGAGCGATGATTCAGAGTCTTGACGCTGACCACCAGCTCGCCATCGCCTAAAGAGCGCCGCGCCCGAGCGAATCCGGTCATGCTGCGGAGGGGAGTGGGCATCCTAAGGGTTTACGTCTGCTTCCAGAAATTGTAATTCGTACAGCCGCTGGTACAGGCCGCCTTTACTCACCAGCTCGTCATGCCGTCCGGTTTCGGCGATCCGGCCTTTTTCGAGCACCACGATCTTGTCGGCCCGGCGCACCGTCGAGAGCCGGTGCGCGATGACGATCACAGTCCGGTTCGCCATCAAGGTTTGCAGCGCCTTCTGCACCAGGACTTCGGATTCGGTATCGAGGTGCGACGTGGCTTCGTCCAGGATCAGGATCGGGGCATTCTTGAGCAGTGCGCGCGCGATCGCCAGGCGCTGCCGCTGGCCGCCGCTCAGTTTCACTCCGCGTTCGCCGATGATGGTTCCGTAGCCTTCCGGCATCCGCAAGATAAATTCCTCGGCCAGGGCGTCGCGAGCCGCCTGGTGAACTTGTTCAGGCGTGGCGTGCCGCAAGCCGTAGCCGATGTTGGCCCCAACCGTGTCGTTGAACAGGAAAGTATCCTGCGCCACGATGCTGATCTTATCGCGCAGGGAGGCCAGCTTCAGTTCGCGAAGATCCTTGCCATCAATGCGGACGGCGCCGCCGGTCACGTCGTAGAAGCGCGGGACCAGGTTGGCCAGCGTGGTTTTTCCCGCGCCGCTAGGGCCCACCAGAGCCACGACTTCACCGGCCTCCACTTCGAGGTTGATCCCATTTAGAACCAGTCCCTCGGGCGAGGTCGGATATCGGAAATTGACGTGTTCAAACGCGATGGCCTTCTCAAAGCGGGCCAGCCTGGCTGCCCCCGGCTCTTCCTTGACCTGCAACTCGCGATCCAGATACTCGAACACCTTCTGCGACGCGCCCAGCGCTTGCTGGAAGATGTTGTGGATACCGGTGAGCCGCTTGACGGGCTCGTACAGCACCAGCAGGGCGATGATGAAGCTGGTGAACTCGCCGGTGCTCATCAAGTTGGCCTTGATCTGCGTCCGGGCGTACGTGAGCAGGACCACAATGGTGATCGCCGCAAAGAACTCGATCAACGGAGATGCCACGGCCTGTTGCGCGACGTAGCGCAGGTTGCTGCTCCGCAGCTTTTCGGCGCGGTCCCGAAAACGATTGGATTCCACGTCCTCAGCGCCGAAGGACTTCACCACTTGATGGCCGCTCAGCGTTTCCTGCAATACCTGATTCAGCTCCGCGGCATTATCCTGCGCGCTCCGCGTGGTCCTGCGAATCCTGCGGCCCAGCCGGAGAGTCGGCAACAGCACAAACGGCAGTAGCGTCAGGCTTCCCAGCGCGAGCTTCCAATCGGTTTGCAGGATTACGAATAGCAGAGCAATGGCGGTAAAGCTTTGCCGAAGCAGATCGGCCAGAATGTGGGACATCGCCACCTGGATCTTTTCAAGATCGTTCATGATGGACGACATGACGCGCGCGGTTGAGTTGGACTCGAAAAAATGAGCGTCCTGGCGAACTACGCGATCGAACACATCTTGCCGTAAATCTGTGACTGCGGACAGGCCCACATAGTTCACCAGATAATTGCCGGCGTAGTCGCACAATCCTTTGATCGTGAACACGGCCAGGATCCCGGATGCCACCATGGTCCACACGTTATGGACATCGGCGGGCATGAAACTGTCCAGAAAGACCTGGTGATTCCAGATGGGGATGGTGAATAACAGTACCGGGGAGTCGGGCGAAGTGGGGTTGAGCACGCGGTCGAAGATCGGACCGATAAGCCGTACTGTCAGCGCCTGTGCTGCGCCCACCAGCGCCATCAGCACCACGGACAGTAAAAGGTAGCCGCTGTATCGCCTGGAGTACTGCAGCAGACGGCCGAGTTCGCTCACGCGCGCACCCTCAAGGTTTCGGCGGCGGCGATCACTTCCGCCACGCCGATCCGGTCGATCGCGTCGGGATTCGTCAGCACCTGAGCTTCGGTTCGCCAGGGCGCCCAATTCACCGGATCGCTGGGGCCAAACAAAACCACGACCGGCACGCCAAATGCCGCCGCGATGTGTGCCGGTCCGCTGTCATTGCCGATGAAAAGCTGCGCGCCCGCGACGATGCTCTTGACCTCGGCCAGAGGGGCGTTCTGGATCACGCGATACTTCGCGAACTTGCTCGCGTCGTCATCCGGGCCGGCTAGAAAGACCGGATCGCGCAGAGTTTCGGCGACGGCCAAGAATCGCTCGGCAGGCCAGGTTTTCTGCGGAGTGGCTGCAAAAGGATGCACGACAGTGTACGCGCCCGCTATCGGTGTCGGACCGGCACTCAACCGCGCCCGCGGGATCTCAGTGCGAGGCACGCCCATCCAGAACATCGCCGACGCGAGATGTTCAGCGGTGTGCACGCGCCGCTCTACGCCTAGAATCTCCTGTGCGCGCGGGATCTTGTGGGTGTAGACAAAACTGTATTTATGGTGCGCGAATCCGACCCGGATCTTCGCGCCCAAAGCAGCCGTCAGCCACATGCTGGTTGTTCCGCCGTGCAGATTCAAAACCGCTTGCGGATGCCACGTCCGAAATGCCTGCGACGGGATAATCTCATCCTCTTCAAACACGGCGCGCCAGCGATCCTCCACAACCACGCCAATCTTCAGGTCAGGACGATGTGCTTTCAGCAGCGCCAGCGCCGGAGTCGTCAGCACGCAGTCGCCTAGGGAACGCAGACGGATCACGGCGATCCGCGAGCCCGACGGCAGCCGCTCCAGCAAATACGCCACGCGTGTCTATTCTTCGATTCGAGCCTCGTCGACCAGCATCACCGGGATGTCGTCGCGAACAGGATATACCCGCTTGCACTCAACGCACTTCAGGCCGCTCTGGTCCTGTTTCAACTCCACCGGCGCCTTGCATAGCGGGCAGACCAGGATTTCCAGCAACTCTTTACTGATGGCCATAGAAAACGTTAGTGTAACAGGCGCGCCGTTACCGGCGCGAGGCGGGCAACTTGGACCTGGCTACCAGACTCTGCAGGCAGGCCCGCGAACCATCGGCTGGTTGACGCGGCAGGCGAACGCCCTCTGGAATTCCGGCATATTCGAGACCACTCCATTCACCCGAAATTCACCGGGCGAATGGGGATCGGTCTGGGCCCGCAAGCGCGATGCTTCTTCGGTCACGTTGTTGCACCATACCTGCGCCCAGCCTAAGAAGAATCGCTGCTCCGCGCTGAATCCATCGATCTTGGGAGGCTGCTTTCCGCCGAGGGTATCCATCAGCGCCATATAAGCCACGCGCAGGCCGCCATTGTCGGCCGTGTTCTCACCCAGCGTGAGCTTGCCATTGAGATTCACGCCGGGCACCGGACTGTACCCGCCATACTGATTCACCACGCAATCGGCCCGCTGCTCGAATGCTTTCGCATCCTCGCTGGTCCACCAGTCGCGCAGGTTGCCCTTGGCGTCGAATTGCCGGCCCTCATCGTCGAAGCCGTGCGTCAGCTCATGGCCGATCACAGCGCCAATGGCTCCGTAATTGACGGCGTCATCCAGTTTGTTGTCGTAGAAGGGCGGCTGCAGAATCCCTGCGGGGAAGTTAATGTCGTTGTGCTGCGGATCGTAATACGCATTTACCGTGGGCTGACTCATGTCCCAATCGGTTTTATCCACCGGCTTTCCGATTTTCGCCAGCTGGCGGGCCAGTTCGAACGTGCTGGTGCGGCTGGTGTTCGCATACGGATCGTTACGCACGATCTGGACACCCGAATAGTCCAGCCACTTGCTCTTGTTCCCGATCTTATTGGTGACTCCGTGCAGTTTGACGATCGCCTGATCCTTGGTTTTAGGCGTCATCCAATCCAGGCTGCGGATATCTTTCTCCAGGGCCTTCTCAATGGCTGCCACCATTTCCTGAGTGCGCTTCTTGCCGGTGTCGCCCAGCGTCTTCTCGACGAACGTTTTGCCGAGAGCGTCCGGCAGCTGTTCGTCGGTCAGGTCCACACAGCGCTTCCAGCGGGCCCGCATCTCTTTCGCGCCTTTCAGGGTCTTCTCGTAGAAATCGAAGCTGGCCTGCTGAAATGGAGCCGGAAGGAACAGCGAGTTGTCACGTACCAGATCCCAGGTCAGATAGGTCTTCAAATCCTCCAGCGGCTGCTGCTGGATTAAGGTGTTCACCGCGCGAGCGAAATCCGGGACCGCCACATTGAGGCTCTGGATCGCTGGAGCGCCCAGATTCTGCAGGAACCTGGTCCAGTCGAAAGCCGGAGCCAGGGCCATCAGCTCCGCAACGGTTTGCTTGTGATACATCTTCTCCGGATCGCGGCGCGAAACACGATCCAGCGAACCCTTGGCCAGTTCGGTTTCGATCGCCATTACCGCAGCAGCTTTCTTTTGCGCCTCGGCAGCCGGCAAACCGAGAAGCTCGAATACCGTTTGCACGTGAGCCAGATACTTCTTGCGCAGATCCACGGACTTCTCATCCGTCTTGAGGTAGTAGTCGCGGTCCGGCATCCCCAGTCCGGCCTGATCCATCACGGCGATCACTCGCGTCGAGTCTTTGGCGTCTTGCTCAGAGCTGAAACGGAAAAACGGCCAGGAGCCGATCCGGAACATGTAGACCACCAGATCCGCGAGTTCCTTGCGGTCCTGGATCACGGCGATCCGATTCAGATCGCGCTGGATTGCCTCCAGCCCCCGCGCGTCTAAATTCTTCTCGTCCATGCAGGCTGCGTAAAAGTCGCCGATCTTCTGGTCCGCGGCGCTGCGATTCGGACGATCCACAGCGGCTGCCTCCAGAACGTCCTTGAGCAGCATCCGGTTCCGGTCCTGCAAAGAGTCGAACCGGCCCCAGCGCGACGCATCGCCGGGCAGAGGATTGGCCGTCATCCAACCGCCGCAAGCGTATTGGTAGAAGTTCGCGCACGGGTCCACATTTCGATTCAGCGCACCAGGGTCGAACCCGGGGGCCTTCTGGGCATGAACCGCCACAGCTGCCAGGCACAGCGTAAATAATACGCGCATATGTCCATATGGTAAGGCAAACGATTGCATTTCAGCCTCCCATGAATCGCTTACCTGGCCCTGGGGTTGCTACCCAAGGCT
>Ga0163163_10005527_pt1 | contig 10942 bp, 10 predicted proteins | sample S65metaG_FD_119766 | JGI IMG/M metagenome (GOLD analysis project Ga0163163, IMG submission 119766) | Switchgrass rhizosphere microbial communities from Kellogg Biological Station, Michigan, USA - S6-5 metaG | ecosystem: Host-associated > Plants > Roots > Rhizosphere > Soil | place: USA... | reverse complement strand
CGACGGCCCGGCCGGTGCGGTCTGTGATCATCCGGGCGATCTGCTCGGACTGGGCGATGGCCATCGGGCTCTTGCGCGTCCCCAGGCGCAGCACGTCGGCGGTCACGAGGCACTCTCCTCCTCGGGCCTGGGAGCCAGGCCCGCATCAGCGCTCGCCACTGCCGCCACAGTGGCCGGATCCAGATCGAAAAGCACCCGCAGCGCGGCCTCGTAGGAGTCGGCGCCGGGCGAGCCGGCCAGCTCCTTGACCCGCACGGTGGGTGCGTGCAGCAGCTTGTCCACCACCCGGTGCAGCGCCCGGGCGATCTCGTCCCGGGTCCTGGGCTCCAGGTCTACCAGGCGGCTGGCCAGCCGGGCCAGCTCGGCGTCCACCACCTCGGCGGCCTTCGCCCGCAGCGCCACCACGGTGGGCGCGACCTGCGCGGCCCGGCCCGCCGACACGTGCGCGGCGAACTCGTCCGCGACGATCTGCCGGACGGCGGCCACGTGCTCGTCGTGGGCCAGCGCACCGGGCAGGCCCGGCGACCCGGCGTCGCGCAGGTCCTCGAGGCTGACGACGGCCACCCCCGGCAGCCGGCCCGTGTCCGGGGCTATGTCCCGGGGCAGGGCCAGGTCCAGCAGGACCAGCGGGCGGCCCGTGGGCCTGGCCGCCTGTGCCTCGCGGACCATGGCCGCGGTCAGCACCAGGCCGGGCGCGCCGGTGCAGGACACCACCAGGTCCGCGGCGGCCACCTCGGCGGTCAGCCGGGACAGGTCGGTCCACCGGGCCGACACGGTGGCGGCGAGCTGCCGGGCCCGCTGCTGGCCGCGGTTGGCCACGGTGATCCCGGCCGGGCCGAGCTTCGCCGCGGTGGCGACCGCAAGCGAGCTCATCGACCCGGCCCCGACGATCAGCACGTTCAGCCCGGCGAGCAGCGCGGCACCCGGGCCGCCCGCCGGCGCGTCCAGGCCGCGCAGCCGGCCCGCGGCGGCGGCCAGGCCAACCGTGACCAGGCTCGCCCCGGCCTGGTCGATGCCGGTCTCGGCGTGCGCGCGCTTGCCGGTGCGCAGCGCCAGCGTGCCCAGCTCGGACAGCGGCCGGTCCAGGGTGCGCTGCTCCCTGGCGATCTGCAGCGCCTGCCGGACCTGGCCGAGGATCTGGCTCTCGCCGACCACCATCGAGTCGAGGCCGCAGGCCACCGCGAGCAGGTGCTGCACGGCCCGGTCTTCATAGTGCACGTAGAGGTGCGGGGTGAGCTCGGCGAGCGGGATCCCCGAGTGCCGGGCGAGCAACTCGCAGACGACCGACACGCCGCCGTGGAACTTGTCCACCTCGGCGTAGATCTCCGCCCGGTTGCAGGTGCTGATCACGAACACGCCCGCCACGTGCTCCGCGGCCGACAGATCGCGCAGCAGCTTGGCCAGGGCGTCGCCGCTGACCAGCGCGCGCTCCAGCAGGGAGAGCGGGGCGCTCTTGTGGCTGAGGCCGACCACGAGCGTGCTCACGTCGCGACCGCCTGGGCTTCCGGCTCGCCCCAGCGCTGACCGGGGCCGCTCACCCCGTTGCCCGGCACTCTGATCACCGCCCGCCGCTGCGCGTGGAACGCAAGTATCTGCAGCTCAATGGACAGGTCGACCTTACGCACATCGACCCCGGCAGGCACGTTCAGCACGACCGGGGCGAAGTTCAGGATGCTGGTCACCCCGGCCGCGACCAGCCGGTCGCAGACGTCCTGGGCGGCCGAGGCGGGCGTGGCGATGACCCCGATCGAGATGCCCTGGCTGGCCACCACCTGCTCGATGCTGTCCGCGCTGCGCACCTCGTGGCCGGCGATCATCGTGCCGACCGTGGCCGGCTCGGAGTCCAGCAGCGCCGCGACCCGGAACCCGCGGGACGCGAACCCGCCGTAGTTGGCCAGCGCCCGGCCCAGGTTGCCGGCCCCGACGATGACGACCGGCCAGTCCTGGGTCAGCCCGAGTTCCCGCGAGACCTGGTAGACGAGGTACTCCACGTCGTAGCCGACCCCGCGGGTGCCGTAGGAGCCCAGGTGGGACAGGTCCTTGCGGAGCTTCGCCGAGTTCACCCCGGCCGCCGCGGCCAGATCCTCGCTGGAGACGGTGGCGATACCGCGGTCCGCCAGCGCGTACAGGGTCCGGAGGTAGACCGGAAGCCGGGCGACCGTTGCCTCCGGTATGCCTTGGCTGCCGCTGGGCGAGGCAGGACGGCGGGACATACGCCGGCACTCCTGGGGTAGACACGGCGGCGCGGGAAACCGGGTGAGGGCACCCGCGCGAGTGATTGCGTTCTCACGCTACGCCCTTGTGAACATATGCACAAAGTCGGGTGAGGCCCCCGTAGCCTGTCCGGCCCCCCGAACCCGCCCGGCGGGCCGCCCTACGCGCCCAGCGCGGCGCGCAGCCGGGCCTCGCTTACCCACCAGAAGTCGTGCTGCACGCCGTCGATCAGCGTGACCGGGATCTGCTCGCTGTAGGCGGCCAGGTCGTCCGGCGACTGGGTGATGTCCCGTTCCTCCCAGGCCACGCCGAGGTCGGCGGCGACCCGCACGATCACCTCGCGGGCGTCGTCGCACAGATGGCAGCCGGGCCGGTAAAGCAGCGTGATCACGTGCCCGCCGGGGCCGGCCGCGCCGGTCACGGCTGGCCCGGCCCGTTCTGGTAGCCCTCGTTCTGGTGGCCGTCGTACCCGCCGTCCTGGTCGCCACGGCGCGGCGGACGGCCGTTGCGGTCGCCCTGGTACGGCCGGCCGTTGGGGTACGGCGGTTCGTCCCGGCCCGGCTGGCCGTTGCCGTACGGCGGCGGGCCGCCGTTGAACGGCGGCGCGCCGTCGTAGGGGTGCTGCCCGCTGGACCGCGGCGGGGCGGCATAGGGATCCTGCGGCCCGGGCCCGCCGGGCGGCGGGCCGTACCCGGACGGCGGCCCTGGCGGCCGCGAGCCACCGGGCGACGGGCCGTCGGCGTAGGGCTGCGACATTGGCGGGAACGTGCCGCCGGGCGGCAGCGGCGCGCCCAGGGACGGCAGGCTGGCCAGGCTCCCGCGCGGGGGCGGGCCGGCCGGCGGGCCAGGCGGGCGGCCGTGCCCGGACCCGCCGTTGGCGCTGGCCGGCGGCAGGCTGGCGGCCGGGGCCAGGCCCGGCCCGGGCCGGCCGGGCGAGGACAGGCCGGGCCTGCCCGCGCTGGGCAGGCTAGCTGGAGGGAGGGGCGCGGGCGGCGGCGCGGCCCCGGGGCCCGCGGCTCGGGCGGGCGGGGTGCTGGGCATGGCCCCCATCGGCGGCAGGTCGGACAGCGGCTGGCTGAACCCGGGCAGCGGCGGGCCCCCCGCGGGCCCGGGCTGGCCGAGCGCGGGCAGCTGGGACACCTTGGCCGGCTGCAGGCTCAGCTCGATCACGTTGGTGGCCAGCACATGCTCCCGCCGGTCCTGCTCGAACCGCGTCAGGTAGGGCTGCTGCTGGTGTGCCTGGTAGGCGTCCCGGTCCCGGTAGACCTCGTACAGGATGCGCTGCTGCGGCGCGGACGGCACGGCGTGCACGATGAACACCAGCGTGCCCGGCTCGCCCGCGCGGACCTGCTCGGTGACCGAGCCGATCATCGCGTCGAAGACCGGGACGCTGCTGTCCAGCAGCGTGAAGATGACGATCTGGCCGACCAGCCGGGCCCACGCCGCCGGGTCGTCAGCGGGCGGCATGGGCGGGCCGCCCGGCATGATCCCGCCGGACGGCGGGCCGGGGGCCGCCCCGGGACCGGCTCCGGCGAAGGCCGGCTGCGCCAGTCCCGGCGTGGACAGGCTGGGCTGGTAGGCCGGGAAGCCGCTGGGCGGGTAGCCGCCGCCGTCGGTATAGGGGTCGAACTCGCCGGTGCCAGGACCGCCGCCCCAGCTTCGCGGCCGCTCCCATTCGCCGGTGTCATCCCGCGGGTAGTCCACGCCCTCGTGCACGACCTCCAGCCGCAGGCCGCTCACCTTGACCACGGACCACCAGGTCAGGCCCGCAACAACGATGCACAGGAACGGGAACGCGGCGGTCAGCCCGAGATTGAGGCCGAGCCGGTCGCTGAGCAGCTTGCTCAGCGCGGGAGCCGCCGCGGCCAGCGCGGCCACGCTGCCGCCCGCCACCGCGGGCAGCGTGGCCCGCCAGGCCGGGTCCTTGCGGGCGCGCACCGCGGTGCAGGCCACCGCCACCAGCGCGGCCACGGTAACGAACGGGCCCAGGCCGTACGACAGCAGCGCGTTGGAGATCGGCTGGTAGTGCACCGCCGCGGCGGGGAAGGTCTTGCCGAACGGCTCCTCGCTGAGCGGGTCGGTGGCCAGGATGACCACCGAGATCACGCCAAGACCGCTGACCGTCAGGCGGACCGCGAACCGGGCCGGGCCGCTCCGCCCGGCCGCCTCGCCCAGGCCGAGCACCAGCGCCAGCCCGCCGACCGCCAGCAGGCCGATCTGGCTGAGGCGGAAGGTCAGCGAGGAAAAGCCCGCGGCGAACCCGGCGGTCTGCGCGGCCAGCGACAGGGCAACCCCGAACACGGCGCCGGTCCAGGCCAGCAGGACCAGCCGGGGCGCACGCGAGCAGCGGATGACCAGCATGACCAGGCCGGCCAGCGCAAGCACAAGACCGGCCAGCGCCGCAAGGAGGGAGACAGACATTGCTGCCTATGGTGCCCGACGGCGGGCCAGGAAGCGAACAAACCTGTTACTCCTTTGCTACCTGCCTACCGTGGAGGCGCGCCGGGCCGCGGAGGCTTTTCTCCGGGCCGGCCTGGTCATGACCTGGTGATGACCGGCCGATGGCCAAGGTCTGCCGGGTCGCCGAAGCCCTGATGACACCGCCCTCTCCAGGCCGCCGGCGCCGGTAGGCTTGGCGTACATGAGGCAGCTGCTTAAGCCCGCCCGCGCCAGCCAGGCCGCGGCGGCGGCCGGCGCGGCCTCGGCGGCGGCTGCTGAGGTCATCGCGCCCCCGCCGGAGATGAACCCCGCCGCCGCCGCGTTCTTCGACGTGGACAACACGCTGATGCGCGGGGCGTCGATCTACCACTTCGCCCGCGGCCTGGCCGCGCGCGACATGTTCACCCCGCTGGACCTGCTCAAGATGAGCTGGGTGCAGGTGGCCTACCGGCTCCGCGGCAAGGAGGACAGCGGGCACATCGACGCGGTGCGGCAGTCCGCGCTGGCCTTCGTGGCGGATCACAAGGTGGCCGACATCGTCGAGCTCGGCGAGCAGATCTACGACGAGACCATGGCCCGGCGGATCTGGCAGGGAACCCGCGATCTGGCCCTGCGCCACCTGGCCGCCGGGGAGCGGGTGTGGCTGGTCACTGCGACGCCGGTGGAGCTGGCCAACATCCTGTCCAGCCGGCTCGGGCTGACCGGTGCGCTGGGCACGGTGGCCGAGGCCAGGGACGGCGTCTACACCGGCCGGCTGGTCGGCGGCCTGCTGCACGGCGAGGCCAAGGCCGCGGCGGTGCGCGCGCTGGCCGCGCGCGAGGGCCTGGACCTGGCCCTCTGCTCGGCCTACAGCGACTCGGCCAACGACCTGCCCATGCTCCAGCTGGTCGGCCACCCGCACGTGGTCAACCCGGACAGCAGGCTGCTCGCCGAGGCCCGGGAGCGAGGCTGGCCGGTCCACGATTTCCGGTCCGGGCGGCGGGCCACGCTGATCGCGCTGCCGGTGGCCGCCGGGCTCGGCGCGCTGGCCGGCGGCATCGTGGCCGCCGCGGTGCTCAAGCGCCGCCGGGCCCGCTGAACGACCGGCGAAGCCGGCCCCAGGCTCGCTCCGTTCCGGCCGGCGGAGCCGGCCCTGGCTCGCGGAGGGCCGCCGCGCTGTTTCCCGACGAGCGACGCCGGCGCGACGAAGGAGCGCCGGTAGGAGCGAGGAGGGAAGGCAGCGCGTCTCCAGCGGCCCGCAGCGAGCGGCTAGCACTGCACATCTAGCCGAACGCGGGACCCCGCTCGGCCACAAGCGTGTGCAGTTTCTGCTGAATGGTGTCCCGTATCCGGTCGCTCAGCTCGGCAATAGCATCCTCATCGCCCACCGGGTAGTCATGGGTCGGCACCGGCGGGAGGAATTCAATAATCCAGTTGGACGGCAGCGGGATCGCGCCGAGCGGCCCGAGCCACGGAAATAGCGGGGTCACCGGGAAATACGGCAGGCCGAAGATTCTGGCCAGTGGCCTGGCATTCCCGATCATTGGATAGATCTCCTCGGCGCCGACGATCGCGCAGGGCACGATCGGCACGCCGGCCTCGATGGCGGTGGCCGCGAACCCGCCCCGGCCGAAGCGCTGCAGTTGGTAGCGCTCGCGGAACGGCTTGCCGATGCCCTTGAACCCCTCGGGGAACACGCCGACCAGATCGCCGCCGGCCAGCAGGCGAGCGGCCTCGGCCGGGTCGGCCCGCGTGTGGCCGCTCTTGACCGCCAGGGTGGCCAGCCCGGGGATGGCGTAGACCAGGTCGGCTCCGAGCAGCCGGAGATTGCGGTGCTGCGGGTGCGCGTCCAGCAGCCCGGTCTGCAGCATGATCGCGTCGAACGGGAGCACGCCGGAGTGGTTGGCCACGACCAGGGCGCCGCCCTCGTCCGGCACGTGCTCCACGCCGCGCATCTCGATGCGGAACCAGTTCTGGTACAGCGCCCGGGTGAGCGGCATGATCACATGCGTGTGGAAGTGCGGGTCGAACCCGGTCTCGTCAGTCTGGAATTCGCCGGCCAGCCGTTGCCGGGCGAACTCGGCGGCGCCGGCGGCCCATTCCCGCCAGCGGTCCTGATGGATCGCCTGCGGCCGGCCGTTCTGCTGGCTCAACGGCAGGCGGCCGTTCTCCCGGCCCGTCCACAGCTGGCTGTCCTGCTGGCCGGCCTGCGGCTGGTTCATCCCGCGCCCCTGATCTGCACCGCGATCCGCCAGCACCGGGCCTGGCCGGGCGGGGGAACTCGGCCAGGCGGGGCGAGCGCGCCGCGCTACTTCTTGTTCCTGCGCTGCACCCTGGTCTTCCGCAGCAGCTTGCGGTGCTTCTTCTTGGCCATCCGCTTGCGGCGCTTCTTGATAACAGAACCCACGGAACCACCCTCGCTCGATGTCGTTGGCTGACCCGGCATACCCATACCGCGGCCTGATCCAGGGCGGCTCATACGGGTCAACGCAACAGCCTACCCCCTTGGTTTCACGCAGCCGGTCACCCCGCCTGCCGCAGACCGGCCGCTGACCGGCCGCGCAGCACCGTCTCGCGGCCCGGTCAGACGCCGCCCGCGGTGTCCGCCCAGGCCGCTCCGCACGCCGGTGAGCAGGCCAAACACGGACCACGGCGCGGGGCGGACGGCAGGGCGCAACCACATGCGGACCGGGCCGGATTATCCGGACAGGCCGCAGCGCGGGGGAAGATCAGACGTTAGCCACGAAGGCATCACGCAGGTACTGATTAACCGCCTGTTCCGGGACGCGGAACGAACGGCCGACCCGGATTGCCTCGAGCTCACCAGAGTGCACGAGCCGGTAAACGGTCATCTTCGACACGCGCATGATGGTGGCCACCTCAGCCACAGTCAGGAACCTGACATCGCTGAGCGGGGAGGCGGTTGCTTCAACTGTCATGTGGGGACCTCTTCTGGCGGACCTGCATGCGCCAAGCCGGATTTGGCGCACCAGTCACGTCCGTCTCCAGAGTAAGTCCTGTACGGAAAAGGGCAACCCCGGCGGGAGAACTCATATAAGCCGGATCTGTCCTTTAACAGGATCCTGCCACACCTCGCAACATGGTTCACGTTCTATCCCAGTGCAGCTCAGAGACCCCGCCAATGCACGACAGGAAAGATCGCCTAACGTTATGAGCGTGCTAGCCAGCTAGCTCGGTCCCGCACCGCTAGCGGATTCCCCGGCCTCCCTAGCCGCCGCCGAGTTCGCGGCCGCGATCCCGCGCGGCCTCGATCGCGGCCAGGACCGCGGCCCGCACCCCGTGCCGTTCCAGTTCCCTGATCGCGCTGATCGTGGTCCCGCCCGGGGAGGTCACCGCCTCGCGCAGGATCACCGGGTGCTCGCCGGTGTCGCGGAGCATGGTGGCCGCGCCGAACACGGCCTGGGTGACCATTTCCAGCGCGTTTCCGCGCGCCATGCCCAGCAGGATCCCGGCGTCGACCATCGCCTCGACCAGATAGAACACGTAGGCGGGCCCGCTGCCGGACAGCGCGGTGGCGGCGTCCTGCTGGGATTCGGGGATGCGCAGCACCCGGCCGACGGGGCTCAGCAGTTCCTCGGTCCGGCGCAGGTGCTCCTCCCCTGCGTGCGCGCCCGCGGAGATCACGCTCATCGCCTCGTCGACCAGCACCGGGGTATTGGACATCACCCGGACCACCGGCACCCCGGCGGGCAGCCGCGCCTCGATGAACGTCGTGGGGATGCCGGCCGCGACCGAGACCACCAGCCGCCCGGCCGGGATCACCGGCGCGATCTCCTCCAGCAGCGCCGCCATGTCCTGCGGCTTGACCGCCAGGATCAGGGTCTCCGCGCGCTGCGCGGCGGCCACCGCGGTGGCGGTCTCCACGCCGTAGGCCTTCCGCACCGCCTGGGCCCGCTCGTCGCGGCGCACCGCTGCGATGACACCCTCGGGCGACGCGCCCGCCCGCAGGATGCCCGACAGCAGCGCCTCGCCCATCCGGCCGGTTCCGAGTATCGCAATCACGGCCCCGACCCTACCCGGGAGGGCCAAGCGGTTTACCGCGTCGACGCCAGCGAGCGCAGGAAGAACGCCAGGTTGGCGGGCCGCTCGGCCAGGCGCCGGACAAGGTAGCCGTACCAGTCCCGGCCGTAGGGCAGGTAGACGCGTACCTGGGCGCCGTCGTCCGCCAGGCGCCGCTGCTCCGCCGGGCGGATGCCGTACAGCATCTGGTACTCGAAGCTGGCCAGGTTCCGGCCCGCCAGCGACGCCTGCGCATGGGTGATGGCGATCAGCCGCGGGTCGTGGGTGGCCACCATCGGGTAACCGCCGCCGTACATCAGCAGCCGCAGGCAGCGCGCGTAGGACCGGTCCACCTCGGCCCGGGTGCCGAAGGCCACGTCGTGCGGGGCCTGGTAGGCGCCCTTGCACAGGCGGACCCGGGACCCGGGCACGGCCAGCGCCGCGCAGTCCGCCTCGGTGCGCCGCAGGTAAGACTGGAGGACGCAGCCCAGCCGGGGGAACTCCGGCCGCAGCTCGGCCAGGATCCGCAGGGTGGCCTCGACCCGGGTGTGGTCCTCCATGTCCAGCGTGACCGTGGTGCCCGCGGCGGCCGCCGCCGCGCAGATCCGGGCCAGGTGCCCGGCCGCGGTCTTCTCGCCGTGCCCGGGCAGCCCCAGGCCGATCGCGGTGGGCTTGACCGACAGCTCGGCCAGCCCGCCGGCCGCCAGCCCGGCCTCGCCGAGCGCGTCGAGCAGCCGCACGTAGGTGTCGGCCACTGCGGCCGCCTGCTCCGGGTCGGTGGTGTCCTCGCCCAGGTAGTCCACCGTGGCCAGCATGCCCTCTGCGAGCAGCCGGCCGGCCGTGGCCAGCACGTCGTCGGTGGTATCGCCGGCGACGAACCGGGCGACCACGTCGCGCGTGTACGGCGCGGTGGTGATGATCTTGCGGATCCGGTCACTGGCCGAAGCGGCCAGCAGTACACGGCGCAGCACTTTCGTGGACCTCCAGGCAGACGGGCTGTCCCCGGCGGCCCAAGGCTACTCGCGGGCTACTGGCGGGGCTTCCGCAGGTCGCCGCGCGGGCGGCGGAGCGTGATCTGCACGTTGGCCCCGGCGTCCGGCGGGACGATCACTTCCTGTGCCGCGGCCACGCCCGCCGCGGTCAGCGGCGCGTCCACCGGCACCGTGCGCTTGATCAGGCCCAGAGCGATCGGGCCCAGCTCGTAGTGCCGGGCGCTGGACCCGACGAAGCCCACCGTGGTCCCGCCGGCCTGCACCGGGTCGCCGTGCCCGGGCAGCTCGTCGGTGCTGCCGTCCAGGTGCAGGAAGACCAGGCGGCGCGGCGGGTGACCGATGTTGTGCACCCGGGCCACCGTTTCCTGGCCGCGGTAGCAGCCCTTGCTCAGGTGCACCGCGGTCTCGATCCAGCCCATCTCATGGGGGATGGAGTTGTGGTCGGTGTCCAGGCCCGCCCGCGGGCGCCGGGCGGCGATCCGCAGCGCCTCGTGCGCCCACATGCCCGCCAGCACGGCCCCGCCCGCCTGCATCTTCGCCACAGCCTCGGGAAGCTGCGCGCGCGCCACGATCAGATCTACGGAGTACGGATGGCTGATGGTGGCCGCCGGCGACCAGGACAGCGCCTGCTGCGCGGCGGGTCCCTGGAGCGTGAGCACGGCGAACTCGCCCGTCACGTCCTGCGGGTCGACCCGGAGCATGAACCGCATCGAGGTCAGGAAGGCCAGCAGCGCTTCCTGGGTGCCCGGGGTGACGTGCGCCCACAAGGCGGTGCCGTCGTCGGTCAGCGTCAGGTGGTGCTCCACGCGCCCCTGCGGGCTGAGGATCAGCGTCTCCGCGGCGCTGCCGGGGGTCAGCTGCTCCAGGTGCTGGGTGCTCAGGCTGTGCAGCCAGGACAGCCGGTCCTGGCCGGTGATCCGGATGACGCCGAGGTGCGACCGGTCGACCACGCCGGCCGAGGTGTCAAGGGCGCGCTGCTCGGCGTACGGGTCGCCGTAGTGGGCGGCCACGCCGGCGTCCAGGCCGGTGGCCGGCACCGCCCCGGGCGCGGCGAGAAGGGGGCTGTCCATGGGCCCAGGCTATGCGGTCCGCGGCGGACGGCAGTCCTCGCAGCGGCCGAACACGGTCAGGTGCCCGACGTCGGTCTCGAAGCCGAACTGCTCGTCCAGCGCGGCGGTCAGGCCGGCCACCGCGGCCGGGTCGACCTCGATGACCTTCTCGCAGTCCCGGCAGACCAGGTGCACGTGCTGGGCCTCGGCGGCCAGGTGATACCGCGGCGCGCCGTGGCTCAGGTGGGT
>Ga0163163_10005526_pt1 | contig 10943 bp, 14 predicted proteins | sample S65metaG_FD_119766 | JGI IMG/M metagenome (GOLD analysis project Ga0163163, IMG submission 119766) | Switchgrass rhizosphere microbial communities from Kellogg Biological Station, Michigan, USA - S6-5 metaG | ecosystem: Host-associated > Plants > Roots > Rhizosphere > Soil | place: USA... | reverse complement strand
TACAATCAATATTGCCAATGAAAAACATACAGATCAGGCGATAATAAATGGATGATGAGCCTAGTAACGGTTATCATTGAATGGTCCTCGTTTGGTAACCATTGTTTGGGAGGATAACAATGAGTAAAAAATATAGATTATTGTTGGCTAGTTTGGTTGCATTGAAATTATTTGCGCAGGAAAAACCTATTGATACCGCCGGTTCTCAATGGAATTTTTCTGCATGGGCAGAAGTGTTTATCATTCCCGATGAAAAAGATATTTTTAACCCCACTTTTTACGCACGCCATCAATCACTTCACCTGGAAGGCCGGTATAACTATGAAGATCGGAATACGGTTTCTACATGGGTGGGACGCAAATTTGAATTTGGTCAACCGGTGGAATTTGTGTTTGTGCCGATGGGTGGTATTATTTTCGGAAATACAAATGGCATGGCACCTGGTCTTGAAATGGAAATTGTATACAGGAAGTTTGACTTCTATTCTGAAATGGAATACGTGTTTGATTTTGAATCCAGGCAGAACAATTTGTTTTACATGTACTCCGAACTGGCAATAAGACCAATTGATGCATTGCGAACAGGAATAATAGCACAACGAACCAAACTGGTTGAAACTGAACACGAGATTCAGCGAGGTTTGTTTGCAGAATATTACTTCAAAAGATTCAGAGCCGGAGTTTTTTATTTTAGCCCCTTTAGCTCTGACAATTTTTGGATTGCTTCTGTAAGCGTAGATTTTTAACCGCCGATGCTTCTATCGATAAAGTTAGAAAGTTGATCTTTCTTTATTTCACTTTCAGCATTTATTCGATACGATGGACATTTATTAAAAGAGCCATTTAAAAAAACCTGGCTAAATTTATAATCGCATTTATCTCACCATTAAATCTTCTGCTATGATCATTGTACACGACACATTTGTTTGCAAACCTGGAAAAGCATCAAAACTTGCCAAACTATTCAAGGAAGTCATGTCAGGAAACGAAGAGGTTACACAGATCATGACGGATATGACGGGTCAGTATAACAGGGTTATCATGGTAAGCCAGTATGATAATCTGAAGGCTTATGAGGAGAGCTGGGAAAAGTACATGCAAAACTCAGAAGAAATGAAAAAAATGCAGGAAGCTATGAAAGATTACACCGAAATGTACCTTACAGGTTCCCGGGAGATATACAAAGTTTGGTAACCTTTGAAGCCGTTCAATTTTCTGAAGAAGCTATTCTAGTCAGGTATTTGTAGCTAAAAACTGTGTAACTGTTGGAAGGCTAAGCTTACAAACAGATTTGTCCAATGGAAAGCATTATTTAAAATGCCCGGTGAGGTTATAAACCGCAGGCCTAATTATTTTATTGTCATGTTCGGGTTCGCCACCTTGTCAGCCCATTGATTCTGCTTTTCTTTCAAAATAATTCCAGCGAGCCCACTATGATTTATATTATTCACACTAAAAAGCTCCACTTCTGTTTCCTTGCCCCTAAGTAGTACCCGACCTAATCTTTCCAATTCAAATTCATCGACTGAAGTAAGGCGATGTACCAGCATTCCGGATACAAGGCAGTCCTTCTGATACTTATTGCATTCATTTTGGATTCTTGCTGTTGTATTTAATACATCTCCATTATAAACGATTTCCTTTTTTAAGTCGCCAATCTGTGCACTGATAACTTTTCCATAATGCAAACCAGCTTTAAAGGCAGGCCGTACACCAAAATTTTTGAAATAATATTCGCTGTTGTTGGTCAGGTTTTGGCGGAACATAAAAAACGCTTTCAGGCAATTTGAATTTTCAAGGCCGTCTGCAATTTTCCATGTAAGAACTACTTCATCCCCTACATATTGATAAATCTCTGCTTTTGTCTGAAGAACAGGTTGGGAAATTTCGTGAAAGATCTGGTTAAGCAAGGTGTAAAAACGGATATGCCCAAGTTGCTCGGCAATAGTTGTTGATGATTTCATATCAAGGAACATAAAAATCCTTTCTTCTTCTCTTGGACGGTGGTATTTACCACTGATAAACTTCCATAAAACCCCTTCCCCCAACAAATTGTTAACCTGCAGAAAGAAAAGTAGCACACAATAAATTACAAGAGTGTACACAACTATAACAAGGCGCTGAATAGACAATAGTTGTGCGGGCAACTCACTCCATTTATGCCCATTTATCAAACCAACAATAATAGTGAGTGCAATGGTTATGACATAAATAATAGCTGTATACAATAGTGTTTTAAAAAACAACAATTTTGTAAAAGACCAGTGACGAAACCATTTGCCTGCCTTTGGAAAAAGAAACAATTCAAGAAAACCAAAACCTAATCCCAAAGGCAATCCGGTTAACACGCTATTTTGGTTTAGCCGCATTTCGTCCACAAGCTGGTATATGACCCCGGCAATTGACGTAAAAAAACAAATGAATGCAAGGAGTCTAAACTTTCTCGAAATATCTGGTTGCATTCGAAAAAATTAAACAGGTGAAAAAAATTAGTATTCGTTAAGGGTGTGGAAGTAATACCCAATAAGTAAAGTCTGACTAAATACTTAATTACAGGTCTTCCGGTAGTGCTTCAAACTCCTTTCGCTTGGTGACAAACCATTCATTCATGGCATCTGGGCTTGCCATAAGTTTCCTCATTTCATTCATTGCATTGACATGTGCCTGATCGCCCTTGTTAAACATTTCTTTCCCATGTTCTTTACTAAGCGCAGCCATTTCTTCAAAACTATTCGCATGAAACTGCTGGTCACATGCGCCACCGAGTTGTTTGCAGGTCATTGTTTTCATGATCAAAATTTAAAACTGCTGCCGGTAAATAGTCAATAACCTTTCAAAATTAGGGAATGTGCGGCTATCGCAAATGTATCCGGCTCTTACTTATTAGAACTATCAAATCGTTGTTTCTGACATTGTAAAAGAGATTTGATTTTTAATAGTACAAGTATAGTTCATTGCACGTAATCGACTGGCTCATCAGAACTTCAATAGTATACTTGTAAATAGCTTACTAAAATAACCACTTCACTAAATTGTCAGTAAAAGGTTGTGGCAATTGCTCCAGGCCATTTCCATCGCCTATAAAAAATATTTTTGAACGAGGATGTTGCAACACTCCCATCGTTGTCACCTTTTGTGAATTTGATATCGAAAGAAATCCCAGCGATGTTATCTTGTCCGCATCGGGATTACTAATGGCCGAACCTGCTATATATGAAAGTGAAGAAACACCATTCGTAACAGTATGTTGAGCAAATTGTGTGATTGTTCCAGTAAAGGATCCTGAAAAATCTAAACCTAAATGTGAACACAAAGCATCATTTGAAAAGTTTTGCAAATGATCCTGCACAATTAGTACAGACGCAGACTGTGATAGCAGAGAATCATAAGCATTGATCTCGTCTTGAGTATAGGAAGCAAAGCCGCCGAAGCGAATCACTCGTCTAAATTTGCTTAGGTATGACCATGTGATTACTTTCCCGCGGGGCGCCTCCTCAACTACAAATCCCATATTGCGCAAGTAATCTGCAAGTGCCTTACCCTGGTGTACGGCAGTGGGTGAAAAATTACTCGACTGCGGGTACCACCAAACACCGCCATCTTTGGATGCATCAACAAGAATGGCACTATATGAAGCTACAGGTATGTTAGTAGAATTCTGCATCATAGCCATGCCCTGGTCAGAGCGTTCACAAGCCAATATGAAAAAGCATGTTGATATGATAAGCAATAGTTTTTTCATAAAAAAGCAGTTTAATTTTAGTATGTATTAAAGCTAAAGGCTAATACAGATTTTTTAAAATTGAATTTTGCAACTGTTTTTCTGTTAACCGCAAGGTTTGCAATCAACACACTACTGATGTTTTTAGTTTTGTTTTTAGAAAACGTTATCTCCCACCAGGCGATGGTTTTAGTAATTACATATTTGGCACTCCAAAGTCGTAAGTATGTATCCGCCATTCGGTAATTGAAGATTGTTGCTTTTCAACAATTCAGTTCCGGTTTTTGCCAATTGATACCACATCCTCATCTATTGTTCGTGGTATTTACGAACTTTCCCTTTCTAAATTTCAGGATGGATATTTCCTTTGCTCATTGTGACCATATTAATGCAAGCCGGTTTGTGAGGTCTTTCTGGCAAATTGCCGGTGCACCTAACTACCAGCATGAAACCATTCTGCCAAAAGGAGTGGTGGAACTGATCTTTAGCTTTGGGGATGATGTGTTTTTTTCCAAAAGTATTCAAACACAGCCTGTAGGCATACCAAGATGTTTCGTAAATGGAATGAACAACATACCTATCAAACTGCATACTCCACGTCGCCAGGTTTTTTTTGGAGTGGAATTGCATCCGGCAGCTGTAAAGAAATTACTTAAAGTTCCCTGCGGCGAGTTTTTAAATGCAATTACAGATCTGCAATTGGTCAATAAAGAGTTCAATAGTTTATGGCAGCAGCTAGCTGAAGCTGGTCCTTTTGAACAAAAGGTGCAGCTCTTTCAACAATGGATTATTGGAAAACTTTGTCCCGTACATGAACAGGAAATGGCCATTTCCAATTTTATTAATGAAACACCGGAACCGGTCAATGTATCCACGCTTGCCGCGAACTTTTGTTATTCTTCACGGCAGCTAAATAGAAAAGCCCAGGAAATTTTCGGTATGTCTACTGAAGCGCTGATTCGATACAAACGTTACGTTCATGCCCTCAAAATTATGCATCACACCCATGAAACATTGACCCGCATTAGTTACCACTGCAATTATTATGACCAGGCACATTTTATTCGAGAGTTCAAAGAATTCACGGGGTTAACACCGGGTGAATATCGCCGTCAAAAAGGGCACCTGGCCGGGCATATTTTTCAATAATGTCCGATACATACAATGATTCCCTTTTTCCTGGACGCAATTTTGTAATAAAAAAAATGAAACGAATTATCATCTTCGCCTCTATGGGCATCGCAGCTGGACTTACGCTTACCAACATGTATACTTCAATTGTTGATGTACCAGCATGGGGCAGTACTATTCCAGAGTCATTGCAAATCGCAAGACAATATTACCAACATTCCAATCCAGGTAATTTCTTTCGCATCTTCTCTCCCATAAATCAATTACTTGGATTGCTTTGTGTCATTCTGTTTTGGAAACGGGGAAAACAAGTGCGGTGGTTTCTTATATCTGCGTTCATACTTTACCTGGTTGGTGAGGGTATGACCTTTAAATATTTCTATCCACGTAATGAAATTATGTTCTGGTCCGATGTGACTGATGTATACAAGTTAAAAACTACCTGGGAGCAATGGCGCAATATGAATTGGGTACGAACTTTAGTAATTGCTGCAGGGTTTATATGCTCTTCAACGGCGTTGCACTACAGTTATGTGGCTTCTAAAATCTACAACAAAACTTACAAGAACGTTTATACCTCAAAAGCTACAGTGACAGTTTAATAAAAGGCTGGTTGTTGTGAAGAACTTGCTGCCAATTGTTGAAATGTGCTTTGGTTTTTTTACCTTTTGTAAAAACTTATACAATGCCAAAACCTGATCTGCAAACGTTACCTCAGCATCTTCACGAGGAAATTAGCCTGGTACCGCAGGATGATTTGATCGAAGCTTTTGCCCAACGATTTGATGCACTCGCTTTTTTAAAAACTATCGATGATGAAAAATGGATGTATGCATATGCAAAAGACAAATGGACTATTAAAGGTGTTGTTCAACACTTGATAGATGCAGAGCGAATTTTATGCAATCGTGCGCTGGTTATTGCCCGCAGGGACACCAACCAGCCACTATTGTCTTTTGAAGAAAAGGATTATGCGCTTTATGCCTATGCCGATAAAAGAACTAAAGAACATCTAATGAGCGAATTCAGCGCAGTGCAACAATCTTCAAAAAAATTATTCGAATCTTTTAATGATGACCATTTGCAAAACAAGGGTACAGTAAATAATTATACAATCGACCCAAATGCATTAGGTTTTGTAATCCTTGGCCATACTCTTCACCATATAAAACTGATCAAAGAACGGTACCTGGTGTAAGTTATAACGGGTAAAGTTTATACAACTGAATGGCTGTGTTTACAGTGAGGCCGTATAAATTGTAAAGAAATTGTAGTGTCTTGGAACAGGGGATTAAGTTCAAACATAAATGATTCTGATAAGGCAGGGTTCCTCTTCTAAACCGAGGAACCCGCATCATTAAGTTTACTTAAAATATTTGTACAGTTCCCTATCCTCACCTTTCCATTGAGCAATTTTTGCCAGTGCGTTTATCAAAGGTTCCTGGAACCATGAAGGCATTACAGGTAAGTACGTTTCACTGTAAGCTAACAGGAGTACCATATGCCATGGATTTTTGGTCATATCGTTCTTTAATAAACCATCATTGATAAGACCGTAAGCCACTCGTAAGGTTTTTTCCAACCCGGCGGCCGGTGTAACTCTCACCAGTAATACTGACTTTTCACCCTGCGCATTTTTAAAAAAATGCATTGCTTTTTTGATTGCCGTTGCTGAATCACCTTTTTTCAATAAAACCTCTTTTCCATTTTGACCGATGCGCACTTCTCCATCCAAAACCGTGAATGATTCCTGGAAGTTAGAATGATAATGCCAATCGTTTCCTCCATTTGGTTCCAGTTCCACGCGAACCAGTTCGTATGCACCACCGGTTTCAGCAGCAGTCTTAACAAAAGATGCCGAATAATTACCTTCTCCATTAATAATTGTTCTGTCGGTGCGGTGACCTACAGTTCGATCAATTGGTGAAAGGAAAGCACCAAAAATTATAATGGTTGCATAACCAAATACAAGTAAAAACAATGGCAATCCTATAACTGTGTACACTAGCCTAAGCCAAATGTTTGTTTTACTGCGCCATATTTTAAATACGCCTAACGGGTAAAAAACCAATGAAAGCCACAAAATCCGTTTTCTTTTTTTGACAGTTAATACAGTGCTTTTTGCAGTCTGTAACCTATCCAGTTGAAGTAAGTCCATAAATTTTCAATTTTATGCAAAGCTGCAGTGAAGAAGACCTGAAGTTGTTTAGTAAAACGGATTTAAAATTTTGAAAAATGGATAAATTAAACCTGGCAAATTGGATTGATGTTTTCAGCAGAACGAAGCAGCAAGTATTATTTGTTTCGGATCGGTACACGGATATACGTTTCCGTTTTGAAGAAACCGGCTTGATTTCAGGATTCATACAATCTGTTAGCACACCCAACATGCAGCTTACCGAGTTTTTTTTAAATGCAGGAAAGCCTTTGCAATTGGTGGAGGAGGAAACAAAGGAAACAGCTGAATCGGTTTTTGTTTTAGATGGAAATTCGGAGTCTCACTTTCAAAACCTCTCGTCTCCTCTTGCCTTTAATAAAAACCATCACAATTTTCAATATAATAACCAATTTGGAGGACAACACATCTTTCATTCACCCCGCTTTCATGCGATGACGATTACATACGATCTGAATTTTTTGCGACAACTGTTACAAACAGATACTAATACTAATATGGAACAGTTAGCCGTAGCTGTACATAGTCACAAGGCATATCTACCAGCAATAAAGGCGATGAATTTTCAAACCCGCATAATTGAAGTGCTCGGCAGTATACGCCAATGTCCATTTCAAGGAGTGACCCGGTATCTTTTTTTAGAAAGCAAAATGCTGGAATTGTTTGTTGTGCAAATGGAACAGGTCCGCATGACAACTTCCAAAGAAGATGATAATTGGTCATCAGCGGATAAAGACAGGTTACATGCAGTAAAAAATTTTATTGAAAATGGTTACCTCGACCAATTCAACCTGAAAGATCTTACGTACAAATTTGGTTTGAATGAATTTAAACTAAAGAAGGGCTATAAACAGTTTTTTCAAACAACTGTTTTTGGACATGTGCATCAATTACGAATGCAAAAAGCAAAAAAGCTTTTAGAAGATAAGACAGCAAATGTGTCGGAGGCTGCTTTTTTTATTGGCTATAACAATGTTAGCAGCTTTTGCACAGAGTTTAAGAAACGCTTCGGTTACAGCCCTGGAAAAATTTCAGCCTGCTAAATGTGTTATACAACACAAGTTTGTTTTCGCTTACTATCTAACCATAACCATACTATTAAAACATAAAATGCTCCGAACACCTGGAGCATTTTTGTAATTGGCAGAGTAAAACCTTATCCCTTGCGATACTCTTTGTAAACATCCATTCCGGCTGCACTTACTCTTATAATTTTCCATTCATTCCTGGCTTCTATGGCAACCAGGTAGGTTATTGTTTTTTCTACGGTTACTTCCTGTACCGAAAGAATATCATAATTAAAATATGCACTTTCTACCTGGAACCGTATATCATTGGGCAAATTTGTTGGTTTGTAGTAACGTACCTGTCCTATAATGTTTGCCTTTGCATCATAGAATACCAAATAGTCAATGGTGCCGGTATTGAACCGTATGGCATAACCATTATTTGTTTTCGTCCACGATTCCCGCTTAACATCTGTAAATTGTTTTCTGAATTTTTTCTGAATACTTGTCAATATAACATCTTCAGAAAGATTTGTATGGCTTTGCGATTTTATTGAACCAAAACTGGCTTCAAGTCCGAAGCTGCCGGAACTTTGAGCATTAACACCAGTTATAGTTGCAACTGCAAAAAAAAGTACGATAAGAATACCAAGTTGCTTTTTCATTTTTATTTGTTTTCGAATGCTGTATTTAATTTCTGAGGTAAAGCTATGCAGCTGAAATACCCGTTCCAGCACGTAATGAGTGAGTGACAGTTTTAAGTAAGTATTTGAAGGAAATCAATGAGTAGCTAAACTTATTAAGACAGGTTTGGATAAACGAGAGAAGAGCTGTTTAAGCCACATTAACTACAATAGCGAACTGTCACCTGCTAACGCCGATACCCCCCGTCCAATACCGTGGAAATAAAGTTTTTTTGACCCTCAGCTTCGCTCTTAAGTAAAAGATTATAAAAAGCAACTTGGTTGATTTAGAAACTGGCAAATGCTGTTTCACCTGTTTCCAGGTTTTCATGACATCAGAATATTTCGAATTTGGTTGATAGGCATAATCCATAAAGTCGAATTGAATCCGGTTGGCTATGATTCGTCTTTCCTCTTTTTCATTTGTCGGAAAATTATAAGCCTCCAGGAACATAAATACATTGCTTTGACACCACAGGTAATATTTTTCCCTTCTACGGTTTTGTGTTGAAATAGAAAGTGCATGCCTTCTATATTTAACCACTACATTGTGCGTGCCATAAAACCTGGTATGACGGGCAAGGAAAAGAATGAATTGCCAGTCTTCGCTTAACGCTTTGTATTTAAAAGAGAAGCTCCGTAATAAACAGGTACGTATTAAGGTAGTTTGAACATAAATCAAAAATTCTTTAGTTACTTTTTTAAAAACATTTCCTTGCGGCAACTCCCAATGTTTATTTTTTGAATAATGCATTTCAAAATAAGGCTGGCTTGTTACCTGGCTGTATTCATTAATATCTACCAGGTCTCCATAAACAACGCCGTAACTTTTATCAAGCTTCTGAAAAGCAAGTACCTGCTGCTCTATTTTTTCAGGCTCAAATAAATCATCTGTGGCAATAAAAGAAATGAATTCGCCAGAGGCATTGTTGATCACCGATTCGTAGGCCTTGTGTACGCCTTCATTTTTTGAATGAACAACCAATTTATGAGGAAGGGGATAATTTGCGAGCCACTGCTGTATTTTAAGAAGGCTGTCATCTGTGGATGCATCGTCAACAACAATCAGTTCGATTTGGGAATATGTCTGGGCCAGTATACTACTTAAAGTCTCCAACACATACGGCGTATTGTTGTAGTTTATGGCTCCTATGGTTACCAAGGGCAATGTCATTACGGGTACTTGTATTACTATTAATCTGTTGTGTAAAACTCTGGCAAAAATAAAATTCAAAAGTCAAAGCAACGAATCATCATCATTTCAACTGATATGAATATAAATCATACTAAAACACTTTTTTCAACACATGACGCTTTATCGTTTTAAAATCAACAACGGTCTGTAATTGTACATAAGAATAAGCAAATGCAATCAAGGTGATTAGTCCTCCCAATAAAAACTTCATACTTCCATTTAAAAATCTTGCACTTAAAAACGACAACATCAACAAGGGGGAAAAAATCATAATTGCTTTCCAAACCCTTACAGACCATTGAAATTGTATCAATTTTCCGACAACAACATATACAACCACCAAATAAACGAAATAGGCCAGTAAAAAAGCTATACCTGTCACTTCAATTCCAAATAACTTCCAGCCAAAAAAAGTTAATGAGCAAAACAGGATATTCCAGGTAATTTCAGTACATAAAAAAATTGTGCCTTTGCTTTTTGCCAATAAAATAAAACCCAGGGGCCAGGAAAGTACTTTAAAAAAATCGCCTGCCAGTTGCCACGTTAAAATTGTTGCAGTTTCATGAAATGCCCTTGAATAAAAAAGTGGCACCAGCAAGTCTATAAAACATATCATTGCAACAATTAACGGTACAGTTAATAAAAGTGCGATATCGGTTTGATCGTTAACCATTTTTTTTATTGCAACATCATCTTTCTGAACTGCACTAAGTCTGGGAAAATAATCTGCAGCCATTGCATTGAAGATCGCGGATATATACAATGAAGAAATGGTCCAGGCAGCAATAAAATATCCAACAGCATCCAAGCCAGCTTGATGAACAACGAATGTTCGTACAAAATACATACTTGCTGTGCTGGCCAGTAATGATATGGTCATAAAAAAGCCGAGCTTCACCATGGCCTTTCCCTGCACAAAGGTTTTGGCCATGTTAATTGTTGCTTTGTCAATTTTTATTTTCGACGAATAGAACCAGGTTATAATTAATTCAATGACGGATGCAACGATTAAAGCCAAAACAATTCCATT
>Ga0163163_10005525_pt1 | contig 10945 bp, 13 predicted proteins | sample S65metaG_FD_119766 | JGI IMG/M metagenome (GOLD analysis project Ga0163163, IMG submission 119766) | Switchgrass rhizosphere microbial communities from Kellogg Biological Station, Michigan, USA - S6-5 metaG | ecosystem: Host-associated > Plants > Roots > Rhizosphere > Soil | place: USA... | reverse complement strand
CGAGATGCAAACGTTTTATGCCCGCATCCTCAAATGCTTTTGCAACTTCTAAAGGATGTTCATTGTAAATTTTTTTTTGGTTGTAGTCGCCATGCGTTAAACGAACACACTTGCCATCAATAATATCAATTGCAGGAATGATCTCTAAAGTCCTCTGTTCTCCCCTGCCTGGCCTGGAGCTTAGATTTGAACTGTCTTTGTTTTCTCCAACTTTCATTATAGTTCCAGAAAATTTTTGATGATCTTGTCTCCCACTTCCGCACTCTTCTCAGTATGAAACTGAACTCCGTAAAAATTATCTTTCCTAATTGCTGCAGCATATTGCAATCCATATTCACATTTTGCTATGGTGTATTCACTGTCCTCCGCATAATAACTATGCACATTGTAGATGTAACTTTTGTCAGTAATATTTTTGAAAAGTGGAGATCGCAATTCAAATATGTTATTCCAACCCACCTGGGGAACTTTTAATTTTAATCCCCCGTCAAACTTTTTGACCTTAATGGGAACGATACCCAAACAATCAGTGTCATTCTCTTCGGAGTGTTCACATAACAATTGCATGCCAACGCAAATACCCAATACTGGCTGTTTAAGCTCCACTATAATTTTATCAAGATCGTTTTCTTTCAAACTTCTCATCGCACTGCTGGCTTCACCCACCCCTGGAAAGATTACCTTATCTGCCGACCTGATTTTTTCAGCTTCGTCAGTTACCTCGGCATTTACACCTAAACGCTCTAACGCATTCAACACAGATTGAATATTACCAGCGTTGTATTTTATAATTGCGAGACTCATTATAAAGTTTTAATTGTTCAAGAGTTTACCGTTTAAAAATTCTTAGATTTGAGTAGGTTGATGTTTCAACTCTTAAACCTTTCAACCTTTCGACCAATAAGCGGAAGTAGCTCACCTGGTAGAGCGACAGCTTCCCAAGCTGTAGGTAGCGGGTTCGAGTCCCGTCTTCCGCTCATTTTAAAACTCCTTCAAGGAATTTCTTTGTTGCTTCTTCCGTATTACTGTTTTCAATTGCTTTTATGTAAGCGCTCCCAATAATTGCCCCATTTGCATATTTACATGCGGCCTGGAATGTTGTTTTGTCTTTTATACCAAAACCAACCAAAATGGGGTTTTGCAAATTCATTTCTTTCAATCGCTTCAAATAATCTTCAACGGTGGAAAAATCTTTGTCGGAGCCCGTTATTGAAGAAGATGAAACCGCATATAAAAATCCACTGCTTAATTTATCCAGCTTCCTGATTCGTTCTTCTGACGTTTCTGGTGTTACCAGGAAAATAAAGTCCAAGTTGTATTTCTCAACGATGTCTTTGTACTCATTTTCGTACTCATACATTGGAATGTCTGGAATGATCAATCCGTCAATTCCTACTTCTGCTGCTTTTGTACAAAATTTCTCAAAGCCGTATTGCAACAACGGATTTAAATAACCCATCAAAATAACCGGCACCTTAATTTCTTTCCTGAAATGGTTTAATTGTTCAAACAGCTTTGAAATCGTCATTCCGTTTTGCAATGCCTTTGTACCACTTGCCTGGATCACAGGCCCATCTGCTAAAGGATCGCTGTAAGGCATTCCTAATTCAATGAGATCAGCACCGTGTGTTTGCAAACATTTCATCACACCAATGGTACTATCCAGGTGAGGGTATCCTGCCGTACAGTACACGTTCAAAATTCCATTCTGTTTCCTTTGAAATAATTCTTTTATTCTTTTCATAATAAATCGTAAAAAGCGGCAACGCTGTTCCACTCACCATCCGGTTCAATATCAAAATTGCTTTCTCTTTCTATCCCGGAAAGAAAATAATCCAGGAAATTTTCGACCACTTCTATGTCGTTTGTATAAAAAATAATTTCCCTGGACCGGAAAATGGTAACATGTCCAACATGCACGGATTGTGTTTGCGATTCCAGGTATTCAATAATTTTCTTTTCAGTCTCCACCAAATACTCGTCTTCCTGCTCATCAGGATGACCGGTTTCATTAAAAGCATCAGGAATGATCTGGATGAAAACAGAATACGGGTATTGCTTTTTATTGGCATTCTTAAGATCGGTATTAATAATAGCAAATGCGGGATAACCCTCGACTTCAAATTCAAATCCTGTATAAATTGCACTTTCGCTTTTCATAAATGTTCAATAGATTCTAAAGACCACCGATAACTCCGATCAGATGGATGTTCACAGATTTCATCAAGTATCCGTTAATTCAGTGTCATCTGTGTTCAAATCCCGGTTCAGACATTACCCTCATGTACGTTGCCAAATCTTTATCTCCCCTTCCACTTAGACAAATAATTGCTATGTCAGACTCTTTCAATTTTAATTGCTCCAACACAGCAAAAGCATGGCCGGTTTCCAGTGCCGGGATAATACCTTCCAATCTTGCTACTTCAAACGATGCATTCAATGCTTCCTCATCGGTAGCACTTAAAAACTTTGCACGACCACTATCATACAAATGCGCATGCAGTGGTCCAATGCCCGGATAATCCAAACCAGCTGAAATGCTATGCGGTTCTACAACCTGGCCATCTTCAGTTTGCATCACCAGACTTTTACTGCCATGCAACACACCCTCCTTTCCCAATTGCGTAGTCGCTGCACTCTTTCCGCTATCAATTCCCTCACCCGCTGCTTCCACCGCCACCAATTGAACAACTTCTTCATCCAAAAAATGATAAAATGCACCGGCTGCATTGCTTCCTCCGCCAACACATGCAATCACATGCGAAGGCAATTCAGTGCCCGTCTTATCTTTCAGCTGCCAGCAGATTTCCTTGCTGATCACACTTTGAAAACGAGCCACCATATCCGGATAAGGATGGGGCCCAACTACACTTCCAATAATGTAATGTGTGTCGTTTGGATTATTGATCCAGTCTCTTATTGCCTCATTGGTGGCATCCTTCAAAGTCTTACTTCCGCTCAATGCAGGAATTACTTTCGCTCCCAACATTTTCATTCGCGCAACATTGGGTGCCTGTCGTTCAATATCTTTTTCGCCCATATACACAATGCATTCAATGCCTTTGAGTGCACACACTGTTGCTGTAGCCACACCGTGCTGCCCTGCGCCAGTTTCAGCAATGATTCTTTTTTTACCAAGACGTTCAGCCAATAAAATTTGTCCGACAGTATTATTGACCTTATGAGCACCCGTATGACAGAGGTCCTCTCTTTTTAGAAATATTTTCGTGTGGTACTTTTTACTTAATCGTTCTGCAAAATATAAAGGTGTTGGCCGACCCACATAGTCCTGTAATAATTGATTGTATTCTTTTTGAAAACTCGCCTCATTGATGATCTCTAAATATTTCGTTCGCAACTCCTCAACATTGCGGTGAAGCATTTCCGGGATATAAGCACCACCAAATTTGCCGTAATAACCTTGTTCATCAGGTGCATACTTGCTCTTTGATAGCTTATACTCCACAGCGCTTTGTGCATCTTCTGTTTTCCTGGTAATGTGATAACTCATTTCAACTGTTTTTTTATTGGCCGGCAACATTAATCCAATTTGACTTCTGTTGCGTCGCACCCTTGTACGTTCAATAACTACTATCGTCACTTTCGATGTTCACTACCACCTTCAATCATATTTTATTTCATCGGTTAAATGTGCCGCCCCTACGGGGCTTAAAGACTACACGACTTATTCTTTTCTATCAATATTTCGCTCCTACGGAGCTCTATTAAATTGTGTCCAGTTGTGTTTTCGTTCTCTCGTTGATAATATTGCCTGTATTTAAAGTAGATGCGGGCTCAAAAAGCATGACACATACTTCATCTTCGGCAACCGGTTTGTGTTCAATTCCTCTTGGAACAATCAGCATTTCACCTTCATTCACTTCCACTGTTTCATCCCTGAACTCCATTTTAAATTTTCCTTTGATAACCATAAATAATTCATCCTCATTTTCATGTAGATGAAAGACAAATTCTCCTTTGAACTTTGCCAGTTTCACTTGCTGACCATTCAATTCTCCGACGATCTTTGGACTCCAATGTTCATTGAACAAACTAAACTTCTCAACAAGATTTATTTTATCCATAAGTAAAATTTAATTTCCCCATTCGATCTTCCCCCCACCGTAGTTCTAACAAACCGGTTAATTAAAACTGTCTTCGATCTAAGTTCCCCCACCGGGGGACATGGGGCTTTTCAATTCTTCAATAAACTGTTTCACTTTGGCCATATCTTTTATTCCCGGCGATGATTCAAACCGGCTGTTAATATCAACCACAAAAAGATCCTTAGCCACAGGCTCTTTCAAAAAATCCTTTACCAGTTGTGCATCGGTCGGTTCAATGCCTCCACTCAGAAAAAAAGCTTTTCCGATTGCCAAACCCTTCAACCTGTTCCAGTCAAATTTTCTGCCCGTTCCGCCGTATTGCACTTCATGGCCATTTTTTGGGGTTGTAATTCCCGTATCAAACAAAAACATATCAGCGCTGTCGTAAAAATCTTTGATCATCCACGAAACATGATCATTGTCGCCAAATCGAAACGCTTTGATGACATGAACATAGTCGGCAATTTGTGCACACTCATATGGCGTTTCATGTCCGTGCAATTGAACCATGTCCAATCCAAAATCATTTACCTGCTTAATAATTTCATCTTTGGAAGCATTTACAAAAACCCCAACCTTGTAGGGTTTTACCTTTGCTTTCTTAACATCTGCACCGTTTAGTCCAAACTTAAAAACATATCTCGGGCTTTTTGGATAGAAGATCATTCCTGCAAACTCCACACCCATTTCACCAAGCTGGTGCATCTGGTCTATATTAGTCATTCCGCAGACTTTGATCTTCATAAACTATAATGAATAGGTAAACTCTTTAAATGCCATGCCCGGATCTTCATGCTTCATAAAATATTCGCCAATTAAAAATCCCTGGAAGCCGTGTTGTTTCAGAAACCGTATGTTGTTTACATCATTAATCCCGCTTTCTGCAATTTTGATGAAACCGTTACCAATTTTTTCAGCCATACGAACAGAGTGGTTTAAATCAACTTCAAAGTTTTTCAAATTACGGTTATTCACTCCTACCAGGTCCACGTCAGCGCAAATATGATCCAGTTCCAACTCATCGTGCAACTCCAACAAAACTTCCAACCCCAGTTTTTTTGCTGCAGCTGCCATCTCCCTAACTTCTGCCGGGGTTAAACAGGCCGCAATTAATAAAATAACATCAGCGCCAAAAGCTTTTGCTTCTACTATCTGATATTCATCAATCATAAAATCCTTTCGAAGCAAAGGCACATCATTATCCCTTGCTGCAACCAGGTCATCCAAAGAACCACCAAAAAAATTATAATCTGTCAACACAGAAATACCGGATGCTCCAAAGCCTGCATACATTCTTGTTACAGATTCAACACTATGCACATCATTAATAACTCCCTTCGAAGGCGACTTTCTTTTGTATTCAGCAATGACTCCAGTCTTAGTGGGATCAACTATGAATTGTTTTAACGAATATGTTTTTCTCGAAAAAAACCTTTCCGATTCCAATGCTTTTACCGCAACTTCATTCTTTCGTTGCTCGACTTCTTTTCTTTTATGAGCTACAATTTGTTCAAGTATATTCATTACTGCAATGAAATTAATTTTTCAAGCCGCCGGTAAGCCTTTCCCGACTCCAAACTTTCAACGGCTGTGTTATAGGCTTCGTCATAGTTTTTATAAGTTCCTGTACATTGCAATGCCATAGACGCATTGGCTAAAACCACCGCGTTTTGTGCCCATGTTCCCTCGCCGTTTAGTATTTTCAAAAAGGTTTTTGCAGCTTCCTCAATAGAACTTCCGCCAGTGATATCTGAAGCATACACCACTCTCTTTCCCAACTCCTCTGCTGATAAAACCTGCTCGCCATTTTGCGTAATAACTTTAGTGTCGTTTGTCAGCGAAATTTCATCATACCCATCTAATCCGTGAATGATGGTAAACGGCTTACCAGTTTGCTGCAGTAAATAATTGTAAATGCGTGCCATTTCCAAATTATAAACACCTACTAATTGATATTGAGGATTAGCAGGATTTACCATTGGTCCGAGCATGTTAAAGAAGGTTCTGAAACCAATATTCTTACGTATTTGTGCCACTGCTTTCAGTGCAGGATGAAACAGCGGTGCATGAAGGAAACAAAAATTGGTTTCTTCTATTTCCTTTTTTAACTCGTCGCTATGGTTCTTGAATTTATACCCTAAAAATTCCATCACGTTAGAAGCTCCGCTAACTGAAGTTGCTCCATAATTACCATGCTTTGCTACTTTTTTTCCTGCACCCGCAACAATAAAACAGGCAAGTGTTGAAATGTTAAAGGTATTCTTCCCATCACCTCCGGTTCCTACAATATCAATAACATCGTAACCATTTAAATTCACAGGCACAGCTAATTCCAGCAAACCGTCCCGGAATCCCTGTAATTCCTCAATAGTTATGCTTCGCATCAGGAATACAGTTATAAAAGCCGTGATCTCTGTATCATTATAAACACCTTTAGCGATGTTGAGCATTACTTCCTTCGCCTGTTGTTGCGAAAGCGTTTTGTGTTCAAATAAATGTTGTAATATTTTTTTCATTGTCTGAACTGGGATGTTTGAGATGGTTGGGATGGATTGGGATGGTGCAATAAAGTCGGATTATATTTTTTGTTGGTAAAACGGTGAAATTCTAACCGTTTACTTCCAAAGTTGATTAATAAACCAATTTCAAGTTTATATGCTTCGAGATAATTGATGGCTTGCGCGAGGTGAACATCTTCTAATTTAGTTAAGGCCTTTAATTCCACACTGATCTTATTTTCAATTAAGAAATCCACTCTTCTTGTTCCAATTTGTTGGTCTAAATAAAAAATGGGCATTTCAAATTCACGAGTATACTGTAATGGAATCAAGCGAAGCTCCAACTCTAATGCCCGCTGATAAATCACCTCCTGGAATCCGCATCCCAATGTGCTATGAACTCTGAATGAGGCACCAATAATTTTCTCAGTAATATCACCAAATTTGAAATCCGACATAGTATTTGATTTATCTCAATAATCCCAATAATCCTATTTATCCCAGTTCAGATTACCCAGTTCAGGCCTTTAACCAGTTTCTTAGGATCGTCTCCCCGTCTGGAGTCAATACGCTTTCGGGGTGAAACTGCACTCCCTGCACATCAAAGGTTTTATGTTGCAATGCCATGATGTACCCGTTTTCATCTCTTGCTGTGACTTCCAATTCAATTGGAAAGCCGTCGTCACTTACGATCCAGCTATGATATCGCCCCACTTCAATTTCATCAGGGAGGTCATCGAACAAATCATGCGAAACCTGAGACCTAAGTTGTGAGACATCGTTGACGTTTGATGTTTGACGTTTCACGATCTTCACCGGCGTGCTTACTCCATGATATACCGTTGTTAAATTAATTAAGCTTCCTCCAAACGCTTCTCCAATTGCCTGGTGACCTAAACAAACTCCAAGTATTGATTTTGATTGCGCATATTCCCTAATTAAGGGCAATAGCAATCCAGCTTCTTTGGGAATTCCTGGGCCGGGTGATAAAATAATCTTATCATACTCCTTCACTTTTTCAAGAGGGATCTGGTCGTTTCGGTACACATCCAGTTGATCCTTTACAATCTTCTTCACCAAATGAACAAGATTGTATGTGAACGAATCGTAATTATCAAAAACTAGAATCTTCATTTCTATTGAATAGTTGAAGCCATCTCAATGGCAGTCTTAAGGGCATTTAATTTATTGTTTACTTCCTGTAACTCGCTTTCAGGTTTGCTTGCGGCAACAATTCCTGCTCCGGCCTGCAAAATCAACGTGTTGCTTTTGCTTAGTAAGGTGCGGATCATAATAGCATGGTTGCAGGAACCATTGAACCCGACGAAACCGATGGCACCTCCATAGAAACTTCTGGGCGTAGGTTCATATTCGTCAATCAATTGCATCGCTTTGTATTTGGGAGCCCCGCTTAATGTACCGGCAGGAAATGTTTTGAATAAAATTTCAAATGGATTGGTGCCGGTTACATCACCAGTTACTTCACTTACCAGGTGAATAACATGAGAATAGTATTGCACCTGCTTATAATGATTCACCTCTACATTGGAGCAAACAGTACTCAGGTCGTTTCTTGCCAGGTCAACCAACATTACATGTTCCGCATTCTCTTTGGGATCTTTTTGTAATTCATCTGCTTTTTGCTGATCAATTTCGTCGTCGCCTGTTCTTTTGAATGTTCCTGCAATGGGATGAACAACAGCTTTTCCATTTCGGATGATCAGTTGCGCTTCGGGAGAAGATCCCATTAATTTATAATCCCCGTAGTCAAAGAAAAATAGATATGGCGATGGATTGATATTGCGCAAAGCCCTGTACACATTGAATTCATCACCAATGAATGATTGCTGGAAACGCCTGCTCAATACTATTTGAAACACATCACCGCGATAACAACTCGCAATCCCCTTTTTCACCATTTCAACATAATCATCATCGGTCATATTGGAAGTTTCGCCCGATATTGTTTTAAAAGGATAAACTGGTACATCTTTGCTATTGATCAAAGAATTTACAATCTCAACTTCGCTTGCCAGCCCCCTAATTTTATTTTCAAGAAGAAGTAGCTCGTCTTTATGGTGATTGATGGCAATAACATATTGATACATCCGATATCTTGCCATAGGGATCTGGTTGACGCCATCGCTTCCATTGGAAAACCGGATCGTCTCAAAGAATTGTACTGCATCAAAAGTGAAATATCCAAAAAGGCCCTGAGCAAATTGCGCTGATTTTGGATCTGAACTTTCGGTTTCAAACCTCTGCATAAAATCCCAAAGCAATGTTTTTAAATCGCCGTTGCCTTTTAACACGGCTTTTTCCGGGTTTTCATTTGGAAGCTTGAATTCTACACTTTCCTTATTCCTAATCTCGATTCCTGCAATTGCATTAATACAAATGAATGAGTAACTATTCTCGGCAGCATGGTGGTCTGTACTTTCAAGCAGGATCGTATCTCTAAATCGATCTCTTAAGCGGAGATAAATGCCAACAGGCGTATGCACATCTGCCAGCTTTTTTGTTACGGCCGTGGTAATTATAATTTTTTTCATCTGAACCTGGATTTGGGTGGATTTTTTGGATTTAGTGGAAAAGGAGCGGCAACAGCGTTTAGTTTTAGAAATCTTTCAAATTGCAAACTTGATAACCCAGGGTTTATAAAAAACCCCTCAAGGTCATGACATATTTTTTTGTAACTAAACTCCGACATAAAAATATTTCTTTTTAATCCTTCTAATCCCCCTAATCCCCGTTCAGACATTAGGTTCAAACGAAAATGCCCCGAACAAAGTCGGGGCATCTGAATATTTTCAAAACTATGGTAATAGCTTACAGAACCCCGGAAGAGTTTGTATGCCACCACCAAAATTTATTGATTGCTTGTTTCATCGGTGCAAAGATGTAGTGCAAATCACAAATCAGCAAAAAAATTTTTAATAGCTTTAATAAAAGTGGTTTATGACGGTTCAGCATAAAACTGATGGGAGGCACGGAATGTTCTTTGTGCAGGACGATGAAGAACTTGGAGCCGAAATGATTTATAATGTTACTTCTGCCAACAAAATGATCATTGAACATACAGAAGTGGGTGAATCATTACGCGGACAAAATATTGGTTTGGAACTGGTGCATGCAGGCGTTGAATATGCCAGGCATCACGGACTGAAAATCATACCTATTTGTTCCTTTGCAAAAAAAGTTCTTGATAAAAAACCAGATTGGCAGGATGTACTGGAAAAAGAAAACTAGAATTTAAATACAAAGCATACCGCAACATTTAATGCTTTCCAACTATCATTATTATTCTTAATTAAGATGCTATTGGAATTTGATTCTCCATTCCTGCTTATCACTATCTTTCGCTAATGAAACGGATTCTGCCGCCAATCGTTATCGCGATTTCATTTTTGCTTTTTTCTTTTTTCGCCTTCGCACAAACCGATTCCTTTTATCTTTTAAAACCTGATCGTGTTTTTGATGGCGAGTTTATGCATAATGGATGGATTGTTCTGGTGCACAACAACAAAATTGAAGCCGCAGGTAATATGAATTTTAAATTGCCCGCAACTACCAGGGTCATTGAATTAAAAGGAATGACAATTCTCCCGGGGTTAATTGAAGGGCACTCTCATTTATTTCTTCACCCATACAACGAAGTTAGCTGGAACGACCAGGTTCTTCACGAAAGCCGTGCTGAAAGAACTGCAAGAGCCGTGGTTCATGCCGATTCCACTTTATTGGCCGGATTTACAACGGTTAGGGATTTGGGAACAGAAGGTGCCATGTATGACGACGTAGGTCTGAAAATGGCCATCGAAAAAGGAATTATCCCTGGTCCACGAATGATTGTAGCTACACGGGCAATTGTTGCCAAAGGTGCTTATGGACCTAAATATGACAACCCTGACATTGACCTTCCACAAGGAGCGGCGGAAGCAGGCAATAGGGCTGAATTAGAAAATGAAGTGCGAACTCAAATTTCAAAAGGCGCTGATTTCATAAAGATTTATGCAGACTATCGCATTGCTAAAAATGCGGAGGCGGCACCAACCTTTACTGTTGATGAATTAAAAGCAGCGGTGGCACTTGCAAAAAACAGTGGAAGGGAAGTAGTTATTCATGCATCCACTGCAGAAGCAATGCGAAGAGGAATAGAAGCAGGTGTTGTAACGATTGAACACGGCGACGGGGGAACGGAAGAGATTTTTAAATTAATGAAAGAAAAAGGAATTGCATTATGTCCAACCCTTGCTGCCGGTGATGCCGTGTTGCAATATAAAGGATGGAAAAAAGGAATTGATCCCGAGCCGCAACAAATCACAAACAAAAAAAGAAGTTTTG
>Ga0163163_10005522_pt1 | contig 10948 bp, 6 predicted proteins | sample S65metaG_FD_119766 | JGI IMG/M metagenome (GOLD analysis project Ga0163163, IMG submission 119766) | Switchgrass rhizosphere microbial communities from Kellogg Biological Station, Michigan, USA - S6-5 metaG | ecosystem: Host-associated > Plants > Roots > Rhizosphere > Soil | place: USA: Michigan... | reverse complement strand
GCCCGACGGTAAGAAGTTAATAGAGGTTGACAGTCCGAATGGTACACAGGGACCCGAGCCGATTTATTACGTTACCGAGGTAGCAGGCTTATACAGGTTGGAGGTTCGATCTCTCGAGAAGGAGGCGGCTCCAGGAAAGTACGAAGCAAAGCTTAACGAAATTCGGCCAGCTGCACAGAAAGATCGCAGTGCTGTTCTCGCGCACAAGTTGTTCGCGGAAGCGGAACTGCTGCGCGCGCAAGGGACCGCGGAATCGACGCAACAAGCGATCAGTAAGTATGAAGAAACGTTGCCTCGCTGGCGTGAGGCAGAGGACCGCCAGGGAGAAGCCAACACGCTGCACAGTATAGGCGACGTCTACAATTCTCTTGGCGAAACCCTGGATCAAAAGCATAAGGCCCTGGACTACTACAATAAAGCGCTGACACTCAGACGTGCGATTACTGACCGCGGCGGAGAAGCCGTAACACTCTTTGAGATCGGACTCGTATATAGGCAGTTGGGTGATTGGCAAACCTCGCTGAATTATTACAGTGAGGCGATTCCGATCGCGAGAACTGTTGGGGACCTTCACACTGAGGCGTATGCCCTCAGCAGCATGGGCGGAATTTACACCCTACTAGGCGCAGAACAGCGAGCGCTCGATTCTCATAACCAGTCGCTCGCGTTGATGCGAACAATGAATGATCAATACGGAGAAGCATATGTGCTGGCTGACATCGGCCACCTTTACAACTTTTCAGGTGAGAAGCAGAAGGCGCTTGATTACTACAATCAATCTCTCTTACTTAGACACAAAGTTGGCGACCGCAGTGGTGAGGCTGTAACCCTAACGGCACTTGGCAATCTGTACGATTCCCTGGGCGAAAGGACGAAGGGTCTCAGTTACTACAATCAAGCGCTGCAGCTGGTGCGAGCAGTAGGCGACCATACGGGTGAAGCGACCGTCCTTAACAATATCGGTGAGATTCATATTCGACTAGAGCAAGGCCAGGAAGCGCTCAATTCCCTCAATCAAGCCCTAAGCCTCATGGTCATACTGGGTAATCGTACAGGACAAGCTGTCGCACTAGGCAATATGGGTTCTGCTTACGATATGTTAGGGCAAAGACAGAAAGCGCTCCTTTACTATAATCAGGCGCTTCCTCTCAATGCCGCAGTAGGAGATCGCGATGGCGAAGCAACGACCCTAAACAACCTCGGTCGCTTGGAACGCTTACTCGCCGATAAGGTAAAAGCACTCGACTTCTTAAATCGCGCACTCGTCATAAGACGCTCCATTGGTGATCGTAATGGAGAGGCGCAAACGCTGGCTTTGGTGGCACAGGTCGAACGTGATTCTGGCAAGCTCTCTGAAGCGTTAGCCCACATGGGAACTGTGCTTAGTATCGTCGAGGGATTGCGAACCAAAATAACCAGTCAGGAACTGCGCACTTCCTACCTTTCAACCGTGCAACAGTATTACGAACTCTACATTGAATTGTTGATGCAAATGCATCAACAAAAGCCCACGGAAGGGTTTAACTCAGCAGCTTTGCAAGCTTGCGAGCGTGGTCGGGCTCGGAGTTTGATTGAATTGCTCAACGAAGCACATGCCGATATCCGTCAAGGAATTGATCCAAAACTGTTAGAGCGTGAACGATCGGTGCAGCACTTGCTCAACTCAAAAACAGAGGAGCAGATTCGTTTGCTCGTCGGAAAGCACACCGATGAACAAGCCACCACTGCTGCGAAAGAGGTCGAGGTGCTGAAAACGGAATATCAGCAAGTTGAAACAGAAATCAAAGCCAAGAGCCCTCGCTATGCCGCCCTGACTCAGCCGCAGCCCTTAAAAACGGAAGAGATTCAGCGCTTGCTCGATCGTGATGCGCTTCTGTTGGAATACTCGCTGGGCGAAGACCGCAGTTATCTCTGGGCGGTAACTTCGTCTTCAATCGCCAGTTATGAACTACCGAAACGCGCGGACGTCGAGACAGCTGCGAAGCAATTCTACGTGGCGTTGACGACACCCAATCAGCAATCTAGAAACGCGGACGGGAGCCGGCAACTTAGTATTGCGAATGCCCAAGAGCCGCTCGTGATAGAGACCGCATCGACCCTGAGTCGCATGCTACTTAAACCAGTTGCTTCCCAGTTGAAAAAGAAGAGATTAATAATCGTGGCGGATGGTGCCCTGCAATATATTCCTTTCGCGGCACTGCCATCGCCGGATGCGCAGAAGTTAATCGCGAGGGGCCAGGGCTCTCGGAACATCGCGCCAACAAAGTTTCTTCCTCTGATCGCAGAACACGAGATTGTGAGTCTGCCATCTGCGTCGACTCTCGCCGAGATCAGGCGCGAGACAGAAAACCGCAAACCCGCTGAGAAAATGGTTGCGGTACTGGCTGATCCTGTCTTCGATAAGAATGATGAGAGAGTAACTTCTGCTAAGAATGTAAAGAAAGCAGATGATCAAAGAGAAGAGCCCTCATTAGCGCGCCAACTCGAAACTGATAAAACGAAGAAGGCCGCCGTCGAGACAGGGTTGGTGGAAGATGGATTGACCATTCCAAGGTTGCCCGGCACCAGACAAGAGGCCGAAAAGATTCTCGGCTTTGCACCCGCAAATGCGAGAATGAAAGCATTCGATTTCGACGCTAGCCGAGCGACAGTAACCAGTACTGAACTTGCTCAGTATCGCTACGTGCAATTCGCCACTCACGGATTTCTCAACAGCGCTAATCCTGAACTATCGGGAATCGTGCTTTCGATGGTCGATCACCAGGGGCAACCGCAATCTGGATTCCTGCTAACAGACGAAGTATTCAATCTTCACTTGCCAGCCGAACTAGTAGTGCTGAGCGCGTGTCAGACTGGATTGGGAAAAGATATAAAAGGCGAAGGGGTGGTGGGCTTGACGCGTGCTTTCATGTATGCCGGTGCGCCCCGAGTGATAATGAGTCTATGGAGCGTGAATGATAAGGCTACGTCAGAGATGATGTCGCGACTGTACAGAGTTTTGTTGCAACAGCACCAGCGACCCGCGGCCGCACTGCGCGAGGCCCAGCTGGAGATGTGGAAACAAAAGCGCTGGCGCGCTCCATATTATTGGGCTGCGTTTGAATTAGAGGGCGAATGGCGATAAAGACTTCCTGAACTTGTAAGTCTCTGTTGTGAGAAATCGGCAAAACAACTGAATTTAAGATTGCCGTGTCATCAATCGCCATAGAGGAAACGAAACGAATGAAGTACATGTTGCTGGTTCATCACGACGAAGTAGCTTTCGCAAAACGTGACGAAGATGAGCGACAAGATATGCTCAATGAGTCAGTTCAGTTGGCCAACCAACTCGCCGAAGCCGATCAATATCTCGGCGCTGCCCCACTACACCCTACATCAGAGACTGTTTGTGTTAGCGTTCGCGATGGCAAACGAGTCGTTACAGATGGACCATTCGCCGAAACACGCGAACAAATTGGCGGTTACTTTCTCGTCGATGCGAAAGACGTTAGTGAAGCCATCGCCATTGCGTCTCGAATTCCCGGAGCCCGTATCGGCACAGTCGAAGTGCGGCCGGTTACAGAGGTGGAAGGCCTCCCAGACACCCAACAGAAGTGAGGTCTCATTTCTTGGAGGAATGTAAGCGTTGAAGCGGTCGGAAGAAACTGACTGTTGAGTTCGTTCGGAGTTTTACTCCAACCGGGTAGTTGATTCCGTAGGCCCTGAATCAACTACCCGATTGTTGTTTTGAATTGCTGTTATCGAACCGCGGCCTGGTACGCTTTTCGATATGAGAAGTAGGCGCCTTTGAAGTCGCCTGCTGTCTTCGCAGCATCCCCTTGAGCGAGGAACGACTGAGCCTGTCCAACCTTCCCGCCAGCCGCAAGAATGTTCGTGATAGTCTGCGCCACAATCGCTCTTACCAGATCCAGATAACCGCCATGAGCATTCGGTGTAACGAAGACTGCAACGGGAGTTGAACTGTCGGCTTGAGCCAAATCAGCTTCAATCTGGGTACGCAGAATCAGATCCCTCAACTCATTCTTGTTTGCATTATCGTTCGCGATAATCGCCGCAGTGTTTGCATTCACCGTTATTGTCAGCGCGGCGGTATTCGCATTGTCGTTGTTGATAATCGACGTCTTGTTGGCGTTGTCGTTGTTGATAATCGTCGTCTTGTTAGCGTTGTCGTTGTTGACGATTGAAGTGGTGTTTGCGTTATCGTTGTTGATAACCGCGGTTTTGTTGTTGTTGTCATTGGTTACGCTGGCTTCAAGATCGCCGTGAATATGGCCGAGACGTCCAAAGGTGGCTCCCAATTCCGCTTGATCAATCTTGTCGTCGCAGAAATGCAGGCCGAAATTTACAGCTTTTGCGGCTATATAAATCGCGTCAGTAGCAATACAGACCAGTGAACCGTTTCCCCCTTCACCGAGGACTACGACGACTTCATCGCAAGCTCGACTAGCAACTTCTCGAACGCCTTCAGCAACGAACAAAGCAACATCCGAGGCGTCGATAACAGTCTCATCTGTACGCGTGCTGCCGCACGATGGGTAATCGGCACCCGGAAGTCCAGCAGTGTTTGGGACGATTGATCCTCTCATCTTTGAAGAACTAGTCGAAGTTGCACGCATCGTCTCAACGGCGCCACGCAGCTTCTGTGTGGCCAGCATCATCCCGGAAGAGTCCTTAAAAACATTCTTGAATACCTCAAGCTGCTTCAAGCTGAATGCTCTAATTTGTGCTTCGGATTGCTCGAACGATGCCGCCTCTTTTTGCCTTCCCACGCCGCTGGCAAATTCCTTGTAGGAAATCACAAAATTCAAAAGCTCTGTGCGGACTTGCTCGAGATCGTTTTCGTCGAGCTGATTAGAAGTGCCGGCAGCCTGGTTGTAAACACTGACCTGGACACTGCGTTTTGCCGGCGACGACGTCTTGGCATTTGCCTGCGTGCCAAGTAATAAACCGACTACAAAGATAGGCAGAACATATTTGAGTGAAACGTTAGAAAGCATGCGGGGGGTTCTCCTGGGTTATTGTTGTATAAGACCGTTGATTGTTTGAAGCCAGAATGCGGCTAAGTTCTTCTATTTGACTAGTAAAGATTGACTTCAGATGCTGAGAGTCGGAAGGATAGTCGTTGTCCGCTCGAGTCTGTGTGTAAAGAAGTGCACATCATCTATACAGTATTGGATCAATCGTGTCGAGTCGAGAAAATCAATAGCGCATCGTCGATCAAGCGGAAAGGTCGCTCAGTGATCTCTGACTTGCAGTAGATTCCAGTTTTTGTGTTACAGCGTCAGCGTACTGTAGCATTCACCAGGTCATGCTCGACGTCCTAATCAATCGTTTACGTAATCGTTCATTGAACGTATGTTTCTGCACCCTCGCCATACACGCACCCTATCGTCGACGAGCAAGATTGCTTTGTGCAGATGCGCCTCATCTGTCCTGGATCGTCCTGACCGATGAACCTGATGAGTTTGCTGATTTGCCAGTGTGTGCGATCCGGCACTTCCCCACTGGTCCGATGGCTATTGATTTTCTTACTAATTTGCCGCCGACCGGAAATGGCCGGGGCCGCCCCGCTTATCACGACAAACGTTTTGTGGTCCGTGCTGCTCTCGACAAATTCGACACTGCTATCTTTGTAGATGCCGACTCACGTATCGAACCACTTCCTCGTCTACGATTTTTCCCACGAGGTTTAGCGGTTGTTCCCGAAGTGCGAACCAGCATCTCAGAGCATTTGAAGAAATGGGGATCGTCACGACTAGGCGCTTTCGAGGAATTGGCGCATCACCTCACAGGCAATATCGAAGTGCTAAAGTCAGCGCGCTGGTGTGGCGAAGCATTATTCGCAGTTACTAAAGATGGATGCGAATCCACGTTCCTGGAGACCTGGGAAATCGGCGCAGACTTCTTAAAAAGCCGAGGCGTTTTCACTGGAGAAGGTGGCGTCATCGGTCTCGCGGCAGCACAAGCCGGTTGGGACGTGGATTACAAGAGCCTTCTCCGGCTGGCGCTTTCTATTAAGCATGAAGGACATGGCCCAAAACCTGTCTAACTTCTTTGTCCAATTTAGGGGACAATCCAGCGCCATTGTTGATTGGCCCATTGCTGAGCTTCCGGCAACAGATCTGATACCGCTTGCACTACCTCTGGCCACTTGAGTCGATCGTAATCATCACCGGATAACCAGCCACCACGTTTGACCTTCGGTAGCCACGCCTCAATATCAGCTTTCACATTTGCATAGTCGTGTCTCGCGTCCAAATGAACCCAGTCAAGTGACGCGTCGCTGAACAGTTCTGATGCTCGTATAGAGTCTGAAATGACGAGGGAGATCAGTTCGCCGAATCCACAATCCAGGATGTTCTTATGCAAGATACCTGCAAATGTACCACCGCCCTGGGCCACAGCCGCTGCGTGGTAGTCGTTCTGTCGCCACCCTTCTGGACCACTGCCACGACAAGTGTCGACTCCGATTACTCCGAAGCTCTTGCCACTGGATTCAATTACCTCGCCTAAAGAACAAAGACTTCGACCAAGGTATGTTCCAACTTCGACAAAACGACTGCCATCAGGAAAGCAATTAACTGCCTCTTCCTGACATGTTCGCCAATTGAACCAACCGTCAATATCATGCCAGTAGCGGCGGATTCCCAAGTGTTGAAGAAAGGTCTCTCCGAAAACCAATCTCAATGCCCCGAGATGGCGACTTGAGTATTTTAAAACCAGTCGTTTCAGCGCGACTTTTGAAGCCATGAGTGTAGGATGGAGATCAAAGCTCACACACGCAACAACAAGGGCAATCAGTTCAGAGGTAGAAATTTCACACACGAAGGTGTTCCAACTTCAAAGCTCTGCCCAGTTGAGGTCAGTCTACCGGTCTGCGGATCGATTCTAAATAAGACAAGCAAGTCGGAAGACTGGTTGGCCGCTACAAGCCAGGAGCCGCTGGGATCGATTGCAAAGCTGCCTGGAGTTCTCCCTTGCGCAGGAACGGATTCAACCAGGGTAAGAGTTCCCGCTTGAGCAATTGAGTAAACCGCAATTTCATCGGCTCCCCGGTTTGACGCATACAGGAATCTGCCGTTGGGGTGAACCTGCAAGGTTGCTGCTGAGCTTGCGCCATTAAAGCCATGTGGCAGCGTTGAAACATTCTGCAGCTCCTTGAGAGACCCGGCCGAATAAGCAAATGTCGTGACCGTCGACTGGATTTCATTTACCACATAAAAAAACTTGCGATTCGGATGAAAAACAAACTGACGTGGCCCGGCCCCGGGAGGGAGCGTTGCATATGACGGACTGTTAGGTGTCAGTTTTCCCTTCTCCGCGTCAAAGCGGTAAATGAAAATCTTGTCGAGGCCGAGATCAGCCACGAAAGCGAAGTCATTATCAGGTGAGACATTGATCGCGTGTGAGTGGGACCCCTGCTGGCGTTGTGGATGGACGCCAGTCCCGCTGTACTCGATGAAGTCTGATGCTTCAGCAAGACTCCCATCCTTCTTAACGGGAAAAACCGCGACGCAGCCTTTCCCGGCGTTCGAACCAAAGTTTGCCACCAGCAAGTTTTGACCGGTGCGATCTACTACCACGTAAGCAGGATCGATTCCACGCGTAGAGAAGGAGTTGAGGAGGGTCAACTTTGCCGTCTTTGGATCGATCGCATAGGAGAGAACAACACCCATATTTGTTCGATCGACGGCCGTGGGACGACTAACGGCGTAGAGGAATCGGCGGTTGGGGTGCAATGCAATAAAAACGGGTCTCATCGTGTCCGCCGCCAGGCCCAATGGATCCATCTTGCCGGAGGTCATGTCCAGTCGCCATGCGTAAATTCCTTTGCTGGGTTCTCGCTTAAACGTACCAACGTAAACGATCGCTTTGCCGCCATCGATCGTGGCGGTCACTGGATAAGTAGACCATGTAATCATGGCGAGCATGATGACAAAGAATCGACGAGAAAGACTCATAATTTGCTAAGTTACTATCGGTTCTCCACCGCGTTAAAAATTTTCAGGTTGGGAAGGGACCCTGTCCCCCGCCAGCTAATACACGCAACTCTCTGAAGCTTTCTCCGACCTAAACCAAGCGGGGACAGGGTCCCTTCCCAACCTGAAAATACTCACACTCGCAACAACACGGGGCGACTCTTCTTCCCTGTCGCTCTCGAAATCGCTAACGCATACAGCCAGACCTGACGGCTGTACTCTTTACTTCGTCCGCCCAATTCAAAATCTGTCTTGTAATCGACAACGGTCCAAACGTCGCCCTTCGTGCTCTGATAAGCGAGATCAACTACACCTTCAACTATCAAATGGTTTTCTAACCGCAGTGTGACCGGAACTTCCCGACGACAACTACCAGCTGACTCGGCAGCAGCACCACTCACAATAATGGGACAACGTAAGACCGCTGCAACTGTCTCGACTGCGGCTTCAACTTCCTCCTCGATAGCTCCCAGAACACGACCTTGTACACGAGCAACTTTTTCAATGCTTTCCGAATCAGCATCAAGCGCAACTACAGAAAGAACTGAGTGGACCAGAGTTCCAAAGCGTTTACCGTGCGGTCTCGAATAGTCCGTTATCATGAAGTCAGTACCACTTCGCGGTAGCGGGTGGGTTCCAACCTGCTCAATCGAAACATCCGCAACAAGCTCCGCGCCCGGTTCTGCAAGAAGGGCAGCTTCATCAACCGACAGCGTTTGCGTTGTCGCCGTCACAACATTCCAAAGAGGTTTCGAGGCAACCTCACGCACAACCTTCCGTCTACTTTGCCATTCTTCATGTTCGCGAATCCCCGCGGGAGCGCGAACTGCGTCGTCCTTCTTCAAAAACTCTGTCAACTTCGAACTGGTTCGCCCCGCTTGTGAAGGCGGCCCTAGCACCGAAGGGTCCCACCAAACCACTTGATGCTCTCCGACACGTGGCTTGTGCAAACCCGGACTCACCGACCCAGGTGGACGAAACGCGTCTTTCGGTCGACCAACTACCGTGTCATCAGAAAACATTGGACATCCACTTGCCTGTTTGGTCTCTGGATTGAAGCTACTGGCTTCCGGCGGGTACAACACCGGATTCAATGTCGCCAACCAATCTTCAGTTGGTTGATCACCCACAGCACAAACTACCAGCAGATCGCGAGCGCGTGTTGCAGCGACATAAAGTACGCGGGCCGACTCTTCCTTCTCGATGCCAATCTCCTCTTCCTTATGTTCCTGGACCTCTATCGGCGTGCACCCTGCAAGACTCATCGCACTCAATCCAGCTGCTTGATCGATCCACTTGGAAGGTTCGCGTGAATCCTTCGCAGTGATGTCGCACAAAATCACCACGGGAAACTCGAGCCCCTTTGCCTTGTGCACCGTCATGATGCGCACGCCGTCGACACCCTCTTCCATAATCGGCGCATCTCCGACTTCCCCACTCTCGGCTTCGTCATCAAGCCAATCAACAAAGGCGCGGAATGAGATCAAACCGTTACGCTCCGCACGACGGGCCATATCAGTCAGTCTCATGATATTCGCGAGCGCCTGCTCGCCCGTCGACCAGTTCGCAAATCCCGCATGTGCTCGTGTCTGAGCCAACAAGGTCTGAATGGTCTCAGCAATCGGACGACGATTTCGTTTGCGATGAAGCTCACGCAAGATCGACAGTGCGTCTTTAACTCCGCTTAATTCTTCAGGCAGATCGTCAGGCGGCTGTTTGAACAGATGAAAGGTCTTACACAAAGTGCGATATGAAAGTAGAGTCGCGTCCGTGAAAGCGAAGAGCGGACCGCGCAATGTCGCAAAGATCGCCAGGTCATCTCCCGGCCATTCAACGGCAGTCAGAGCATTGCGAATTGTTTCTACTTCCTCCCGCGAGTGAAACGAACTTCCTCCAACCAACAAGTGCGGAATCTGATACTCCTCCAGTGCCTCGACATAACCTCGCGTAACGTCTGTTGAATAGTGACGAAAGCGTCGAAACAGTAGACACACGTGTCGCGCTTCCAAAAGCACTCGCTCGTCGGACTTACCGCGTTCAGTAACTGTCCACCCACTCTCGTTAAGCAACCAGTTCACAAAAGCGGCAACATCGTTCGAAAGCGACTCTTCAACTCTCCATTTCACAATCTTCCCGTAATCCGCATACGGCTTTGAGGCAGGCAAAGCAATGATCGCAGGTTGCGTGTCAACTCCTAACCGGCAAGGTGCGAGTGGAACATAATGAGCTTGCGTTAGTGATTCTCCACTCATCACCGGAACAAACGCGGCGTTGACCAACTGCTGAATCTCAGGCACCGAACGAAAACTAACGTTCAGGTCGACCACTGCGCCACCTGATTCGACAACTTGACGCTTCACCTGCTGATAAAGCGCGACGTCAGCTCTACGAAACCGATAGATCGACTGTTTTGGATCACCGACAACGAAAAGCTTTCCAGGCACGGGACTCACTTGTCGCCAATCGCGCTGCTCCGGATCATCCGCAGCCAACAACATCAGAATCTCCGACTGCAGCGGGTCAGTGTCCTGAAACTCATCGACAAAGATGTGCGTGAATCGCTTCTGCAACGCGACTCGTACATCGAGGTTGTCACGAATGAGATTGCGAGCGCGAACGAGTAAATCCAGGAAGTCGAGATAGCCAACGCGTTCTTTCAAACGTTCGAAATCTTCAATCACCGGCCAGAGTTCTTCACGCAGTTTTGGCGCGAGGTCAGCACCCGCTTTGTCGATGAAAAGCTCAACACGAACTTTCAGTGCATCGCGACGCTCTCTTAGCTCATCTGCTGGGAATGAGTCTCTGCCCCAATACGCCTTCCAATCCTTCGCCCTTCCCCACCCGCTGAGAAGACCAAATAGGCCAGCCTCGATGCCATCGTAATCACACGGCTTCCCCAGTGACTCGGACCGCACTAGTTCAGCTGCAAAGTGCTTCAGTTACGCTAGTGATCTTGTGAGGTATTCCTT
>Ga0163163_10005520_pt1 | contig 10949 bp, 10 predicted proteins | sample S65metaG_FD_119766 | JGI IMG/M metagenome (GOLD analysis project Ga0163163, IMG submission 119766) | Switchgrass rhizosphere microbial communities from Kellogg Biological Station, Michigan, USA - S6-5 metaG | ecosystem: Host-associated > Plants > Roots > Rhizosphere > Soil | place: USA... | reverse complement strand
GTCCCGAAACGTGGAGTAACCTTGCGCGCGTCTACTTCACTGCTTACATGGTGTGGAGCGTCGTCTTTACACCCATCGTGGTTTGGGTGTCTCGCCGGTTCACCATCGGCAAACAACATCTATTTCGTGCCATCGCGATACATCTCGTAACCGCAGTTGTGATCGCAGTAATGAGTGCAGCGACGCGAATTCCTTTGCACAGCGTCATATACCCCCAGTACAAAGAACAGGTTCCCTGGTCCGCGTTCCGCAGCTTCTTCCTGGCGAATGCATACGACGACCTCTGGATGTACCTGGTTGTGGCGGCGATTGCGCACGGTCTCATTTACTTCCGCAAATTTCAGGATCGCGAGTTGCAGTCTTCTGAGTTGGAGCGTCAGCTCACCGAAGCTCAACTACAGATGCTTAAAATGCAGCTTCAGCCACACTTCTTGTTCAACACGCTGAACACGGCTTATACACTGATACGCCGCGATGTTGATGCCGCTGAACGAGTGATCATTCAGTTGAGCGACCTGCTGCGCATGACTCTCGACAATACCGGCGCACACGAAGTAACCCTCCATGAGGAGATTACATTCATAGGTAAGTACCTCGAAATCGAGCAGGTTCGGTTCCGTGAACGTCTGACCGTTCGATATGAAATCGACCCCGATTGCCTGGACGCCCTGGTGCCCAACATGATCTTGCAGCCGCTGGTAGAGAATGCCGTGCGCCATGGGATTGCACCAAACTCCCGCCCAGGAGTGATCGAAATCACGGCACGAAAGCGACAGAACCATCTCCAGTTGACAGTGTCCGACAACGGACAGGGCATGGTGGAAAGTGTCGGTCTTCAGCACAAAGATGGAGTCGGGCTAACCAACACACGGGCCCGTCTCCTTCAGCATTACGGACCCGGCTCTAGTCTTGTCTTGAAGCCGGGACAATTCCACGGCCTCTCGGCGACTGCGCTCCTCCCATTCAGGAAGCCTGTAACAAAAACGGAACCTAATCTCGCCGCACACGTATCTTGATTACATATGGTGAGGGTTCCCGTCCAATGACTGTGTGATCCCCGGGGGGAGAGTGCATGGGCATCCGCGTCGTGATCGCTGATGATGAAGCGCTTGCGCGTGATCAGATCTCGGATCTTCTGAAGAGATTCGAGGACTGTGAACTTGTCGGCGTGTGTGCCGATGGTCGACAAGCTCTAACTGCAATCGAAGAAAACCGTCCTGATCTTCTATTCCTCGATATCGAGATGCCTGAGCTTAATGGGTTCGAGGTGTTGCAGGAGATTCGAGTTGCCCCCATGCCGGCGGTTGTCTTTGTGACTGCCTACGATAAGTACGCTATTCAGGCATTTGAGGCGCATGCACTCGACTATCTTCTAAAGCCATTCGATTTCGAAAGATTCGAGAGAACTCTCCAGCGGGCTCGCAAGCAGATCGCCGCTTCTCGTAACGGTGAGTTGAACGAAAAACTCATACAGATACTGCAATCGCGTAAATCCGAGCCGAAATTTCTAGACAGGCTGGCCATAAAATCTCGCGGCCGCGTGATCTTCCTTCGCACCGATGAAATCACATGGATCGAAGCCGCCGGGAATTACCTCGAGTTGCATACCGGGAAAGAGTCACACCTTATACGAGAGCCAATCAGTGACTTCGAGCAGCGACTCAACCCCGAACGGTTCATTCGCATACATCGGTCCTGCATTGTTAATGTCGAGAGCATCAAGGAACTTCAGCCGGGCTTTGGCGGTGAATACCTGGTCGTTATGAATGATGGTCAGCAGCTAACCGCGAGCCGCGGCTATCGCGAGCGTCTACAGCAGTTGTTGAGCAACGAGCTCTAATCCAGCCTTCTATTCGAGTCCGGGGCGTGTCTCCCGGCACTTCGTGCGTTACAATCGCGGCTTCATCGATCTCAAACTACGCTAACGAGACTAATAATAATGACCGTTGGGCAGAAGTGGTCTTGGTTGGTCTTCCTATCCTTCGTACTTGGCGCGTCAGCTGTCTCACAGCAGAACACTCCCGTCTACTTCGAGCCGGACCCCGGCACCGCCAAGGCGCAAGTGAGCGGAGACAGGGTCACTCTTTCCAACCAGGTGTTACGAATGGATTGGTCGTCATCGAAGAGCGGATTTGCCCCGGGGAACTTCGAAAACCTGTTGGATAAAAAAGTCTTTTCCCTGGCGGCAGGCGCATTCTCGCTGATCCTCCGCGACGGGCGTGTCGTGCGCTCGGGCGACCTGCAGGTCACCGGTGGAGCAAGAGTCGAGGAGCTGAAAGGCATTCCGACGGCCTCCAGACTCTCCGAACGGATTTCCGGTAAGGCGATCATAGTTCGCATGCAAGACAGGGAGGGCACTCTAAACATAGAGTGGCGAGGAGTTCTTCGGGACGGGGCGAATTATCTACGCCAGGAAATCACCATCACCGCAACCACCGCTGATGTACCTATTGCCGAGGTCCGCATTGTCGACTACCCGATGTCTGACGCAAAGGTAGTCGGAACCGTAAAGGGATCGCCGATCGTATCCGGTTCCACGTTTGCGGGCATCGAACATCCTCTCTCGACATGCGCCGTCGCCCTCGGGCGTGCCCGATGCAAGATGGATCGCGAATTGCCTCTCCGGGCAGGGAAGTCTGTAACCTATTCGTCCGTTGTCGGCGTAGCGCCTGCCGGACAACTTCGCCGCGCCTTCCTTTATTACATCGAGCGCGAGCGTGCGCACCCTTACCGAACCTTCCTTCACTACAACTCGTGGTACGACCTGGGATATTTCGATCGCTTTAATGAGAGCGGTGCGCTCGATGTGGTGCGTAGGTTTGGAGAAGAACTCCACGACAAGCGCAAAGTGAAACTTGACTCCTATCTCTTCGATGACGGATGGGACGATCCTTCCACACTCTGGAAGTTCAACAGTGGTTTTCCGCAGGGCTTTACGAACGTTCGCAAGCAGGCGGAACGGTTTGGCGCAGAGCCCGGAGTGTGGATGTCGCCATGGGGCGGATATGATAAGCCCAAGCAGGTGCGCGTCGAAGCGGCGAAAGCGACTGGCCTCGAAGTAGTGAACAATGGGCTGGCGCTCTCGGGACCAAAGTATTACCAGTTATTCCGCGACACCTGCTTGCGCATGATTCGTGATTACGGGATTAACCAGTTCAAATTTGACGGTACCGGAAATGCCGACCGCGTAGTTCCGGGCAGTGAGTTCGATAGTGACTTCGGTGCCGCCATCCATCTTATCGGCGAACTTCGCGCGGAGAAGCCTGACCTTTATGTGAACCTGACAACCGGAACCTATCCGTCTCCGTTCTGGCTGCAGTATGCCGACTCCATCTGGCGTGGCGGAGAGGACCACGAATTCCTTGGCGTGGGTACAGCGCGGCAGCGCTGGATTACCTACCGCGATGCCGATACGTACCAACACGTCGTCATGGGTGGCCCACTGTATCCTTTGAACTCGCTGATGTTGCATGGCTTGATTTTCGCGAGGCACGCTAAGAACCTTGATTCGGATCCTGCCGGCGATTTCCGAAGCGAGATTCGCGACTATTTCGGCAACGGAACTCAGTTGCAGGAAATGTACATAACTCCCACGCTCCTCTCGCAAAAGAATTGGGATGACCTCGCTGAAGCGGCGAACTGGTCGCGCGCGAATGCCGACGTGCTGGTGGACTCACATTGGGTGGGAGGCGATCCGGCGCAGTTGGAGGTGTATGGATGGGCCTCGTGGTCACCGCGAAAGGGAATTCTCGTTTTAAGAAACCCCAGCGATAAACCGCAGACTATCTCGCTGAAATTGTCGGAAGCCTTGGAACTTCCAATCGGCGCCGCAGCAAACTACCGGCTACATAGTCCTTGGGAAGAAGATCGGGGCGCGAGCAGCCTTTCGGTGACGTCCAATCAGCTACATCGGTTTGAGTTGAAGCCCTTCGAAGTCGTCGTACTGGAAGCCACTCCTCTCAACCACTAAACTCTGAGATTGCGAGTCAGCTATCGACAATACATGACGAATCCCATCGTGCCGCGCTACACTGTCGCGTTCTGAAAGATTGATTCGGAGGAGCAATGTCTTTGCAAAAAGTAGTCGTTTCAGTTTGTCTCCTGGGAGTGCTTGCGGCGGGAGTAATCGCCAGTGCGGAAACGAGGACGAAGGTGCAGAAAACCGGCTTCGGAAAAGTCGATGGTCAGGAAGTCTTTTTATACAAACTAAAGAATACTCACGGAATGGAAGTCTCGATCACCAACTACGGTGCAACCGTAGTGTCCATCAATGTCCCGGGCAAGAAGGGTGAGATGGCGGATGTCGCTCTTGGATATGACAGTGTCGATGGGTACGTCACCGACAAGAGCTACTTCGGCGTGACCGCTGGGCGATACGCGAATCGGATTGCCAAAGGAAGCTTCAGCCTCGACGGCAAGACTTACCAGGTGCCGAAGAACGATGGAGAGAATTCGCTGCATGGCGGCAAAGTCGGATTCAACAAACGGATTTGGGAAGCGAAGGAAGTCCCGGGCAAGAATGCCATCCAGATGACTTACCTGAGCCCGGACGGCGAGCAGGGCTTTCCTGGCAACCTGAAAGTTTCGGTCACATTCACGCTGACCGATGACAACGAATTGCGCTTCGACTACCTCGCCACAACCGACAAGGACACCGTCCTTAATCTAACGAATCACAGCTACTTCAATCTGGCGGGACAGGGAAAAGGCGATATTCTTTCAACCCACTTGACGGTCCACGCCTCGCACATGACCCCTGTGGATTCGAACTTGATTCCGACCGGCGAATTGCGTCCCGTGAAAGGTACGCCGTTTGACTTCACCACAAGCCATGTGGTCGGCGAGCGGATCAACCAGGCGGATGAGCAACTAAAGCTCGGCCGCGGTTATGACCACAATTTCGTAATCGATAGAAGCAAGGCGGGACTGGTCCTCACGGCGGAAGCCTACGACCCCAAGTCAGGCCGCGTTCTGGAAGTCCTGACCGACCAACCGGGAGTCCAGTTCTATACCGGCAACTTCCTCGATGGGACGGCTCATGGGAAAGGCGGCAATAACTACCCGGTTCGGACAGGTTTCTGCTTGGAAACGCAGCACTTCCCGGACTCTCCCAACCACCCGAAGTTCCCGACAACAGAGCTGAAGCCGGGAGGGAAGTTCCAGTCGACCACGATTTACCGCTTCTCGGCGAAATAGGTCATCAACAGAGGCTTGCGAGGGTATTTCCGGAGCAGCTTGGAAGTACCCTCCCCGGCCTCTGTGGTCATTGTTGCTCTCTCCGAACTGTAGGATAATGTGGCCAGATTGCTCCACATTTCCTCTTTTTCCTTGCCTGTGCTGGCAAGAGAGGGCTAAGTGTTCGCTTCAGAAGAATCCTGGGCTCCGCACGAGAAACACCGCATTGAGAGCGTACTCGCATCCGCACGTGTCGTGCTGGCTGGAACGTTCCTGGCCATTCTTTTTTTGAGTGCTCCTGCCCACGGCCCGGGAGTCTCCAACGCAATCGCAATCGCAGCTCTCTACGTTGTTTATAGCGGAGCCATCCTCGCAACGGTAACGGTTGCACCCCGGCATACCACGGCGTTCCTGGTCGCGGTTCATGTGGCCGACATGATTTGGCCCTCGGCAATTGCGGTGGCCGCAGAAGGTCCGAACAGCCCAGTCTTCGTTTTGTATATCTTTGCGCTCTTTGCGGCTGCTTATCGATGGGGATTCCAGCTCACGGCAGTCACGACTATCCTCATGCTGGTCTTGTTGCGGCTTGAGTCATTCTTTCCGGGAGCGCATGTTCGAGCCGGAGCGGATCCCAAACTGATAGCACAATTCTCAGTCCGTGCTGCCTACTTAGTAGTTACGGGATTGTTCGCCGGATTCCTCGGCGAGCAGCAGAATCGAGCACGCGCGGAAGAAGCGGCTCTTGCACGCCTGATGACCGTCGCGCAAATTGGAACCCGCATCAACGAGATCATTGGCAGCGTATTGAAAGAGCTGCTAACCATGTTCTCTGCGGAGGACGCCTCTCTTTATCTTGACGATCACTCGCAACGGAAGGGACGGCTGTGGAAGATCTCCGCCTCCACCAGGCGCCCCAGTCCCGATCCGAAAGAGATACCGTTCGGGGAGATCAAGGATCTTGAGAGCATCCCATCGGGTGCGGCTGCCAGGTTCTTGAGAAAAGACCGCGACATTCGCGTGTCCATACTTCATCCTGACAATTTTCTCTCTACCGAGAACGCAATCGCAAAAGGCCTGTTCAATGAGGTCTGTGACCGGAACGCGCTTGCGGTACGCTTCTCTACTCCGGACTGGTCAGGCTTGATTGCCATCATCAATAACAAGCAAGGCCGATGGGGCAAGTCGCCGCTGCACTTCCTGCAGCGAAGTGTTCAGCACCTCATTCCAGCCATCTACAGTATCGATCTCAATGAGCGGCTACGAAGCGAGGCGGGCGCGGAAGAGCGTGCCAGGTTAGGACGCGAATTGCACGACGGCGTCGTCCAGTCCCTCTTCGGTCTGGAGATGCAGGCATATTTGTTGCGCAACGCCGCCAAGGACTATCCCAATATCAGCGAAGAGCTTCACCAGATGCAGCAGACGATTCACGATCAGCTGCAGCAGCTAAGGGAGATGGTGCAGCGTTCCCGCACGATTGAGGTCACCAGCGATCGTCTGATCGAATTCATCTCTTCGGCGACCAGCAAGTTTGCCAACGACACATATATCTCAGCTCATTTCGAATCGAACGTCGCTCCCGGTACACCGATCGATCTTTCCGAGGGCGACTGCCGCGAAATAGCTCGAATCGCTCACGAGGCGATGGTCAACGTACGAAAGCACAGCCGAGCCAAGGCGCTGTTGATCCGATTAATGGATGAGCCGGAACAGGTCAGACTGACTATCGACGACGATGGCAGAGGCCTCTCGTTCCAAGGCAGATACAACCTCGGCGAATTGGATGCCGCACAAGCCGGTCCATCCGTTATAAAGGACTGTGCACGCGCACTCGGAGCCGAATTGTTCATCGAGTCCCATTCGTGGAAGGGTACGCACATCGAGGTAATTGTTCCCAAGGAGGTTCATGCCGCCAGAATCGCAACAAGATAAAGGCCCTGTGCGGATTGTGATCGCCGACGATCACTCCCTCGTACGAAACGGCTTACGCCGTATTCTCGAGCAGGAGACCGATTTCAAGGTCATAGGCGAGGCATCGGACGGAGACGAGGCGCTAGACTGCATACGGAAATTGTCTCCGGATGTCCTGCTCCTCGACGTGGCAATGCCGCGCACGGACGGATTGCAGGTCCTTCGAGAGCTGCGGCTGATGCCAAATTCCGTGATGGTAGTGATGTTGACAGCTGCCATCGACAAGAACCAGATTAACGAAGCGGTACGGTTGGGCGCCCATGGCGTGGTCATGAAGACCAGTGCCATCGACGTACTGATCAAGAGCATCCGTTGCGTCATGGATGGCCAGTATTGGCTGGATCGAACGACCCTCGCTGAAATCGTACGGACCCCTACCCCGAGCGATTCGAAGTTTGGGCTGACCGAGCGCGAACTTCAGTTGGTTTCTTTGATTTCTGCTGGAGGCTCTAATAAGGAGATTGCCGAGTCGCTTGGGATCACGGAAGCCACGGTGAAGCGTCATCTAGCTAATGTCTTCGACAAAACTGGAGTGTCCACTCGACTTGAGCTTGCCGTCTTCGCTATGAATCACGGGCTCGCAGCAGGGAAGTAGAAACTCCGCCCGAAGAAACACCTTCTCTATCCATCCTCCCTTTCTGTGCTCTTTCCAGAGTTACATCCTTCGATGTACGAATTTCTGCATCGATTGTCGGATTTGACCTACACCTTACTGAGAATTGTTGAAAAATCAAACAGCCTCTATTCTGCGTTTGGATGAAGAGTGCCCTCCCCCAGCTTTACTCCGCACTCAAAGTTTATTGAACCGCACTCATCCGTTGTCGGGCCAGAAGCCACTCATTCGCATGCATCGCTCTGTCGCTACAGGACCTTATGTAGCGACTTATTTTTTGTGATCGCGAATTTCAATCAGCGGCATTCACGCGCCGATACACTACATCTACCGCCGGTACCCAGTCGGCTTTTCCCGCCGGACGAAATTGTCCAACGAAGTGGAAGCTTTCCTTCTCCACGACATAGTGGGATTTCAGTTCGAAGGTCGTGGTCGCGGCGGTGACCTGCATCAATTGATCTGCCTCGGCTTGTCCGGTGGGCGTGTATGTACCTTCCGCCAGGTTTGCTCCCTCGCTGATCTGCGTCAATACAATCTTGTTCTTACCCGGATGCCAGTAATACATGCCCTGGTATTTTGGGCGAAGCTTTCCGTCCTTCTCGAACTCCACATGAAACAGAAGCACCTGCCCGTTCGGCGAGAGGCGTGCGCTCAGCAGGACCTTCAAATCCCCGCTCGATCCTTTTTCGATTCCTTGCCAGTTGCCGACCATCCACAAGATTGGTTGAAGATGTTCGTTAGAGGTAGGGGTTTGAGCTTCCATCATCGGAAGCGTTCCGAGTAGAAACACCGCCAGCAGCCAACTCTTCATTGAGTTTCCTCATAAGACCTGAGCAATTCGGTTCACAGTGTGGATCGGTTCGTTGTATTGAATCACACCGTGAGTTCGGCTTCCACCCACTCGATGAGATATTCTGTTCCGGAAAGAAGGGTTCCTGAATGCGCGAACTTGGTCGTTCCGGTATCAAAGTAGGCCCCTTGGCCTTCGGTGGAAATGTCTTCGGTTGGACGGTCGATGAGGCGAAATCGTTTCAGTTACTCGACGCTTTTGTCGATTCCGGATTGAACCTGATTGATACGGCGGATGTTTATTCCACCTGGGTTCCCGGACACGTCGGCGGCGAGTCGGAAACCGTGATAGGCAATTGGCTCAAGAAGTCCGGAAAGCGGGACAAGATTGTCATAGCGACCAAAGTTGGCAAGCCGATGCCGACCGATCGCAAAGGACTATCGAGAAAAAATATTGAGCAGGCCGTAGAGGACTCACTGCGCAGACTGCAGACAGACTACATCGATCTCTACCAAAGCCATGAGGACGACCCCAACACACCGCTGGAAGAGACCCTCAGAGCATTCGGAGACCTGGTCAAGAAAGGAAAGGTCCGCGCGATCGGGGCCTCGAACTACGGTGCGGGCCGGTTGGAGGAGGCCCTACACGTCAGCCGGGAACATGATTTGGCACGATACGAGACGCTTCAACCAGAATATAACTTGTATGCACGGGAGAAGTTTGAGAGCGAACTTCAGCCGGTTTGCCTGCGCGAAGGCCTTGGGGTGATTCCGTATTTCTCGCTGGCCTCCGGTTTCCTGACAGGAAAATATCGTTCTGAGCAGGACCTTTCGAAGAGTGCCAGGGGGCAGGGAAACCGGAAATATCTCAATGATCGCGGCTACCGTATACTGGCCGTGCTCGATAAGGTTTCGAAGGACCATGACGCTACCCCCGCGCAAGTTGCCTTGGCGTGGTTGCTTGCGCAACCGGCCATTGCAGCACCGCTGGTTAGCGCAACTAGCGTCTCGCAGTGGAACGAACTGTTGCCGGCCATCGAGCTCAAGTTAGGCGGGAACGCGCTGGATGCTTTGCGAACGGCAAGTGACGGATCCAAATAGTACGTTGTAAGCGAATTGAATTATTGTGGCCGCTATACGTGGTCACATTACGGTAATCATGGAAACTACGGGTCTCTTTGTAGCATTCTTCGGAGCAACGCTTCTATTCTTTGCTGACTGGCAGAACCTCACAGTCGATTGGATAGCTGCGATCCTGTTCTTTGTCGCCGCGATCGTAGGCTTTTGCGTTAACCGCTGGCGCGTCCAGCTATCTTTGTTTCTTACCGTAACCCTGGTCGGTGCCGAATGGGCATCCGAGCACATGAAGGCATGGGAAACCAACTTACACATCGCCATGCCCAACGTGCTCATCATGGCCGGCCTTTCCTTCATCTTTGCCCTGACTGCCACTCTAATTGGTGCCGGATTGCGTTCGTTCTTCGATGCTGGGCGCAGATAAGCACCTACAATCTCGATTCTGAAATCTGAATTACGGACTCCGTTTCGTCCCAGTCTCGTTTGCTAAGAGCGAATCGCCTCCCGAGGCCGATGCCTCCTCTAGCAGAATCAGCAACTTACCCTCCAGCGCCTGAACTTTCTCGATGGAAAGCAACGTGCATTACTTTAGTTATAGCGATGGCGGTAAGCTGGTCGCACCCTGGCGATGTGGAGATGACCTCCGTGAGCGAACAACTCTTGAACAGATTCATGGACATCGTCGGATGGGTGGTTGGAGAAGGGCTAACGCCCGCCTCTTACCCAGCAAAGTCCAAAAAACTTTCGATACTCGACTTACGCGAGACGCTTCAAGTGACTGGATGGGAGCCGGACCGGATGGACCTTCGACGCATGCTGGAAGCCGAGTTCGATTGTACGGACTTTGCGGTATACGAACTGGACATGAAAAAAGGTGTGTTGTGGCCCACGGGGCTATTCGGCGAGCACCGCATCGATCCTCGGCCCGTTGATCTGATGTCTAACCACAGCCTGAGGAATGCGATCGAGGGCAAGGTTGGTGTCGCGTTTCAACGCGCACTTCAACTGGAAGGATTTCATGCCCCAGTCTCTGCATTTGTCCCGTTGCTCAAAACTGGCCAGACCTATCGAATGCTGGTACTGTTCGACACGCCTAAGGCAGCATCGATTCTTTCCCAAAAAGGTGCAGAGTTGTTACTGGCCGTAAACGAAACTTCTCGCTGAGTGTTGTCTGCGCCGGCGAGTTCACTGTTCTGCTTCCAGAACAAGAACAGCTTTTTAGCTGATTTCCTCTATCCAACCTCAAAAATATAGGCCGTTCGGGAATCCCGACAATTTCAGCGCGAAAACAGAGATAGTAGATTGTCCGAATGTTGCCGGATATCTC
>Ga0163163_10005519_pt1 | contig 10950 bp, 6 predicted proteins | sample S65metaG_FD_119766 | JGI IMG/M metagenome (GOLD analysis project Ga0163163, IMG submission 119766) | Switchgrass rhizosphere microbial communities from Kellogg Biological Station, Michigan, USA - S6-5 metaG | ecosystem: Host-associated > Plants > Roots > Rhizosphere > Soil | place: USA: Michigan... | reverse complement strand
GCTGGGCCACCTGAAGGCCCTGCAGAACCAATTGCAGAAGCGCCAATTCCTCCTCTAGAGGGTGGTACGGGCACTCCTGTAGGCCCAGAACCTGCGCCAGCTCCTGCCTCATTAGATCCTGCGCATGCGCTTGCGACCGCGAACGACCTACTTGCCAAAGCAAAGCTGCTTGTTGAAGCTGTGCATGGTGGTGCTACGGAGAGTGAAGAGACAAAAGCAGCAAGGGAAGCAGAAGCTATAAAAGCTCGCATCCCAAACGTTAAAAACCTGGCGACGCACCGAAGATATATACCTGACACTGAAGGGGTAAAAGTAGTCGACCATGATGATCCAGTAACACCTAATACTGTACAAGCCACAGCTCAAATCAAAGCTAGGGATCAGGTACAGGCGCGAAAAGACCGAGCAGCCGAGCTTCAGGCAAGGGGCGAAAGATTACGTCGTGGTTCTCCAGAAAGACTAAAACTCGTAAAACAAGAGGCGATCCGTAGGCTTTTCGTGCAAGAGGCAAGTGGCACACGTTATTCCCCAACTTCAGTAAATTCCGAAAGTGGTGATCGCTACGTTGTCCCAAGATTAAACTCAGACACTGGCGAGTACGAGGAAGTAGACGCCGGAACAGCGATGCTGGGCCTTGAACCCATTGTAACCAGCCTTAACCCGGAGGGTCGTAAAGAGGTTAAAGCCGTTGACCACATTAAGCATGCGCAGCACAAAGCCGAAGAGTATCGTAGGCGCAGGCATGAAGTAGAAACCCCCTTATATCACCGCTTAATGCCAAGACAAGTTGGATTGACAGACGACAGTGGTGGACTAACTGATGAATTGACTAAAGCTAATAGATACGAGCGATCAGGTAGGCTTGTTTACGTGCCTCAACTCGACGAAAATCGCAATGTTATTAGTACCCCCCCGTCTAGAACCGATCTTCTGACTTACGATGAATTGGCGTTACGAACAAGGCTTGAAATGCTCATAAACTCACGTGGATTAAAAGGCAAGCAAAAGCGAATGCAGCAAAAAAGGCTTAATAAATTAGACAAGCTTCAGGCCAAGGAAGATATGTGGGAAGAAATTGGCGTAGAGCATGAAGGCCATTACAGAAAGTGGTATAACCCCGTTCGATGGGTTAAGGGTATAGTGCCAAGCCATGGTCATGGTCACGACGACGGTGGGCATGGTCCCGCTGCCGGTAGCAGCCATACTCCAACCTCACCTACTGCTCCACACGCGCCTACCCACACCAGTTAGTACAACCCCTCCAGAAGAACTTACGGTTTTGCCGGAAGAAACGGCTCCGTCAGAACCTGTAATCACCACAGGAGCCCCAACAATTACGGAACCTGAAGTTTTGATTGGCAAATTTTTGATCCTGCTGATCCAATAACGGAACGAGGTGAGCTACAGAAGGCTAGGGATGAGTTTTTTATTACTATAGCTGTATAAGTTTTAGCCATAACCTGTTTCCTGTATAATTTATAGGAAATGGCGACGTATAAGGTTTTGCAGGATATTGAGGCGGAAGATAAGCTGCTGGGGCCGCTGACTTTAAAGCAGTTTATTTTTGCGATTATTACGATTGCAATTGGGTTTATTATGTTCAGAATCGCCACCACGCCAGCTTTGAGTGTGGTTCGCTGGCCTTTTGTGGTTGTGTTGTTTTTCCCGATGTTAGTGTTTGGGTTTTTGGCAGCGCCAATTAGTCGCGACCAGCCTAATGACGTGTGGTTGCTGGCTCGACTTCGCTTTTTGTTGAAGCCGCACGTACGTATTTGGAACCAAGATGGCCTGCGTGAACTAGTGACTATTACCGCCCCTAAACATGCAGAGATGGTACGAACCAATGGCCTGAATCAGACAGAGGTCAAAAGTCGTTTGACGGCGCTGGCTAATACCCTAGATAGCCGCGGTTGGGCAATTAAGAATGTTGACGTTAACTTGTTTACGCAGCCGGATTATTTAGAGAGCAGTAGTGGGTCGGATAGGTTAGTGGCACCCAGCGCGCTGCCGATTGCCCAGCAGACTATTGACGTGCACGCCTCTGACGACATTATGGATGCAGTAAGCAACCCAATAGCTCAGCACCTTGATAAGATGGTGCATGACTCAGAGCTAGCTCACCACCAGGCAGTGATGGAAAAGGTCAAAAACCCAGAGACCAAAAAGCCTTCGGCCTCGGCCGATTATTGGTTTATGAACCAGACGAGCAATGACCCTGTGACGGCCCCAGTTGGCTATACTACTTTTCAACATAATCCAGTTGTGACGCCTGGCTCAACCGACAATGCTACCGCCGTGCCTACAGCCGACGAGCAAGCTTTGATAGCTAAAATTGAAGCCGAGAAGAAAAAAGGGCCTCAGTACAACTCTAATACCAAGGTTATCCAGCCCCTAAATCATGACCAGACTCAACCAGCTACTTTGTCGAATCAGCCAGACCCTGTAAGCAATGCGGCTTCGCCAGCAATTGACCCAGCCTCGACATCTAGTCAGCAGGCGCAACCAAGTGGCGCCAGCACCCCTCATCCTGCTATACTTAATCTTGCTAATAATGATGATTTGAACGTGGCAACCATCGCTCGTCAGGCCAAGCGCATAAGCGAATCGGACGACGAAGTTGTGATTTCGCTACGCTAGAGTCAGATCATTACCTAAATAGGGTAGAGCGTAAGGGGTGGTTAGCTAAAAATGGATCCAAATAGTTTTCAGCCGAATTTTCAGCCGAACATTCCCGGACAGCAGTCTGGGCCTGTGGTCGCGCCCTCAAATCAACAAGCTGTTAATCCTCTTCTGGCTCAAAGTGCACCGTCTGGCTATGCTGCCTCGCAGTACAATCCGGCTGCCGGACCACAAGTAATGGGACCAGCTCAAAACGTTACAGCTAACCCCTCTAGTAACCCAAACAGCACCCAAAATGCTCTAGAAATTGCCGAGGTGCGCGACGGAATTGTAATTATGAATGACGGCAGTTTTCGTTCGATAATAATGGTCAAAAGTATAAACTTTGATCTGATGAGCCCGCAGGAAAGAGAAGGGGTCGAGTTTAGTTATCAAGGCTTTTTGAACTCGCTTTACTTCCCAATCCAAATCTATACGCGCTCGCAAAAAGTTGATCTGCGGCCTTACATTGAAAAGCTAGACAAAATCCGCACCGAGCATGACAACATGCTTTTGGCGCTCTTAATGGAAGACTACATTGACTTCATGGCCAGTCTTTCTTCGCAGACCAATATTATGGACAAAAAATTCTACGTAGTAATTCCTTATTTACCAATTGTTGATGCCCAAAAAGCGGTTGAGGCCAGCAAGAATTTTATTAGTAACTTAATGGGTTCATTTTCTAAAAAAGAGCAGCACGTTACGATCAATGAGGCCGACCTTGAGGCCGCAAAGACTGAGCTTAGAAACCGAGTGCAGGCCGTATTAAATGGGCTTTTGCAGTGCGGCATACAAGGGTTACCACTTGATACACAGGAGTTAATTGAACTTTATTACGACGCCTACAACCCAGACACGGCCACTCGCCAACAGCTCAAGAATTTTAATGACCTAACGGCTGCCGTAGTTACTAAAGGGCAGGGGCTTGCTCCGCAACCTAATCTTGATAAGGAACTCCTCTAAATGGCACGAAAGCAAGATCAAACTGATCCAGTGGCTTTGGCTCAGGCGCAGCGCATGCGCGAAGAACAGGAAGTTAGTTCTGCTTTTCAGAAAGGTGTAACTGCACTACGCGACTTTATTGCGCCTAGTTCGATTGAATTTCAGAGTGGCTATTTTAGAATTGGTACCCGTTACGCGCGAACTTTTTATGTTTATGGCTACCCTAGGCAGATTTTTACTGGTTGGTTAAGCAGCATGATTAACCTCGACGAGGTGATTGATTTGAGTATGTTTATATATCCGGTGGAAAGCCAGGTGGTGTTAGAGAATTTACGCAAAAAAGTTTCTCAACTTGAGGCTGGTATTCAGATTGACGCCGAAAAAGGCCGCGTGCGTGACCCGGGCAAGCAAGCAACCATTACCGATGCCGAGGAAATGCGCGACAAACTGCAGGTTGGCGAAGAGCGCTTCTTCCGCTTTGGCTTGTATTTTACAGTTTATGGTAACAGCATGGATGAGCTGGAGTTTGTGAGCCATAAGGTTGAATCAATGCTTGGCCAGCAGTTAATTTACAGTAAGCCAGCCAGCGCCCAGCAAGAACAGGGGCTTAATAGCACCATACCGCAGTTTATTGACCAGCTACAGATACGACGCAACATGAACACTGGCGCACTTAGTACTTCTTTCCCATTTACTTCGGCTGATCTAAGTCAAGATACTGGTATTTTATACGGCATCAATATGCACAACTCTGGGCTGGTAATTTTTGATCGTTTTTCTTTAGAGAACGGCAACTCAGTGGTGTTTGCCAAATCGGGCGCCGGCAAAAGCTTTTCGGTTAAACTAGAAGCCCTTAGAAGCCTGATGTTTGGCACCGAGATATTTATTATTGACCCAGAAAACGAATATCAGCGGATGTGTGAAGCCGTTGGGGGGGCGTATGTTCGTCTTAGCCTAAATTCGCCAACTAGAATTAACCCGTTTGAGCTACCTAGTGTGGTCGATACCGAAGAGGCCGACAATGCGCTTAGGAGTAACCTAATTACTTTGCACGGTCTTTTGCGCCTAATGATGGGTGGTGCACAGGTACAAATGGCTGGTAACCAGGCCGTTTCGATGCCAGCTTTAACACCGGTAGAAGAGTCTGATCTTGATGCTGCCTTGATTGAAACTTATGCCCGCGCCGGTATTACTAACGACCCTTTGACTCATCAATCAACCCCACCTACGATCAACGAACTTTATGACACGTTACTACACATGGGTGGCACTGGCCCTCAGCTGGCTCAAAGGTTACGCAAATACACTACAGGTACTTTTGCCGGCATATTTTCCCAGCAGAGCAATATTAATATCAATAACCAAATGGTCGTCTTTAACATTCGCGATCTTGAAGACGAACTGCGACCGGTGGCGATGTATATTGTGCTCAACTTTATCTGGAACAAGACTAAGAGTGACAAGAAGAAGCGCATTTTGATCGTGGATGAGGCTTGGCAACTTATGAAATACGAAGATTCGGCCAACTTCTTGTTTTCTTTGGCCAAGCGCGCTCGCAAATATAATCTTGGTATTACAACCATTACCCAAGACGTGGAAGATTTTATGGGATCACGAATGGGGCGGGCGATTGTAGCTAACGCTAGTATGCAGCTGCTTCTCAAGCAATCGACTTCGGCCGTGGACGTTTTGACTGATGTATTTAAGTTAACTAGCGAAGAAAAGAAACGTTTGGCACAGTTCCCAGTTGGGCAGGGGCTATTTTTTGCCGGCCAAAATCATGTGCATATTCAGATTATTGCCAGCGGCACTGAGACCAGCTTGATTACAACTAATCCAACTCAGATACAGGCTATGGAGCAAGGGGATTTTGGTGAAATCCCGGGGACAATTGACCTCAGCAACCGCTTAACCCCCGGCTTGTAGGAGCACTTATAGATGGCAGTCTATGACGACCAAAAAACTCGGCCAGACGCAGATTCCGACCTTGACCCACTAGAGCAAGCTTTTAACTTGCCATCAGCTACAGGTAGGGATCTGCCAGGGCGGCATCCTGACCAAGATGAGGACATTAAGGGCTTGGAGGAAGATTTTGCCGGGGGGGAAGCTGACGATGACGATTTGCCTAAAAGCCACCCCGACCGTAGTAGTCAAGCGGAAGACGATGATTCGGGAGATGCAGAATCGGAAGCACTCGACGATACAATTGGGGAGGGATATAAGCAAGACGAAAGTCCTGAACCAAAAAAGCGCAAAGCAATAATAACACGTAGGCGAGGACTGATTGCTGGTGTCGCTACTCTGCTAGTTGGAGGGGGGCTTGGAGCGCTAGTTGTGAGTTCGGGCCCGGCTCAATTTATTAGTATTTCAAAACTATTAGAGCGCTTTCATTTTTCCGCACTTGAAGATACTGGCGACAGCCGCAGTCTAAAAATATACAAGTACGCTAAGAATCTTAAGGCTGGCACCGTCGAAAATACTAGATTGGGTATAGTCGGGCAAAAAGTTGCTTCACGCATAGACTCAAGCCTGGCTGAGATAGGAGTAGAAAAAAGTTTTTCTAATAGTCTGACTGGTGTTTATAAAGGAGCCGTCATAGACCCCGCTAAATTCGCCGAAAACGCTACAAGCGGTGATAGCTTTAAGGGTCTGAGCTCTGAGGAGTTTAAGGCTAAGTTTGAAGAACAGTTTAACGTTAAGCTAACGGATGGGGTGGACGGCAAGTTTTTTGCCAGCAGCGAAGAAATTGGCGGATTTTTTAGTAACAGAGCTTTTAATTCAATGCTCGCAGAAGAATCAGGCTACGGAAAGGTTTCCGGGGCAATAGCTACTAGGATTATGGGTAAACGTGACGGTATTACTTGGCACCCTATTAGAAAATTAGATGCTAAAATAGTTGGTTCATTAGATGAAAAGTTTACCGCCTGGGTTAAAGAGATGAAGGCAAGAATAAAAAATGGGGCCGATTTTCAAGCATCGGCTACGCCTAGTGAAGCCAAAAACCCCGATGGTACGGTAGACGAGAATAAGACTGCTCAAAATGCCACGGCCGCGACAGACGCCAACCAGAGTATCCAGGAACTCACTACCGAAGTCGACAACATAGACCAGGCTGGGACAACAGTAACTTCAGACGCGGCGGCGGCCGAAGGTGGAATACTTAAGGGTATAACCGAGTCAACGGGTGGGAAAATAGGTATTGGCATAACTGCCTTAGTAGGAATACTTTGCGCGGCCAGAGCCATAGCTAAAGCTGCAGACTCAATAAAACATGATGCTGTTATACTCCCGCTAATAAGAACAGCTATGCAGGCTATGTCTCTAGGAAATCAAGTACTCAGTGGCCAGGATTTAGACTCCACGCAAATGAGCTTTTTCGCCAAACAGCTAAACAGCACCGACGGCGCCTGGATAAATGCAAAAAGCATTCAGGCCGAACTTGGAGTACCGCAAACCGGACCAGACTTACCAGAAGAGGCAAGTGTAAAAAAAGCTCAGGAGGGTACTCTTTTTTCCAACGTACTAGATAAAATACCTGGCCTGGACACGGTATGTAGTGTAGCTGACAGCTTCCTTGGTAAGTTTGTAACTTTTGCAATATCGCTCACAACCCCCATAGCCACTGCGATAAGCTTGGCGTTTGGTTCGACTTCGTTCGCCAAGGATGCGATTGGCTCACTGGTAAGATGGGTCGGTGGCAGCCCAATCCCAACGCTAGTATTTGGTCCAACTTATGGTAACTATATAAATTATGGAGCTCGGTTAGCTGCCAACGAATCATTTGCAGCAATTGGAGGAACGGAGCTAACGCCAACTGAGTCCGGCGAAATCAAAAGCGCGGAATTAGCAGCCCATCAGGAAGAAATTCAACACGAATCTTTCGCAGAACGTTATTTTAGCTTACAGTCACCAGACTCATTGGCCTCAAAGATTGTTATTGGTCACTCTTCGAGCCTAACCACCAACACAGCTTCACTAATCAATGTTATCGGGCAACCCTTTAAAGCTTTTGGTTCTCTTGCCTCAATTTTTAGTAATCGCGCGGCAGCGGCTGCGCCAAATAACTATGATTACGGTTTCCCTGAAGTTGGTTTTAGCATGGAAGACCTTAACTCCCCAACCTATGACGACCCGTACGCCAACGGTCAGGCAGCTATGGCTATTCTCGCGGGTAGCCAAGGACCCGAATATATTACCCGCGCTCAGAATTGTTTTGGTGCAATACTGACCACCGACGGCAACCTTACTAGCAATCTCCAAGCCAAAATTGATCCCACGAGCAAGGATTATAAGGATGCCGGATGTAATGATCCAGGCACTGATTGGAAACGTATAAAATTCTATGTGCTTGATACTAAAACGGCGGAATCTTTAGACTGTTATGATTCATCAACGACTCCTTCTTGTTCGGATGTAGGATTTTAAAAATCATGATAATCAAGAAGCTTTTTAAAAGTACAGTCATAGCTAGATTTCTAAACTTGGGGCTAGTGATCCTCTTCGTCGCTTATACTATCGCTCCAACCGTTGGAGTAAGTGCTTTATCTAAAGACCAACAACAGCTTTTGCAGTCTGGTGTCAGGTATTTTAATACCGGTATAGACACTAGTTGTGGGACGGCGAACGCGCCTTCAACCGTTGCTGGAAATAAGCTGTTTTATATTGGCGATTCTTTGACTTATCACATGGTAAGGGGGAGTGAAGACGATTCTAAATATAACGATTTTAGCGGTAAGCTGCTCGAACAGTCAAAGTCACCTGGCGGCTATGATGTTGATACTACTATCCCGCCTGTTGGCGGGACTGACAGCACCAAAGATGCTCCACGGATTATCGGTAAGTCGGTAGAAGCTCAGGGTGGCGTTAATGTGGCTAATACGATTCCACACTTGGCAGAACACACCCAAGACTACGCAAGCGCCGACATTATTGTCATAGGACTCGGCACAAACACTGAGCAGCTAGACTTCGCGACCGAAATAGACGCTTTGATTAACACCATACGCGCCAACAATACCCATGCTGTTATTTACTGGGTAAATACTTACTACATTGTACCTGGTAAGAAAACTTACCAGGAAAAGAACGCGGTCATAGACGCTCAACACGTTAAGGATAACTACACGGTGATAGATTACGCGTCGGAGGCGGCCAAAAATCCGTTGATCGCACCGGAGCCATACCAATATGACAACGTCGCCAAAAAAGTAATCCAGGATGGTATCCATGTAGAGACAGGCGCTGGGCGCCAAGCCAAAGCTGCTTGGATAATTAGCCAACTGCCAAAACCGACAGCAGCACCCGCCCCGACTGCAGACACTACGGCGTCAGGCTACGAGCCAACCAGCCTAACGTACCCAGCATTTCCTGATGAGGCGGCTACCGAAACCGGTATAGAGAACACTGTGAGGCATTTTGCACCAAGTTCACCATGGCTTGATATCCCAAATCTTGGGCATTTTATGCTTGTTCAAGCTAAACAATATAATGTAAACCCTCTGTTTGTCATGTCCACTGGTGGGGTAGAGTCAACTTTTGGAACCAAGGGGGCCGGAGTCCCTAATCACAATGCTTTTGGCTGGGATAAGGGAGACAAACAGTTCCCAAGTTGGGCTGATGGGATCACAGCGTTTGCCGCCTATATTCGCGAGGCACTGGACGGCAAAGGAGGTCATGACGCCAGCTACACGAAAGCGAAGACAATTTACGAGTATTCATCGGTGCACCAGACAGGTGGTATCTATTATCCCGGCAATAATAAAGAGATCTATGGAGATGGGCCTGATTTTCCAATTCATGATGACAAGATGAATGTGGATGTAAGTTGGGAAAGCCCATACAACCCGCTGGCCTATTACAAGCTTAATATTACATTCATAAATTATGCGACTGGCCTAAGCCTCCCCGCCGATAATCCACCTCAGCCAGGGCAGACAGCTGGCGGCGTAACTTGCAACAGTACACCTGCAACAGGTGCCGCCAGCCAATACATCCCTGATTGTAGCGTCAATGGAGGCAACGCCGCCATTGCTTGCACAGCCATAAACCAGCTTAGCAACATCGCCTACCCGAACACAGATAATGGTCAGTTTACTGATGGTGCTACTGTTGCAAACCCAACGCTACTTGATTGCAGCGGCTTAACCAACATGGCTATATACCGTACTTTTGGCGTAAAATTGCAACTTTGTTCAGTAATGTACAAAACTAACAGTAATTTCGAAGAGATTGATGTTCATGAGATACAGCCAGGTGATTTAGTAGGCATTGGGGCAGCATGCCATAGCGTGAAGGATGGGACGGGGCATATAGCAATCGTTGTGAGTTATGATGCCACCAATAAAAAGCTCATTACAATGGAGGCCTCGAGTACTAAGTGGTTATCCGGAGTTAGAGGGACGGGCTCGGTCAACACATTTAATGTTGGACTTAAAGCAGACGGCAATGGTAACTTCGAATGGGCCGTGCGCTATATTGGCCCCAAGAACCTACAGCCGGGGGCAAACCAATGAACGGCAAAAATAAACAACTACTAGTAATAGCCGGTATTGTGGTGGGGGTCATCATTCTAGCTATAATAGGATCGCGTGCTCGAAGGCCCGGGCCGACCATAGCCCCAGAACATATCCCACCAAATGCACCTGCCTTTTTAATTCATAACAATACCACCTATAATCCGACAGGCGATACTACCGCTGACAATCTAGTCAGAATTGACTTAGCTTACTTTGCGCGACAAAAAGTATCGGCCTACAAGTCTACAACCTCTGTTGTTAACTTTAATCTAAGCAATGATCCAGTAGCAAACGGCTTTACCATTAGCTTCAAGGGCGGTTTTGAATCATCTAAGGACAAAATCGAAGTATCGGTCACCATCCTGGCCAACCATATAGTAAAAACATCTATCACAGACAAGACTTCTGGTATCAATATAGATACTCAGCTACCATCATATAGCGCCTTAAACCAACTAATTGCTCAGCTACCTATAAACGCTACTAACTACACGATCAGTTATGTGCCGACAGATGGATCCATTACAGTTACGCTTTATGAACAAAACCCCGCCTTTTTAGAAGAGGCGAAACAGGATTTGGCCAGTAGGTTGGGCGTGCAAGTTTCCGGCTTAACTAAATTCAAAATTAGCTATATTTTCCCTAGCAACTTTAGTAATTAGGGCTTTGTTTTGGCTATTTCAGGGCAATTAAGTTGGTAGATTGAACGAAGGCCTGGCGTACCAGGTCGGCGTCGGTAGTGGTTATGAAGGTTTGGTACTTTTTTAAGTAGTCGGTTAGGGCGTGGCGACGTTTGCCATCAAGTTCGCTAAACACGTCATCAAGTAAAAGTAGC
>Ga0163163_10005516_pt1 | contig 10952 bp, 9 predicted proteins | sample S65metaG_FD_119766 | JGI IMG/M metagenome (GOLD analysis project Ga0163163, IMG submission 119766) | Switchgrass rhizosphere microbial communities from Kellogg Biological Station, Michigan, USA - S6-5 metaG | ecosystem: Host-associated > Plants > Roots > Rhizosphere > Soil | place: USA: Michigan... | reverse complement strand
GGGCGAAGGCGTCAGCCTCGTAATAGCTCACATGCGTGACAGGCGCGGCGAGATCCACAGGGCGGAAACCGAGCAGGCTCATCTGCATATAGCCGCCTTCGGCCTTCTCGAAATAAAGCGGCCCCTGCCAATCCTGACTGTTCACCGTATTCCAGCCGTCGGCGAGCCAAAGCGTTGGGGTCACATAGCCGCCACCCTCGATGAATTCGATCCATTCCCCGGTGGTCACGCACCGCGTTGCGAGCTTGAATGGGCGGATCAGCTCCTCGTGACGGGGACTCTCATTGTCATAAGCAAAGCCATTGCCCTCATGCCCGACTTCGAAGATGCCACCGTCGAAGGAAAGGAAGCTCAAAGGCGTCGCTTCGCTTGTGGCGACACCGGCAGGAGCTGAACGATAGGCAGGCTTGAGCGGCTCTGTCGCGAACAGGCTCAAGATGTCGGTGAGTAGCAGCTCCTGGTGTTGCTGCTCGTGATTGATGCCGAGCTCAATAAGCTCTGCCGCCTCGGGCTGAAGCGCCTGGTCAAGCAAGCGCTCGAGCGCCTCATCGATCGCAGCGCGATAGGCACGCACCTCTTCCGCCGAGGGACGCGTGAGCAGACCGCGCTTAGGCCGCGGCTGCCGCGGCCCCACGCTCTCGTAGTAGGAGTTGAAGCAATATTCGAATCGCTCGTCGAACACCTGGTAGCCGGGAAGGAAGCGCTTCAGCAGGAAGGCCTCGAAGAACCAGGTGGTGTGCGCAAGATGCCACTTGGTAGGGCTCGCGTCGTCCATCACCTGGACGACCTGGTCCTCATCGCTCAGGGGCCGCGCAATTTCCGTCGACAGCGTTCTCGTCCGAAACAGACGATCGCGTAAGATGGACGTATTCGATTGGGTGCTTGGCGTTGGCTCGGCGAGGACGGCGTTCCACGCACTCATCACTGGCTCCCTTCCGGCAATCGCACCCAACGCGAGATTTAGCAGCTTGTTCCGACAGGCGAAATGAATAACCATGCACGACTCCGTGAGCGCGATTTGATTTTCTTAGGAGTCTTGATGCTGGATATGGTGCCAAGGCCGAGGATCCAATCGTCTCCTTCGACGGGAGGCAATCGGAGGTCGCAGCCGAACTGCAACGAGGCGTGTGCCGGGCACTTCGCGCGCTCGGCCACCGTGTTGTCACGGAGTTGCCTCTCGCCAATGACCGCCGCACACTTTGTGGCGATGTCAGGAAGCGGCGACATTTTGATCGTCGAGATCAAATCCTGCCTCCTCGACTATCGCACCGACGCGAAATGGCAGGATTATCTCGAGTATTGCGACCGGCTTTATTTCGCGGTGCGGGCGGATTTCCCTTGCGAGGTCATCCCGGAAGAGGCTGGGCTCATCCTCGCCGATCGCTATGGCGCGGAACTCGTGCGGGAAGGGATTGAGGAGCGGCTGTCGGCCGCACGCCGCAGAGCCATGATGCTCGCCTTCGCGCGCGCCGCAGCACTCCGGTTGCAGCAACACCTCGATCCCGGCTGCAGCTTCGAGATCTGATCTATTTCGGGGCGCGCTTGGCGAGGATGCGCTGCAATGTGCGGCGATGCATGTTGAGCCGCCGCGCGGTCTCAGAGACGTTGCGATTGCAAAGCTCATAGACTCTCTGGATGTGCTCCCACCGCACCCTGTCGGCCGACATCGGGTTCTCCGGCGGCGGCGCCTTCACCGCGGTCGTGGACGCCACGAGCGCGTTGTAGACATCGTCGGCGTCGGCAGGCTTGGCGAGGTAATCGACCGCGCCGAGCTTCACCGCTGTGACAGCGGTGGCGATATTGCCGTACCCGGTAAGCACCACGGCACGCGCCTCGGGCCGCACGTCTTTCAGCGCGGCGATGACGTCAATGCCGTTGCCGTCTTCGAGGCGCATGTCCACCACCGCGAACGCGGGAGGTCTGCGCCGCAGAGACGACAAGCCATCCTCGACCGAAGCGGCAGCCTCGACTTCGAAGCCGCGTGTCTCCATGGCGCGCGCAAGCCTCGCGAGGAAGGCACGGTCGTCATCAACGATGAGAAGAGTGTTGTCGGACACGCGGGTTGCCTGCGCGGGCGCAGGTGAGATCTGCTGAACGTCCATGGCCCTCTCCTAGGAACCTGTCCCAGCCCACTAGCGAGCTAAGCGGTTTCGCGGCACTCGGCAACAATACCAAAGTAGGGGGTAGCTGGAAAATGAACTGCCGGTAACCTTCGGCAGCTGTTCGCGATGTCCACCGACCAAGTGGCAATTTGCGCGCCACGCTAGGCAACCGGCTCGGGCTTCAGCTCACCTCGCGCCGGACGCTGCTCGAATTTAGCGCGCGGCCAGGTTACTGTCACCTTCGCGCCGCCTTGCGGCCGGTTGGCGAGCGCAAGCATGGCGCCTGAACGCTCGAGCAGCGTCTTGGCGATGAAGAAGCCAAGCCCCATACCAATATGCTCGTCGGGCGCTTCCTGCCGCCAGCCCTGCGCCGGCCGGGTAGTTACGAATGGCTCGCCGAGCTGCTCGAGCACGTTGGGCGGGAAGCCCGCGCCGTCGTCGGCAATGACGATCTCGACCGCCTTGTCGGACCAGCGCGCCTCGACCTCGACCTTGGTGGCGGCGAAATCGATCGCATTCTCCACCAGATTGCCTAGCCCATAGATGACGCCGGGATTGCGCTCGGCGACCGGCTCCTGAGCCGCGGCAGTGCGTGGCGCCACGTCCTCCAAGGCAGTGGTCCTGACCTCGATGGGCACGGCGACGAGGCGGTGCGGCGCCACCACCTCTTCGATCAGGTGGCTCAAGGTAAGCCGGGACACAATGAGGTCGTGCTGCTCACCGCCACCGGCGAGCTCGGCCAGAATCTCCCGGCAGCGCTCGGCCTGAGCCCGCAGCAACACCACGTCGTCGTAATGCGGGTCGGTGGGCTTGGCGTCGCGCATCAGCTCTTTGGTCACAACGGCGATGGTCGCGAGCGGGGTGCCGAGCCCGTGCGCCGCAGCGGCGGCTAGCCCGTCGAGCGCCGAGAGTTTCTGCTCGCGGGCTAGCACCATCTCGGCGGCGGCCAGCGCCTCCGCCATGCGCCGCGCCTCCTCTGCTGTCCGCCAGGAATAGAAACCGATGAACAGGATGCCCGAAACGACCGCGGCCCATACGCCCATCACATAAGGGAATGGGAGCAGAAGGTTGGAATGGTGGAACCAGGGGAGCGGATGATGGAAGTTCGTGAGCAGCGTCGCCGCGCCGATGGCAAGTGCGCCAAGCAACGCGGTGACCCTGATTGGGAGCGTCGAAGCCGACACCGTGACGGGTGCAATCAGCAGGAAGGCGAACGGGTTTTCCAGGCCGCCAGTCAAATAGAGAAGGGCGGCGAGCTGGAGAACATCGTAGGCAAGCATGACAAAGGCATAATGACTGCGCAGGCGCTGGCTCGCGGGGTAGCGGATACGGAGCGCGACATTGATCCAGGCAGAGAGCGCGATCACCGCGAGGCAGCCGCCGATCGGCAGGTCGATGCCGAGCACCCAATAGGCGCCGACTACGGTGATGGTCTGGCCGAGCACGGCAAGCCAGCGCAGGCGCACGATGGTCTGGAGGCGCAAGCGGCTTTCGCCCTGCCGCAGCCAATCCGGGACGTGGGCGCGACGGCTGATTTGACTATTGTCGATGGCGGCCATAGCTCAAGTCTAACACGTGGGATCGAGCCATAATTCCGACAAAGCGGACGAGCAGCGCAAGGTTATGGACGAGAGAGTTGAAGGTTTCGGCAAAGGGGCCGGCGCTGGGCCTGCTGACGATAGTGTAGCGGCAGCGGGGGTCCCAGTGGCGGTACGCGACCTCACCAAGGTCTATGGCCCTGTTACCGCTGTCGATCATATCAGCTTCGAGCTGGCGCAGGGAACGACAGTGGCGCTGCTCGGCGGCAATGGCGCTGGCAAGACCACGACTATCGCCATGCTGCTCGGCCTCGTCATGCCGACCTCCGGCGAGGTCAGGGTGTTCGGCGCCGATATCAGCCGGAACCGCGGGACCGTGGCGCACAAGCTCAATTTCCAGAGTCCTTATGTCGATCTGCCGGCGCGGCTGACTGTCAGGCAGAATCTGACCGTGTATGCGGGGCTTTACGGCATCGCCAATATTCCCGAGCGCATCGCCTATATCGCTGAGGATTTTCAGATCGAGCCTCTGCTCGACCGCGAGACCGGCAAGCTGTCGGCGGGCCAGAAAACCCGCGTGGGTCTCGCCAAGGCCCTTCTTAATGCCCCTGAGCTCCTCCTGCTGGATGAGCCCACGGCTTCGCTTGATCCCGACACCGCGGATTGGATCAGGCGGAAGCTCCGAGATTATGCGCGGTCGCGCGGCGCGACGTTGCTGCTCGCCTCCCACAATATGACCGAGGTCGAGCGGCTCGCCGATCGCGTCATCCTGCTCGACGCAGGCAGCATCATCGAGGATGAGACGCCCAAAACGCTGATCGCGACTTTCGGCCGGAAGACTTTGGAAGAGGTGTTTCTCGACGTGGTGCGCCGGCGCGCGAAGCGAACTCGCGAGGAAGCCGACGAATCCTCGGCACGCAAAGCATCATGAGCGACGCTCGTACATTGCCGCTGGGTGTAGAGCCCATCCTGTTGCTGCCCACAGGTTTGAGCGCCTCGATCCGGCGCATCAGGTCACTGGTGCAGCGCTACATCTATCTCTTGCGAAGCTCTGGCGTGCGGTTGGTCGAGCTCATCTATTGGCCGTTCCTCCAGATGCTGACCTGGGGCTTCCTCCAGAAATATCTCTCGGGCACCACCAACCCAGTGGCGCAGGCTGCCGGCGTGCTCATCGGCTCGATCCTGCTGTGGGACATTCTGTTCCGCTCGAATATCGGTTTCGCCACCACCTTCATCGAGGAGATGTGGTCGCGCAATCTCGGCAATCTGCTGACGAGCCCGCTCCGTCCTTATGAACTCATCATAGCGTTGAGCGTCTGGAGCGTGATCCGCCTCAGCGTGAGCATGATTCCGGTGGCGACGGCTGCTTATCTCCTGTTCGGCTTCAATCTGCTCGATCTCGGCCTGCCGCTCGTCGCCTTCTTCGCCGTTCTGGTTTTGACGAGCTGGTCGCTCGGCCTGATTTCGGCAGGCGTCATCCTGCGCTACGGGCTTGGCGCGGAGGAGCTCGCCTGGTCGCTTGCCTTTCTGCTGCTCCCACTCTGCTGCGTTTACTACCCTGTCTCGGTGCTGCCGAGCTGGCTGCAGGTGATCGCGCTCGCGCTACCCCCCACGCACGTGTTCGAGGGCATGCGTTCTATCCTGCTGCATCACACATTCGATGCAAAAGAGCTGTGGTGGGCGCTCTCATTGAACGCCGTGTACCTCTTCATTGGCTATCTTACCTTCAGCCGCTTCCTCGCAAGCGCGCGGGTCAACGGCACTCTGTTGAAGTTGGGAGAATAGATGCGCCGCCGTCTCCTCATCGTGATCCTTGCCGGCTTTCTCGTTGGCGCGCTCGGAGGCGCGGCCGCGCTTATCGTCACCAGCGCGCAAGGCCCCAAGGTCGAAACCACAGGCACGGCCCTGATCGGTGGACCCTTCACGCTGGTCGATCAAAATGGCAAGACCGTCACCGACCGCGACTTCCGCGGCAAATACATGCTGATCTTCTTCGGCTTTACTCATTGCCCGGACATCTGCCCGGCGGAGCTGCAGGTCATGTCGGCGGCGCTCGATGCGCTTGGCTCAAAGGCAGACGAGGTCGTTCCCGTTTTTGTGACCTTGGACCCTGAGCGCGACACGTCCGAGGTCGTGGGGACCTACGTCAAGAATTTCGGCAAGAACTTCGTTGGCTTGACTGGCTCGCCATCGGCAATTGCCAATGCAGCAAAGGATTATCGCGTTACCTACTCAAAATTCGAATATAATGGTAAAGATGTAAATTACAGGTATAGCATCGATCATTCTGCACTCGTCTACCTCATGGACAAGGATGGTCAGTATTTGACCCACTTCACCTATGGAACTCCTGCCTCAAAAATGACGGAGACTATGCGCAGCTACCTTTAGCCGCGCGACCGATGCGCTCCTGTGGCAAGTTGCCGTTGCGCCGCAACATAGAATCACCATCTGATTCCGCGATGCAGCATTTTAGCTATATCGTAAATCCGTAGGCGCGAGGTCCGTCCATGCTTTATCATCTATATGAGCTGAACCGGGCGGCGCTCAGCCCTGCGCGGGCCGCAGCCGACGCCTACAGGCTCCTCTTCCGCAACCCCTTGAATCCGGCTGCTTATACCCCGCTCGGCCGGAGCGCGGCGGCTGCGCTCGAGCTGTTCGAGCGGACGACGCGCCGTTATCCGAGGCCCTCTTGGAATATCGATCAGACGGAGATCAAGGGCCGACGTGTCGCTGTCCGCGAGCGGGTCGTCATCTCTAAGCCCTTCTGCAATCTCATTCATTTCGAGCGGAACGTTTCGGCATGGCGCCGCCGCCGGGACCCCAAGTTTTTGATCGTGGCGCCGCTGGCCGGCCATTTCTCCACCCTGCTTCGTGGCACGGTGCGCGACCTCCTGCCGCACCACGACATCTACGTGGCCGAGTGGCAGGACGCCCGCTTCGTTTCGCGCGCCGAAGGCTCCTTCGATCTCGACGACTATATTGATTACATCGTTGAGTTTCTGCAGTTTTTTGGCGGCGATGTGCATGTCATCGCGGTGTGCCAACCGACCGTGCCGGTGTTCGCCGCAGTGTCCTTGATGGAGACAAATGGCGACCCGGCAGTGCCGCGCTCGATGATCCTCATGGCTGGTCCGGTCGATGCGCGGGAGAACCCAACCGCAGTCAACCGCTTTGCCGAGGCGCGCGCAATCGAGTGGTTCCGGCGCAACGTCATCACCCAGGTTCCGTGGCCCTATCCGGGCGTGATGCGCAACGTTTATCCCGGATTCCTGCAGCTTAGCGGATTCATGGGCATGAATTTCGATCGCCATGTTACGGCGCATCGCGACCTTTTCCATAATCTGATTAGAGGAGATGGTGATTCCGCCGATAAACACCGTGAATTTTACGATGAATTTCTGGCAGTAATGGATTTAACCGCCGAATATTACCTGCAAACCATCGAAACGGTGTTCCTAGAGCATAGCCTTCCACGCGGGGTGATGACGCACCGCAACACACTGGTAGACCCTACTAAAATCTACAGGGTCGCCCTCATGACAGTGGAAGGGGAAAAGGACGACATCTCGGGAAGCGGCCAGACCTATGCTGCACATGTTTTGTGCAAGAATCTTCCACACAGTAAGCGTGAGCACCATTTGCAGCCCGGAGTGGGCCATTACGGCGTCTTTAACGGATCGCGCTTCCGCTATGAAATAGCACCGAAAATCCAGCATTTCGTGAGGACTCATCAGCGTCGCGGCGGGATCCTGTCGCGGGTCTTCGGACTGACTGCCTAAAGCAGAGGCGCGCGCTCCCCGTAAACCCTGTGCTAGTGTACCGCCCGCCGAATCGGGAGGCGGACCGGGCGGTAGTAGGGAGCGTAAAAATGCTTAAGAGGCTCAATCTCGCTCGCGGCGAGACTATCGAAGTCAAAATCCGCGGTCTCAACATTCCAATGGTGCTGAAACGAAGCGCGCGAGCGCGACGCTTCAGTTTGCAGGTCAGCGAGGCGCGGCGCGGCGCCGTGCTTACCATGCCGTGCTATTCGAGTTTCGCCGACGCAGATGAGTTCCTGTCGCGGCATCTTGGGTGGCTGAAAGAACGCGTTGCGGGATTGTCGGAGCCAGTTCCTTTCACGCATGGCGCCATCGTGCCATTGCGCGGTTTCGCTCACGTACTTCGCTTTGCGGGGTCAGTGCGGAAGCGAGGCGTCGTGTGGCTCGAGGAAGCGGAAGATGCGAAGGCGGCGCCGGCCTGGCCCGAGGGCGCTCGCGTTTCAGTGCGGAGATTGCCGCGGCTGTACGTGGCAGGCGAAGATGGGCACGCTCCGCGTCGTTTGCTCGATTGGCTGAAGCGGCAGGCTCATCTCGATCTCAAGACGCGCGTCGCGGTGCACGCGAAACGCCTCGATCTCATGCCGAAACGGATTTTCGTGCGCGATCAGACCACACGATGGGGATCGTGCTCGACCAGCGGCGCGCTCTCCTTCTCATGGCGCCTCGTGCTCGCGCCCCCTTTTGTGCTCGATTACCTCGCTGCGCATGAGGTCGCGCATCTCGGCCACATGAATCATGGGCCGCGTTTCTGGGCGCTGGTCGAGCGCACCATGCCGCGCCATGAAGAAGCGAGGAGCTGGCTCAGGAAACAGGGCGCGAGCCTGCACTGCTATGGCGCCGAGGGTGGCTTCCCTTCGTCGCGCACCTCGCCGAAACGCAGCATCGAATAGCTACTGGCCGGAGAAGACTCCGAGCACGCGCTGGAAGAGTGGCGTGCCGCTCTTCGCCGGCCAGGGCAGTCCGGCAATTGCCTCTTGGAGACGCGGGCCGCGTATGTTCGGCAACGGCAGCGGCGTCTTATCGGTGTGCGCGTAAAGCATGATCTCATGCCAGAGCTTGGCTGGAAGCGTGCCGCCGGTGACCTTCTTCATGCGCGTGCCGTCGTCATTGCCGATCCAGACGCCACCCACATAGTGTCCGGTGTAGCCGATGAACCACGCATCGCGGAAGCTCTGGGTGGTTCCGGTCTTGCCGGCGGCCATATGTCCCTCTATCGCTGCCTGCTTTCCGGTGCCGCTTGTGATTGTCGCGGTCAGCATGTCGTTCATGGCCCCAACATCGGCGGCCGACACCACTTGGCCGAAGGTCGAGTGCTGCCGCTGGTAAAGCACCTTGCCGTCGCCATTCTTCACGCGAGTGATGACATGGGGCAGCACACCCTGGCCGCCATTGGCAAAGGGCGCATAGGCGCTGGTGAGCTCGAGCAGTGTCACCTCTGATGTGCCGAGCGCGATCGAAGGATTGTCTTGCAGCTTGGAGTGAATGCCGAGCCTCTGCGCCGTCCGTACCACGGCCGAAGGTCCGACTTCCGTGGCGAGCCTGACCGCCACCGTGTTGATGGAGTGAGCCAGGCTGTCACGCAAGCTCACCTCGCCCTGATATGAGCCGCTGTAGTTCTTGGGCGACCACCCGGCAATGTTGGTCGGACCGTCATAGGCGAGCGAGTCGGGCGTGTAGCCGCTTTCGAGCGCCGTGAGATAGACGAAGGGCTTGAAGGCTGAGCCTGGCTGGCGCAGCGCCTTCACCGCGCGGTCGAACGGGCTCGTTGAGTAGGAGCGGCCACCGACCAGTGACTTCACGCCACCGGAAGGATCGAGCACCACCACCGCGCCTTCGCTCGCGTGGCGCGCTGGTCCTTCCTCGTCGAGCATTTGGCGTAGCGCTTGCTGCGAGACCCGTTGCAGGCCGGCATCAATGGTCGTCTCGACGATGAGGTCGCTGTTCTTCTCGTCGACATATTCCGGGAGCAGCTCGGCGACCCAATCCACGGCATAGGGATATCCGGTCTCGTCGCCCTTGGCGGACAGGTTAAGCGGCTGCTCGTTAGCGCTGCGCGCGGCGTCGGCAAAGAGGAACCCCGCCTCCACCATGTTGTCGAGCACCTCGTCGACGCGCGAAGCGGCCAGCTTCACGCTCCGCGTGGGCGTATATTTTGACGGCGCCTTGAGCAGGCCGGCGAGAAGGGCGGCTTGCGGCAGCGTCACATCCCGCGCCGGCTTGCCGAAATAATGCTGCGAGGCGGCTTCCACGCCGTATGTGCCCCCGCCGAAATACACTCGGTTGATGTAGAGCTCGAGGATCTCGTCCTTGGTGAAGCGTTGCTCGAGCCAAATCGCGTAGATCACCTCCTCGAGCTTGCGCGCCATGGTGCGCTTCGGCGAGAGGAAGAGATTCTTGGCGAGCTGCTGAGTGATGGTCGAGCCGCCTTCCACCACCGTACCGGCTGTTGCATTGCGGAAGCTCGCGCGTACGAGTCCGAGCGGGTCAATGCCGAAATGGCGGTAGAAGCGCCGGTCCTCGGTCGCAAGAACCGCCTGGACGAGGTAAGGCGGCAACGAATCGAGACGAACATGACCACGGCGCAAACCGCGCTCGGCGAGCACGGTGCCGTCGGCGGCAAGCACGGTGACGTTGGGTGGTCGGTCGTCGAGCGCGGCGATGATCGGGTCCGGCACCTGCGAGATGAAATAGACGATCGCGGCGCCGAGCACGATGGTGCCCCAGATAAGGCTGAGCAGACAGAGCCTGATGCCCTTGTAGAGCAGCGGATGATTTGCGAGCGCGAGCTTCAGCCGCGAGGGTTTGCGTCTCTTGCGTGGGCGGCGCCGCGGCGCATGCGCGTTGCCGCGGCGCGGGCCGATCTTGGGCTCGCTCCGGCGACCGACCTTAGCGCCGGGTTTTGCGCTCCGCCGCGCACCTTGCATGGATTTTCCGCCCCGATCGAACGCGCGAAATCAAGCCTCGCGGGAGCTCGTTTCGCGCCCCGCGCGCCTGTTGGACGGAAGCCTAGATGTTACGCCTTGACGCAGCGTTAAGGGATCGAGGCGACAGGCACGAAGTCACAGAGCAAGGGCCTTGCCTCGGTTCTGGATCAGCGAACGAAATCCGCCTCGTCTAGCTGGGGGCTGCGGGCTCGATGCGGACGCAGAGCTCTTCATGACTTCGAGGCCTTATACAGTTGCGGCCTTTACCACATCCACTGACACTCACACGTCGAGATTGGCGACTTGCAGCGCGTTGGCCTGGATGAACTCGCGGCGCGGCTCGACCACGTCGCCCATCAGCCGCGAGAAGATGTCGTCGGCATCCTCGCCTTCCCTGATCTTCACCTGCAGCATGGTGCGCGTGTCGAGGTCCAGCGTCGTTTCCCAAAGCTGCTCGGGATTCATCTCGCCTAGTCCTTTATAGCGCTGAAGCGTGAGTCCCTTGCGGCCTGCGACCATAACCGCGTCGAGCAGCTCGCTCGGCCCATGCACGACGAGGCTCGCGTC
>Ga0163163_10005513_pt1 | contig 10954 bp, 10 predicted proteins | sample S65metaG_FD_119766 | JGI IMG/M metagenome (GOLD analysis project Ga0163163, IMG submission 119766) | Switchgrass rhizosphere microbial communities from Kellogg Biological Station, Michigan, USA - S6-5 metaG | ecosystem: Host-associated > Plants > Roots > Rhizosphere > Soil | place: USA... | reverse complement strand
TCGAAAGACATCCCTTCGAGCGCACGGTGCGGTGACGCACGGTGGCGAACGAGCTTTCGATGACGTTGGTCGTGCGCAGGTGTCATAACTCTTCGTTGTCGGCACTGCAGCTCGAAGGCTATTGGTGCGAGTGGAACGCAGCTAGTCTACGACGAATCGTGGGCTTCGTCAGCAGAGGTGGCACCGTGCATAACCCTATTCGAGCGTCAGGTGCTAGGCTTCGCCGTCGAGCTTATCGGCCCGCGGCCGTTCGACGGGCGGCGGACGCAGTTCGGGCGCCATTCCGTCGTGCGGCCCGGTGCGATCACCGCATGCCTATGGCGTATACGTCGGGCTGGCGGGACCAGCGTGCAACACTCGTGATGCGACCATTGAAATGAAGCCGCAGCCGCAGACATCTCCCCAAGAAGTGCTGGCCGGTCTCATCGAGCGCGTCACCTATCACAATGCCGAAAACGGCTTCTGCGTTCTGCGCGCCAAGGCGCGCGGGCATCGCGATGTGGTGACCGTGGTCGGCCATGCCGCAGCCATTGCAGCCGGCGAGTGGATCACCGCCTCGGGCGAATGGGTCAACGACCGCACCCACGGCCAGCAGTTCAAGGCGCGGTTCTTGCGCACGTCGCCGCCGACCTCGGCCGACGGCATCGAGAAGTACCTCTCGTCAGGCATGATCCGGGGCGTTGGTCCCGTATATGCGAAGAAGCTCGTGCGCGCTTTCGGTGAAAAGGTGTTCGACGTCATCGAAGCGACGCCGGACCGTCTGCGCGAGGTGGATGGCATTGGGCCGGTTCGCGCGGCCAGCATTCTCGCGGCGTGGGCCGAACAGAAGGCGGTGCGGGAAATCATGGTGTTCCTGCATAGCAACGGGGTCGGCACGGCACGCGCGGTACGGATTTTCAAAACCTATGGCGCTGATGCCATCCAGGTCATGACCGAGAACCCGTATCGCCTGGCGCGCGATATTCGCGGCATCGGCTTCAAGACCGCCGACGCGATCGCCATGAAACTCGGTATCGAAAAGACGGCGATGATCCGTGTCCGAGCCGGTGTTTCCTATGCGCTGACCGAGGCCATGGACGAGGGGCATTGTGGCTTGCCGACGGAAGAGCTAACCCCGCTGGCCGAAAAGCTGCTCGAGGTCCCGCAGGAACTCATCCGCACTGCGATTGAACTCGAATTGCAGGAGGGCACAGTGATCGCCGACCGGGTTGGCGAAACTGCGTGCGTGTTTCTGGCTGGCCTCCATTGTGCTGAGCGCACGATCGCAGAGCGCCTGAGTCGGCTCGCGAGCGGCACGCTGCCTTGGCCCTGGATCGACCCGGATAAGGCTTTGCCGTGGGTTGAAAAGCAAATGGGTCTTGCCCTTGCTGAAAGCCAAGTCACCGCGATCCGGCTAGCGCTTGTGTCCAAGGTGCTGGTCATGACGGGCGGTCCCGGCGTCGGCAAGACCACCATCATCAGGGCCATTCTGCGCGTCCTGGCGGCGAAGGGGACCGGCCTGCTGCTATGCGCGCCGACCGGCCGCGCCGCGAAGCGCATGACCGAAGCGACCGGCTTCGAGGCCAAGACCATCCACCGCCTGCTGGAGGTCGATCCCAAGAGCGGCGGCTTCAAACGCGGCGACGACAACCCGCTCGACTGTGACCTGCTGGTTGTCGACGAGACGTCTATGGTTGACATCATGCTGATGCAATCGCTGATGAAGGCGGTGCCGGAACAGGCCGCCCTCCTTATCGTCGGCGACATCGATCAGCTTCCCTCCGTCGGGCCAGGCCAAGTGCTGGCCGACGTCATCGCATCAGACGCCGTACCCGTGGTGCGCCTCACCGAAGTGTTCCGTCAAGCCGCAAGTAGCCGTATCATCACCAGTGCCCATCGCATCAACCAGGGCTCGATTCCCGACCTTAGCCCGCCCGCAGCCGAGAGCGATTTCTATTTCGTGCAGGCGGACGATCCCGAAATCGCAGTTGGCCGCATCATCGAACTGGTGAAGACACGTATCCCCAAACGGTTCGGCCTCGATCCTATTCGTGACATCCAGGTGCTGTGTCCGATGAACCGCGGCGGTGTGGGTGCACGGTCTTTGAACATCGAGCTGCAGGCCGCGCTCAATCCTGCCGGGGATCGCAAGGTGGAGCGGTTCGGCTGGACGTTCGCCCCCGGCGACAAGGTCATGCAGATCGAGAACGATTACGACAAGGAGGTTTACAACGGCGATATCGGCTATATCGACGATGTCGATGCCAATGCAGGAGAGGTCGTTACGACCTTTGACGGTCGGTCTGTCACCTATGGATTTGGCGAACTCGACATGCTGGTGCCGGCCTATGCGGCGACGATCCACAAAAGCCAGGGCTCCGAGTACCCGGCCGTGGTCATTCCGGTGCTCACCCAGCACTACGCCATGCTGCAGCGGAATCTTCTTTACACTGGCGTCACACGCGGCAAACGGCTGGTCGTGCTGCTCGGCCAAAAGAAGGCCGTCGCCATCGCAGTGCGCAACGTGTCGGGCCGGCGGCGGTGGTCGAAACTGAGCGAATGGCTGCGTCCTTTTGCGAAACCGCTAGAATCTATTGCTCATAGTCTGCCCCGACGCGTTGATTCTCTGGGGTAAGGTGTTGGTGGTCGATGCGCTGGCGGACTACGGCGTAACGCACATTGAAATGCCAGTCACTCCCGAGCGCGTTTGGCGAGCTATACATGATGGTGGGGCACCGTCACAGTGACCCGCGCTGGTTCGTCGTCTATGGGCTTAACGGCGATGTCAGATAAAATATCTGTAGCTAATCCGTGCCGAGGGAACGCGATGATGACGAGCACCAAAGCCACGTTCAATATCAACATGGAAAAGTATCGGCTCCGTCGGTTTGTCGAGCGGCTGGTCGACATGGATGAGGTCGAAATCCACGACGAGCCGGTGCCGCTGACAGGGCTTGGCACGATCATCGAGAAGACCGAGAAGGCGGTGCTGTTCAAAAGCGTAGGCCCGGAAAAAGCGGAAATGGTGGCGAAGACCGCGGCCAGCCGAAAGCGCCTGATCGCCGCGTTCGAAACCACTGAAGAAAAAATCTACGACGAGTATTTCAATCGCCTGGCCAATCCGAAGCCGGTGGTGGAAATCCCTTCTAGCGACGCTCCCGTTCACACCATTCAGATCACGGGCAAGGACGTCGATCTCACCAAGTTGCCGTTCTATCCCCACCACGCCTACGACGGCAGTTGCTATCTAAGCTCGGCCACCGACTACACGGTCGATCCGGCAACCGGACGACGGAATGTCGGCTGCCGCCGGCTGAGCCTCCGCAACCGCTACGAGACCGGCACTAACGTGACAGCTCCGTCCGATCTCAAACGTATCTACACCGCCAGCGTGGCGCGCGGCGAAAAGTTACCGATCACATTTACCGTCGGCACGCATCCGCTCGATTTCGTCGCCGCGACCATGCGCTATCCCGGCGACGAGTTGTCGCTGGTCGCCACCATGCGCGGGGAACCTGCGGCCGTCGTCAAGAGCCTCACCAACGACATCCTGGTGCCGGCCGACGCCGAGATGACCCTCGAGGGCTATCTCGACGAGCGCGGCTATGTGGAGCCGGAAGGGCCATTCGGCGAATACATGGGTTACTACGGATCGATCCACATGGACCCGGTGTTTCATTGCACCGCAATCACCATGCGCCGCGACGTGCTCCATCACACGCTGCAGCACGGCTCCGCGTTCGTGCTCGACCAGACCGACAGCCAGAACATTAGCGCCATCCGGGTCGAGGCCGAGGCCATGAAAATCCTTAAGGCCGCGGGACGCGACGCGGTTGCGGCCTATATGCTGCACACATCGGGCGGCTCGAACACGCTGCGTGTCTCGATCCGGCAGCGCAGTTTCGGCGAAGCGCGGTTGGCCATCGCGGCGCTGTTCGGCGGCATCGCGCGGCTCAAGCACATCTTCGTATTCGACGAGGACATCGACATCCGCAACGACAAGCAGGTTGAATGGGCGCTCGGAACGCGTTTCCAGGCCGATCAGGACCTCCTGATCCTTCAGGGGATTCCGGGAATGTCAATGGATCCCTCGCTCCAGGGACGACGGACCGGAGCCAAGTCGGGCTTCGACTGCACCAAGCCGTTCGGCCGCGGCGGCGAGATTCCGCTGACCCGGAGCGCGGCCAAGGTCTTCAACGGGCCCGCGCGCTTTCAGAACATCGAGCAGGCGCTTGCCACAGCGCCGATGTTCTACGCCGACCTTGTCGAGTCGATCGGCAGCGACGACGGCCGCGAAATCGCCTGCGGGCTGGACGAGTTGCGGCAGAACGGACGCCTGGGTCGCGATCGCGACGGCCGCTATCATCTTGCTCCGTCCAAGCCGGGCGTGACCGCGATCGTCGGCGACCTCTACCAAGATCCCAATTCAGGCCTGTGAGCTTCGGCCGTTGAGACGATAAGGGGAGTTGTCGCTCATGAATGCCATTCGGGCCATGGTGGGCTGCAGCTTGATGATGTTCTCGATGACGCTGGGGCCGGCAGCCAAGATGGCCCAAGCCGCGGACAAGGTCATCGCCGGCTCGCTTGGCGGGCAGGCCCCGCTGTGGGCCATCTACGTTGCCGTGCACAAGAGCTTCTTCGCCGCCGAGGGTATCGATCTTGAGCTCAACTTTGCGCAAAGCGGCGCCGCCGTCACGCAGCAGCTCACCGCCGCTTCGCTCGACGTTGCGCTGAGCGTCGGCATCACCGATCCGATCCGTGCGATCGACAAGGGCGCTTCGCTTGCGCTGATCCGCGTTGTTGGCAACGCCGCGCCCTACGTACTGATTGGTAAGCCCGGCCTCAAGTCGATTGCCGACCTCAAGGGCAAGATCATCTCCGTCGGCGCGGACAACGACATCACCACTGTCTTTTTCGAACGGATGATGTCGGCGAACGGGCTAAAGAAAGGCGACTACGACGCTGTTCCGGCGGGCGTCGCGGCCGCGCGTTTTGCCGCGCTGAAGGCCGGCGTCGTCGATGCCGCGATCGTCCTTCCGCCGCTCAACTTCCAGGCCGCAGCGTCGGGGTTCGTCACGCTCGGCCTCGCCGCAGACTACGTGAAGGACGTTCCTTTCACCGGCATGGCGGTCCATCGGCGCTGGGCGGCCGCGAATCTGCCGGTCGCCAAACGGATCCTCGCGGCCACGGACAAAAGCATTGCCTGGCTCGCGGACCCGTCACATCGCGACGAAGCGATCGAGCTTCTGGTCAAGGTCGCCCGTTCGAGCAAAGAAGACGCCGAGGCCAGTTACGACTATCTTCGCCGGATCGAATATTTCGAGCCCAGCAGCAAGGTCTCGCGCATGAAATTGCGCAATCTGGTCGCGATGGAGCAGCGCGCCGGGACCGTCAATCCTGCGTTCGCCATAGATCGTCTTGTGATGCCGGGCCTCACTGAACTCACGGATTGATAGGCCAAATGATTCCGATATCCTCTTCGATTTTGAGAGGAGTGATGACATTCGGAAAATTGCTCAGCCAGCAAGCCTGCTCTACGACGGATTGGTTGTCGGAATAAGGCTTCACTGGACGGCGATAGGCGCTTCTTGCTACTCCCTCAACCGCACCCCCGGCCCCTTGGTTTTGCTGCGCTCGATAAACTCAACGCCAGCAACTTGCTTCGCTACCACGCGCCCGGTATCGGGCGCCGGATTGACGGGCCGAAGGCAGGAACTACTGTTCTCTTGCCTCGCTCCCCTCCACAGGCGAGGCATGTAGGTGATGGAAGAGGGCGGGAGGGGGAAAACGCCCCGCTCAACCTGTGTGAGTACGCTGTGTCTACGTTGCGGCCCGCGTACCCCAAACAGCCAACAGAACGCCGCAGGCGTGGCCCCAAGCCCGACCGCTGGCGGGCGCTTGAACTGCTCGCCTCCAGCCCGGACGGCTGCTCCGAACGATCATGCTTGCGCGTGGCTTCAGCGGTATTTTTCGTATGTCGCACGCTCATACCCGGATCCATGGATCAGAACTCGTGCGCCATGTGGCGAGGTATTTAGCTTGCGTGGGGGAGAGCACGATTATGAGCAACATTCTGGGAATTACCGCAGTCGCCGCGACCATATCGATCGCGGCCGCAACGGGTGGTGTCCATGGCGGCGATTATTCCGCTATCGCCCAGGCGGACCAATCGGCGCGATCGGTCCGAGGATGGGCTCAAGCAAGCCAGCTCTCGCAGACGGCAGAGCCGTCGATGCCCGCGGTGCAACTTGGGCAGGAGAGCCCGCCATTGGGGACCCCCGCGCCTCCCGTCGGCAACTCGCTCCTTAATCCCCATAGTGGCACGCCGGCGGTGGTGCTCGATGACCAGCAGGTCTCAGCCATTCTCGGCAAGAGTGTTCGTAGCAACGCCGGCGAGGACATGGGACGGATCGTAGACATCATCGTCAGCCGGGACGGCCAGATCCATGCCGCCATCATCGACTTCGGCGTTCCTCGGCATCGGCACGCGCAAGATCGCGGTCGATTGGAACGCGCTTGATTTCGCACCCCTGGGCAAGCCGGGCGCGATCATGCTCGAACTCACCCGCGACCAGGTGCGGCTGGCGCCGGCATATAAGCGCGGCGAGCCGTTGGTGGTGGTCAGTCCAGCGAGCGTCGGCGCGCGCGCGGCGCGGTCGAGGGAGGCCGCAGCGCCGGAGAGGTAGCCCTTGTCCGCCGCTGCAGCGCCAGACGAGACCACGTGTGCGTTCTTAAGCCGCCGACGCCAGTGGTTTGTGGCTCCGACACGCTAACATAACAAAACTGCGATCAGGTGGAGAACCCGCATGTTGCGAAACCCTGAACTCTACTTCATTGCAGCCCTGTGCGTGCTTGCGAACTCGTCTGTCGTGGCACGACCCGCGAAGAATACGCCCGTCGCTCCGCCCCCCAAACAAGCACCTGTCCGCACTGATCTGACACCCCGCGACAAGAACGAATGTCTTGCCGTCGCGCAGACACTCAATGAACAGGCGAAGAGACTGTCTCAGCAAACCAAACGGGGTATCCCGCGGGAGTTTACTCGGGTCGCATCGGACCTTGATCAGTCATGCGGTGCGGAGGATTTCAAAAAGGCGTGGATCAGCATCGATTGGATGAACGGATGCCTGGAAAATTTCACAAAAGATGTCGAGTTGGGATTCTGTTCAAAGAACGAAGGCTACTCTTGCGCACTCAGTCCACGATCAGACGCTTGTCCGCAGGGTCGGTAAAGTTTGCAAAGGCGTGGCAACCGTTCAGAGGCACGAGAGGCGCGTAGAAGGACTTGCGTGCATCGTCGCCGGCGCGGCCATCGGATCTGATTCCGAAATGCAGAGGTTCGAATCCTTCTACCCGCGGGCACAGGCCCGGGGGGCGAGCCCGAGCCGGAGGAGCTCGAGGCGCAAGATCGGCCGGCTGGCGCGCCCCTGGCGCCGGACAGGACCCTTCGCGCCGCGGGGCGATCTTGGCGGTCTCCCTTTAAGCCAACTCGCTCAGGGAAGCTCGGATATGAGCTTTTGAAATTCGGACTGAGGCCAAGCGCGACTAGTACGGGTGCGCACGTTACCTTGCGCCCCAAGTGCGAGTGCAAATTTTGTGACGTTGTCTCCGTTGGGAGCGTCTACGATTACAAGGAGGTCGTCCTCGCCGGTTGTGAGATAGACCTGCTTGATTTCAACTCCCACTTTCTTGGCCAGCTCCTTAGAGGCTTCAGCTCGCTTAGGAGCGTCCTTGACTGAACGGATTCCTTGTTCGGTCCAGTTCAGAGATAGTATGAAAGTCGGCATGTGTTTCCTCCTGATACGTCTTTTCGACAGCTTTAATTTTTCGTCCATACGGGGTTTCGCAAGCGTTGCGTTCGCCCGGGGCGCTAGCGCCCCAGGCGTTGCGGGTTAGGCTGTGCCTCAGTAGCAGCGGCCGATACCGTAGCCAGGGCCGGCGATGCAGCGTCCACTGCCGTTGTAGGGGATTGCTACCGGCGGCCGCGGCGCGGGACCGGAGAGTTGCGCCCGACCATAGGCGCTCAACGCAGGATCTCCGTTGTAATAGGACGGCGGCCGCGAGCCGTTGCCATAGCCATAGCGGTTTCCGTTCAGGCCGTAGGGTGCCGCCGCCACATAGCCGGCGCCCGGTGCCACCACCGTCGGCGCCAGGTATGGCGTGGGTTCCGGCGCTCCGTATCCGTAGCCGTAGGTGGGTTCCACATAAGTCCCGTTGCCGTTACTCGGTGCCGGGATCACATAGACTGGACCGCCGCCGATATACACCCCGCCGGGGGCCACATAGACGGACTGCCCGGCGGCGGTCGTGATGTGCGTCGACGACAAAGCTGCGATCGCTAGCGCAAGTGATCGGTAGTTCATGCTGAAGCTCCTGTACCCAGAGCCCCACCAATCCCGACGCCAAGCATCGCCGATCTCTGTGGCGCGCGCAAGCGAGGCGGCGCCTCGCTTGCGCCGATACGCTACTTAGGATTCTTCCTTCCCGAAATTCCTATTCCACCTGGATCATTAACGGGCTGTCACTACCGAGGCATGACGATTGGCGGCCCCGAGTTCTGTTCTTCCTGAAGGGCACGCTCGGATCCCCGGAAAGAACTGGTCCGGACATTCTGTGGCGATTACCCGGAAATTTCATCCGTTTTGGTTGAGTGACCGGCACCCGCCGCCGGCGCCCGATTTTGTAGGCTCGCCTCAAGGGCGAGCCGTGCGGTGGTTCACTTCGGAAGCGGCGGCACAGACGGCGGCAACCTGCGCGGCTTTGCGCCCTGCTCGTAGGCGTATGCGGCCTTGTAAAGCGTGGCCTCGTCGAACGGTCGCCCCATCAGCTCGAGGCCGATCGGCAGCCCGCCCGGGGTGAAGCCGCCTGGGATCGCCAGCGCTGGAAAGCCGGTGAATGCCGCCATCAGGCGATTGCTTCCGGCTGCTCCCTTAGGCAGAAGAGGCGGTGCATGGTCGAAGCTCGGATACAAGAAGGCATCGAGGCGCTGCTCGGCCATGACCTTCATGATCGCCGTGCGCAGCGACTCGCGCACCCGCAGCTGCTTGAGAAAGATCGGATCGTCCGGGCTCTGTCCTATGTCGTCGCGCAGCGCCTTGCGGCGCGATTCTACCACCAGTGATGATTCCGCCATCTCCGCGTAGGTCTTCACCGGCGCGTTCGGGTGCTCGGCGAGATACGCATCGATTGCGGCCGCTGTCTCATACGTGCTTGGCGTCGAGCCGCTCGCTTGCATGAGGTCGAACAATCCCGACACCTCCACCGGATCGATCATCTGTGCGCCGAGTGCCGCCATCTCCTCCGCCACCCGACCCAGGATTGTGCGCACCTCCTTGAAATCCGCGGCGTCGGGATTGGCATCCTTGGAGAGCGACAAGCGCAGCACACCGATGCGCATCCCCTTCAAGCCGTCCCGCGCGAGCCCGTCGGCGTAGCTCTTCGGGATGCGGCGGTCGCTCGCCGCAGTGATCGCATCCTTGGGATCGTATCCGGCCAGCACATCGAGCAACAGCGCATTGTCGCGCACGGTTCGGGTGATTGGCCCGAGCGTATCGCGCGATGGCCCCTGCGGCATCGCGCCGAAGCGGCTCACCAGCTGCAGCGTCGGCTTCAACGCCACCAGATTGCTATGCGAGGCCGGGCCGCGAATTGAGCCCGCCGTGTCCTCGCCAATACCGACTGCGCCGAAATTGGCGGTGACGGCGATGCCGCTGCCGCAGGACGATCCACTGGCATGGCGCGCCGTGTCATAGGCGTTGTGGCAGTCGCCAAAGGCCGAACCGGCTCCGCCGGCTGCGAACTCGCCGAGATTGGTCTTGGCGAGAATGATCGCGCCCTCGGCCAGCATCTTTTCGACGATCGTGGCGTTGCGAGACGGAACGAAGGTCTTGAACAAAGCGGAGCCGTAAGTGGTCGGCATGAAGTTGGTCTCGATCTGGTCCTTCACTAGAACCGGGATGCAGTGCAGCCGGCCGAGTGGGGCACCGCTCTTGAGCTTCGCATCGAACTCCCCCGCCATTGCGACGGCAGTGGGGTTGACGTTCTGTATTGCATTGAGCTTCGGGCCAGCCTGATCGTAGGCTTTGATGCGCGCGAGATAGTTCTCGACGAGGGCGACACAGCTTAACGAGCCCGATTTCATCGCCGCATGGATGCCGTCGATCGTGGCGTCCATGATGTCGAACGAGGCAGGCGGCGATGCCGGTGCCTGGGCATGCAATGCATGGCACGAAAGGACACTCGACAGGCTCGCGGCGATGATCAATCTTGCATGCGACGAAACCATACCAAGACCCTGCTTATCGGCGAAAAACTTATGTCATGCTACGCTGCTATGATGTGCCCTAGCAATCCGCGCTCCGTTATGGCGGTCCCCTATGAACGCAAATCGGGCGAGGCCTTCAACCGCGACGCGGGTGGTTCGGCGCCCGAAGCGCTGGCGATGGCATCTTGCTGCCAGTCGTGACCGCAATGGCGCCGTCAAGTCCTGTCCGGGCTTGACCGTCTTCTTTCTTGACCTCGGCCCCAGCGATCTTCGGTCTCGGCACAGGCAACGGCGCCTCACGGCCGACGGCTGCAATGTCGACCTCGCGCGGGAGCAACATGACAAAACGGCCGGGATGGCGGATACGACCGGCGATGCGGCTGGCCGCCTCGCCCGCGCCCCAATACAGATCAGCACGCGCCGGTCCAACGATGGCGGATCCAGTATCCTGCGCGATCATCAGGCGGCGGAAGGGCGACGCCGGCTTGCGGCCCTCGATCGGCAGTTGGGCTTCAATAAAGAAAGGCGTGCCGTATTGGTGCGCGCGGTCGACGGCAATGGAGCGGCCCGGCGTCAGCGGCACGCCCTGCGCGCCTAGCGGCTCGCCCCCGTTGGTGAGGTCGGTTATGCGGAAAAACACGTATGAGCGGTTGGCGGCGCGCACCTTCGCGGCTTCGTCTGGATTCGCGGCCATCCAATCTCGGACCGCCT
>Ga0163163_10005512_pt1 | contig 10955 bp, 10 predicted proteins | sample S65metaG_FD_119766 | JGI IMG/M metagenome (GOLD analysis project Ga0163163, IMG submission 119766) | Switchgrass rhizosphere microbial communities from Kellogg Biological Station, Michigan, USA - S6-5 metaG | ecosystem: Host-associated > Plants > Roots > Rhizosphere > Soil | place: USA... | reverse complement strand
TCCTTTGTAGCTTCCGGTTTTGAGAAATTACTCGACGCCCAAGGATATCCGGGATCGAAGCCGCCATGGGGGACGCTGAATGCAATTGATTTGAATACCGGGAAACTCGCCTGGAAGGTCCCCTTGGGTGAGCATGAAGAGCTCACCCGCATGGGAATTCCCAAGACGGGAACAGAGAACTTTGGTGGTGCGATGACGACAGCGGGAGGCCTGGTATTTTGTGCGGGGACTCGCGATCTCAAAATTCGGGCGTTTGACAAGACAAACGGTGAAGAACTATGGCGCTACAAGCTGCCTTATGGCGGTTACGCCCCGCCAGCCACGTATGAGGTCAATGGACGTCAATACGTTGTCATTGCATCTACCGGTGGCGGCAAGTTGGGCGGAGAGCTTGGAGACGCTTACATAGCCTTCGCCTTGCCGAAGTGACGTAGCGACCGAGCACCGCTACACTGGGTGTCAGGCAACGGTCATATTTGCAACAACATGGAGAGACCTCGGCCCGTCGCTGCGAAACGTGATCAACCACCCAGTGTTGATCGCGCACTCGCGATTCTGTCGGCCTTCAGGGGAGACAACCGTCCACGGCGACCCAGTGATCTGGCAACTGACCTGGACATTCCCCGTTCCTCAACCTATCAAATCATCCGCACTTTGTTAGTCGACGGATACCTCGAGAAGGTTGGCCGTGGACGAGTACGCCTCGGCCACAAATTCGTGGACTTATTGATTGCCTCCAGGCACCAGCAAGGCGCGACGCGCCGACAGCTTGCCTGGTCTGCGCGTCGGGCGGCGCATGTCCCGAATCTGCATACACCTGCGGCCCGTCGTGATTTCCTGTGGAATCCGCACCTGACTGAAATGGCCGACTGCACCCGTTTTCGTCAGCCGCCTCCATATCGCATCGGTTTCTCCAATGCTTCGACGAGCAACCCCTGGAGACGGGCCATGTTGCGTGGAATGCTCGACCATGCGCAGAAGCATTCGAGCCACATCTCTCAGTTTATCGTGCGTGATGCGCAGGATGACCCTTGCAAACAGGCCGCTGACATTGAAGCATTGTTGCACGACGAGGTGGACCTTCTGCTGGTTAGTTGTAGCCAGGCCCAACCCATGAACGCGGTGCTGGCGAGAGTTGCCGGAGCAGGGGTGCCCGTTGTGGCAGTCGATCGGCGTCCCAGTCATGAGAACTTCCTCATTTATGTGTCTGCTTCGGATATCACTCTGGGAAGAGTTACGGCGCAATGGATGGCCGAAAGGCTCCATGGACAAGGCACGATCTTCATGCTCGCGGGCGTTCAAGGATCGAGTCCTGCGGAACGCCGTTTGGCAGCGGCGATGGAAGTCTTCAGCCAGTACCCTTCGCTGAATGTGGCTGCCGTACGATATACGGATTGGCGCGAGGAAATAGGGCGCGCGGTGACTACAGATCTGATTCGCGAGAATGACTTTCCGGATGGCGTGTGGTGCGACAGCGGCTTACAGGGGGCAGGTGCAATGCAAGCCTTTCTCGACCTTGGTCTGGACGCTCCGCAGATCCCTCCGCACACCGGGGGAGATGTCAACCACGCATTTCAACTCGCCCTTCGTCATCGGATTCCGCTCGCTGCCGTCGAATATCCGGCATGGATGGGAACACGCGCCCTGCAAGCTGGACTTGACGTGCTTGCTGGCAAGACAATGCCGCGCCAGATCGAAGTGCACTCGCAGGTAGTGATTTCGCGAGGCGAAGAGACGACCTCGGTCCATGCCGATGTGTTTGCCGAGGATTACGTACGATGGGAATGTGCCATGGACTTCGTCGCATCGCACAGTTTGAGAGACCGTTTTGCACCTGGCGGCGCCAGGCTCCTTCACTCCTTCTGATACGTCTCGATCATGATCGAAACTGACTTCGCAAAGGGTTGTCGGCGGGCTACCGAGGTTCTCGATTTTGTAGCCCGCGCGCAAACAGCGCCCTCGGCGAGGGAGATTTTCGAAGGCCTTGGTCTGCCTCGCTCTTCGGGTTACGAACTATTGAAAGGGCTCCTGCGCAATCACTACCTCGAAAAACGTTCAGACGATCGGTGGGTGATGGGCGACGAGATTCAGGTCCTGATCATGGCCCGCTTTGGATTGGGGCGGGTCGCCGCGCAAATCCCATCGGTTCTCTCGGAGCTGCAGGAGGTGACTCAAGAGACCGCGTTGCTGGCCGTGCTCAATGGTACTCGAGTGCTGGTGACACATCTCTTCGGCAGCGCGCGTTCGGTACCGTTTGGTCATGAGATTGGTGCAGAGTTTCCCGTAAATTGGACTGCAGCGGGCTCTCTGCTTTTATCCACATTTGATGAGCGGCGGTTGCGCAGCTATTTAGCTGCGAACACTCGAGTGTCACCGACTGGTCCTGGCGTAGTAGCCACCGAGCAACTGGCACTCGATGTGCGCGAGGCCAAGCGACGGGGCTATGCGATTGAAATCGGACACGCATGTCAGGGCATCGCCTCAATAGCCGCCCCAGTAGCCGATGCGCGCGGCGAATGCATTGCGGCGGTCAGCCTGGGTCTGCCAGTCGCGCGGATGCTCAACTGTCAGGACACACTGGTCTGTCTGGTCCGGAGTGCTGCCTCGAAGCTGACTTGTAGCCTGTCCGCCGAAAAATAATCGACGTCCAATTAGGCGGACAAAGTGCCGTTATTCGAATTGACCCCCTGCTGCGGGCGCAACAGACTTTGTTCTTGGAGAGAACGATGTCCAAGACAATTTTCAGATCTGCGCGGATCTGGGATGGAAGTGGCGCGCCGACGTTTTTGGGCGACGTCCTGGTCCAGGACCAGCGCATTGTAACCGTCTCAGCTCTTGCGGAGAGAATTTGGGAAGACAACGCCACCGAGGTCGATGCAGCCGGCCTGACCCTTATGCCTGGACTCGTCGAAGGACATGCACACCTCTCCTTCGGTTCTGCAGCACGCAATACTGATCTCGGCGATATTCCGCCGGAAGAGCATGTGTTGCTCACCATGCGCAACGCGGCGCTGTTGCTCGATCACGGTTTTACCAGCGCTTACAGCGCCGCCAGTGCCAAGCTTCGTTTGGACGTAGTGATCCGCGATGAAATCAATGCGGGCCGGCTGCCCGGCCCCCGAATTCGAGCGGCGAGCCCTGAAATCACGGTCACTGGAGGCTTGGGTGATGAGTGCCGGGCTCATACCGAGCGATCCAGCTTCGGGCTGGTCGCCGATGGGCCCCTGGAGATCGTGCGGGCTGTTCGGCGCTGCATCCGCGAGAGTGTAGATAACATCAAGATCAACATTTCTGGCGATGATTTCGTCAGTGCGAAGGGATCCATGACGGTCATGAGCGAGGCCGAAGTGGGCGCCGCCGTAGAGACCGCGCATGCGTTCAATCGCCGTGTGAATTGCCACGCCCGCTCTTCGGAGGCGGTCAAGCGAGCAGTGCGTAACGGTGTCGATGTGATCTACCACTGTGAGCGTGCCGACGAGAAGGCGCTCGATATGCTGGAGGCCTGCAAGGAGCGAGTCTTTGTCGGCCCCGCGATCGGCCTCATCCACAACACGCTCCACGAAGCTGCTGCGTATGGGATCCAGTACGAAGACGCCTGCGCATTAGGACTCGCAGACGTCATGGAATCGAGCCAACGTACCTATGAACAAATACGTAACCGAGGCATCCGGGCGGTAATTGGTGGCGATTACGGCTTCGCCTGGGTGCCTCAGGGAACCAACGCTCGTGACATCGAGCATTTCGTGAAGTTATTCGGCTACAGCCCGAGTGAAGCGCTGCAGTGCGCGACGCGAATCGGCGGTCAGATCATGGGTCTGGGGCATGAGCTCGGGCTCATCAAAGCAGGCTACCTGGCTGATCTTTTGCTGGTGAAAGGGGATCCGCTCGCCGACGTTTCCATCTTGCAGTACCGGTCGAACCTGGTTGCCATCATGAAAGACGGCCGGTTCCACAAGAATACAATTCAACCGCGCTAAATCCCCTCGATCCAAGGAGCATATGAATGAACTCGATGACAGTCTCCCTGCGGCAGCGCTGCGCGACGGCCTCTTTGTAAGGGCGCGTCTGGCAAGCCGGTCCCTACGGCGGGCCGACCGTCATCCACCGACCGTTTGGCATAGGGCAGCTGTTGCGCAATCTTGAGCACCGAGGCCTCTTCGCGAGCACATAGACAGTGCCGAGAAATTACGATTCCCAACTTCGGATCCGCTCTGTCGTCCCCGATTTCGCTGCCTACGTGGACCGATACAGAACGCTGAGCGACGAAACGCGGCGTGCCGTGCCGCATCGCTTGGATTTGCGCTACGGGCCCTCTGCGCTCGAGTGTGTAGACGTGTTCCTGCCACTGTCGGAAGGACGCGGCAGACCTCTGCACGTGTTCTTCCATGGAGGTTATTGGCGCGCCTTCGACAAAGCAGATTACTCCTTTGTGGCCCGTCCGATCACTCAATCCGGTGCCGTCGCGGTCATCGCGAACTACGGGTTGATGCCGGCGGTATCGATGGCTGAGCTGCTCTCGCACTGCCGCTCTGCGATCCGATGGGCTTACGGTAACGCGCCTCGTTTCGGTGCCAGCCCCGATCAGATCAGCGTCTCAGGACACTCCGCGGGGGGCCACATCGCCAGTCTCCTGCATCTCACGTCCTGGAACGAATACGGCTTACCCATTGACACCATCAAAGCGACGGTTGCCGTCAGCGGCATCTATGACTTGGGACCTATCATTCAATCCTTCCTTAGGTCCGAGACCGGGCTGACCGAAGAAGATGTCGCGCTGTTCAGTCCAATGACTTGGGCCAGCCGCGGAATCGCACCTACCCGATCTTTCGACCTCTGTTTCGGCGCTGACGAAACCGACGAACTACGGCGGCAGTCCGAGATGTTCGCTGGCGTGATTCGTGGTCACGGGGTACATGTTGACCTTCGAGCCGTACCACAGCGTCATCACATGAGCATCGTTCTTGATCTCGGAGATGCGGGCACCGAGCTTGGGCAACTCCTTCTCGACCGGATTTTTCGAGAGCACGGGGAGAGAACCAAATGATTCCAACAGAGAAGAAGCCCCATCGCCGCCGTCTGTTCTTCACCGCCAACCTGTCGATGTTCATGATCGGACTGGGATTTGCGGTGCGCGCTACTATTGCCAAGGACCTTCAGCGGGATTTGTTCGACCATGTCGATCTCGCTAATTCTGCGCGCATGGTAGGGGAGGCGTTGGGCATCACCTTTACGGGCTTCGCGCTGACCCTGTTGTTCGGCAGTGCACTAGTGGATCTCGTCGGCATACGTCGCGTGCTGGCTTTTGCGGGCTTCGGCTTCATCGGTGGCAGCGCGCTCGTACTGATTGCCTCTGTCTTACCCGTGGGCGACATGACCTACCCCGCGGTGCTCGTCGGACTGCTCCTCACCGGACTGGGTTGGGGGGCGGTGGAGGCGGGCAGCAACCCTATGGTTGCTGCGATTTACCCGGAAGAGAAGACCCACCGGTTGAATCTCTTGCACGCCTGGTGGCCCGCAGGTATCGTCGCGGGCGGACTCCTGGGACTGGTCTTTGGCGCACTGCATGTTGCGTGGCAAGCGAACCTGCTGGTTCTCATGGTGCCGGGCGTACTGCTCACGTGGCAAGCGCTCACCACGGAGTTCCCGGTGACTGAGCGCGTGGCGTCCGGTGCGTCCTACGGTGACATGTTTCGCGAATTGCGCCGGCAGCCGATGTTCTTCCTATGGTTCGTCTGCATGATGCTGACAGTCGCCTCCGAGCTTGCCCCAGGGCAGTGGGTGGATCTCGCGCTTTCGCGTGTGGTCGGTATGCACGGTATTGTCTTGCTCGTGTATGTAAGCGCGTTGATGTTTGTTATGCGCCATTTTGCCGGACCGATTTCGCGCCGTCTTTCGCCGATTGGCATGCTGTCGTTCGGCAGTCTGCTCGCAGCGATCGGCTTGTACGGCTTGAGTGTCGCGAATGCACCCCTGCCTGCCTTCGCAGCTGCAACCATTTGGGGCATCGGGGTGTGCTACTTCTATCCGACCATGGTCGCTTCGGTGGCAGAGCGTTTTCCCCGCGGCGGAGCGCTTCTGATGGGCCTGATCGGCTTTGCCGGCGGTATCTCGATTCAATTCATATTGCCGCAACTGGGTGCGATATTTGATCACGCGAAGCTGGAGGCGGCCGGAGGGATGGAACGTCTGGCGCGGCTTACACCTGACGAGTTGGACCGAGTGTTGCGGTACGCGTCGGTGGAGTCATTTCGTGCTGTAGCGTTGATTCCTTTGGGGCTGCTGCCCGTGTTTGGGGTTATTGGGTGGATTGACCGAAAGAGAAGGGTACTGGGAGGCCACAGCGGTGAGGTTGTGACTGAGCGCTAGGTTCGTGCAATGAGCACTACTCCCGAAGCGATTAGCATCATTCCCGTGACTCGCGCTGCACCTAGCGCCTCGTTCAAAAACAACCAGGACAGGAGACTCACGAGAACGAAGCCGAGTGCAATGAACGGGTAGGCGACAGAGAGTTCGACGTGTCTAAGTCCGACGACCCATAGCGCCAGTGCGAGAGCGTGCAGCATGGCGCCCGAGATTAACCATCCGTTCGTGCCGAGCCGAAGGAGCGCACTGGCCGGACCTCCTCCGAGGTTAAGGCGGAGTGCACCTTGCTTGAGAGCGAAGTGTGCAATAGACGAGCAGAGAACACTGGCAACGATCCAGGCTAGATATCCGTTCTTCAAGGGCTACTCCATGGCGGATGGCTTTCTCTGGCGGAACCGGGCTTTCGGCGTGCATCCGCCGCCGAGGTCTGCAGCATCGGATCTGTCTGTTTCAAGAGCGAGTCGAGTCGCTCCAAGACATCGTAGACGTTGTCTATCTTCGCGCCGAGTACGGAGAACAGGCGCGGATGTACCGTCTCGCGCCGCAATAGGACTGGCCGGCCATCGTCGGATTCATTGCGCACCAACACTGTCTTTGTTTCGAACAATGATCGTCGCCATCGGGTGGATCGCAGGCATGGCATCAGACGGGCGGCATCGGCGATCATGTAGTGCACCCGCGAGCTCGGTGGCCGCGCGGCAGTTTCTCTTGCGGGATCGCGGCTCCCATCCTTGTCGAAGAAAAATCCATGCGGCGTATATCGAACGTGCGTGAGTGAATGGCATCGCTCGGCGGGGAACGGCATGCAAGAAAAGAACGGGCCGTCCATGACGGTAATCCCTAAACTCGTCAGTTCTGGGGGTGCATCGACCAGTGCAACCTCGGCAACCTCGTGTTTCAAAGGCGTCATGGCTTCACCGTCTGCGACACTGTGGTTGAGACCGGCGTAGGTGCAATTGAAAACGCCTTCTGCATCAATGTGCGAGACTGTGTCCGCGGTTTTCAAATCAATTCTCAGTAGACCCCTGTCGCAGGGACCCACATGCATGGAATCGGCCCCTAGAATCAGTTCCACCTTCGCCGCAGCGAGTTCCTTATGGAAGTATTCGCGCAGCCTACGCGCATCGAACGCATATTCCTCCACTACGTAAACGGCTGCCACCTGCGAAGGATCGAACAGGGACGAGTAGCCCGAGCCGGCGGCCTCGTAGTTCGCACCAATATCCTGCATGAAACGTTCAAACTGCCGTGGGATCACTTTTGATCGGTGCGCCGCAATTGCATATAACATGACGAAGTCTGTCTTGACGGCGAATCCGTAGTCGTGACAGAAGCGCGGCAGATTGACTCGGCTTCGATACGCCGTCAGGTAGCTACGTGGGTAATGATAGCCGTTATGGACGCGGGCCTGGTTGCAATAGGACGCGCGCGTCAGCAACTGCGGTTCGCGCTCGATCAGCGCGATTCGCTCGAATCCGCGGCGATGCAGATGCAAGGCAACAGCACAGCCGAAGAACCCGCCCCCGATGACCGCGAACTGATAGGTCGGGGGGGTGTTCATCACGGATTGTACCCACCGCAGGCTGCAACGACCGTTTGCTTCAGGATGTGAAACTTCGCTGACCAACCAGCAATTTTCGAAGGAGCCGGCCCGGTCTTCGGATACCGACGTGCCACCGGGATTTCGCAGACTCGGTAGCCCAGTCGTGGTGCGCGCACGGCAAGATAATAGTGAAGGTTATAAGTATTGAAAGTCGCCCTGAATGGACGCACACGCGGGTCAAGCAGTAGTCGGCGGCTGAACGCTCTGAAGCCGTTCGTCGTGTCCGTGTAGCGTACGCCGGCGCCAAGGCTGATCAGGGGCGCGTGCAGAAAGCGCACGCCGAATTCACGGTCCCGGGGAGTGTTTTCCGCGATGCCGCCGGGCAAATACCGCGATCCTTGCACCTGGTCGAAGCCGGCGTCGAGTTTCGACACAAAGTCAGGGATGGCCCGGAAGTCATCCTTACCGTTTCCATCGATGGTAACGATCCCTGAATATCCGTGTTCAAGTGCCCATGCCATCCCAATGCGCAATTGGGCAGACAACCGCCCATCGGCGGTCTTCACAAGCAGTGTGTTCACGCCGAGTTCGTGCCGCAGCCGTTCTGGATTCATGGATCCGTCAGTGCTGCCCCCGTCGACGATCACGATGTCGAGGTGCAATTCCGCACTTTTCATTCCGAGGAGCTGACGGATGATGCGCTCGCCCTCGTTGATTACCGGAATGAGCACGCAATGACGCGAATTGCGCCCGTCGGTAAAGACGCACGAGAATGAAGGCAATTGGTCCGAATCGGGCAGTCCGGGGATGGAGGTGTGGTCGATTTCGCGATCCATCCTCAGGAACCCTTGTGAAGAATTGACCAGGGGCCTGCGACCGCAAGCGGCAACGTCGGCTCCCGCATCTCGACTGAGCACCAACCCGCATAGCTCGTTGAGTTCAGGAAATCGAGATTCGCCCGGTGGGGAACCTGAGGACTGCAAAAGTTACCGAGGTCCGGCTCGCTGATATGAAAGTGCCGTACTAGACTTCCCAACTCGGGCCAGAGTTGTGCTGGATCGTCCCCTTCGAGGAACATTGCAGCAGCGTCAAGGTGAAGTCCGAATCCCGGGTGATTCACACGTCGTACGAGATCGGCACCTTCGCTAGCGTTAACAATGAAATTACACGCGTACCGGCGAGGATTCGGCTCAATACACAGGCAGGTGCCCCGCGCAGCAAACGTCCCGGCGAGGCCGTGCAAAATCTCTGCAGCCCTGTCGAATGCCGCCTCCATCGTCAGGGTGCCGCGATCTCTTTGGCGCGGGGCACCCAAAACGACGGCGCGGGCGCCCAGCTCACCTGCGAGCTCCGCAACGTAAGTAAGGTGCGAGACGAACGCAACCTCACCGTCGCGATCGAAGAGCCGCGCCTCGGGTCGGCCGAACAGCACCGCCTGTAAAGCCGGGATGTCGAATCCGAGATTGCGCAGATGGCTGCGATAGGTCTGGGCGGCAGTCGGCGTGGCCCCTTCCCATTTCGGCCAGATCTTGGTCGGGGCTACCTCGATGCCCGCAATGCCCTGCCTACTGAGCAATGCCAGAACATCAGGATCGTCGTGTGGAGCCCATGCGATGTTGGAAAACGCCAGTTTCATCGGAGTATCAGCTCCTCCCGAACGAATTTACGCAGAGCGCTCATCACGGCCGCACTACTCATCACATAGCGCGAGTCGCCGCCAAAGTGGGAGCCGTAGAGTGTGCGCAAATCATAGTGGGCCGCCGGATCCGGTGACTCTCCGGCGTTCTTGCCCGCAAACAGCTGCTCAAGAATGGTCCGCGTCTCGATGGGCTCGGTGAAAAGATTGACGAGCGGAAGGTGGTGGGCTTCGATGGTGTCCAAGTCACGGGGTAATCTCGCCAGCGGATACCACTGGAACCGGCTACTGGGGTTGATCCGCTCAAGCCGATTGTCGTGGAGGAGGTCATACACCGCATTTTTCTTCAGGCCCCGGCCAAATAGCGCCGGCAGGCGGACGATGTGCGCATTTGGAAATCTATCTCGTACAAAGTGCTCGAACTCCAGCCGGTGCCTACCATAGGCGTGGTTGGGTTTCCCGGTGCAGACATACGATTCGTCTGCATCTTCTGTGCGTGGGTATACATCGATGGTTGATATAAGAATGAACCTCTTGGCACGGACCGTGCTCAGAGTTGCCTCAAGTCGGCGGATATTATCTGCGTCCTCTTGAGGTTTCTGATTGGCAATCCATTTTGCAGCTGGCAAGCCAGCACAAACCAGCCGTTCGACGCAGGTGCCACGCAGCGCCTCGAGATTGACTCGATTGATATGTAGGTCGAAGTTCCCGGTGAGTGCCAGGTTAGCGCCAACGAATCCGCTGTAGCCAATGAGCGCCGATTTCACAGCTCAGTCTCCACGTTCAGCGCGCTCTCGGGAGACCGGAGCTGGCCGCCGAACTCATCCGCTATCTCATACCGCGGGCGTCGCGTAGCTGGGTCGAGCAGCATCAGCATGTATTCGCTCAACAACCACAGCACCAGGGCCAGCATCATGAACATACCCGAAAGCATCAGCGAAACGGTTGTCCAGCCCGGGATCACATCGTGTTTGACCAGATAGACAACTATCACGTAGAGAGAGTATGACAATGCGATGAATGCACTGATGCCGCACAGGAGGTTTGCCAACCGCAGAGGTACCGAATTGATGCCTATGAGCGTCCGCCAACGAACGCGCGCGCGTTCTCCGAGTCCATGACGAACCGGTTGTCGCCTCACGCTGGGAACGGCGCACCGGCGATAGCCCCCTGTTGCAGTCAGTGTTTCCAACGCCACGAGCGGAGAGTCATGGCTGAGAAGCCTGTTAACCACGGCTCGCGATAGCAATCGCGCCGAAGGCGCTTCACTGGAGAGACTGAACCCGTGCAGCGCTCGGAAGAGACGATGGAAAATCCGTGAGATCGCGGCGTCAAAGAAGGGACGCTTCGGGACGACGGCGACGCTCAGCGCGACCTCGGCGTGCTCGAGCATCATGGACTCAAACATGTGCC
>Ga0163163_10005511_pt1 | contig 10955 bp, 9 predicted proteins | sample S65metaG_FD_119766 | JGI IMG/M metagenome (GOLD analysis project Ga0163163, IMG submission 119766) | Switchgrass rhizosphere microbial communities from Kellogg Biological Station, Michigan, USA - S6-5 metaG | ecosystem: Host-associated > Plants > Roots > Rhizosphere > Soil | place: USA: Michigan... | reverse complement strand
TTCTGCGCGTCGAGCACGACCCCCAGCTGCCACCCGTTGAGCCGGGCCGGGTCCAGAGTGGACAACAACCGCGCCAACCGCCGCCCGGGACGCATCTCGGGCAGCCCCTCTGGCAACTGGATCCCGGACATGTGTTCGACTCTAGTCGACGGGCAAGAGCGAGACAAGCGTCGACACGCCAAAAAAACCGCCTTGGCAACGAACGATGAAGCACCGGCTCGCCGCCTGGGCAAAGGTCCACTGTGGACTCAACAGAGCCGCCTACGGCTGGAACAGCCTCCACCGCCCCTCGGAGACGACCTGGGCGACGCCGTCGACCACGCTGATTGCGCTGTCATCGTCGATCGCGTACGTCGGGGCGGGAATCCGGGCCGCCCACCTCTCCGCGTTGGCCAAGGAAGCGTCGGGGTGGTCCGGGTGCGCGAAATGCGGGATCACCGCGAAGTCAACGAGTCCCGCGCCCTGTGCCGTGACCAGGACTCGGTGTACGTCGCCCTCGGGCGTGGCGAAGACGATGTCCTCCGACTTCAGCGGTCCATCGCTGCCACGGGGCGGTTCGCGGTAGGTCTCGACGAAGGTGGAGGCAGCCGCGATGCTCGCCGCGCTCACCCCCACGTACACGCAGCGCAGCGTCGGCAGGAGCGCGGTTAAGCCAGAGCGTCGCATCCAGTTGGCGAGAAACAAGGGGTCGCCGCCCGCTACCAGCAGTGCGTCGGCGTCCCGGACCGTTGGCACCCAGGCGGCCTCGTCGATGCTCGGCAGCGCCGTCAGCTCCAGGACTCCCAACGATTTCCATCCCAGTTCGGACAACGGCGATGGAGACTTGCCGCTGATCGCCCGCCATGCCATGCCGGGCCCGCCGGGGAAGGGGTAGAGGGCGGTGGGGATGAAGAGGGCGTTGGACTCGGCGATCGGTTTGCCCAGCAGGTCAACCAACGCATCGCGGATGCTGCTGTTCTTGATCCCGGCCGATGTGAGGAGAGCTCTCATGGTCGTACCTTCCTGAGCCATTCGTAGATTGCGAGATAGACGTCGGCGCCGGGCAGATGCCCGCCCGGGTACACATGTCCTTGCGCAGTGGCGATATGCGCGAGCAGGTAGTCGGAGTGGTCCGTCGAGACGTTGGCGTCTTCGGTTCCCCGCCAGATTCCGACCGGCACGCCGATCGTTGACAGCTCGAATCCCCACGGCTGAACGAAGGCGAGGCTGTCATCGACCCACCCGTCCATCCCCTCGACGAAGGTCGCCCTCAGTCGCGCCATGGCCTCCGGGTCATCGCGTGCCGGTGGGCCTGGTTCGTGTGGCAGTTCTGGACCGCCGGCTTCGACGCGTCCCATGATGTCGGCCGATACCTCGGCCAGCCGCGACCGAAGCTCGGGTTCGTCGCGCGACGGCGTGTCAGCGTCACCCGGCCTGATGCCGGAGAGGACGGCGCATTGGGTGACCCGGTCGGCGAGTAACGCGGCGCAAGCAAGCGCGTGCGGGCCTCCTCCCGAGCCACCGAAGACCGCGAACCGGTTCCAGCCGTGTGCGTCGGCGAGAGCGCGTACGTCGTCCGCCGCATCGGCCACCGTGCGTCCTGGTCGGCGCGTCGAACCGCCGTAGCCCGGCCGGTCGTACACCAGCAGCCTGAGTCTGCTCCGCCGCATCGACTCGATCAGCGTTGGCCACTTCCAGCGACTGCTGGGCGACCCACCATGGAAGACGACGGGGTGTCCGTCCGGCTGACCGTACAGGCAGTACCGCAGGACCGTTGCGTCCGCGCGGACGAGTTCCGATGTTGCCGGCAGAGTCACGCCTCGGACGCCCCGCCGGCGTAGAAGCTGGCCAGTTCGCGGTGGAACGCGATCACCTCGGTCATGGGCGCGGGCTTCCGGGACACCGCGGACAGGTCCTTGCCCTCCACAGTGGAGGGTGAGGGATAGGTGGTGATGCCCTGGTCCAGCGTCAACGCCGCGACCTCGGCCTCCCACCCGGGCCAGCGCAGGTTCTCGTAGAACTCGGTCATGGCGCCGGCCAGCATGGCGTGCAGCCAGTCGCCGTACCCGTTGCCGAGATCCTGCCAGTCCAGGGTGTCGGGGCCGAAGTAGTGCAGGGTCGGTGGCTTACCCGGCTCCGACGGCGCCCAGACGAACTGCCCGCCCAATACGTCGAGGGCAACGACAAGCCCGCCGCCCGCGGGATCCGTGTCGTACAGCGCATCGGGCAGGTCGCCCGAGCCGCTGCCGAGGACGCGCAACCAGCCGTGGTCGACCAGGAGTCCGCCGCTGTGGGCGATGACCGCGCCCAGCCAGGAGCGCGTCGTGACTCCGAGCGTGGCCAGACAACGCTCCGATCGGGAAGGGTCGGGTGGCAGCACCGTCACCGGGTACGGCGAGGAGGACAGAGTGGCGGTGATCTCGTCCCACGCGTCGGGCATCCGCCGAGCGTAACCGTACGTGTGGGACGGCGCAGCCCCACGACCTCGGCGGACGACCAGGGTGGGCCAGGTCAGTCGGTGTCTACTGTGGAGAGAACCGCCGCGACGAGTACGGGGTCGTCGGCGGGCGCGACGGTGCGCAGGTCGAGCAGGCAGCGGTCGTTCTCCACCCGCCCGACCACCGGCGGCCGGCCGGCGCGCAGGGCGGCGGCCAGCGCGGCCGGCACCGAGACCGCTGCGCTCGGCAACGAGACACCCGGCGCGGCCCCGCCACCGACCACCGAGACCGACTCCGTGAGAAGGGCGTCGACTCCGCCGTCGCGAAGCGCGAGGGCAAGACGGGAGGCTCGAAGGCGCAGACCGTCCAGTGGCGCGTTCAGACAGTCGAGGACCGGCGGCGGGGGACCGGACAACGTCGCCTCCAGCGCGGCCAGCGTCAGCTTGTCGACCCGCAGGGCCCGCGCGGACGGGTGCCGGCGCAACCGTTCGACAATGTCGGTCCGGCCGAGGAGCAGGCCGGCCTGCGGTCCGCCGAGGAGCTTGTCGCCGCTCGCGGTGACGAGGTGGGCGCCCTGCCGCAGCACCGTGGCGGCGTCCGGCTCGTCGGGCAGCAACAGGTGCGGCGACAGCAGCCCCGATCCGATGTCCACCACCACGGGCGGCCCGAGCGTGACCAGCTCGGCCACGCCGACCGACGCGGTGAACCCGGAGATGACGAAGTTCGACGGGTGCACCTTGAGGATGAAGCCGGTCTCGGGGCCGACCGCCTCGGCGTAGTCGCGCAGGGTGGTCCGGTTGGTCGTGCCGACCTCACGCAGCCGCGCCCCGCCGGAGGTGAGCAGGTCCGGGATGCGGAAGCCGTCGCCGATCTCGACCAGCTCGCCCCGGCTCACGATGATCTCGCGACCCGGGGCCAGGGCGAGCGCACACAACAGCAACGCCGCGGCGTTGTTGTTCACCACGTGTACGGCGCCCGCGTCCGGCACCGCCGAGGCGAGCAGGCCGAGTGCGCCGCGCCCGCGGCGGGCCCTCGTACCAGTGATGAGGTCAAATTCGACATCGGTCGATTGAGCCGCGACCGCGAGCGCGTCGACTGCGGCCTGGGACAACGGCGCCCGGCCGAGGTTCGTGTGAATGACGACGCCGGTGGCGTTGACCACGCGCTGCAGGCTGGTCGCGTGCGCCGGCAGCGACGCGAGCGCGTCCTCGGCCACCGACGACGGGGCGATGTCGCCGCGCCGGGCCCGAGCCTGGGCCGCCACCACGGCCTGTTTCACCGCCGTACGGCCGAGCCGGTCGGCCGCGGCGGCGAGCGACGGCATAGCCAGCAACGCATCTGTCGCCGGGATGAGGCGCCGGGGATCAGGGGAGGACAACGGGTCGGCGGAGCCCGACAATGGGGGCATGGTCACGACTGCGGGCACCTCCGGACCGTCGACGCGGGTACGCCTGACGCAGTATGCCCACGGTGGCGGATGCGCATGCAAGATACCGCCGGGCGAGCTCGAGTCCGTACTCGCCGGCCTCATCAACGACAAGCCCGTCGACCCGTATGGGCAACTGATCGTCGGCCTCGACACGGGCGACGACGCGGCGGTGGTCGCGTCTCCTGACGGTGGCCCGGCGCACGTCCTGACCACCGACTTCTTCACGCCGGTCGTCGACGACGCGTACGACTGGGGCCGGATCGCGGCCACGAACGCGCTCTCCGACATCTACGCCATGGGTGGCCGGCCGGTGGTCGCGGTCAACATCCTGGGCTGGCCCAGAGACGTACTCCCCCTGGAACTTGCCAGTGATGTCCTCCGCGGAGGCCTCGCCATTGCGATGGCGGCGGGATGCCACCTCGTCGGCGGGCACAGCGTGGACGACCCGGAGCCCAAGTACGGCCTGGCCGTGGCGGGCGTCGTGGACCCGGATCGCATGCTGCGCAACGACGCCGGGGTGGCCGGGCTGCCGCTGTCGCTGACCAAGCCGCTGGGCATCGGGGTCCTGAACAGCAAGCACAAGGCGACCGGAGAGACGTTCGAGCACGCGGTCGCGGCGATGACGACCCTCAACCGTGAGGCCGCGCAGGCCGCGGTCGCGCGCGGGCACCGGTGCGCGACCGACATCACCGGGTTCGGCCTGCTGGGTCATGTGCTGAAACTGGCCAGGGCCAGCGGTGTCACGGCCGTCATCGACTCCAGCGCCGTGCCCTACCTCGACGGCGCGCGCGAGGCGGCCGCGGACGGGTTCGTCAGCGGCGGTACCCGCCGGAACCTGGACTGGGTTCGGCCGAGCACCGATCTTACGAAAATCGATGAACTCGAGGCTCTCCTACTCGCAGATGCGCAGACGTCCGGCGGCCTGCTCGTGGCAGGCGAGATTCCGGGCGCACCGGTCATCGGCGAGCTCGTCGCCCGCCGCGAACATCTTGTGGAGATCCGCTGACGACTGCCGTAGGGTCCTCGCCGGAGGTGTTTGTCGGCTGGTGCCGGCCGCGGCCTTCAAAGCCGTGGGGCGTGTGACGAACGCGCCGGCGGGTTCGATTCCCGTCCGCCTCCGCCAACTTGCGTAACCGGCGCGCGGGAAAGAAGCGTCATGCATGTGATCGCCACGGCCGGTCACGTCGACCACGGCAAATCGGCGTTGCTGCGGGCCTTGACGGGCATGGAGCCCGACCGCTGGGAGGAGGAGCAGCGGCGCGGGCTCACCATCGACCTGGGTTTCGTGTGGACGGACAGCGAGCACGGTGATCTCGCCTTCGTTGACGTGCCGGGCCACGAGCGCTTCGTCGGCAACATGCTCGCGGGCGTCGGCCCGGTCCCGGCGGTGCTCTTCGTGGTCGCCGCGGATGAGGGCTGGATGCCCCAGTCGGCCGAGCATCTGGTCGCTCTGCACGCGCTGGGTGTGCGGCATGGCGTGCTCGCCATCACCAAGACGGACGTCATGGAGCCCGACCTCGCCGCCGAGGAGGCACTCGAGCAGCTCGCCGCCACCAGCCTGGGCGACGTGCCCTGGGTCGGGGTCAGCGCCCGGACCGGCGACGGCCTGCCGGAGCTGAGACGGGCCCTCGACGACCTCGTCCACCGGCTGCCGGACGGCGACCCGGCCGCGCCGGTCCGGCTCTGGATCGACCGGAGGTTCACCATCCGCGGGGCCGGCATGGTGGTGACCGGGACCCTGGCCGCCGGTACCGTCCATATCGGAGACACGCTCGAGCTGGCCCGGACCGGCGACCGGTACGTCATCCGGGAGATCCAGACCCTCAACCGGCACGCGGCGCAGGCGAGCGGGGTGGCCCGGGTGGCGCTGAACCTGCGCGGTCCCGGCCGGACCGACCTCGTTCGCGGCGATGCCCTCGCCACCCCGGGCACCTACCGGTGCACCGACCGGACGGACGCACGGCTGACCCTGTGCGACCCGGCCGAGCTTCCTCGGGAGCTGCTGGTACACGTCGGCGCGGCGACCGTGACCGCCGCGGTCAAGCCGGTCGGCCCGGACACGGCCCGGCTCACGCTCTCCGAGCCGCTGCCGCTGCGGGTGGGCGACCGGGTGGTGCTGCGGACCGACCGGGGCATCGCCGGTGGGGCCATCCTGCTCGACGTGGACCCCTCCGCGCTCAACCGGCGCGGCGCGACCCGGCGGCGGGCCGACGAGCTGACGTCCTATCCGGACAGTCCCGATCCGTTGGGGGAGCTGCGGCGGCGGGGGATCGTGCGGCAGCGCGACCTCAGCACCATCGGCGTCGAGCCGCCGGTACCGCCGCTGGTCGCCGACTGGTTGGTGGCGCCGGAGCTGGAGAAGGAGCTGCGGGACCAGCTGGCCGAGATGGTGCGGCAGCGGGCCGGCGACGCGTCGGCGGCGCCACTGCAGGTCGAGGAGGCCCGCAAGGTGCTCGGCCTGCCCGACGTCCGGTTGGTCCCGGTGCTGGTCGACAAGCCGATGACGATCCGGGACGGGGTGATCCTGCCCGCCGAAACAGCCGACACGCTCGCCGCCGCGGTGCGGGACTCATTGGCCGCGGCTGAGCGCCTGTACGAGGGCTTCTGCGTGCCGACTGAGGAGGAATTGGCCCTGTTGGGCCTTGGCGGGGCCCAGGTCGCGGCGGCGGTCCGGGCCGGGCGGTTGGTACGGCTGGCCCCGGGCATCGTCGTGCTGCCGTCCGCCGTCGAGCACGCGGTCTTCGTGCTGGCCCGGCTGGACCAGCCGTTCACCGCGGCACAGGCCCGCGACGCGTTGGGCTCCAGCCGCAAGGTGATCGTGCCGCTGCTGGAGTACCTGGCCGCCCAGGGCCGCACGCGGCGCGACCGGGAGGGCAACCACCGGGTTATTGAGAGCTGAGCGTCACTGAGCGCTGAAGATGATCGCCGCCCGCAGCGCGAGCACGCCGACCAGCACCAGCAGCGACACCCAGCCGACCGCGCGAGCCTCCCGGACGGAGACGCTCCCGTCGGCCGACACCGTCCGCCGCGACGAGGTCGCGCCGAACAGGCCGGGCAGGAAGCTCACGAAAGCGACGATCCACAGGATCAGCCACGGGAACGCGAACGCGGCCTTCAGCACACCCGGCTGGATCAGCAGCAGTACGAACGCGACGATCAGCACGATCTCGAGCACCAGGAAGAAGCGCTCGAGCCGTTCGAACGCCCGCATGCTGGCCCTGGCCGCCGGCCGGCGGTGCACCAGCCAGCCGAGCAGCGCGGCCGATCCGGACAGCCCGGAGGCGAGGAACACCGCACCGAGTACCCAGGTGTCGCTCCAGATCGGCTGGTTCGACACGGCCAGCAGCACGCCGGTGTACCCGGCGATGAACAGGCCCGCGATCGCACCCAGCAGGTTCCACAGCTTTGCCGCGAAGTTCGGGATCAGCCGGCCCCGCTCGTGCGTGCGGTCGCGGACCAGGGTGTCCAGGAACGAGCCGGTCACGAAGATGCCGAAGACCACCAGCCCCCAGGCGCCGACCGACATCGGCGACCAGTACCTGAAGACCGGGGCCAGCTCGCCGGGCGTGGTGTTGACCAGCATGTGCCAGAACCGCAACGGCTGGCCGAGGTCGAGGGTGAGCAGGATCGGGCAGATCAGCAGCGCCGGGAAGGCCACGTAGAAGCCCGTCCGGGCGGCCGGTTCGTCGGCCGGGTTGCCGCCGAGCCGCAGCAGCGAGGCGAGCACGTACGTGCCGCCCGACAGCCCGGCCAGGAAGAAGTAGAACAGGATGTACCAGGTCCACTCCGGCGCGCGGGCGAAGTGTTCGTTGGCGGCCAGCAGCGTCACGACGCACCTCCGACGGGCTCGGTCACCGTTGCTGGTGCCGGGATCACCTCGGCCGGCGGGGGTTCGCGCCGCCGGCGCAGCGCGATGAGGCCGCCGACGACCGCGACGGCCGCGGTCACCAGCGTGGCCAGGTAGCCGCGGGCGTTGTTTCGACTGGGCAGCACGGCGTTCTCGGCGTTGGGCAACCCGTACACCTCGGGCTTGTCCATCAGCAGGAAGAACGCGTTGAGCCCGCCGTACACCGAGTCGTCGGCGCCGTAGAGCTGCGCCTCGGTGACGCCCTGGGCGTGCAGGTCGTTGACCCGCTTCACCGCGGTCAGCTTCAGCTCCTTAACCGGTCCAAACTGGATGGACTGAGTCGGGCAGGCCTTGGCGCAGGCCGGTTCCATGCTGTTCTGCAGCCGGTCGTAGCAGAGCGTGCACTTCTGCGCCACGTTCTTCTTCTTGTCCATCTCGATCACGCCGTACGGGCAGGCGGCGATGCAGTCGCGGCACCCGTTGCACACGTTGGGCTGGATGTACACCGTGTCGAACTCGGTCTTGATGATCGCGTCGGTCGGGCACACCTCCATGCAGCTGGCATGGGTGCAGTGCTTGCAGACGTCCGACATCATCAGCCACGCCTTGCCCTGACCGGCGGTGAGGGTCTCGTCCGGGACGTTGTCGTGGAACTGCACGTGACGCCAGTTCTGCGCGTCGAGCTGGCCGGTGTTGTCGTAGCCGTCGCCGAAGACCGGCTCGTTGCCGTCGAGCTCGTTCCACTCCTTGCAGGCGACCTCACACGCCTTGCACCCGATGCAGACGCTGGTGTCGGTGAAGAAGCCGTAGGACTGGCCGGGTGTGATCTCAACCATCAGAACCCCACAAGGTTGGGCGTGATCTTCGTGAGTCCCTGGTCGACGGCGTACAGGGCCAGGGGTACGGCCGCCAGCTCGTCCACCTCGGGTACCGCGGCCGGTTCGCGGCCGAGTCCGATGTCGAGCAGGTAGCGTTCGCAGCTTGCGCATGCCTCAATGCGAATGTGTGGATGGACAGGTTCGGCGCCCGGGTCCGGCCGTGTCGGCACGACCGGGCCGTCGTGGTGCTCCGCGTACAAGGTGCGCTTGGCGCCGGCCGTCTCGCCGCAGGACGGGCACGTGCTGGCCGAGAAGGCCCAGGTGTGCCAGCACCGGGCGCAGACGAGCGACCGGCCACCGCTGACCAGCTTCTCGTCGCCGCCGGCCCGCGTGCTCAGCTGCGGCAGGCCACCGCAGCGAGGACAGCGCAGCGCGTCGTGTTCCGAGTCGTCCTGGTCGAACCCGAACGACGTCGAGACCGCGGAGTCGTTGAGGGTGGTCAGGGCCGGGCGCAGGCAGGCCCGGACGACGTACGCCGCCGCCGGGTCCAGCTCGGATCCGGCCAACCACGCAACGCAAGCGTCCCGGACGTCGGCGGCCGGTACCTCACGGATCGCGGTCGCGAGCGCCGTCGGTCCAGCCGCCTCGGTCACCTTGACCACCCGGGGCAGCACCTGGCTGACTGACCAGTCAGCCAGATCGGTCGGTCCCGGTCGGTCCCCGGTGGCGAGCAGCCAGGTGTCATGCCATGCGTCGAGCAGGCCGGCGTAGAGGCCGAGCACCTCTGCCGCGAACGGGTACCGCCCGCGCAGCTGCTCGGCCCGACGCCGGTGCGTCGACCACGGGTTGGCGTCGTCGGCCGCCATCGGAGGTCACATCTTCTCGAGGTTGACGAGGAAGGCCTTGAACTCCGGTGTACGGGCGCTGGCGTCGCCGACGAACGGTGTCAGCGCGTTGGCCAGCCAGTGCTGGCCGGTCTTGATGCCGACGAAGCCCCAGTGGATCGGGATGCCGATCTGGTAGACCTTCTTGCCGTCGATGGTCAGCGGCCCCAGTCGCTTGGTGACGACGGCGCGCACCTCGAGCTTGCCGCGCTTGGACGACACCCGGACGTGGTCGCCGGTGGCGATGCCCTTCTCCTGGGCCAGCTCGGCCGGGATCTCGACGAACGCCTCCGGCTGCAGCTGGACCAGGTGCTCGACGTGCTGGGTGACGTAGTGCTCGTGCTCGGTCAACCGGTACGACGTGGCCACGTACGGGTAGTCGGCCGAGGTGCCGAACCGGTTGGGCCGGCCAGCCACCGAGTCGTACAGGAACGCCACCGGCGTCGCGGACACCTTGGGGTGCAATGCATTGTCGACCGGAGACTCGACCGGCTCGTAGTGCTCCGGGAACGGGCCGTCGGCCACGCCGTTGCTGAACATCCGGCCGGTACCCTCGCCGGTCATGATGAACGGCAACGGAGAGGCCGGGTTGGCCGGGTCAGCGGTGGGCGGGTAGTCCGGGACGTCGCCCTTCCAGAGCTTCGCGACGGGGTCCCACTGGATGCCGGGCCGCGACTTGTCCCACGCCACTCCGGCCGGGTCGGCCGACGCGCGGTTGTAGAGGACGCGGCGGTTCAACGGCCAGCTCCAGCCCCACTGCGGGTAGAAGCCCATCCCGGTCGGGTCGTTCGTCTTCGGGTCCTGGATGCCCTGTCGGCGCTTGCTCAGGTTCCCGTTCGGCGGGTAGTGACCGGTGTAGATCCAGTCACCGGCCGTGGTCGTACCGTCGTCCTTGAGGTTGCCGAAGGTGGTCAGGCGCAGGCCGGTGGTGAGGTCCTTGCCGTTGATCTCCTGGGCCAACTCGTCCAGCTCCGGCTTGCGGGGATCCTTGTAAGGCAACGTCATTGCCATGATCGGATCCTTGAACATGCCGTCCTGCGACTGGTACAGCGCCTTCACCCGGGCGAACAGCTCGGCCATGATCCAGTGGTCGTGCATGGAGTTGCCCTCGGGCGGAAGCACCTGCTCCTTCCACTGGGCCCAACGGCCGCTGTTGGTGAACGAGCCGTCCTTCTCGATCCAGTGCGTGGCCGGGAGCATGAAGACCTCAGTCTGGATCTTGCTCGGGTCCATGCCCGGCGCGTTCCAGAACTCGGAACTCGTGGTTGGGAGCGGGTCCATGACGCAGAGCCACTTGAGGTTCGACAGCGCCTGCAGCACCTGGTTGGAGTCGGGACCGATGCTGGTCGCGGTCATGCCGGAGAGCATGACGCCCTCCATCTTCCCGCGCAGAGCCTGGTCGTAGATGGACATCCAGGACGCGTTGCTCGCCGGCTTGGGCAGGAAGTTGAACGCGAACTCGTTGTCCTTGGTCGCGGCGTCGCCGAACCAGGCCTTGAGCAGGCTCACCATGAACTTGCGGTAGTTGGTGCCGAAGAAGTTCAACGAGTTCGGCCGCAG
>Ga0163163_10005510_pt1 | contig 10957 bp, 8 predicted proteins | sample S65metaG_FD_119766 | JGI IMG/M metagenome (GOLD analysis project Ga0163163, IMG submission 119766) | Switchgrass rhizosphere microbial communities from Kellogg Biological Station, Michigan, USA - S6-5 metaG | ecosystem: Host-associated > Plants > Roots > Rhizosphere > Soil | place: USA: Michigan... | reverse complement strand
CGTGCCGCTCAACAGCGAGGGCTGCGTGCAGGCGGTCCGCTGTGGGGAAATCCTGCGCGACCTGCTCGTACGCGACGGCGGTGTACCTGAGGACCTCGACTACGTTTCCAGTCCGCTCATCCGCGCGCGAAAAACCATGGAAATCGTGCGCGCGACGCTTGGCCTGGACAGCACCGGCTACGGCGTCGATGCGCGGCTTGCCGAGATTTCATTCGGTGAATGGGAAGGCTTGACCTACACTGATGTGCTGTCCCGCGACAAGGACATCGTCGCCAGGCGTGAATCGGACAAGTGGGGGTTCCGTCCGCCCGGCGGTGAAAGCTATGCGCAGGTCACCGCCCGAATAAGCCAATGGCACGCAACGCTGGACAGAGATACCGTGGTTGCCGCCCATGGCGGCACCGGGCGTGCCCTGATTGCACACCTGGCGCTCGCACCAGCGCAGGATGCCACGCATCATGCCGTCGACCAGGGTGTGGTCTACGTGTTCGCCGGCAACCTGCTCACGCGCTACGCCTGATCGGGGCGTGTCATCGGCCGTCTGTTACCGACCGTTGCGGTCCCGGCGCGGCCATTTGACCGCAACGGGCACGCGGGCTACCACACCGCAGCGGGTGGAATCCTATGTCGTTCAATACCTTCGGCCATCTGTTCAGGGTCACGACGTTCGGCGAGAGCCACGGTGCCGCGATTGGCTGCGTGGTCGACGGCTGTCCGCCCCGCATCGCGCTGACCGAGGCCAACATCCAGCCTTATCTCGACAAGCGGCGGCCGGGACAGTCGCGCTTCACCACCCAGCGGCGCGAACCGGACGAGGTGAAAATCCTCTCGGGTGTGTTTTTTGACGAGGCAACCGGTCAACAGGTGACGACCGGAACGCCGATCGCCTTGGTGATCGACAACGTCGATCAACGCTCCAAGGATTATTCCGACATCAAGGACAAGTATCGGCCTGGGCACGCTGACTTCACCTATGATGCCAAATACGGCATCCGCGATTATCGCGGCGGCGGCCGGCAGTCCGCGCGCGAGACCGCGACACGTGTTGCCGCCGGGGCGATCGCGCGCAGGATCGTGCCGGGGATGAGCGTGCGAGGCGCGCTGATCCAGATGGGACCACACGCGATCGATCGCGCCCGCTGGGACTGGGACGAAGTGGAGCGCAATCCGTTCTTCTCTCCCGATGCGCAGCAGGCGACATTCTTCGAGGGCTACCTCGACGACATCCGCAAGCGCGGCTCGTCCGTGGGCGCCGTGATCGAGGTCGTAGCCGAAGGCGTTCCCGCCGGCCTCGGCGCGCCGATCTATGGCAAGCTCGACGGCGATCTCGCCGCAGCGCTCATGGGCATCAACGCCGTCAAGGGCGTCGAGATCGGCGCCGGCTTTGCCGCGGCGGCGCTCAGCGGCGAAGAGAATGCCGATGAAATGCGTATGGGCAACGACGGCAGGCTGGTCTTTCTGTCGAACCATGCGGGCGGCGTGTTGGGCGGCATTTCGACCGGCCAGCCGATCGTGTGCCGTTTTGTGGTCAAGCCGACCTCGTCGATCCTGACCCCGCGCCGCACCGTCGACCGTTACGGAGCCGACACCGAGATCAGCACCAAGGGCCGGCATGATCCCTGCGTCGGGATCCGCGCGGTGCCGATCGGCGAGGCCATGGTGGCGTGCGTGATCGCCGATCACTATCTGCGTCAGCGCGGGCAGATGGGTGAGCCGCCCACGTGGCCGTTCGCTCGCGCCTGAGGGAGTAACGAAAGGTGCTCGACAGTTATCAGCGCGTTGAGTCGGTCCTTGCGGCGTTCGCCGCGGGCGAAATCGTGGTCGTCACCGATGACGACGACCGCGAGAACGAGGGCGACCTGTTCGTCGCGGCTTCGCTATGCACGCCCGAGAAGATGGCTTTCATCATCCGTCATACCTCGGGCATCGTCTGTGCGCCGCTGTCGGCCGAGGAGGCCAAGCGCCTGCACCTCGATCCCATGGTGGCGGCGAACGATGCGCCGCTCGGTACCGCCTTCACCGTCTCGGTCGATGTCCGGCATGGCCTCACGACCGGCATCTCGGGCGAAGAGCGGACCAATACGGTGCGCGCGCTCGCCAATGGCAACGCGGGCGCAAGCGACTTCGTGCGGCCCGGCCATGTATTTCCGCTCGTTGCCAAGGACGGCGGCGTGCTGATGCGCTCCGGTCACACCGAGGCCTGCGTTGATCTCTGCCGTCTTGCCGGGCTGGCGCCGGTCGGCGTGCTTGCCGAACTGATGAACGACGACGGCACGGTGATGCGGGGGCCGGGCGTGACGGCGTTTGCCGAGCGCCACAAGCTCAAGCAGATTTCGATCGCTGATATCATCGCGTACCGGCAGACGCGCGACAAACTCGTCAAGCGCATCGGCGAATTCCCGGTGCAGAGCAAGATCGGTACGCTTGCGGGCTACGCCTATGTGACGCCGTTCGACGCCATCCAGCATATGGCCTTCGTCTACGGCCGCATCGGCGACGGCAGGGACATGCTGGCGCGTCTGCATCGCGCCGATATCATCCGCGATGTCTTTGGCGGCGCCAATCCAGTGCACTCCTCCCTGGAGCGGTTCAAGCAGGAAGGCCGAGGCGTCATCGTGTTCCTTCGAGATGGTGCGGCCGGAGTGCCCACCCATGCCATTCCGCAGTCGGGCTCGACCGGTTCCGAGGTTGCGCGCTCGCGGCAATGGCGCGAGGTCGGGCTCGGCGCCCAGATTCTCAAGGATCTGGGCATCACCTCGATCAAGCTGCTGACATCGGCCAAGCTTACCTATATCGGTCTCGGCGGTTTCGGCATCGAAATCACGTCGACGGAATTGATCGACGACAGAGGCGCCCGGGATTAAGTCTGCCATGTCAACGCCCGCTTTTCTTGAAAACGTACCCGTGTCACCATGTAAATGCTGATCCGCCGACAGAGGAACGGATGCGGACGAATCCATCGCTGTTTTCGCTCCTGACGGGTGTCGCCGCAGCCGGGCTACTGGCGGTTACCGGCTGGACGGTCGCGGCGCCGGGTCCGGGCGGTGTGTTCGCCGACAAGCGCCCGACTGCAGTTCCCGTCGACGTCGAACTCGTGCTCGCCGTTGATGTGTCCTACTCGATGGACCCGGAGGAGCAGGCGCTGCAGCGCGAGGGTTACATCACCGGCATCACCTCGCGCGATTTCATGCAGGCGCTGCGCGGCGGCCAGCACGGCAAGGTGGCGTTGACCTATTTCGAGTGGGCGGGCCCGTACGATCAGAAGATCGTAGTGCCTTGGCGCTTGATCGACGGCCCGGAAAGCGCCGATGCGTTCGCGAATGAGATCGCGCGCGCACCTTACCGCCGCGCCTCGCGCACCTCGATTTCCGGCGCGCTCAATTTCGGCAAGCCCCTGTTCGATGCCAGCGGCTATAGCGGCTTCCGGCGCGTCATCGACGTGTCTGGTGACGGCGCCAACAATAGCGGCCCCTTCGTCACGATCGCACGCGACGACGTGCTGGCGGCGGGGCTGACGATCAACGGCCTGCCGATCATGTTGAAGCGTCCGAATTCCTTCACCATGGATGTCGAGAACCTCGACGTGTATTACGAGGACTGTGTGATCGGCGGCCCCGGCGCATTCGTCATCCCGATCCGCGAACGCGACCAGTTCAAGGAAGCGACCCGCACCAAGCTGGTGCTGGAGATCGCCGGCCGCTCACCCGAGCGCCGGGTGGTGCCGGTGCAGGGAAGGGCGCCGCGGGTGTCCTGCACCATCGGCGAACAGATGTGGCGGGAGCGTTGGGGAAACTAGTCGACGCAGTCGAACATGGACAACAGGCCCTCAAGCGCTCATCGGTCCGTCCTGCGTCGTCCCTCGCCCGACTTCTGAAAGCATCCCACCAATTCCACGTGTGCGGCATACAAGAACTGATCGACCGGGGTCACTCGCTCGAGACGATATCCGCCATCGATGAGGATACGCGCATCGCGCGCGAAGGTTGCCGGATTGCACGAGACCGCGATCACAGTCGCAACCGGCGACGCCGCGAGCGCCCGCGCCTGCGCCTCGGCGCCCTGCCGTGGCGGATCGAACACGACGGCATCGAAGCGCTTGAGTTCGACCGGCACGAACGGTCGCCGAAAGAGGTCGCGCCCCAGCGCCTCGATCGGCTTGAGACCTTGCGCCCCGGTCGCGGCGTGCTGCAAGGCAGCGATTGCGGCCGGGTCGTTGTCGGCCGCGGTGATCCGGGCGCTTTCGGCGAGCCGCAACGCGAATGGTCCGACGCCGCAGAACAGGTCGGCCACCGTTCTCGCCCCGGTGCAGTGCGCCTCCACCAGCCGCGCCAGGATGGCTTCGCCCGCCGCCGTTGCCTGCAGGAAGGCGCCCGGAGGCAGGACGAGCTGGGTGCGTCCGATCCGCAGCATTGGCTTCGTCCGCTGCGCCACCATCTCTCCGTGGCGGGTAAGGCGGGCGAGACGGCGGCGATCGGCGATCGCGGCGAGGTCCCCCGCCCGGGCGGCGGTCAGCGGACCTGATCCGCGCACGTCGACATCAAGACCGGCATCGGTGGCCGTGACCTGGATGTCGAGCGGCTTGCGCGTTCCCGCCAGCGCCTCAGCTATCGCCCAGGCGGTCTCGATCGCACCATCAAGGCCCGGCGCGAGGATGGGGCAGCGATCGATCGCCACCACGCGATGCGCCTTGAGCGCGGCGAACCCAACCTCGAGCACGTCGTGCGTGCCGCGTCGTGCGTGGAAGACAGCGCGGCGGCGGCCGTCGCCATGCGCGTCGATCAGGTCGTCGACCGCGGCATCGAGCCCGGCCTTCGCCAGCGCCTCCGTCACCAGGGCCCGCTTCCAATGACGGTAGCGCGCCGTCGCGAGATGCTGGAGCGCGCAGCCGCCGCACGTTCCGAAATGCGGGCAGATCGGCGCGATGCGATCGGGGCTCGCGCTGTCGACCTTGATGAGATGCCGGCGGTCGGCGTGACCGGGCCACTGATCGACTTCCGCGATCTCGCCCGGCAGCGTGTAGGGCACGTAGAGCGGGCCCGCGGGCGTGTCCGCCACGCCGTCGCCGCGTGCGCCGAGTCGGGTGATCGAGAGGCGCTCCACCATGGACCTTCGATAGCCGGCGTCCGGGGAAGCGTCCAGAGACCGGACCGAAGCGGCACTATTGTCAAACGGCGCTTAACAGCCGCCATCCGTCCTTCGATCGTCGGTGAAACCGCCAGACCAGCATCACCGCGAACGTGCCGACGGCGATCGAGAAGCCGATCCAGATGCCGACTGCGCCAAGGCCGACCGCGAAAGCCAATCCATAAGCGCAGGGGAAGCCGATCAGCCAAAAGCTCACCCCGGCCAACACCATCGGCACGCGCGTGTCGTTGAACCCGCGCAAGGCGCCGGCGGCGATGCCCTGAACGCCGTCACTCACGAAGAAGGTCGCGCCGACGAGAAGCAGCGTGGCGGCAAGACTTGCCGTACCGCCGGCGTCGGTCTGATCGCCGATGAACAGCAGCGGAATATCATGGCGGAGCGCGACGATGATCGCCGTGGTCGCGGTCATGAAGACGGCGCCCAAGGCAATCGCGCCGAACCCGGCCCGGCGCGCCGCAACCGGATCTTCGCGTCCGACCGCGTGCCCGACGCGCACGGTCGCAGCAAGCGAGATACCGAACGGAATCATGAACAGGATGGCCGCGACCTGCAAAGCGATCTGATGAGCGGCGAGCGCGGTCGTGCCGATCCAGCCCACGAGCAGCGCAGCCGAGGAGAACAGCCCCCACTCCAGCAGGAAGCCGCCCGAGATCGGCAATCCGATCACAAGCAGTTTGCGCATCAGCTCCCAGTCCGCACGCCAGAAGCGGCCGAGCACCCGATATTTCTTGAACGGTCTGCGGGTATAGCAAACCCAGATCGCGGCCACGCACATGGCGGCATTCACGAACGTGGTCGCGAGCCCGGCGCCGAGCAGGTCGAGGCGCGGCAGGCCGAAGGCACCGTGGATCAAGGCATAGGCCAGAAGGCCATTGGCGGGGATGGCGGCGAGCGTGATCGCCAACGCCGGCTCCGGACGATTGACCGCTCCCATGAAATTGCGAAAGGCGATGAAGCACCAGGCGGGGATCATCGACCACGTCAATCCGGCGAGGTAGCCCGCGGCCAGCGCTGCCGTCTCGGATGATTGTCCGGCGGCAATGAGGAGTTCCTCGCCCCAGAGCTGCGCGATATTGACCGGGATGCCGATGATGACCGCGGCCCACAACCCGACACGCAGCGAGCGCCGCACTAGACGGGGCTTGCGCGCGCCAAATGCCTGCGCGGCCAGCGGGGCGACCGCGGAGACCGGCCCCATCCCGAGGACGAATCCAACGAACAGGATCAGATGCGCGAGACCGACGGCGGCAATAGCCTGCTCGCCGAGACGCCCGATCAATGCGAGATCGGTCGTCATCATGGCAATCTGGCCAAGCTGTGTGAGCGCGATCGGCCATGCGAGCCTGATCGTTTCGATCATGTCGGTACGCCACAGCGCGCGCCTGGGCTGCGCCGGCGCTCCGGCAGCGACGATGGTCCGGGGCAATGTCATGGCGCGGCACCATAAGGAATGCCGTGGCAAGAGAAAGGCTGGAGCGGGGGCGCCTCAGGTGCGATGCGCGCCGATGAAGAATTCGCGATTGCCGTCGCCGCCCGCAATAGGTGAGGCAACGATGCCGCGGACGTGCCAGCCGCACGAGGTGACGAATGACGCGATATCGTCGCACACGGCAGCGTGAACGAGCGGGTCTCGCACGATACCCTTCTTGACGTGAGTCCGGCCGGCTTCGAATTGCGGCTTGATCAGCGCCAGCAGGTGCGCCGGCGTTTGCAGGAGCTCAAGCACCGCGGGTAGCAGGAGCCTGAGCGAGATGAAGCTTGCATCGATGGTGACGAATTCGGGCCGCTCCGGCAGCAACGCTGGATCGAGCCGGCGGATATCGGTGCCCTCGATGGATATGATCTCCGGTCGCTCACGCAGGCGTGAATGCAACTGGTCGCGACCCACATCCACAGCGTAGACCCGCCGAGCGCCACGCGCGAGCAGAACTTCGGTGAAACCCCCGGTCGAGGCGCCGACATCGAGACAGACGCGCCCGCGCGGGTCACCGATCGGATCGCAGCGGAAATGATCGAGTGCGGCCGCGAGCTTTACGCCGCCGCGCGACACGTAGGGGTGTGCGGGCTCGGCCTGCAAGACCGCGGCGGCTGACACGTCCTGCGAGGCTCTGGTGATGTGGACGTCATCTGCCGTCACCCGGCCGGCAGCAATCGCTGCCTGGGCCTTGGCACGGCTCTCGAACAGGCCGCGCTCGACAAGCAGACGATCGATGCGAACGCGGGTGGCCATGGGTTCTGCATTGGGTCGAAGCGCGCGAGCCGCCAGGTGGCGAGGTATTCGCGTGCCGGAACAAGTAACGGCGCTCTGCTGTTATTTCCAGTCAGCTCATCACGAGCCGATCCGAAGCGGGGAGGTCTCAAGGCCCGCACGGACCAGAAAGGGATGAATCATGGCACGAAAATATTCCCGCAGTGCTTCGAAGGATGTCGAACGGGTGATGCGAAAGCGCAAGCGCGGAAAGCTCAAGAGCGGCAGCGGTAAAAAGGTCACAAGCCGCAAACAGGCAATCGCTATCGGCCTCTCTGAGGCGCGCCGGGAAGGGAAGAAAGTCCCGCGCAAGCGCACTGGACGCAAGGGCGCGGCGCCCAAGGCCAAAACTCGTAAAAGCAGCAGCCGCAAGCGCAGCTAGGGAGTGCCCGATCGGGGTCTAGACGCGCCCGAGCTTCATTGCCTCGCCACGTAGATTCTGGCCGAGGGCCTCGAATGCCTTGGTGACGATGCCTTTGGCATCAAGGCCGGCGGTGGCGTACATCGCCGCGGGCGAATCCTGATCGATGAAGATATCGGGCAGCACCATCGGGCGCACTTTGAGGCCGCCGTCCAGCACGCCGTTGTCCGCGAGCGACTGCAGCACCTGCGCAGCGAAGCCGCCAATCGAGCCTTCCTCGATGGTGATAAGCACCTCGTGCTCGCGCGCGAGCCGAAGCAGCAGATCGGTGTCGAGCGGCTTCGCGAAGCGGGCATCCGCGACCGTGGTCGACAGTCCGAGCGCGGCAAGCTCGTCGGCTGCCTTGAGGCATTCCGCGAGCCGGGCGCCGAACGAGAACAACGCCACCTTGGTACCCTCGCGCAAGATGCGTCCCTTGCCGATCTCGAGCGGCTTGCCTTCCGCCGGCATCGGTACGCCCATGCCCTCGCCGCGGGGATAGCGCAGCGCCGACGGGCGATCGTCGATGGCGGCGGCGGTCGCCACCATGTGCACAAGGTCGGCCTCGTCCGCCGCCGCCATGATCACAAAACCTGGCAGGCAGCCGAGATAGGCCACGTCGAAGGCGCCGGCATGGGTGGGGCCGTCGGCGCCGACGAGCCCTGCGCGGTCCATGGCGAAACGCACCGGCAGCCGCTGGATGGCGACGTCGTGCACGACTTGATCGTAGGCGCGCTGCAGGAAGGTCGAGTAAATCGTGGCGAACGGCTTGAGGCCCTCGGTCGCAAGGCCCGCCGCGAACGTTATTCCATGCTGTTCGGCGATGCCGACATCGAAGCAGCGGTTAGGAAACTCCTTGGCGAACAGGTCGAGGCCGGTTCCCGACGGCATCGCGGCGGTGATGGCGACGATCTTGTCGTCCTTCCTCGCCTCCTGGATCAGGGCGTCGGCGTAGACCTTGGTATAGGCGGGCGCCCCGGCCTTTGACTTCGCCTGCGCGCCGGTGGCGACGTCGAACTTGACGACGCCGTGGTACTTGTCGGCCGATTTCTCGGCCGGGTCGTAGCCCTTGCCCTTTTTGGTGACGACGTGAACCAGGAACGGCCCGTCCTTCGCGTCCCTGACGTTGTTCAGAACGGGCAGGAGATGATCGATGTTGTGGCCGTCGATCGGCCCGACATAGAAGAATCCCATCTCGTCGAACAGCGTGCCCCCGGTAACGAGCCCGCGGGCGTATTCCTCCATCGCCACCGCGCGCTGTTCGAGGAACGGCGGCAGGAGCTTGGCGAGCTTCTTCACGGTGTGGTGCACGGAGCGGTAGGTCCGTCCGGAGACGAGGCGCGCGAGGTAGCCTGACAAGGCACCGACCGGCGGCGCGATCGACATGTCGTTGTCGTTGAGAATGACGATCAGGCGGGAGTTCATGGCGCCGGCGTTGTTCATGGCCTCGTAGGCCATGCCGGCGGACATGGCGCCGTCGCCGATCACGGCGATCACATGATTGGGCTTGCCCTCAAGGTCGCGGGCGACCGCCATGCCGAGCCCGGCCGAGATCGAGGTCGAGGAGTGAGCCGCGCCGAACGGATCGTATTCGCTCTCCGCGCGCTTGGTGAAGCCGGAAAGTCCACCGCCTTGTCTCAGCGTGCGGATGCGGTTGCGCCGCCCGGTCAAAATCTTGTGCGGATACGCCTGGTGCCCGACGTCCCAGATCAGACGGTCTTCGGGGGTATTGAACACGTAGTGCAGGGCAACCGTCAGCTCGATCACCCCGAGCCCCGCGCCCAGATGGCCACCGGTGACCGCGACCGCATCGACTGTCTCCTGACGCAGCTCGTCGGCGAGTTGGCGCAGCTGCCCGGCTTCCAGCCGACGCAGGTCAGCCGGGGTCTGGACGAGGTCGAGAAGGGGGGTCTTCGATGATTCGGCCACGGGCGAACTCCCACCGACAAAACGGTCGGTAATCTAACGGGTTGACCACTATTTAACCAGCGTGAGGGCCGGGATCAAACAGGGAACAAGGCGAAGTGCTTAACGCAGTTAAGCTTTTCTGCGAGGCTGCAGCGGAACTCGCCGCTCGGCTGCGGCGTTTTTCCCAACCCCAGGGGAATCGAGTTGCGTTATGGCACCGCGTGCGAATGGAAGGGTTACCTCAAACACTCGCCTGTGTCTTGTGCCGTTGCCCTGTTTCCCGCGACGAGCACCCGCGACCGGATCCGCTAGAGGTCTTTGACGGTGGGCCTTCAGACATATCGCAAGAAGCGCAAGTTTGACGTCACCTCGGAGCCGCGCGGGCGCGCCACGCGTGCCAAAGGAAATCAGTTTGTCATCCAGAAGCACGCGGCGCGCCGCCTGCATTACGACCTGCGGCTCGAACTCGACGGCGTGATGAAGAGCTGGGCGGTTACCCGTGGTCCGAGCCTCGTTCCCGGCGACAAACGCCTTGCGGTCCACGTGGAAGATCATCCGATCGAGTACAACGCATTCGAAGGGACCATTCCGCAGGGGGAGTATGGCGGCGGCACCGTGATGATCTGGGACCGCGGCCGTTGGGAGCCGGATGGCGACCCGCATCGCGGATACAAGAAAGGGCACCTGATCTTCACGCTCGAGGGCGAGAAGCTGCGCGGGCGGTGGCATCTCGTGCGCATGCACAGCAGAGGCGGAGAGAAAAAAGAGCCGTGGCTCCTGATCAAGGCCAAGGACGACGAAGCCCGCAATCCCGACGACCCCGACATTCTCGAGGACAAGCCGCTGTCGGTCGTCAGCGGCCGGTCGATCCCGGAAATTGCCGAGGGCAAGGGCCGCAAGCGCGTCTGGCATTCGAACCGGAGCGTGAAGGTCACCGGCGGCGCAACCAAGGCTAACGTATCTGTGCGCCGCGCAAGCACGAGCAAGACATCAGCCAAGACATCACCCAAGACATCGCCGCAGAGTGGGCGCCGCCCACGTCCCTCGGCAGGCAAGAAGAAGACCGCCAAGAAACGCACCAGCAAGAGCAGCGAAAAGGAACCGCGGCCGCAAGGTGGGCCCCTGCCGGATTTCGTGCCGCCGTCGCTCGCCACCTTGCGCACGAAGGCACCGAGCGGGGCGGGCTGGGTGCATGAGATCAAGTTCGACGGCTACCGGATCCAGGCCCGGCTCGACCGCGGCAAGGTCCGCCTGCT
>Ga0163163_10005509_pt1 | contig 10958 bp, 10 predicted proteins | sample S65metaG_FD_119766 | JGI IMG/M metagenome (GOLD analysis project Ga0163163, IMG submission 119766) | Switchgrass rhizosphere microbial communities from Kellogg Biological Station, Michigan, USA - S6-5 metaG | ecosystem: Host-associated > Plants > Roots > Rhizosphere > Soil | place: USA... | reverse complement strand
CAGTTTCCTGTCTCTTTCAAATGAATTCCCCACACCGTCACGGCAACGCATAGGCGACGATCTGTGCCGAAGCACGGGGCGTAACGCTTCCTTCAACAGCTACTACCACATACTGCTTGCCGCGATACAAGTATGTCATCGGTACGCCCACGGGCGGACCAACAGGAGTTTGCGTTTCCCAGATCGTCGCGCCCGTCTTCTTGTCCAACGCACGGAAGTACGGCTGGCCAGTATAGCCTTCGCCCGCAAATAGAAGAGTCTTTGTAACCATCAACAGCCCCGCACGCCCCGTACTGCCAGTCATCGGGAGAGTCACGCCCTTCAGCAGTGGATGGTTCTTCACCGACGGCGGCGTATCGCCGTTGACGACCTGCCAGACATGGTCGCCTTTGTTCAAGTCGATGGCAGTGATGCGGTTCCATGGCGGCTTCACGATTGGCAGACCCTGTACCGTTGGAGCAATGCTGCCGGTGCCGATCATGGGAAGATCCGTCTCGCCCGGTTGCGATTTCATCACGCCGTACACCGCAGTATCGGTTCGCGTCGCCGAAGCCACATACAAGTAGCCGGTTTCAGGATCAAACGCGCCGCCTTCCCAGTTTGCGCCGCCGGAACCAGGAAACGTCAGAGTTCCCTTCATGCCCTTCGACGCATCGACGAGCGAAGGCGGCGTGAACAGCGGCCCCATTCGATACCCTTCGGCGGCCTGCTGCGCCAGCCCCTTCACCTGCGGCGTGAAGTCGATCAGGTCGGCGACGCTCATGCCCTGCCGGTCGAACGGAAGTGGTTTTGTGGGAAAGCGCTGCGTCGGAAAGGTGTGCTCTTCAGGTACATCGCTTTGCGGTACGGGCCGTTCTTCGATCGGCCACACGGGATTTCCATTGGTGCGATCGAACACAAACGCAAAGGCCGTCTTGGTGAGCTGAACAACCGCCTTGATTCTGCGTCCATCGACGGTGATATCCGCCAGAATCGGAGAAGACGGCGGATCATAGTCCCAGATGTCGTGATGGATGATCTGCTGATGCCAGATCCGTTTTCCGGTTTTGATATCGAGTGCCACAAGCGTTGACGAAAACAGATTGGCTCCCGGACGCTGCCCGCCGAACTGATCCCCAGTTGCGCCTTCCACTGGCAAATACAAATACCCGAGCTCTTCATCCACGGTGAACGGGGCCCATGCTCCTGCATTTCCGGAGTATTCGTTGGAATTGTTCTCCCACGTATCGGCCCCAAATTCGCCCGTTCGAGGAATTGTGTGGAAGGTCCAAACCTTCTTGCCGGTTCGCGCATCGAACGCCATGATGTCGGCTTTGGGAAATTTTTTGGATTTCGGAACGCGGCCGTTTTCCAACGACGTCGGAATGACGACGATGTTGCCGAACACCAGAGGTGGCGACGTATTCATCAAGTGGCCAATGGCGGGATTAAAGTTGGCATCCCTCTCGACTTCCTTCGTGAGATCGACAATGCCCTCCTTGCCAAACGAAACAACAGGATGGCCATTCTTCGGATCCAGCGCAACGAGCTGATAGCCCGGCGTCACCGTAAAGACTCGAGACTGCTGGCCGTCGGTCCAGTACGCAACGCCCCGGCTGTTTTTCCGAACGCCGTCAGCGCGCGGCCCTTCGTCAAGCCGCCACGTCCAGATCGTTTCACCCGTTGCCGGATCTGCCGCAACGACGGCACGACGGTCACCTGCCGTGAAGTACAGAAGACCGCCAACCATGATCGGTGTCGTTTCGTTCTTGATCTCCGGTTGGGATCCGAAGTTGTCGCTATGCCACACCCAGGCAATCTTGAGATTCTTCACATTGCCGGCATTGATCTGATCGAGAGGTGAATATCGAGTGTTGCCGCCATCACCGCCGGTGCGGCGCCATTCCACGTTTGCAGGAGCGGCTTGAGGAAGAGCCTGGGTTCGGGTTGTGACAATGAGCGTTGCGAGCAGAATCAGACTGAGGGGCAGCTTTCCCTTCATCTCGCTTCTCCTTGAAAAAGGGGCCAGACATGTCATTAGGAAAAAGGGGTCTGACGGGTCTGGCACCTTTTTCCGTAGCAATCGTTCAGGTCGAAAAAGGGGCCAGACCCGTCAGACCCCTTTTTCCTATTTCGGTGCGGGTTTTGATAAGTAATCCTTCGATTGCGCTTCGCTCATTAAAGGCGCGACCTTGTCCGGGTCAATACGAACCATCATGTATTTGATGTGATCGTCGATCTTCGTAAACCAGTGGCCCGTGCCTGCAGGAATAATAACAACATCACCCGCCTTCAGTTCATGCGCCACTCCATTCTTGATATCCGAGCCGTTGTTCCCCGGACCGTTGCGCTCAACTACGGTGCGTTCGGTCGCCGGGCGGCGCTCTCTGTTGGTGATGTCCGGACCAAGCATCAGCGTCGCCGAACCGGAAAGAATGTAGTACACCTCGCTAACCTGATCGTGCTCGGCAACCGAGTTGGCAGTGGGGGCGGCCAGTTTCCCTCGGTATACGAGACCGATACCGACATTGGACTTTCCGATATCGACTGCTCTCACCCGCTGATCCACCAGGCCTTCGGTTATGGCCTTTATTATGTAGGCGTCCATTTCGGAAGCCGGAATGTACGTCCCGGGACACATCGCGCAAGTCGGCTGCGGGTCGGTGGGATTGATCTTCACCTGCGCCAATATCACCGCAGCCGTAATGAGCACGGCGGTCAATCCCAGCAGTAGCTTTCTCATAAGTACCTCATTCTCTAAATGGCTGCGCCCCGTCGGGCTTGCATTCGCAGCCGCTTATCATTTTTTCGGCCAGGGCACACCCTGACTGGCCTTGGTGACCGGACCGACGCCCTTAAAGATAAATCGCTGCACGCGCGCTCCAGTGTAGGTTTCGGTGGCGTACAGGTTGCCTTTCGAATCGGTATCCAGATTATGGACGCCGAAGAACTGTCCAGGCTGACGTCCTCCATCGCCGAAAGATGTCAGAACTTCAAGCGTGCTGCGCAGCACGATGCTGATCTTCTCGTCGACGCCATTGGCCATGTAGATGTATGTCTGCTGCGGATCCCGGGAAAACGTCATGTCCCAGACCGAGCCCGATCGCAGCGTGTTCTTATCGAAGAAGGCTTCCTTCACGAAGGTTCCATCCTTGCGAAACACCTGCACGCGATCATTCACGCGGTCGCATACATATACGAACCCATCTTTCGAAACATCCGCGCAATGGACAGTGCTGAACTGCTTCGATGGCGGGTCCGCTGGATTGTATGCCGGGACCGGAGCATCATCCGGTTTGCCTCCGTACGCACCCCAGTGGCGTTTGTATTTTCCGGTATCGGCATCGAGCACAATGACTCGGCGGTTCCCATAACCATCGGCGATATACAGTTCGTTGGCGACAGGGTCGGGATAGATTTTTGCGGCACGCCAGAAATTCAGAGTGTCATTGCTGCCGTTGTGCGTCCCCTGCTTGCCAACCTGCAGAAGGAATTTCCCCTTCTGGTCGAACTTCAGAATCTGCGTGTCCGTGTTTCCGTTCCCACCAATCCAGACATTTCCTTTGTGATCGACCGTGATGCCGTGATTGCTTTCCGGCCACTCGTATCCGGTACCCGGACCTCCCCAGGAGTTGATCAGGTTTCCGGCCGGGTCAAATTCCAAAACGGGAGGAGCCACCTTGCAGCACACGCCGACTGGCGGAGTAGAATCGGCGCCTTTAAAATTGTCTTCAACGGTCCCGGGACGATGAATCACCCAGACGTTATCCTGCGCATCGACCGAGAGACCGATGGTGGATCCCTGCACCCAGTGATTCGGCAAAGGTTTCGGCCAATAGGGATCGACTTCGAAGATCGGTGCCTGCGGTGCGGGACTGCGGGATTGCGCATAGAATGCGCCAACGAATACGACGACAGTCAGACAGGCACCGACGGTTCTGAGTTTCATCGCAGCCTCCGGGATCTTCCCTGCGTTTGAGTGCTGCCTGTTTATCGTTCCCTCGGCGTGGTTGTCAAGGAAAAGGGGCCAGACCCGTCAGACCCCATTTTTGGATCCCATTCTTCTCGATCGTGAACGGTTCGTACCATGCGAGAATTTATGGTGGCGTCCGGGGGCTGTCACGTTAAATAACCGGCTGGCGCCAAACACACGAAAGGTTGACACTGTCCTTATTGGTGACTACGATGCGGTTCAAACTTATCGGAGGATTTCAATGAGCAAGTTGCGGATGGGCCGAGTCGGAATGGCGGTGCTTGTTGTGCTGAATGTCATGATTGCCGCCTCGGATCTTTCAGCGCAGTTCCAGCCTCCGGGGACACTCGGCGTGCTGGCACCGGCCAACATTGCAAAGCCACGTCCAAAGGCTCCGTTCGATATCACAGGCACATGGCTGCACATTGGCGGTGAATCCGAAAGGTTCGATCCTCCAGCAGGCTTCAAACTCACACCGGCTGCCCAGAAGCATTTCGATGCTTCGGCGGCGGCGGTAAAAGAAGGAAAGCTCTATCGGAACGACATTGGACTATGCTGGCCTGCAGGCGTTCCCATCATGATGACGCGTGTGTGGCCCATACAAATGATCCAGCTGCCCACGTCCATTTTCATGATCAGTGAATTGATGAACAGCCTTCGGATCGTCTACATGGATGGCCGCGAGCATACGGACCCGGATATCGTCGTGCGCAGCTTCAACGGAGAATCCATAGGACGCTGGGACGGCGATACCCTCGTCATCGACACCACCGGTTTCCGCGACGATCATCACTGGATCCAGGACAGGGCTGGAATTCCGGCAAGCGACGCTTTGCACGTCGTTGAACGGATCAAGATGCAGAATCAGGGAAAGAGACTCGAAATCGAATTCACTCTGACGGACCCCAAAAGCTGGGAAGGCGACTGGAAACTCACGAAGCACTGGGATCGTGTCGACGACCGGGACATTGCTGAAGTCGAGTGTTTACCCGAACTCAACGAGCACATGCCGACCGTTCACTCGCCCGACAATATACGTGAAAATTGAAGTATCAATAATTGGAGGTTAGCGCAATGAAAATTCTAAAACTCGGTGGCTCGGTGGTGATCGCGCTGTGTCTCGTGACGTCGGTTTACGCACATCACAGTGCGGCTGGCGTCGATCAAACGAAAACCGTCACGCTTGAAGGAGTCGTGAAAGAATTCAAGTGGGCGAATCCGCATTCCTATCTTGAAATCGAAGTGAAGAACAGTAAGGGAGTGGCCGAAATTTGGAATCTGGAGATGATGCCTCCCACTTATCTGGTCCGAGCCGGATGGAAATCCAGCACGGTAAAGGCCGGCGACAAGGTGAAGTTCAGTGCCAGGCCCATGAAGAACGGCGATCCCGGCGGGCTCTTCGTTTCGATAACGCTGGCCGATGGAAAAACGCTCGGTCAAACCGCTCCGCGCGGCGGCGGCGCTGCTCCGGCGCCTGTCTATCCGCAACAGTAGAGTGCCGGGCGAGGGGTAAATAATCTTTACCCCTCGCCCGGCTGGTTTTTCACGGATTCCGTTCCGGAATTCGTGAAAAACTTCCGTGATCGATCGTGACACCGAGACGCGACACCGCCTGGAAATCCAGCTCATCTCCGGAAATTTCGACAAGCAGGAAGGATTGATCCTGATCGTAACCTGCCGCGGTAATGTCCGTCTTCTGCAGATCGCCCTTTCTCAACTCGCCTGCTGCTCCTTCGATAAAGTAATGGATTCCGTTCTGCGGTTTCGTCCGCTCATAAACATGATCGTGCCCGGAAAAGACGACCTCAACTCCATACTTCATGAATAACGGTTCGAGCACCTGCCGTAGTTCCACCGACGGACCGTGGAACTTTGCCGATGAATAGAGTGGATGGTGAAAATAACAGACCTTCCACTCTGCCGTGGAATTCTCCAGTTCCTTCGTCAGCCACATAGCTTCCTGCGGGCTCATGTAGTTGCTATCCAGGGCGAAGAACTGCACGTTGCCCTTCTTGTAGGTGTAGTACTGCTGGCCACCCATATTGAACGGCTTGTAGGTTTTTTGCGTGGCGGCATCGTGATTGCCCAGCGAAGCGTAAAATTTGACTCCTGAATCCAGCAACAGCTTGTAAGGCAACTCAAACTTTTTCTGAAAGTCTGCGGCGGAATTTCCACCGTAGATGTTGTCACCCAGCATGATCACGAAATCGAATGGGAAATCCTTGCGAATGGCATTCATCCGGGAAGCCACTTCATATTGCGGTGGAGCGCCTGTTCCCATATCGCCGATTGCCGCGAAGCGTACGGAACCCCGATGCACAGGTAGCGTGAGTTTCTGTCCGTAGATCGACAGGCATATCGGAAGTACCGCCAGCCAGATGAAGCGCCGGATGGTTTTCATTTTTGAGATCCTCAGGGAAGGGCGTCGGGTATGAAGTCGACAATCAGCCGTGTCTTGTTATCCAGCAGCGCAAATGTCCGGCCGATGAATCGATATCCCATGTCCATGGGCAAATCCGGCAGACGTCCGAGCAGAGTCGGCGGTGTGGTTTGAAGCGGGTTGTCTTCCGGATAGACCATATTCACCCGCACGATGATGAGTTTCTCAGGATCCTTGTCCTGAATTGTCCTGCGCACGCTTTGTGTGCCTGGTCCCTGTAAAGTCCTGCGAATAATTTCGCGGAATTTTGCGGCCAGCTTTGGAGTAAAAATATCACCTTGACGCACGTTGGTACGCGCGGAGACGATCATCCCTGCCAGTTCAATTTTGTGAAACGCAATTTCAGCGGAATCCCTGGACGACGTCAGAGCGGTAAAGGAATCTTCAGTGTCCTTCCGAAGCCGCACGTACGCGTTTACGCGTTCGCCAAAGTCCTCTATGGTTACCTTCTTTGCCGGAGGGACGACAGATGTTCCCGATTGAACGGCAGCGGTTGTGCGTTGTGAACCTGAAAAGGCCAGAGCGAGCAGGAGGGCGCAAAATGTATTTCGCATATTTACCAGCCTCGGAATTTCACCTTCTCAGAAGCGAAACTGTAGAGGCGGTCTTTGACCGCCCAGGGACCTCAACACGAGACATTGTGGGCGGTCATAGACCGCCCCTACAACGACCGGGTCAGCTTGATGAATCCAGCAGTTATCGCTTCGCAGTACATCCTTATGGATTCTGCTGACCGCGATTATTGCCACGCCCATTACTCGGAGCTGGAATTGGCACGATGGAATTGGGTTCCTGCTCCGGTGTCTGCGTATTACCCCGCGTCTGTCCGCCATTCCCGCCGCGTCCACCCTGACCATTGTTTGCCGGCGGTGCCGGCGCCGGAGGAGTCTTCGATGTGTCCGGCGTTCCCGCATTGCCGCCACCCTGACCATTATTCCCACCGCGTCCTCTTGGCGCGTTATCCGCTGGTGGTGCCGGAGTCGCGGGGGCCTTCGATGTGTCCGGCGTTCCCGCATTTCCGCGACCCTGTCCATTATTCCCGCCGCGTCCTCTTGGCGCCGTATCCGCTGGCGGTACCGCCGTCTCTGGCGCTGCAGGCGGCACGGCCGGAGGTTGCGTGTTCGCTGGTTGCGGTGAGCTTCCACCGCGCCCCGCTGGTGCGCTACCCGCAGCTGGTAACGGTGCGATGGGGGCCTTCGATGTGTCGGATGTTCCTGCATTGCCTCGTTGCTGCTGTCCCTGGTTGTTGCCGCGACCGGCCGGTGAAGTAGTGACCGGTGGAGCCGGCGTCACAGGTGCTGGCCCTGCAGCCGGCGGTTGCGTGTTCGCCGGCTGCGGTGGGCGGTTTCCGCCACGGCCACCTGGTGCATTGTTCGCTGGACGAGCGACGGGTTCAGTCGAGTCGGCCTGAGCTGGCTTACCCTGCGGTGCCTGCTTGAAATGTGTCCGTGCCGAGGGAACATTTGCTGGACGCAGGACTTCGACTTCGTTCCTTGCCAACGGCTGACCCGGCTGCGCTGCGAGTTTAGCCTGTTGTTTGTCGAAATGCACAGGCGCCGGCGGAGGCGCCGTCTTCGCCACAACAACGCGGTTGGCAACCGCGGCCGGAGGCTGGGAGGCCCGCTGGCCGGATGCCGCCGAAGGTCCAAGAACACTATTCCGTGTTGGAGTCACCTCCGCTCTTCGATTGATCGGGGCCGACGCAATCTCCTGCTGGTTGACGACAACGGCGGATTTGCCCACCGGCTGTGCATTCACAAAAGTGGTCCGGGAGACGGCTGTCACGCCGCCCCTCACGTTCCTGTTCGAGTACTGGATATTCGAATTGCTGGTGTTGTTGTAAACGTTGGTGATGGTGACGTTGTTCACCGTTGTGTTGCTGATATTGACTCGATCCACATACGTACGGCTCGTGGGATAGGTAGGCACATAGACTTCTCGTGGACCCAACGGGAACCAGCCGACATTGCCGCCACCACCGCCACCAATGGAAACCGAAAGACTGAAGCGCGGACCGCCAATGAAAGCGACGAGTGCGGGTGCATAGACGGGCCGCACGGCGATGGGGCCCGGAATCCATCCCCAACTATTGGAGATATAAACCCAGCGGCCGTAGTGAAACGGTGCGTACCCCCACGGTGCATCATCGACCCAGGTCCAGCCCCATGGTGAAATCCATACCCAATGGCCGTCGTGATAGGGAGCCCAACCTGGAACTACCCGTGGCCTCCAGACGTTGCCATAGGTTACGTCGATGCGCCAGGTGCCGTAATCGTCCAAATCCTGATAGCCGACCAGATCGGGAGAAACATACCGCGCGGATTGCGATCGATCATCTCGAAGGTTGCGTGCCTGACACCAGGTGTCAAACTCATCGTCGTCATCTGCTCGATAGATCGATGCGCGAAGCGTGTCGCTGCCCCTGAAGTGTCCGCTGAGGCCGGCACCGACACTGTAGGTCCGTCCTCCGCCGGTCACTTCGCCCTGGCCGGCGCGTACGGTCACATATGTGGAGTTCCCGTCTTCGCTTGCCTCGATATGGTACTGTCCGGGACGCAGGATGGAAAACGCCTGATTCGGTGTGTCGATCTCAAAAATCTCATCGCGGTCCAGCCTCAACACGCGAATGTTCAGCGCGCCGGACGAAAGCTCGATCTGAGTCGTTCGATCGTCCAGGTTGAAGAAAGACATTCCCGTATGCCCATCCAGTCGGATCGTTGAGGAACCGAGATGCATTTCGGCGCGAGAGTTGTCATCGGACCAGAGTCTGTCGCCTGTCGTTATCGGTCGATTTACAACAGCGTTCACCCAGTCCGGTTCGTCTGCAGGCTGGAATGAGACCGACCCCTTCAGGTAATTCAACCGAGCCACACGCCCGGAAGGATCGTTGTCTGGCGCAACGTTTCGCTGCGCCGAGGCTGCGGTCAAAAGCGCGCTGATCAGGAGCACGCTCGCCAAACTGAGAATCTTTGTCCCTTTTGTCATCATGTGATTTCTTCCTTGTCCCATACCGACTGCGATCCGTCTCCGTTGTTATATGTTCAATAGAGAGAAGCGTCTGTTCACTTGTGCTCAATTGGGTTTTGGGTACATCACAGGAGGAAACGGACGGCGAGCGGCGATGAAGAATTGGGGAGAACAATAATGACGTGCGCTCATCCGGCCCGACGGGCCGGATGAGCGGTTCAATACCTTTCCGAAATCAGGGAACTTGTCTCAGTGTTTACAGCTTCGATCAGTTCGCATAGACTACGTTTCCCTCCCACTGATCGATGGCCTGAATCAATCGCTCCAGCGAAGATACGCTCAGTACGATCGCGATGCGTCCCAAAATTCCGCTATCACTGATTTTGAACGATGAGTCGATGACAACAGCGTGCCGCAAGTCTTCATCCGCGATCGTGAGGGAATCCAGAAAATGCTGGAGCAGTTCCTGATGCAATTCGGGCACGGAAAACGAAAACTGAAGCTGCAGAAGATTGCCGAACACGCCGAGACACGCGCTGAGCAGCATATTCCCGATCTCGGTCAGAATTTCAGCACCGGAAGAATCCAGCTCCTGAGACTGGCGAGCCTCTTCAATCAAAATATTACTGAGTCTTACGGCTCCTTCGGAATTCACACACAGAAATGCATCGCCCGAAAACGGTCCTGTGAAAACCTGACGCACGGAAACCAACTCTCCCGTTCCAAAGACAGCAAGTCTCTCCGCCAGACCACCGATTGGATGGCTGGAAATCGTGGGCGGGTCCAGACGAACGCGATGGCCTGAAATTTCAGACAAATTGGCAGCCGTGAGTCCGAATGCGATGTTGATGAGTTCCGACAGTGCTTCGGCCTGACGCTCATTTAAAACGGTCATTGATTCAACCCTTCCAGGCCGGAATTTACGGCCGTCAATAATTCTTCCCTCCGGATGGGCTTTTTCAGGAAACCGCGCGATCCAGCCTGCGCGGCCATTTCGCGAGTCGAATTCTGAATGTCGGCGGTGGCGACTATGACGCGGACCCGGCTGTCGCTTTCGCGCAGTTTCTGCAACACCTCAAGACCGCCCATGCCGGCCATCAAAAGATCCAATAGTACGATGTCGGGCTTTTCAAGGGAGTATCGGTCGAGTGCGGCAATGCCATCGGATGCTTCAGTCACTTCATGACCAGCCGACTCCAGGTATTCCCGGACGATTCTTCGAGACATCGCAGAATCATCCACAATTAAAATTTTCGCCTTCATACAACCTCCATAGCTGCCTTTGCCGGACTTTGAGACAGCGCACCCGATGTGAAGCGAGACAATGCGGCATGGATGTCCGGTCCTGATACCGCTTCCTCCTGGCTGAATCCGGAAATTCTGTGATGGAAATGCTTTCAGTATTCACGCTCAACGCTCACGAGAGGAAAGCTAGCCCCGGGCTTCGTCATCGTGGTTCAGAACGACTTCGGTCAGTCGTTCGGTCTGCACCGTGAGATGTCCCTTGTATTCGATAAGACCCATTTTTCGAAATTTGTTCATGAAATGAGTGACACGTGACCGGGTCGTACCGACCATCTCGGCAAGAGTCTCGTGGCT
>Ga0163163_10005508_pt1 | contig 10959 bp, 11 predicted proteins | sample S65metaG_FD_119766 | JGI IMG/M metagenome (GOLD analysis project Ga0163163, IMG submission 119766) | Switchgrass rhizosphere microbial communities from Kellogg Biological Station, Michigan, USA - S6-5 metaG | ecosystem: Host-associated > Plants > Roots > Rhizosphere > Soil | place: USA... | reverse complement strand
CCTGCTGCCGGAAATCTTCAGCCTGGTGCAGGAGCATGACATCAAGCCGGTGGTGCCGATGGTGGCGCTGGTCATCGGCTTTCTGCTGTTCCATATCGCCGAGAAAAGCATCATTTTGCACCATGCGCACGACCAGGAATATGAAGATAACAAGCACCCGCACGTCGGTATTCTGTCGGCGCTGGCGCTGAGTGGGCACAGCTTTTTGGACGGCGTCGGCATCGGGCTGGGCTTCCAGGTGAATAAGACGGTCGGGTTCACGGTGGCGCTGGCCGTCATCGCGCACGACTTCGCCGACGGGCTCAATACCGTCAGCCTGATGTTGACCCACAAGAACGAGCGCGGCCGGTCGTTCAGGCTGCTGGTTCTGGACGCAATCGCGCCGGTGCTGGGCGCCATCAGTACGCTGTTCTTTACGTTGTCGCCATTCGGTTTGCTCGTTTACCTGGGCTTTTTCGCCGGCTTCCTGCTGTACATCGGCGCCAGCGACATTTTGCCGGAGGCGCACGCCAAACACTCATCGCGCCAGACCATGGCGCTGACGGTGCTGGGCGCGGCGTTCATCTTCGTCATCACCCGCTTCACCTGAGCTGGTATACTTACTGCTATGCGATCAACAGAGGTGAGCGTACTACAGTGGAACGTCTGGTACGAGGAAGATATCCGTCACATCGCGGAATTTTTAAAAGCAACCCCGGCAGATATCATCTGCCTGCAAGAGCTCACCGTTGATTATCCGAAGCAGACCGTGGCCGATACGCCGGCATATATCGCCGAGCAATTTGGGTATTTTTATGCTCACAAAGCACTAACCATGGGGCCGACCGAAGGCGGGAGTTGGGCTTTGGCCAACGGTATTTTCAGCCGGTTTCCGATTATCGATCAGCGCGCCGTATGGATTAACCAACCGGAGGACGACGGCGGTTATAGCGACGAATATCGGGCATATGTCGAGGCATCGCTCGATGTCGGCGGCCGGCGGTTACGGGTCGGAACGGCACATATGTCGTACACTGACCGTTTTAAAATAACGCCGCGCAAGCGCGCTGAAACCGACTGGCTGATCCGCGAGCTGAAGCTACAGACTGACGACACCGTCTTTATGGGTGACATCAATGCCACCCCTGATTCCTATACGTTTAAGGAGATAAACAAGCTGTTGCCCTCGGTAGGGCCACCGCTGGAACAGAAAACGTGGGCCACCAAGCCGTTTTCGTACGACGGCTTCGAGGAGAGCGAACTGAATTGGCGGCTCGATTACATCTTTGCCTCGCCTGACATCGAAGTTCTGGAAGCCAGGATTTTAAAAACGGATTATTCCGACCATCTGCCGGTGCTGGCTCGTCTGCGCCTGACCGCCTAAGCTGATACAATAAGCGTATGGACTTCGTGATTTTGGGTGCACTGGTTTTGGTAGCGGTTTTGGTCGGACTGATGCTGTGGCGTCTGCGCGGCGTTACCGGCGGTGGGGACACGGGCAGCAGCGAACGCCTCGAAAAACTGTTGCGCGAACAGATGCGCGAGAACCGTCAGGAAGTGGCGGCGGCGGTCAAAAGCTCTAACGATTCACTGGATAAGCGGATGTCCAGTTTGGGAAAAGCCCAGGCCGAGAGCCTGGAGTTGCTCGGCCTGCGCATCGAAAAACGCCTGGGCGCCATCCAGCAGAATAACGAGCAGCAGCTGGAGAAGATGCGCGCCACCGTCGACGAAAAGCTGCAGTCGACGCTGGAAAAACGCCTCAGCCAGAGCTTCAAAGTGGTCAGTGAGCGGCTGGAGATGGTGCATAAGGGTCTTGGCGAGATGCAGGGGCTGGCCACCGACGTCAGCGACTTTAAGCGCGTGCTGACCAACGTGAAGACACGCGGTACCTGGGGCGAGGTGCAGCTGGAGAGCCTGCTGGAGCAGGTCTTCATCAAGGACCATTATGACAAGCAGGTTATGCTGCGGGCCGGGTCGCGCGACGCCGTCGACTTCGCCATCCGGCTGCCGGACAAGAGCAACGAGAAAGGCTTTCTGTACCTGCCGATCGACGCCAAGTTCCCGCTGGAGGACTATCAGCGGCTGGTCGTCGCCCAGGAAAAGGGTGACCTGGTCACCGTCGAGGCTGCCGCCAAAGCGCTGATGAACCGCCTCAAGCTGGAAGCCAAGAGCATCCGCGAAAAGTACATCGTGCCGCCGACCACCACCGATTTCGCCATCCTGTACGTGCCGACCGAAGGGCTGTACGGCGAGATCCTGCGCTACCCGGGCCTGTTCGAGGTCATGCAGCAGCAGTACCGTGTGACGGTGGCTGGTCCGACGACCATCGCCGCCATCTTAAGCAGCTATCAGCTGGGCTTCCGGACGCTGGCCATCGCTGAGCAGACGGGGCAGGTGTGGGAGCTGCTGACCGGCATCAAGGGCGAGTTCGGCAAGTTCGGCGACCTGCTGGACAAGACGCACGCCAAGCTGCAGCAGGCGACTGAGACCATCGAGGACGCCAGCCGCAAGTCGCGCACCATCGAGAAACAGTTGGGCAAGGTACAGCATCTGGAGCCGCCCAAGCCGGCCGATTTACTGGAATAATCAGTTCGATTTAATCAGATCGATCGTCAGCGCGGCCGTCCAACTGAAGTCGGGCGCGCCCAGCCCTTTGCCGTCGACGGGCGAAAAATATTCGAATGCGCCGGCCGTGGCCACCATTTCGACTGACTTTTGGATCAGCTCGGTGGCTACCTTGTCGAAACCATAGCGCTTGAGGCCGTCGATGATCAACCAGTTGGTGTTGAGCCACGTCGGCCCCTGCCAGTAGCATAGCGGGTGGAAATTGGGGTCGCTCAAAGGGACGCTGGGTACCGGATGGTGCAGCCAGTACTCGCGGTGGTCGGTCAATAGCGTCACCAGTTCCTCGGCCCGCTTGTGGGTGATGGTGCCGGCGTACAACGGCATGAACGTGGCGATGGTCGGGTTCTTGATGCGCTTATTGGTGATGAAATCGCGCGAGTAGTACTGTTTGGTCTCCTCGTCGTACATGTATTGCAGCGAATCCTCGGTGCGCTGCATGTTGACGAGCAGAGCCTCGGGCAATTTGCGGCGGATCTTGCCGGCGATGGTGCGCAGGTGCGTATTGGCCCGGATCAAGATGCAGTTGAAGGTCAGATCCTCGGTCATAAATAGCGAGCGGTGCAGCACTTTATCGATGTTATAGCCCTTGCGACGCAGGCGGCGGACGACGTCCCACAGCAGCAGGGCGTCGACGTTGTCCATGCGCTGCTCGTGCGGCACGTAGCGGGTGTCGCGGCGCAGCAGGTAGGCGAAGCCGGACAGATGCAGCTCGTTGAAGAGGCTGATCCACCACGGCATGTGGTGCTCGCGCAGCTGGTTCATCCAGGGCGGCGTGTTGTCGAGGCCGACTTCGTAGGGATGGATCTGCAGCGTCAGGCCTTCGTGGTGCGGGTCGCGCTCTTCGTAGAGCCATTCGTGATAGCGTACCAGCGGCTCGTACATGTAGTGGTAGAACTCGACCTGGTGCTCGTGCGGCAGCTTTTCGCCGACCCTTATAACCGCCTCGGCTAACATCGGGGCGGCGGTGACGCCACTCGTCGCGACGCCGTCCGGAGCAAAGGGGTTGACCCAGCTGCGCCAGGCGTTGCGGTCGCGTTTGAAGTTGGGCGCATCACTGAAGATAAGGTTGGGCAACATGCCGTTGGCCCACTGGCCGCGCAGCAGGCTCATCAACTCCTCGGCGGCGCGTTCGTGGTCGAGGTGGCGCAGGCCGATGGCGATGAAGCAGCTGTCCCACATCCACTGGTGCGGGTAGAGTTTGGCCTGGGGCGAGGTGTGCTCGCCGCGGTCGTTGGCTTTCAGGACCTGGCGGCAGGCTTCGATGATGGCATCGGTATCCAGGAGCTCCGGTGCGTGAAATGGTTCCATTTGCTCCAAGTATAAACGTAATGCCGCACAATCGGAACAGATACCCGAATAAGGATAAGGGGTACGGTGAAAGTGGCGGCCGGCGGCCGGAGCCAATCGCCGGGTGGCGATCAACCCCGGCCACTGCCGTCGTGCCGCATGCTCAGGTGCTCTGGTCTGTCCAGAAGATGGCGCAGCCTCCGGGTCCGCTCCGCTGGCCGACGGCGAAGCTGTCACGCATCCGCCCGTACATCACACCGGCATGCTCAGGTGTGTAGAACTGCTGGGTGATGTGGGTGCTCATGGCGCCCATGAGATCGGCGTCGGTCACGGTGCTGCTGAGCCCGGCGTGCCGCATGTAGGCGCCGCTGGCACAAGCCCCCCACACCAGCTCGGGGTCGAGCTTGTCGAGGGACGAGCCGAACTGAGCTTCGTAGATGGGATAGGCCGTGAGGTTGGCTGCGATCACCTTCGCGCCGTTCAGCGTGAGGCCAGACAGATCGCCCTTCTTCGCGTCCACGCTGATGGCTGCCATCTTCGGCTTGTGCCTGGCGTGGAAGACGCTCCTCTCGTACTGCGCGGCGGTCGCGTAGGCCACCAGGACATCCCGGGACGTCGGTGCTGCCGCGGTCGTCGATGGTGGTAGCACAACTGTGGTCGCCACGCCCGTGACGGCCGGGCTGGTCGCCGCTGACGGGGTCGCGTTCTGGCTGTTGCTGTAGGCAGCAGCCGCTACGACCACGAACGCGGCCACGACGCCTGTCAAGACAATCCTTCCGGCGATGCGCATGGGACTCCTCCTTGTAAACGAACGAACCACCCCTCAAGGGCGGTCCTGATGGATGGGAACTCCGTACTTTCACCGTACGTTGGTTTATTTAACAACAGTAGTCATGATAATGCAAGTTAGTAAAAGTCGGTAAACTGCAACTTAAGATGATAAGGGGTACGGTGAAAGTGTTTAGATGAAGCGGCGGGGGCCGAGGGCGATCGCGGATGGCGATCACTCCCGGCCGGCGCCGTGTGCTTCATGGTTGCCAGTACTTGCTGCATCCGGCGGGACCGTTGGTGTAGCCAGCCGAAAAGCTGAGGTGCATGGCCGATCTGGTCTCGCTCGCCTTGGGGATGCCGTACAGCGGTACCAGCGAGTCGCGGTAGAGCCGGTCCGTGACGTTGCCGTCATCACCCCGCATGGCGGGCTTGGCCTGGCTGGCGAACGTGCCGATGGCACATGCGGACCAGACGTACTCGGCGTTGCTGTTGCCGACGTCGAGCTTGAACCCGGCTTCGTACAACTTGTTCGCAGCACCGTTGGCGGCGAACAGACGAACATCCGAAGCGGACAGGCCACTCAGGTCGCTGGACTTGACGCTGTTGAGGTCCTTAGGGAACTTCGGTGCCACCGGAACGACGAATGTCTTCTTCATGTACTGGAACGCCTCGCCGTAGTCCTTGCGGTAGGCGGCGGTCGAGGTGGCCTCGGCGGACACGGTATACGTGTCCTTGGATGTATTGGAGCTCAACGCGGCGTAAACGAAGCCGACGAACAAGAGAACAGGAAAAAGGAGTACCAAGTAGATGAAGTTGTCATTGGATCGACGGGTAGCCATCGAACCTCCTTTGTGAACGAACGAACCACTACTGAGGTGGTTCATGTGGATAGACTTGCGTACTTTCACCGTACGTTTGGTTATTTAACAACAGAAATCGTAATAATACAAGGTTAACGGAAGTTGGTGAACTGTAGCGGAAAGTCGAAATCGTGCGCCCGCAGCAGCTGCATCACCGCCTGCAAATCATCCTTGCTGCCGCTGGTAACGCGCACTTCCTGTCCCTGTATCTGCGTCTTGACCTTGGGCAGCTTGTCGCGCACCAGTGCCGTGATCTTCTTGGCCTTGTCCTGATCCAGCCCCTGTTTGAACGGTACTTCCTTGGTGGTCTTGAGGTTGCTGGTGACGGCCTCGGCACTGGTGTCGAGCAGCTTCTGGGACTGCTCGCGGGCGGCCAGCTTCTTGCGGATGATGTCGAGGATGGCGTCGATCTGGAAGTCGCTGTCGCCGATCACTTTGAAGCCGGTCTTGTCGGGGTTGAGCCACTCCAGCGCGGCCGGCGTACCCTTGAAGTCATAGCGGTTGCCCAGCTCGCGCTGCGCCTGGTCGAAGACGTTGTTGAGCTCGGCCTTGTCATAATCGCTGACGATGTCGAACGAGAAATTTGCCATATGTATAAGTATACGCGAACGGAATTGGATGGTTCGGTAAGTGTTTGTGTGACGGAGTGTCTTTGCCGTGAGGCGGGGAAGTCGGCCGCGGCGGCCGGAGCTCGTCGGTTTTCTCTCCGACGATACTCCGGCCATCCGCTCTGGCGCACTTCGCTCCCGCTTCTCGTGTTCACGAGCCCCAGATGGTTACGCCCAGGATGGTGAGGGCGATGCCCCCGGCTGCGACGAACACCATCAGGAAGAGGCGTGCGAGCCCACCGATCTCCTTGCCCTTCTTGGCCTTGAGGTAGGTGCCGGTCACGACAGCCGCCGCTAGCGAGGCGATGACGCCGAAGACGGCCCATCCCGAGGTGAGGCCCGCGAACCGACCGGTGAAGATCGGCTCCTGATGCTGCCCCTCCTTGAAGATGCGGTAGAACAGGTTGTAGCCCGACCACACGATCCAGAAGCCACCGAGGAAGGTCGGGATCATCAGGATGAAGTTCCACGGCCGCTTCCCCTTGTATAGGAGTACGGCGGCGGCGATGGCGGCGATGCCGAGTGCGAGGCCGAGCCGAAGCGGGTCCGACGTGAGCCGGTGCCAGAAGGCATCGAACCAGTCGCCCAGTGACTGATCCTGGACGGTGACAACTGCGGTCACCCATGCTGCGAGCATGAGCGTCCCCTTTCTACTAGAGAGCCCGTTGCCGGGCATGGGTGAAATGTACTGCATTGACCGGCACTACCAACTGCGCCGGGGAAAAACGAAAACAGCCTGCCGGCTGCATTCATAGCGACACTCCGTCACTGCAGACCACAATAACACCAATCACGTCAAATGTATAAGAGTGTAATGTAAATACTACTACATCGAACAGATGCAAAAACAAGCAATTATATAATCGAAACGGGCAAAGGAACACGGTGATAAGTTTTTTTGGCAGAGCAGCGGCGCGGGTGAGTGGGAAGTGGCGGGGCGTTCGGACGATCCGAACGGACTTCTTGGAGCCCGCCACGGGTTCGACACTGCGCTGCGTGTGCTACTTCGTTCCGCATGTCCCGCTGAGTAGGACCGGGTCGTGGAGCGGTGGCGGCGTCTGCTGCTGCCTGCTCAGGCCGAGGTAGGTCAGGGTGAACTTCTCGGTCAGCGGCTGACCGTTTGGCGCGGAATCGTCACGAGTGATGACGATGTAGCCGTGCTTGCGGTCGACCTTGGACAACGTGCCGTTCAAGCCGTACAGCTCGTGGTGTCGGTCGGTGCCCCTCAGACAGACGTCCCGCCCCTTCTTGAGCTTGCCGTAGGGTAGAGGCTTGGGAGTGGACTGGGCCAACGGTACGGCGACCTGGCCGTTGTCCGCTGACGGTGGCTGGTTGAAGTGGGACGCCGTTATGACGGCCACGACAATCACGACTGCCAGTGGTATGACCCAGAGCTGCTGGATCAGCCAAGGCTTGTGACTTGATGGGCTTGTCACGGAATTCTCCCGTCTCTCGATATGCGTAACACGCTGGTGCGCGCTACTCTGCCAAGGATCTGGTCTCCCACCGGGTGGTGAAAAACCAGATAATTATAGCATACTAATAGTTTTTAAGCAATACCACATACCCCTGTTAAATCATAAAATCCGGCATTCCATGAACATGACGCGGGTTGATAAGTGTGAACAGAGTAACGAAGGTCGCCGGTGGCGGGGAATGTCCGGACGATCCGGACTTTGGCCCCCGCCACCTCGATGACCAGCGTCGGCTCCGACCCGGGTGGATCGGCGCTACTTGCCGCAGCGACCTGCCAGCAGTTTGTACATCGGCGCGTGCGCGTTGGACAGCGGGTCGAGACCGATGTTCCACAGCGGGTACTGGTAGGTCTCACCGCGCCCGGTGGCATACAGGTCGACATTGTCGCCGAACTGGTTCAGGTAGGGGTAGCTCGTGATCAGCTCGTCCTGGTTGGCGGTGACGCCGCCGTAGCTGACGAGGCAGGCCCGTGTACCGGGCTTGAGGTCCTCGTACGCCAACTGCTTGGGCGTTCCGCGCGGAACGACGAGTCTGTCGTCGCTGTGCGCGTGGTCGGGTCCGATCGGTGGTTGGAACGTGGTCGGGACGCCCGGCTTCGACGCGACGCGGTGGTCACTTCGAACGGCGACGAGCATCACGACACCCACCAGGCAGACGGCGCAAGCCGCCAACACGATGAGTGTCGTCCGGAACCACCGCCGGCCACCGGAGCCTCGAGGAGACTCAGGTGAATCGGCCTCGACCTCGGTGAGCGTGCTGTTGCGGGTCATGGTGTGCACCTCCAGTGCATATCGTTGGATGGATGACCTTACCGGCCGCGATGCTCCCATATGGGGTTCGTGGCCGAAAAGGTCATCCCGATGATGCCTGGAAATCACTTCGTTACTCTGTGAAATAGCGTTTCCCACCTCTGATGGAAAACGATTAATTATAGCATAAACGGTATATATAGTCAATCTATTTGCCCCTGTTGATTAGCTGCTATACTGGTAGTGACTATGGAGTATCAGCATCCGGAGATTGCTCGTGTGGCCGCCGAACTCAAGCGAAAGGCCGCCGACCTGCCCGATAAGCAGGTGCTTTTGCGCGACTTCCAACTCAAGAGCCTCTACGAACAGCTGCGTATCTTGCCGCCGGAACAACGCCCGGCCTTCGGCAAGGAACTGAACCAGCTCAAGCAGGAGTTGGAGGAGCTGATTACCGAGCAGACCGTGGCGGCCCAGGCGCTGGCTCCCATCGACGTCACGGCGCCCTGGGATCTCAATACGCCGCCCGAAAAACGCCCGCGTGCCTTGCCGGCTAGCCTGGGCAGCACCCATCCGCTGATGCGCGAGATGTCTGTGATCCTGGACATCTTTTACCGTATGGGCTTCAGCGCTATCGAGTCGCGGAGCCTCGACGACGACTTCCATATGTTCACTAGCCTGAACTTTCCCGAAGGCCACCCGGCCCGCGACGATTACGACACCTTCATGACCACCGAGGGCCTGATCGCGCCGGCGCACACCAGCACCATGCAGCACCGGGTGCTGAAGGCCAATAAGGCGGCGCTGGAAGCCGGCCAGGCCATCGCCATGGTCATTCCCGGCCGTGTCTTCCGAAACGAGGACCTCGATGCCCGCCATGAGCACACCTTTTACCAGCTCGAAGGCGTTTATGTGGATAAAGGCATCAACGCCGGGCACCTCATCGCCACGCTCAAGACGTTTCTGGAAGCATATTACGGCCAGAGCCTGGAAGTGCGCACGCAGCCGTTTTATTTCCCGTTCACCGAGCCCAGCTTTGAATTCGCACTCAGCTGCCCGTTCTGCCAAAAGCAGGGCTGCAACGTCTGTAGTTACGAAGGCTGGATCGAATTGCTCGGCTGCGGCATGATCCACCCCAACGTGCTTAAAATGGCCGACATCGACCCAGCCGTCTACACCGGCTTCGCGTGGGGCTGCGGCATCGACCGCCTGGTGCTGATGAAGAACGGCATCGAGGACATCCGACATTTCGAAAGCGGCAAACTGGAATTTTTGAGGCAGTTCTCATGAGCGATTTGAAAGATTTACAACAGCGTGCGCTCGAGATCCGCGAAAAATACGGTCGGCTGGAGAGTAAGGAAGGTGGGCGCGAATGGGACCGCAAAGACCTGATGATGGGCTTCGTCGGCGACGTCGGCGATCTGATAAAACTCGTTCAAGCTAAAGAGGGTGTGCGCAGGATCGATGACGTCGACGCCAAGCTTGCGCATGAGCTGGCCGACTGCTTATGGTCGGTGCTCGTCCTGGCGGAAAAGTATGGCGTGGATATCGAAGCTGCCTTCACCCGGACGATGTCCGAACTCGATGCGCGGATCACGGAGAAACTGGCATGAAAGTTTCACTCAATTGGGTCAAAGAATTCACCCAAGTCGACATATCGACCGACGAACTGGTGAAAAAGATCGGTGCGCAGCTGGGCGCCGTCGAAGGCATCACCGACCTGGGCGCACGGTATAAGGGCATCGTCGTCGTCAAGGTGATCAAGTGCGAGTCGCACCCCAATGCCGACAAGCTCAAGCTGTGCCTGATCGACGACGGCGGCGTGACGCCGGACGTGCAACGCGATGCCCAAGGCTACGTGCAGGTCGTCTGTGGTGCCCCGAACGTGGCCGAAGGGCAGACCGTGGCATGGTTGGCGCCCGGATCGACCGTCCCCAGTACTTTCGATAAGGATCCGTTCGTGCTGGAGACCCGCGAGCTGCGCGGCCAGATGAGCAACGGTATGCTCGGCAGCCCCAAGGAGTTGGGCATCAGCGACGATCACAACGGCATCCTGGTGCTGGATGAGCCGGCCAAGCGCGGGACGCCGTTCGCCGAAGCGCTGAAGCTGGACGATACCATCATCGACATCGAGAACAAGATGTTCACGCACCGGCCGGATTGCTTCGGCATCCTGGGCGTGGCGCGCGAGATCGCCGGCATCCAGCAGCAGTCTTTCGACTCGCCGGCCTGGTATACCAAGGTGATGCGCTCGCTGGTGTTCCCGGCCAGCGACAATCTGCCGCTGAAGGTCGAGAACAAGCTGCCGCAGCTATGCCCGCGCTTCATGGCCATAACTTTGAAGGATATCCAGGTGCGGCCCAGCCCGTTGTGGCTGCAGTCGTACCTCTCGCGTGTCGGCATCCGGCCCATCAGCAACATCGTCGACATTACCAACTACCTGATGTATCTGACCGGCCAGCCGCTGCATGCATATGATTACGACAAGGTGCTGGCGCAGAGCCCGAACAAGATGCCGGCCATGCTGGTGGTGCGCCACCCCGAGAAGGGCGAGAAAATCATGTTGCTGAACGGCAAGGAGATTACGCCGCGGCCGGGCGCCATCAT